>ERZ1370068.7778-contig-6674_pt1 | contig 60560 bp, 81 predicted proteins | sample MGYA00561227_ERZ1370068 | MGnify/ENA primary metagenome ERZ1370068 (study PRJEB38410, sample SAMEA6850437) | metagenome | study: Metagenomic assessment of the ecological functions of the soil: analysis of the soil microbiota associated with the... | reverse complement strand
GTATTACTTCGTTCGAAGTTTACGTATTGCTCCATCCGGTGCCGACGTGCCTGCGCAACCACGCGTTTCTCGAGGAGACGAAGGCAGGCCGCGGCCCGATCCGCATGGTGACCAAGGAGGCCTTCCAGGATCCGCACAAGGAAACCGTCGGCTGGGAGAACTTCCTGGGCATGACGATCGGGCAAGCGGTCGTCTGGGCGTCGCAGAACATCGACCCCAAGTACATCAATCCCGAGCTGACCACGTCCGAGCCCTACGTCATGGGCTCGCACGCCACTTGCTCCGGTGCGTGGGCGAGCGGACCGGAAGACTATGCGCCCGCGGAATATCAGTGGGGCTACAACCGCATGATGACGGTCGACGGGCTTTTCGGCGCCGGCGACACCATCGGCGGCACCGCGCACAAGTTTTCGTCGGGCTCGTTCACGGAAGGCCGCATCGCCGCCAAGGCCGCGGTCAAGTACGTCAACGACATGGGAAGAGCGCAGCCACGAGGTCAGCGAACAGGAATATCGCGACCTCGAGAAGGCGATCTATCAGCCGCTGGAGACCTACCGTGTCGGCCGCAACGAGATCGTCGGCCGGCACCGTATCGCCGAGCTATCTCCTCCCGATCCACGGTCTTCAGCGTCTCGAGAAGATCATGGACGAATACGTCGGCGGCATCAGCGCCAACTACATCACGAACAGCCAGCTGCTCGAGCCGCGGACTCGAGCTGCTGGAGATGCTGAAGGAAGACATGAGCTACATGGGCGCCGAAGACCTGCACCAGCTTCAGCGCACGTGGGAGCTGCACCACCGGCTACTGGCCTCGGAGTCCGTGACCCATCACACCATGTTCCGCAAGGAAACGCGGTGGCCCGGCTACTACTACCGGGGCGATCACATGAAGCTCGACGACGAGAACTGGCATTGCTTCACCCTGTCCCGCTACGACCGCGAATACCGGCAAGTGGGACATGGAGAAGGCGCCGGTCTACCACATCATCGACTGAGAGCGACGCTTGGCGCGGCGGCACGGGCCGATTCTCCGAAGAGCGCCCCAGCGGAAGTGCTATAAGGTTCGAGATCGCGAAGAGCCTGCCAAAGGCCATGCTGCATCGACCGAAAGGAGGGTCACGACCATGCCAGCGAAACGTGACGTTGCATCCGGTATTGTTGTCGATCGGCTCCAGCATTCCGTGGTCGCCGGTGGAGCCTCCGCCGAGGGTTTGACCCCATCGCTCGATAACGAAAGCCGCCGCAATTTCCTGCGGCGCAGCGGCACCGCTCGCGGGCGGCGTATTGGCGAGCGGCGCGTCGCTCGCCGCCGCGGCGCCGCTCGCTCATCATCCCCGAGAGCAACCAGGGGTTCGGCAAGCCGATTCCCGAGGACGACTACGGCGTGCCGTCGAAGTTCGAAGTCGCACGTGCGCCGGCGCCGAACCGACGTGCTCAAGAACCGGCAGAACTTCTCCGACTGGAGCATGACGCCGCTGCAGCATCAGCACGGAATCATCACGCCGAACGGGCTCATCTTACGAGCGGCATCACAACGGCACGCCGGACATCGATCCCGCGAAGCACAAGCTCGTGATCCACGGCATGGTGCAGGCAGCCGCTCGAGTTCAGCGATGGACGATCTGCTGCGCTATCCCTCCGTGTCCAAGTTCTATTTCATCGGAGTGCTCGGGCAACGGCCTCACCGACTGGCTCAAGGCCGCGTCCACGACCGTGCAGCAGACGCACGGGCTCCTGTCGTGCGCGCAATGGACCGGCATTCCGGTGTCCTGGCTGCTCGACGAGGCCGGACTGCTGCCGGAGCGCGAAATGGCTGCTGTTCGAGGGCGCCGACGGCGCCGGCCACACGCGCAGCCTGCCGCTCAAGAAGGTGCTCGACGACTGCCTGATCGTTTACGCGCAGAACGGCGAAATGCTGCGCCCCGAGCAAGGCTACCCGCTGCGCCTGCTCGTGCCCGGGCTGGGAAGGCAACGTCAGCGTCAAATGGCTGCGGCGCATCAAGGTCGGCGATCAGCCCTGGCATTTCCGCAGCGAGACCGCGCGCTACACGGACCCGATGCCGGACGGCATGTGGCGCCAGTTCAGCTTCGAGATGGAATGCAAGTCGGTCGATGACGCGTCCCTCCGGCGGCATGACGATCAAGCCGGGCATGCACGAGATCCAGGGCTTCGCGTGGTCGGGCAACGGCACGATTCGCGCGGTGGACGTCACGGTCGACGGCGGCGCCACCTGGCAGAGAAGCGAGGCTGGAAGAGCCGGTGCTCGACAAATGCCTGACGCGCTTCCGCTTCCCTGGAACTGGACGGGCGGCCCGCGACCATCGCGAGCCGCGCGCGTGGACAGCACCGGCTACGTGCAGCCGACGGTGCAGGACCTCGCCAAGGTGCGCGCGATCGTCGGCTTCGTGCAGCACCACAACGGCGTTTTCCCGTGGTCCGTCAGCGCGAGCGGCGAGGTCAAGAATGCGATCGGCTTAGCCTCGGCCTTCGGCGCTCGGCGCGGCGATCGCCGCCGCGGGCTGCGCGACGCAGCAAACGCAGGATACGGCGCGCGGCGCCGAATCCCCGCGTCAAGTTCGGCAAGCCGATCAGCAACGCCGACATCGCGGCGTGGGACATCGATATCCGCACCACCGACGGCAAGGGCTCTGCCGGTCGGCCGCGGCACGGTGGCGGAGGGCAAGGCCGGTCTACGACGCGAAATGCATCGCATGTCACGGCGCCGATGCGAAGGGCGGCCCGTGTACGGAACGATGGTCGGCGGCATCGGCTCGTTCAAGACGAACACCCGCGTGCTGACTCCCGGCAGCATGTATCCGTACGCGCCGATTCTCTTCGACTACATTCGCCGCGCGATGCCGATGGACCATCCGCAGTCGCTGACCGACGAACGAGATCTACGCGGTGTCGGCGTACCTTCTCAATCTCAACGGGATCATCCCGGACAACGCCGTGATGGATCAGAACACGCTGGCGCAGGTGCAGATGCCGAATCGCAACGGATTCATCGTCGACGACCGGCCGGACACGAAGGCGGTGCGCTGCATGACGAATTGCAAGTGATCTCGCGCGCAGGCCGCGCCGGCTCCGGCGCGCGGGCCAGGCGGCAATCCGATGCCGGCCTCACTCGCGTCGCTTGCGCGCGCTCCGCCAGCGATGCGATCCGCGACCGGCGCAGCGACTTCGCACAGTCGCCGAGCACAAGCCAGCGCCCTATTCAGGAGGACGCAACATGAAGAATGCATTCAAGCTTGCCGCCTGCGCGCTGTTCCTGTCGTCGTGCGCGACAACGCCGCCGGACGGCCCGTCGGCCACCGCCGTGATGCGGCCGGCGAGCGGATCGCAGGCGCACGGCACGCGTCAAGTTCACGCAGGTCGGCACGCGCGTGCGCGTCGACGCGGAGATCGCCGCGCTCGTCGCCCGGGATGCACGGCATCCACATTCACGAAAAGGGCGACTGCACGGCGCCCGACGCGCGCCAGCGCCGGTCCGCATTTCAACCCGGCCGCGAAGAAGCACGGCGCGCCGGACGTCGAGCGAGCGCCACGCGTGGCGACCTCGGCAACCTCAACGCCAACGAATACGGCAAGGCGACGCTGTCGATCATGGTCGACGGTATTTCCGTCGGCAAAGGCGCGGATGGCGTCATCGGCAGAGGCGTGATCGTGCACGCCGACCCGGACGATCTCAAGACCGATCCGGGCGGCAATTCGGAGACCGCATCGGATGCGGTGTCATCGAAGGCTGAGTACCGGCGGCATCGGCGAGGTTGAGCCCACCTGCGCAATATCAGTCAGGAGTCGACATGTCCCGCAACGCAGAACAGTGGATGCAGCAACCGAAGTTCCCGCAATCGCATTTCGTCGATTCGCGCATCTACACCGACGAGGCGATCTTTCGCGAGGAGCAGCAGAAGGTCTTCAACAAGAGCTGGATCATCGGCTGCCACGAGTCCGAGCTTCCAGGCGCGTTCGACTATCGCACCTTCACGCATCCGGCAGGAACGCCGCTCATCATCGTGCGCGGCGAGGACCAGAAGGTGCGCGCCTTCTACAACGTCTGCCCGCACCGCGGCAACACGCTGCTCTACGATCCGGTCGGCAACGCGAAGCGCATCACCTGCATCTTTCACTCGTGGTCGTTCGACACCAAGGGCAACTGCGTCGACATCACGCGTGAGGAGCAGGGATTCCAGAAGCGCTTCTGCAAGGCGGACGCCGGCCTGCGCGAGGTGCGCGCCGAGATCGGCTACGGCGGCTTCGTGTGGGTCAATCTCGACGACGGCGCGCTGCACGCTCAAGGAATACATCGGCGACGCGCTCGGCATGCTCGAGGAGTACATGTCGATGCCGCTCGAGGTGTTCCACTATCACAAGGCGATCGTCAACACCAATTACAAGCTCTGGCACGACACGAACAGCGAGTTCTATCACGACTACCTGCACTACTTCAATCGCGTCACCGGCATGCTGCAGCCGGGCTACTTCGAGCGCAAGTACACGGGCTATCCCAACGGACACGCGTCCGGTGGGCTCGATGACGATCAAGTACGACGCCTACGAAGGCGGCAAGGAGCGCGGCGTCGGGCTGGCCCGGCCTCGCACCGGGCGGATGGATCCTGATCGACATCTTCCCGGCGATGACCTACAACCTGCGCACGTCGGTGCTGCGCATGGACACGTCGATACCGCTCGGCCCCAACAAGCTGCTGATCGAGTTCCGCGGCCTCGGGTTGAAGAGCGACACGCCGGAGCAGCGCGCCGAGCGCGTGCGCGACCACAACACGATCTGGGGACCGTTCGGCCGCAACCTGCACGAGGACCTGCTCGCGGTGCACGGCCAGGGCCGCGCGATGCGTCCGGGCAGCGAAGCCGACCTGGATCCTGCACGGCCGCGAGGAGAACATGACGATCCACGACGAAGGCGGCATGCGGCACTTCTACGCCGAATGGAGCCGGCGCATGGAGCGCGAGGCTTTCGACCCGCACGGCGACCGGCAATGTCGAGACGGTCGCCTGAGCGGCCGCCGCGAGGAACCAGCGACCTCTGCACGCCGGAATCATGGAAAGCGTCCTCGCCGATGCAGCCCGACCAGAATCGCGATCGAAGAGCTCGTCTATCGCTCGTGCCTCGCGCTCGACGCAAAGGACTTCAAGGGCTACCTCGACCTGTGCCACGACGACTTTCCGCTACACGATCGTCGGCGCACAGCCCGGAAATCCGCAAGGACATGATCTGGCTCGACCACGACAAGCCCGGAATGCAGCTTCTCTTCAACAACCTGCCGCGGCACATCAGCGATCACTCGCCGCTTTCGCGTCACGCGATCGTCTACACCGTCGAGCTCGCGGCGACGGGCAATCGGCCTCACGTCGTTTCCGCGCTGCAGGTGTTCAAGACCACGCTCGACGGCGGCGCGACGGAGCTCTTCGCGATCGGGCGCTACCTCGACACCGTCAGCCTCGACGGCGGAGCGCCCAGGCTCCTGAAGCGCGTCGTCCGCCTTGACGACCCGCCAGTTCGGCTTCGGCTATCACATTCCGTTCTGAGCGGCGGATTCGGTGCGCATTCAGCTCAACGCCCGCAATCGCGCCTATCACTTCGAGGCGGACCCGGGCGCGCGCATCCTCTATGCGGGATTGGCCGCGGGAATCAACCTGCCCTACGAATGCGGCAGCGGCACGTGCGGCACCTGCAAGGCGCGCCTCATCGAGGGCGAAATCGACGACCTCTGGGCCGGAGGCGGCCGGACGCAAGTACCTGAAGCAGCCGGGCGAATTCCTGATGTGCCAGTGCGTCGCGCGCAACGATTGCACGGTCGAGGTCGCGGGCTTCGTCTACAACATGGACCCCGGCGCCTGCATTCCCGGCGTTCCGCGCCGGCACGATCAGTGCACACGAAGGTGCTGACGCGCGACGTGATGAGCTTTTCGGTGGAGCTCGCCCGAGCCGACCGATTTCGACGCCGGCCAGTTCGTGGCGATGCAGGTGCCCGGCGTGCCCGGTTACCGCGGCTACTCGATGGTCAACTTCGAGCGCGGCGCGACGCGGCTCGATTTCGTCGATCAAGAAGAAGCCCGGCGGCGGCGCGTCGGAGTGGCTGTTCAACGGGCGGCGCCGAAGGCAGCGAACGTCGACGTCTTCGGGCCGCTCGGCGCCGCGACGTTCTATCCCAATCTCGGCAAGAACATCCTGTGCATCGCCGGCGGCAGCGGCATCGCCGGCATGATGTCGATCCTCGCGCGCGCGCGGCAGGAGCGCTACTTCGACCAGTTCAACGGCTACGTGTTCTTCGGCGTGCGCACGTACGGCGACGGGTTCTATCTCGCCGAGCTGTCGGAGCTCGCGCGCGAGTTCCCCGACCGCCTGCGCGTGACGATCGCGCTGTCGGACGAAGCCGTTCCCGCGAAGCGCGGAGCGCGCATCCCGCGCCTCGCTTTCGAGCAGGGACTGGTGCACGAAGTCGCCGGCAAGGCGATGCAAGGCAAGTACCAGAACGTGCGCGCGTATCTCGCCGGCCCGCCGCCGGCGGTCGACGCCTCGATTCGCATGCTGCTGCTGCAGGCGAAGCTGCCGGCGGATCACATCCGCTACGACAAGTTCAGCTGAACCCGAGCGCTCGATGGACAAGCGATTCGTATGCCCGCGTGGTCGAGATTCCGGCGAACGGCATGATCCAGCGCGAAACGGAGGATGGCTTGAAGCTGCTGGTGGTCAATGCGGGTGACGACTACTTCGCCTATCAGGCGATGTGCCCGCACCAGGAGGTGCCGCTGTGCGAGGGCCTCTACGACGGCGCGGTGCTGACGTGCCACCAGCACCTGTGGCAGTGGGACATCCGCACCGGCGCCGCCGATGGGGCTCGCCGAAGCGGCGCTCGAGAGCTTTCCCGTCGAGGTCGAAGGCGACTCGCTCTATGTCGTGGCGCAGAGCGCGCTCAACGCCGCCGAGCTCTTCGCCGGCATCTCGGACGCGACGCTCGCGGCGATCACGGCGCTCGCGCGTGAAGGAGGAGCGCCCGCCGGCAGCGTCTGCTACGACTTCGGCGATCCTGCCGACGATTTCTACGTGCTCGAATCGGGCCGCGTCGAATTCCTGATCGGCCGCGACGAGCGGCTTGAGCCCCGCCGGGTTCATGCTGCGCAAGGGCGAAGTGTTCGGCTGGGCGGCGCTGCTCGAGAACCAGCCGCGGCGCATCGCCCGCGCGACCTGCCTCGAGCCGTCGCAGCTGCTGCGCATCGACGGCCGGCAAACGCTCGCGCTCCTGGAGAGCGATCCGGCGTCCGGTTATCTGGTGATGCGCCGGCTCTCGTCGCTCATTGCCCGCTACCTCGCGTCTTCGGGATCGAAATAGGGGACGCTCATGCTGACCGGCATCGCTGCACGTCGAGAACGAAAGCACGATCGCGACATGCGAGCCATCAAAGGAGGGACGCCATGACGCAGTTCAAACGTTTCCTGAAGCTCGCGGGCGCGTGTTTTCGCAGGCGCGACTCGCCGCGACGCTTCGCCGTTGCGGCCGACATCGACTTCGGCAAGGTCGGCGAGCCGGTCAAGCTCGTGGTCGGCTATCAGCCCTACTACACCGAGTCGTGGTCGGGCGTGATCATGCGCGGCAAGAAGTTCTACGAGAAGTACCTGCCGAAGGGCTCGACGGTCGACTTCCAGATCGGCCTGCAGGGCGCGATCATCGTCAACAACCTGCTCGCCGGCAAGCAGCACATCGGCTACATGGGCGACATGCCGGCCATCGTGTCGACGACCAAGCAGGACGTCGCGGACGTCCGCCTCGTCGCCGTCGTCGGCATGGGCTGGGACCAGTGCAACACGTTCCTGGTGCGCACCGACGCCCCGAAGTTCGCGAGCGACCAGGAAGCGATCAAGTGGCTCGACGGCAAGACGGTGGCGGTGCCGAAGGGCAGCTGCACCGACCGCTTCGCGCAGGCGGTGTTCAGAAAGCGGGAGTCCAGCCGTCGGCGTATCTGAACCAGAACATCGAGGTGATCACCAGCAACTTCCGCGCGGGCAAGCTCGACGCCGCGGTGATGTGGGAGCCGACCACTTCGCGCCTCGTGCTGGAAGGACTGGCGCGCAAGGTCGCGAGCGGCGTTTCGGTCAACGAGAACGACGCCGGCTTCCTGGGCATGCGCGCCGATCTGATCAAGCAGCGGCCCGACGTCGTCAAGGCATGGCTCAACGCCGAGCTCGATGCGCAGCAGTTCTTCGCCGATCCGAAGAACGCCATGGAAGTCGTCAAGATGGCGTTGGAGCAGACCACGGGCTTTTCGGAACGCTCGCTGTGGATGGCCGCCTACGGCACGTATCCCAAGGAAGGCGGCGGCACGCCGACCCGCATCATCCTGCCCTACGCGTTCACGCCCGAGGCGATGGAGCTGATCAAGCGCGCCTCCGCATTCCTGTACGAGATCAAGAGCATCAATGCGCCGACGCTGCGCGCCGGAGGCGGTGATGCCGGAATTCGCGCAGGCCGTGCTGAAGGAGCGCAACCTCACCGCGCCGATCGGCGAAATCAAGTCGCTGCCCGATTCGGCCTACACGGGCAGAAGTAGGCGCGTTCCCGTCATGACCTCATGGCAAAGGAGCCCGAATGAAACGATCGATGCGCGGTGCGCTCGCGGCGGTGCTGGTGGCAACGGGCATCGGCGGGTTTCATCCGGGCACGAGCCTCGCGGCCGAGCCCGTCAAGCTCGTCGTCGGCTATCAGCCGTACGACACGATCTCGTACTCGGCCGTGGTGATCCGGGCGCTCGAGCCTGTGGAAGAAGTATCTGCCGCCGGCAGCGACGTCGAATTCCAGAACGCGCTGCAGGGCTCGATCATCGTCAACCAGATGCTCGCGAACAAGCAGCAGATCGGCTACCTGGGCGACATGCCGGCGGTCGTCGCGACCACCAAGCGCAGCGTCGCGCCGATCAACCTCGTCGCCAATACCGGCATGTCGCCCGGCCAGCGCTGCAACGTCATCATGGTCCGCGCCGATGCGCCGAAATTCGCGTCGCCCGAAGAGGCCGTCAAATGGCTCGACGGCAAGACGATCGCGACGCCGCAGGGCAGTTGCGCGCATCGCTTCCTCGGCTTGATCATCGAGAAGACCAAGATCAAGCCGGCGGCGATCCTCAATCAGTCGATCGAGGTCATCGCCACCAACCTGCGCAGCGGCAAGATCGACGGCGCGGTGCTGTGGGAGCCGTCCGTCTCGCGCATCGGCGACATCGTCGGCGACGGCAGCGCGAGGATCGTCGCCACCGGCTACACGTTCGGCATTTCCGACGCCGGTGCCATCGCCATGCGCGAGGACTTCATGAAGGCGCGGCCCGACATCGTCGAGGCGTGGCTCGAAGACGGAGCTGGAGGCGCAGCAATATGTCGATCGACCCGAAGAATTGCGGCGAAGGTCGCGGAGTTCGTCAAGGATCAGACGCAGGGGATCACCGTCCCGATGGCGTGGTTCTCGATCTACGGAGCCATTCCGCCTGCCGCCGGCGGCAGTCCCATCCGCGACGAAAAGCCGTTCGTCTTCGACGACCGCGTGAAGAAGCTGCTCGCCGAAACGTACGTCTATCTGAAGGAAGCGAAGGCGATCGACGTCGACAAGCCGGCGCCGGGCGCGCTCGACGATTCGATGGCGAGAAAAGTGGCCGGCGACGCGAAAGTGTCGCTGCCGCTCGGCACGATCAAGGCGCAGGACGTCTCCAAAGCGCCGAAGTAGCGGCGGTCGAAGATCGCGTCAATCGGATGCGCGCGCCGGTTGCGCGCCTATGGATCGATAGGGGAAACCTTCGCCCGCAGCACCGGTCGAAGAGCGCGCCGTTGAAGACGTTGTCGAGATTCTGCGCCAGACGATGCCGCTGCAGGTGGCAGGGGACGATCTCTGCGCCGGATCGCGGCAACCGGCCGGCGAGGCTCCTGCGAGGAGCGCAGCGGTCCTCTCTACGAGGTCGACGACCCCGCGGACGATCTCTACATCATCGTTTCCGGCCAGGTCAGGCACACGCTCGGGCCGGGTGCGCACGCGCGCCAGCCCACGCAGATCCTGAAGAAGGGCGACGTCTTCGGCTGGGCTGCGCTGCTGGAGAAGACGCCGCGCCGGCTCGCGAGGGCGGTCTGCACGGAGCCGACCGAAATCGTCCGCATCGCCGGCGACGAGCTCCTGCGCATGCTCGCGAGCGATCCCGACATCGGCGACGTCGTGATGAGCCGCTTCGCGACGATGATTGCGCGCGAATTCACGGTTCCCGACCTCGCCGACCAGCTGCGCCGGATCCACCGCAACATGCATGCGCACGACATCCAGGGCATGAACCTGACGCTCTACCGGATGTCGCTGTGGCTCAAGAGCCCGCGGCCGTATCTGATGCTGATCGGCTTCGCGCTCTTCCTGGGCTTCTGGTATCTGGCGGTCGAGGTCTGGAAGCTGCCGCGCTTTCGCGAGATGCCGGGCATCACCGCGGTGATCAAGGAATGGCTGAGCCGCGACCCGACCTACGGGCTGTCGCTCTATACCGACGAGTATTACAAGCACATCTGGGTCAGCGTCTGGCGCGTCACGCGAGGCGTTCTTCCTCGCCACCGTGCTCGGCGTGCCGGTCGGCCTCTTTCTCGGCTGGTCGAGGAAGTTCAAGGAATACGTGTTTCCCGCTGTTCGAGACGCTGCGCCCGATCCCGATCCTGGCGTGGGTGCCGCTCGCGATCGTCATGTTCGTCGAGACCGAGTCGGCGGTCATCTTCCTCACGTTTCTCGCCTCGTTCTTCGCGACCGCGCTCAACACGATGCTCGGCGTCGAGTCGATCGACGAATCGTACGTCCGGGCCGCGAATTGCCTCGGGCGCCAGCAAGTCGCAGGTCTTCCGCCACGTGATCCTGCCCGGCGCGCTGCCGTTCATCTTCACCGGCCTGCAGATCTCGATCGGCGTGTCGTGGTTCTCGCTCGTCGCCGCGGAGATGGTGTCCGGGCAGTACGGCCTGGGCTACGTGATCAACACGTCGTACACGATGGTGCGCTATCCGACGATCGTGATCGGCATGATCACGCTGGGCGCCGTCGGCTACGTGACGAGCGCGATGGTGCGCATGGTGGGCGACTACCTGATGCAGTGGCGCACGCGCGAGCTCGCCCTCGGAGGACGATGATGGCTGCAGCGACCACGGCGCGCGCCGCTCGCGTCCGGCCGCGACGCGCGGCGCGATCGTCATCGACGACGTCGTCAAGATCTACGATCCGGACGGCGCCGCGGTGATGGCGGTCGATCACTGCTCGCTCGACATCGACGCCGGCGAGATCTGCATGATCGTCGGCCCGTCGGGCTGCGGCAAGACGACGCTGCTCAACGCCATCGCCGGATTTCACGAGATCACGTCCGGGCCGCATCCTGCTCGACGGCGAAGTGCTGTGCAGCACCGAGAAGCCGAAGGCCGAGCCCGTCGTCGGACCGCATCGTCGTGTTCCAGAACGGCGCGCTCTTCCCGTGGAAGACCAACCTCGAGAACGTCGCCTTCGGCCCGCTGATGCAGGGCAAGCTCGGCAAGGCCGAGGCGCGCCGAAAAGGCGCGCGCGATGATGGCCGACGCCGGGCTCGCGGGCGTCGAGCACAACTTTCCGGGCGAAGTGTCGTCCGGCATGCGCCGGCGCGTCGAGATCGTGCGCGCGCTCATGAACGAGCCCGAAGGTGCTGCTGCTCGACGAGCCCTATCGCGCGCTCGACTCGCTCACCAAGTCGGTGATGCACGAGGCGCTGCTCGAGATCTACTACAAGAACAAGGTCACGATCTTCTTCATCACCCACGATCTCGAAGAGGCGATCTTCCTCGGCCACAAGGTGGCGATCATGACCACGCGCCCCTGCAAGCCGAAAAAGATCCTCGACGTCGACATTCCGCATCCGCGCGACTACGGCGTCGCTGACGTCGAAGCGCTTCCGCGAGCTCATGGAAGAGACCAACGATGCCGTGCACGAGGAAGCGCTGAAGGCCTTCGCCGCCGGCGAGAAGGAAGGCTGAGCATGGCCGCGCGAAAAAGGCGCGGCTCGACTCGGTCTACTGGCGAGGCGCCATCTCCATCGTCGTGTTCCTCGTGCTGTGGGAAATCGGATCGCTGTCCAAGATCTGGATCAAGTGGGAAGCGTTCGAGTGGCTGCGCAGCCTGCTGGTCGCGCGTGGGCTTCAAGCCGATCTACCTGCCGTGGATCGGCGCCGTGCCCGGCGCCCACCGAGGTGCTCGCCGTCTGGATGCGCGTGCTCGGCGACCCGGGCTACTGGCAAAGCTGGTACATGAGCTTCTTCCGCGTGATGAGCGGGTTTCGTCGCCGCGATGCTCATCGGCATCCCGTTCGGCCTGCTGCTGGCGGTGAGCCGCACCGCGTTCGGCATCGGCTTTCCGGTGTTCGAAGTGCTGCGGCCGATACCGCCGCTCGCCTGGGTGCCGGCGTCGATCCTGTTCTGGCCGACGCAGGAGATGTCGATCGCCTTCGTGACGTTCCTCGGCGCGTTCTTCACGATCGTCATCAACGTCGTCGGGCGGCGCGCGCTCGATCGACGTGCGCTACTTCCAGGCGGCGCGGTCGATGGGCTCGAGCCAGTCCGACATCTTCTGGCGGATCATCCTGCCCGGAACGCTGCCATCGATCATGGTCGGCTCGGCGGTCGGCATGGGAATCACCTGGGAAGTCGTCGTGGCGGCGGAGATGATCTCCGGCGGCGGCAGCCAGATCGGCGGCACGAGCGGCGGCGGCCTCGGCTTCTTCATCTGGAACTCGTACGTCGGCGGCTCCTACGAGCAGATCGTCGTCGGCATGATCAGCATCGGCATCGCCGGCTTCATCTCGAGCGAGCTCCTGCGCGCGCTGGGCAGGCGCGTCACGCCATGGCTGCGGCTGCGATGAGCCAGCGCCGACAAGCTCCTGCGATCGGCGATCAGGGCCGGCGAGCTCAAGGCCGTCGAGGTCAGCAAGAGCTACGGCGCCACGCATTTCAGGAAGGAAGTCGTCAGCGACTGCTCGTTCACGATCGAGCGCGGCAAGCTCACGGTGATGATCGGACCGTCCGGCTGCGGCAAGAGCACGCTCATCCGCCTGCTCGCCGGCTTCGAGAAGCCGACGAGCGGAACGATCACGCTCGAACGGCGAGCCGGTCACCGGCCCCGCACGCGACCGGCTGGTGCTGTTCCAGGAGACGGCGCTCTTTCCGTGGATGACGACCTACGACAACATCCTCTACGGCCCGCGCGCGCGCGGCGAGGTCACGCGCCGAGACGCTCGAGCTCGCGGAGTTCCTGCTCGACCAAGGTCGGCCTGCAGGACTTCCGCAACAAGTATCCCGACGCAGCTCTCGGGCGGGATGCAGCGCCGCGCCGAGCTCGCCCGCGCGATGATCAACAATCCGCAGATCATGATCCTGGACGAGCCGTTCCGCGGGCTCGACGCGATGACCAAAGAGCTGATGTGGGAGTACTACTCGGCGCTCTACGAGGAGAACCGGCGCACCAACTTCTTCGTCACGACCGACATCGACGAAGCGATTTTCCTCGCCGACCGGCTGCTCATCATGTCGAACATCCCCACCCAGGTGCGCGCGGTGTTCGAAGTCGACGTTCCGCGTCCGCGCCGGCTCGCCGACCTCATCGAGAACGACCGGGCCAACGAGATCAAGATGGAGGCGCTTTCGCATGCTGCACGAGGAAGCGATGAAGTCGTTCTCCCGCGGCAGCAAGGCGGCCGCCGACTTCGTCGACGCCTATTCGAAGCGCATGGCGAAAAGCTGAGTTGGCGTGGACTGGATCCTGAGCCGGGAAACGATGATCGCGATGGCGCGTGCTTGGTGCGCGCACGCCCGGTGGTCGCAACGCTGCCGCGCATCCGCTCGGCGGGTCTCGCCCGGAGCCTCGAACGCCGCGGGCTACGCGCTGATGGCCACCAGCATGCTGCTCTTCATCGTGGCCGGATTCCGTTCCGGCTAGAGCGCGAGCGCCGCATCGCGGGCGATCCGGCGGCCGCGGCCTCGTGCGCGATCCACGCGGCCACGATCTCCCGGTGCTCGGAGATGTTGTGGAGGAAGGAGCCGGCGCAGCGCGGGATCGCTTGTCAGCACCGCCTGGGCCAGAACGTTGGCGTGCGCCACTGCGAGCACGTCGGCGGCGCGCGGGTCGCCGGCACGCTCCAGCACGCGGTAGCACGTCAGGCGCAACAGGTGCGACGACTCCGTGCCCGAGAGCTCGCTGTCGTGCGCGAGCACTTCCTCGACCATCGCCATGCGCGCGCGGGAGGTCGTCCTGCGCCAGCGCAACCCGCGCGAGACCGCCGACGGCGTCGTACTGCATCGCGCTCCCGATCGCCCTCGCGACGTTCCGCGCGTGCTCGAATGCCGCCGTCGCCGCCTCGTGCCGCTCTGAGCGCAAGCTCGGCGTTCGCGAGCGCGCCGGACGACAGCAACTCGAGCGGCGGGTTGCTGCACTTGAATCGCGCAGTCGAGCCCCGCCCGCGCATAATCGACTGCTCGCGCGGCGTCGCCCGGCGCAGTGCGCACTGCGACAGCATGTAGAGCGGCACGAGTTCCGCGTCGCGGTCGCCGACGGCACGCGCAAGCCGCAGCCCCTCCTCCAGCCGTTGCCGCGCCTCGCGCATGCTCGCCGAGGCTCATCAGCGACGCCCCAGGTTGCCGACCGTGATCGCCTCGTCGCGCGGGTTGCCGAGCTCGCGGTCGATCGGCAGTTGCCGCCGGCTGAGCTCGACGGCGAGGAACATGTCCTCCCGCATGCTCGCGACGATCGACAGCGCGTTGAGAAAGCGCGACTCGATCGAGCGTAGCCCGAGCGCCCGCGCCGCCGGCGAGGCCTTCCTCGGCAAGCGCCTTGCCGGCATCCGAATCGCCGAGATAGTTGAGCGCGAGCGCGCAGCGTCTGCTTCGCGCGGAGTGACAGCGCCTCGTCGCCTGCGCGCCGCGCGTGTTCCATCGCCCGCCGCGAGGCGCTCTCCTGCGTCTTGTAATCAGCGGTGCGCATCGCGAGCGCGCTTCGCCGCCAAGCGACTCTCGCCACCGCCTGCGATCGTCGTCGAGTGCGTCGGCCAGCGTCTCGCAGCGCGTCGATGTCGGCACTCCTGCTCGTCGCGCTGTCCGCGCAGGTCGAGCATTCGCTCGCGCACGTCGATGAGCCGCCAGCGGAGCCCGAGCTTCCGCGCGTCCTGCGCACCGGCGCTGGAACCGATGCTCTCCGCGGCGTGCTGGGCCGACGCCTTGTCCAGCATCGCGAGCGCCCGCGCCACGTCGTCAAACGCCTCTGATGCGCGTAGCGCGCTCCGCGCGTGCTCGGCGGCGCGCGTGGAAGTACTCGGCAGCCCGGTCGTAATCGCCGGCCTTCTCGTAGTGCTTCGCGGTGGCGCCCAGAACGTGTTCGGCCGCACGCCGCTGTGCCGCGACCGGCCATGCCGGCGTGGCGCTCTCCGCGCCGCGTCCGCTTGAGCACGGTGCCGTAGGTGACCTGGTGCAGGATCTGGTGGCTTGAACGCGTACTCGCGCAGTCCGTCGAGCGCGGTGTCGCGACGCGGAATCGCCAGTTCGCGCTGCACGAGCGCCGGCAGCGCCGACCAGGCGCCGTCGGCATCGATGCGCGCGCGAGCGCCTGGTCCCAGAAGACGAAGCCGACGATCGACGCCTTGCTGCAGCGCGAGCCTTCTCCGTCGGGTCGAGGCCGTCGAGGCGCGCCTGCAGCACGCCCGTCAGCGTCGGCGGAACGTGCGTCGCGACCAGCTCGCTCAGGACCACGCTCCATGCTCGCCTGCCGGTCTCGATCGCGCCCTCGTCGACCAGCATCTTGACGAGCTCCTCCATGTAGAACGGATTGCCCTCGGCGCCGCCGGTGATGAGCTCGCGCAGCGCGGACGGGCACGTCGTCGAGGCTTCTTCAGGAGCTCGCTGACGAGCAGGCGGCTCACGTCCCCGTCGAGCGGGCCCAGGTCGATGCGTGATGCGCGCCCTCGGCGTCGTTCCAGTCGGCCCGGCGCTCGAACAGCGTGGGCCGCGTGAGGCCGAGCACCAGCATCGGCACATCGCGGTTGGCCTGCGCCAGGAACGCGAGGAAGTCGAGCGAGCCGTCGTCGGCCCAGTGCAGATCGTCGAGCAGCAGCACCGACCGGAATAGTCGTGAGCCCCCACGCTCACCACGTTCGCTGCCCCCGAGGGTTGCACCGCGCGCCGCGGTTGAGTCTCCAGCGGCCGGGCGCTGCGCTGCCGTCCATCGCGCTCATCCGCCGGAACATCTGCGCGGCTGCATGGAAGCCGCGGCTCGTATCTGCTTCTGCATCGTCCTTGATGCCGCGATGTAGCGACTTGCGCTGGAAGTCGACGCCGATCAGGTGGCCGAGCACGCGCGTGGCTTGCGCCATCGCCGCGCCATGGTCGATGACCGAACAGGCTCCCGACGCCCTGCTCTCGATCTTCCGCCGCGCGATCTCCGTGCTGTCGGTGTCGGCGATCTCGCAGCCGCTGCGCGAGGAGGTCGCGCAGCAAGTCCGTAGGGCTGGCCCTCGTCTGCGCGGTCGGCGCGGCCGGGAACAGCTTGGGAACCGCTCGGGCCGCGCCTCGGCCCAGTTCTGGAATTCGTAGAGAAGCCGGCTCTTGCCCATCCCGGCGTCGGCGACGCACAGTTACCGGGACCAGGGGCGCTTTTCGCCGCACACGCAAGGAAGGCCTGCTGCAGCTGCGCAGCTCGGCGTCGCGGCCCGATCATTCGCGTCTCGACGCCCTCGATGCCGCGAGTGGCCACGCGGAAGGCGCGCGGCTTCGCGAAGAGCACCAGGTACGTGACGATGGGCTCGTCCATGCCCTTCACGACCAGCGGCTCCTGCGGTTCGACGGTGAACACGCCGCGCACGTGGCGATAAGTGTCGTGGCTGATGCGCAAGCCGCCCGGCGGAGCCGTCTGCTCCATGCGCGCCGCGATATTCACTGCCTGCCCGCGGATGCTCTCCCTGGCGTCGACTCCGCCGCCGAGCAGCACCGCCGCCGGTATGGATGCCCACGCGCACGTCGAAGCCATCGTGCCCATGCTGGCGGCGCACGAGCTCGCCCTGCTCCCGTCCGGCGGCGAGGAGCGCCAGGCCGGCGCGGACCGCGCGCTCGGGATCGTCCTCCGCGCTTCGACGGCCCCGAACACGGCCAGCAGCGCGTCGCCGGCGTAATTCAGCACCTTGCCGCCGTGCTGCGCGACGATGGCGGTGAACTGCGCGAGTGCCGTCCATCACCGCGCCCGTCGCCTCCGGATCGAGCTGCTGCGCGAGCCGTCGTGGAGCCGACGATGTCGAGGAACAGGATCGTCGCCTGCTTGAGGATCTGCACCGGCGCGTCATCGGGAGGCGCCGAGTTCGAGGAAACAGAGCTTGCTGCGCAAGGCAACGACCGCCGCATCGACCATCGCATCGCCGAGAACCGCGCGGGGCGAGGAGCCCGGCGATGGTCGCTGCAGTTGTTGCCGCTCCGTGGACATCGGGTCGTCGGGATCGAGGAAGCTTGTAGCGGGCAGGCGCAGCGTGCCAATATAACCCGAGTCACTTGGGAGGAGGAGGCAGCGATGAAGCTCTGCTATCACCCGGTATCGACGACGAGTCGGCCTGTCGTTCTGTTTGCGACCGAGTCCGGCATCGAGCTCGACTACCAGATGGTCGACCTCTTCACCGGCGAGCAGTACAAGCCGGAATATTCGGCGATCAATCCGAGCCACCAGGTGCCGGTGCTGGAGGACGGCGACTTCCGCCTGACCGAGAGCTCGGCGATCCTCAAGTATCTCGCCGACAAGGTGCGTTCTCCCGCGTATCCATCCGATCTCACGAAGCGCGCGCGCGTCAACGAGCGGATGGACTGGCTCAACACCGGTTTCTACCGGGACTTCTCCTACGGCTTCCTCTATCCGCAGATCTTTCCGTTCATGCAGCGGCCCGACGACAACGTGCAGGCGGGGACGCTCGCGTGGGGCAAGGACAAGGCGCTGGGCTGGCTCAAGGTCCTGGACGAGAGCCTGATCGGGCCGCGCAGCGAGTTCCTCTGCGGCGACGACATCACGATCGCCGACTATCTGGGCTCGATGATGGTCCTGGGCGGCGAGGTCATCGACTGCAAGTTCGGCGCGTATCCGAACATCTGCCGCTGGCTCGGCAACATGAAGGCGCTGAAGAGCTGGGCCAAGGTGAACGAGGCGTTCTACAAGTACGTGGTCGACCCCAACAAGGGCAAGGAATTCGTCCAGCTGTGACGCCTGCGCGGCCGCGGTGCCGCGAACGGAGACAAGCGATGATCAAAGGACTCCACCACAACGCGTATCGCTGCCGCGACTCGGAGGAGACGCGCCGCTTCTACGAGGACTTCCTCGGCCTGCCGCTCTCCGGAAGCCTCGACATCCGCGAGACGAAGAGCGGCCGCAAGACCGCGGTGCTGCACACGTTCTACCGGCTCGACGACGGCTCGTATCTCGCCTTCTTCGAGGCGCCCGACATGCCGTTCGAGTGGAAGGCGCAGCACGACTTCGACCTGCACATCGCGCTCGAGGTCGAGCCGCCGGTGCTGGCCGAGATGCTGGCGAAGGGCAAGGCGCGGGGATCGAGACGCGCGGCATTTCGGAGCACGGGTTCGTGCGCTCGATCTACTTTCGCGATCCGAACGGCTACGTGATCGAGCTGACCGCGAAGACGCCGGAGCACGCGCGGATGATGGACCCGGCGACCAACGACGCGCGCGCCATTCTCCGGCCGCTGGCAGGCGGAGAAATCGCAGGCGCGCGCGGCCGATGACTGAAGGCGGACCGAGCGGCGCCGCTTCGGCGCGACGGCGCTCTCGTTCCTCGCCGCAGCGCTTGCCGCGGTCCGCGGTGGATCAGTTGGGCGGACCCACGACGACGTGATTGCGAGCCCTGGGGCTGATACCAGGTGCTTCCGCATTGCTGATAGACCATGCCGCCGTAGTTCACCGGCACGCAGCTTGGCGGCACGCTTCGCACCATCGAGCCGACGACGGCGGAAGTCACGGCGACCGCAGCGCCAACCGCCGCGGCACGTCGCGACCGGATGATAGTCGTTGTCCCAGCCGCCGTTGCAGCAACCGCCATGACCTTCGACGTTGACGTTGACGTTCCGGTCGACGTTGACGTTGTTGACGTTGTTGACGCTGCTGCGGACATTGTTGGTGCGGGCATCAGCCCTGCTGTTGTTGACCTGCGCACTCTGCCTGCTGCCGCCGCCACCGCCGCCCTGGCACGGCGCCACCGCCACCGCCGCCACCGCCGCCGCCACCGCCGCCACCGCACGCCGCCACCGCCCCCACCACCGCCGCCACCGCCACCCCGCCCGCGGCATCAGCGTAAGGGGCCATGGCGAAACTGGCCAGAACGAGAGCGGCCAACGAGGCCGGAAGCAATCTGCCGAATGATCTCTTCATGTTGGCGCTCCTCTACTTTGTCTTCACCGGAACAATCTCGATCTTCGTGACGCACCTTTGGGCGGCGTGAACTTGAAAACCGTGTCCTTGAAGGTGGGTTTCAGATTCCAGTCGATCAGCGAAACCGACTGCGGGCGCGCTTCGTCGGTGCGATTGGTGATCACGACCTTGCGCGGCAGCGGCTTGCTCCCGGTGGTGATCCAGATCTGCCAGTCGGCCTTGCCCTGGCGGAAGGCGTAGTGGTCGCAGAGATCGTCGCCGACGAAATCCTGGCCGGCATTCATCGCCGATTCGATCTTGTCGAGCTGGCGCGGCGGGCGTGCCCCAGAGGAAGAGATCCGACAACGGGAGTTGCACGCCGTACCTTTCCTCCAGCCGCTCGATCAGCTTGCCGATCGTGTCGGTGAATTCGACCGTCGAGTAATACTTTTGCGCCGGCGTATAGAGCGTGACCGTCTTGCCGTCGTAGAACAAGCTCGCGCTCGGAACGGGCGCTGTGCATCAGGGCGCGCAGCTTGTTCGGACGCTCGACGTCCATGTCCGCCGTCGCCGTGTGCTGCAGCTTTTGGCCATCGGCCAGAACGCGCTCGCCGGTCAGTTCGGTCGACACCCGAAAGCGCTTCAGTGTCTGCAGGTACGCGCCCATGTCCTTGAGCGCCTGAATCGACGCGGGATCGACGGCATTCGCGGCAGCCGTGCGTGCCGGGCGGGGGTGCCGCCGTCTGGGCGTCGGCGGTCGACGTCGCCAGCGCCATCGGCACGAGGCCGAGCACCGTGAAGTCGTTCGTAGCATGGATATCTCCCGGTTCAGGGTTTCTCGAGCCCTTTGGCTGCACGGCGTCTTCGCGACCTGAGGCTCTGCCGGCCTGCACCTCCCCGACTACGATAGATCGAATCGGACCGCAATGGAAGCTCCATCGTTGCCGCGTGAGCGATGAAGCCCGTCCGGGTTGACACGCGGCAAGCCATGGGCAAATACTGGTTTGCATCCTGCGTAGGCGAGTGCGCGAAGGAGGAATGAAAATGGTCCGCTCAAGATCGTGTCATCGCCCGGCACGGCGTCGCCGGAGCAGCGGGTCGACGCGATCCAGGCTGCGCCTCGACGAGCGTGGAATGAAAGGCGACGGAGGGCGGTCGAAGAGCTCAAGCCATCTCGCACAGGAGCAATGGCTTCCGCTGAAACGGGGCGCGCGTCGTGGCCAAGGCCTGGGTCGATCCCGCGTTCCGCAAGCGCCTGCTCGCCAACGGCCGCGCCGCGGTCGCCGAGCTCGGCCTCGCGATGCCGAAGCATCACCGCCACCTCGTGGTGCTGGAGAACACGCCGACGGTGCAGAACGTCATCTGCTGCACGCTGTGCTCGTGCACGGCCTTCACGATCATCGGGCTGCCGCCGGACTGGTACAAGGACCTCGAGTACCGCTCGCGCGTCGTGCGCGAGTCGCGCACCGTGCTGAAGGAGATGGGCCTCGACCTGCCGCCGGAGGTCGAGATCCGCGTGTGGGACACCACGGCGGACACGCGCTACATGGTGCTGCCCGAGCAGCCGCCGGAAACCGTCGGCTGGCCGGAGGAGAAGCTCGCCGGCATCGTCACGCGCGATGCGCATGATCGGCGTCGCGCGCCTCTAGGCAGGAGCCGGACATGGACGGCATGCACGACCTCGGCGGCCAGCAGGGCTTCGGCCCGGTGCGCTACACGCTCAACGCGCCGGCGTTTCACGCGGCCTGGGAAGTGCGCGTCAACTCGCTCTACGCCTTCGCGGTGCGGCTCGGCATCTTCAACATGGACGAGTACCGCCACGCGATCGAGCGCATGGAGCCGCGCCACTACCTCGCGGCGAGCTACTACGAGCGCTCGCTCACGAGCCTCGCGACGCTGCTGCGTCGAGAAGGGCATCGTGACGCGCGAGGAGCTGGAGCGCCGCGCGCAGGGCGCGTTTCCGCTCGCGGCGCCGAGCGCGCCGGGACGCACCAACGTCGCCGACGCGCGAGCGCTTCGCAGCCGGGCGATCGCGTGCGCGTGCAGGCTCGACTACGTGCCGGGCCACGTGCGCATGCCGGGCTACATCCGCGGCAAGACCGGCGTCGTCGTGAGCGAGTCGCCGGCCTATCCGTTTCCCGACGCGCATGCGCACGCGCGTCGAGGCGCAGGACGAGCCCACCTACGACGTGCGCTTCCGCAGCGAGGACCTCTGGCCGAATTCGGCCGACCCGCGCGCTCGTGCACGTCGCCGTGTTCCGAGCTATCTCGAGCGAGCGGGTAGTTCAGCCCCCAAAGTGGCCACGCGCCGACTCCCGGCCGGCGGGACGGCATCCAGGTTTTCGAGCCCCGCGGGTATCGGGAGCGCCCCAGGGGCATGGGGAGTGCCCTAGGGGCATGGGGGAGTGCCTCTAGGGGCACGGGCACTCGCGGGACGCAACACATGCCCGAATCCTGCAGTTCATCCTACCCGCCACGCATTGTGTCCCCTCGTGCTGGAGCCGGAGGATCGCTTCCGTAGTCTTGCCTGCATAATCAGGCATCAGGAGCCGGGATGAGCACTCAACCCGCAGAAACCCGTCACCGATGCGGCCGATCGCGCCACGAGCGGTCCGGCCAGCGATCCATGGGCATCCGCCAAGCCTTCCGCGAGATCCGCAAAGGGCATCGTCGTGATGTGGTGGGGTTTCTTCGATTGGGTGGCCGTGGTGTCGTGGAAGGCGCTGCTGCTCGTTTCGTTCCTCGGCCTGATCCTGCGGCGGCGTATTCAAGCTTCCCACGCTGGCCTTTCTCGCTCATCGTCGTCTGCCTTCATCATCAAGGTGGTGGCGGGCGGCAAGCGCAGGGCGGAACTGACCGCCGAGCGAGGCCACCAAGCGGGCCGAAACCGAGCAGCTCGAGCGCACCGTGCTGGAAGCGCGCATGGAAGCGCTGCAGGCGCAGATCGAGCCGCACTTCCTCTTCAATACGCTGGCGAGCATCGACCAGCTCATCCAGACCGACCCGCCGCGCGCCTCGAAGATGCAGCAGAGCCTGATCCGCTACCTGCGCTCGGCGATGCCGCAGATGCGCGAAGGCAGCCGACCCACGCTGGGCCAGCAGGTCAATCTTTGCAGCGCGTTCCTGGAGATCATGGCGGTGCGAATGGAAGGACGCCTGCAGCCGGTCGTGAATGTTCCGGAAGGCTTGAAATCGGCGGTCTTCCCATCGATGATGTTGCAGACCCTGGTGGAAAACGCCATCAAGCATGGACTGGAGCCGAAGGCCGAGGGCGGCCGGCTCGAGATCGCGCGCCGAGATCGTCGATGGCCAGCTGGCCGTCCACGTGCTCGACACCGGCGTCGGCTTCATGCCGAAAGCGCGAAGGCGGCGTGGGACTGCGCCAATGTCCGCGAGCGATTGAAGGCCTTGTACAACGGCCGGGCCGAGCTGATCATCAGCGTGCCGCCCGCGGGCGGCACCTGCGCCACGATCAAAGTGCCCTACGAAATCGCCCACCGCGCCCAGCCTGATCGGACGAGTACCCGCATGCACCCGCATGCCCGCCCCCCACCGCCGTCGTTGCCGACGATGAACGCCTGATGCGCGAGCAGATCATCGGCCGCCTGAAGGAAGCCTGGCCCGAGCTCGTGATCGTGGGCGAGGCCAGCAATGGCCGCGAGGCCGTCGCCATGGTGCAGAGCCTGGAACCCGATATCGTCTTTCTCGATATCAGCATGCCCGGGATGGACGGCATCCAGGCGGCGCAGGCGCTGGCCGGCCAGGTCCATGTGGTCTTCGTCACCGCCCACGACCAATACGCGATCAGCGCCTTCGAGCACGGCGCGGTCGACTATCTGCTGAAGCCGGCGGACCCGGAGCGGGTGGCGCTGACCTGCCAGCGCCTGCGCGAGCGGCTCAAGCAGGCGCCGGATCCGATGAACGACCTGCTGGCGCAGCTATCGCAACGACTCGGGGCCGGCGGCCTGAAGCCGCGCGAATACATGCGCTGGGTGCAGGCGAGCGTGGGCGCCAACATACGGATGATCCCGACCAGCGACATCCTGTTCTTCCGCGCCGAGGACAAATACACGCGCGTGCAGACCCAGGGTTTCGAGGCCCTGATCCGCAAGCCGATCAAGGAGCTGATCGATGAGCTCGACCCGGACGAATTCTGGCAGATCCATCGCGCCACCGTGGTTCGCGTCGATGCGGTCGAGCAGGTCAGCCGCAACTTCCGCGGCAATCAGATCGTGCATGTGAAGGGCAGCGACGAAAAGCTCGAAGTGAGCCGCACCTTCAATCATCTGTTCAAGCAGATGTAGCCGCTGGCGCGGAGCACCCGGCACGAAGATAGGCTAACCTTACGCCATGTCAGTCGCGGATTGCGAGAGTCCCCATGGCGTTGAACCTGTTCAAGCACCTGATGCCGGCCGAAGAGGCGCTTCACGCCGCTGTTTTGCGAGCAGGCGAAGTGTATCGCGCGGGCGGCGACCGAGCTGCGGCAGATGATCGGCGACGACATCCCGGCGGCCAGCAGCACGTCGCGACCATTCGCGAGATCGAGATGGCGGCGGACGCCGTGGCGAGAAAGATCTTCATCGGCGCGAACCGCACGTTCAACGCCCCGATCGACCGCGAGGACATCCTGGCGCTCGCCCACGTCCTGGACGACTGCGTCGACCTGATCGAGGACACCGCCAAGGGAATCCTGCGGTACGGCGTGCGCGAATTTCCCGCGGAGATGCGGGCGATGGCCGACGCGGTGGTCGAGGCCGCGGCAGTGCTGCAGAAGGTCATGCCGTTCCTCGATTCGGTGAGCAAGGATCACAAGACCATTGCCGCGCTGTGCGAGCAGGTCGGGCAGATCGAAGGACGCGCCGACGCGTCGTTCGACGCTCGGACTCACGCGCTTGCGGGCGCAGCTGCGGGCCGGCGAGATCGACACGATCGGCTACATCGACCGCAAGGAGCTCTACGAGCTCGTCGAGGATGTCGTCGACAAGTGCGACGACGTCGCCAACGCCATCCAGACCATCACCGCGAAGCACGTATGACGCAGCCGGCGTACCACGAGCGCTGCATACCCGCGCCGACTGACGTGCATGGACGCCACCGCGCTCGGACTCCCCGTCCTCATCGCATTGATCGCGGTCGCGCTGCTGTTCGACTTCCTCAACGGTCTCCACGACGCGGCCAACTCGATCGCGACGGTCGTGGCGACGCGTGTCCTGCGGCCGCAGACCGCGGTGATCTGGGCCGCGTTCTTCAATTTCATCGCCTTCGCGGTATTCGGGCTGCACGTGGCGCAAACGGTCGGCACGGGCATCGTGAGCGCCGGCGTCGTGGACGGCAGCGTCATCTTCGGCGCGTTGATCGGCGCCATCGTCTGGAACGTCGTGACGTGGAACCTGGGCATTCCGTCCAGCAGCAGCCATGCGCTGATCGGCGGGCTTGACCGGTGCCGCGCATCGCCAAGGCCGGGTTGGGCGCCGTCGTCTATGGCGGGTTGGCAATCACGGCGCTCGGCATCGTCCTGTCGCCGCTGCTGGGCTTCGTTCTGGCGCAGCTATTGGTCGTCATCGTGCATTGGGCCAGCCGACACGCGACGCCGTTTGCCGTCGACCGCCGGTTCCGCGTGCTGCAGCTCGTTTCGGCGTCGCTCTATTCGCTCGGCCACGGCGGCAACGACGCGCAGAAGACCATGGGGATCATTGCCGTGCTGCTCTTTTCGCAAGGCATGCTCGGCGGCGAGTTCCACGTTCCGTTCTGGGTGGTGATCAGCTGCCAGGCCGCGATGGGGCTCGGCACTCTGCTCGGCGGCTGGCGGATCGTCCGCACCATTGAGCGGATCGCGGATTCAGCTGGCAGCTTCCTCGGTCCAGGCGGAGAGACCGGAGTGATCACGCTTCTCGCGACGGTGCAGCCGTAAGCGTTCGTGTCCACGACCCACACGATCACCGGCGCCATCATCGGAAATCATGCGCCCGCCGTGGGCGGCCAGCGTAAAACCGTTGGCATGTCGCGCAGAGGATCGTGATCGCGGCGTGCACGGTGCTGATGCCGTCGGCCTGTTAGCCGCCGCCGCGCGTTCAAGACAGTCGGGTACTTCTGAGCCGCGCAGCGCGTGCAGCGAAAACGCGCGCTCGTCCGTTGGCGCCGAGGCCCTTGCAAAGACCTTCCACTTCACCGACTCGCACGACGCCTGGGAGCTCCATGCAATCCCAGGCTCGCGCAGCTTCCCGAACGCCTGAAGGAAGCGTGCACGCATATTTAGCACGGGCGCCTTCCCTTCCGTCAGCACTCTTCCAGCGTCTGGAATTTCGGCAACAAGGCAACTTGTTGTCGATCGACCATCGGACGCCGCTCGGTAAATTCTGTAGTCGCGGCACAGCGGCTCGATCGGTGTCACCACGGTCGCAGCGGCATGGGATTCGTAGACAACCCGACGGCGAGCGCAAACAGGATTGCATGACGTCTGGTCATTGCATTACCCCACCATTGACGTGAAGCTCGAGCGCGTTGTGCAGGGACCCTCCAAGCCTATTCTAGTCACGCCTCTACGTTGTGGAAGAAATTTGTCTCGCGGGGGCCCTTGTCCGAACCGAGATGCCCGCGGTTATGTCATCCGCCGCTCCTTGGTCCATTCGTCGTATCGCCGGAGCCGCCGCGACGAGATTCCGCGTAGGCGTCGAAGCGGCAGCAGTCGCTCGTACTCTCGCAGCGTCTTGACGCGCACCTTGAGTAGCCCTGCCGCGCGACATACGGATAGAGCGTTGATGTGCGAGGGATCGCGCAGCACGGCTGCATTGACCTCGATCACCTCGCCCGAGACGGGCGACGATGATGTCGAAGGCTCGGCGGTAGCTGTCGACCCAGCCCAGCGCGAGTCGCCGCTCGTGACCTGATCGCCGACCTTGGGCAACTCGACGCGACAGGATATCGCCGAGGCTGCGCTGGCCGAAATCCGAAAGGCCGATCGCGACGACGTCCTTCGCGTCCGTCGTCGAGACGCGCCCACGCATGGGATTCGCTGAAGCGAAGCGTCGTACGGCGACCACGTGCGGACTGCGCGGTTCGTCCTTGACCCGCCGCGCGCAAAATGGCATCGCGACCACCCGTCCCTTGGCTCGCTTTCCCCGGATGTCGACTTCGAGCTCGGTGCCGATCGCGGCGTCGGCGGTCGCCACGTAGCCCAGCCCGCAATTGCGGCCCGTCAAGCTCGCCGACAACGGCCCGCTCGTCACCCGGCCGGTCTCCTTGCCGTTCCGGTAGATCCGGTATCCGTTTCGAATCGTCCGCGCGCCTTCGATCTCGAGCCCGACCATCTTCCGGCGTCACGCCGTTCGCCTGCGATTCGCGCGAGCGCATCCCGGCCGATGAAGTCCTTCGACAAGCTTGACCACCCAACCGAGGCCCGCTTCGAAGGGATTGGTCTCGCGCATCCATGTCGTTGCCGTTCAGCAGGTAGCCCGCCTCCGTCCGCAGGCTTTCCCGCGCCGCCACGCCTTGAGGCACGATGCCCAGCGGCCGTCCGACCATCAGGAGCTCGTCCCACACCCACGGCGCCAGGTCCCGGGCGACCATGATTTCGTAACCGAGCTCGCCGGTGTATCCGGTGCGGCTCACCATGCACGGCACCTCCGCATGCTCGGTATGAATCGGTCGTCTGCGTGAGCCAGTAGTACTTGAGCGGCGCGAGATCCGCCTTCGCGATTCGCTGCAGCACTTCTCTCGACGCCGGACCTTGCAGCGCGAGCAGCGCGGTGTCCGATCGAGATGTTCCGCACCGCACGTCCATCCCTGCGCGTGCTTCAGCACCCACTGATAGTCGTCGTCGGTCTTGGTGACGTTGACGACCCAGACGAAATGATCGGCTGCCAGCCGGAAGCAGACGAGGTCGTCGAGCAGGATGCCGCGCTCATCGCACATCGCCGAGTACAGCGCCTGATTGACGGCAAGCCTCGCCGGCATCGTTGGTGATCAGCTTCTGGACGAGCGCCAGCGCGTCCGGTCCCTTGAAGTCGAGCTCGCCCATGTGGGACACGTCGCACAGGCTGACGCCTTCGCGCGTCGCGCGATGCTCGAGCACGTGCCCGACATACTGCATCGCCCGCGCGAAGCCCTTGAGGTTGATCACCGCCGACGCGTCGCGGACGTGCTGATCGTAGAGGGGGTACGTTTCATGAGGTAGCCTCGCGAAGGGGGAATACGATACACCGCTCGTGACGTGACTAGCGCCTGCGTCAGCACGCGCGGCGCGGAAGCACTTTGGGAGGATCGTAGAACGGCAAGCGCGCGACGCGGGCACGCGCGCCGCTCGCTCAGGCGGACCACGGTCGCCGGACCGGAATCGGCGGCAGGTGACGAAGCCCGATGCCGATGCGCCGCTCCAGGAGCGGCGACCAGCAGGCGCTCGTCATGACGGCGCTTCGCGCCTCGAGATCGCGCGGGCACGCCAGCTCGGCCACGGCATCCTGCACCGGCAGGAGACCCGCGAGGCGGCGCGCCGGCTCCTGCCGGACGATAGCGCGCAAGGCCCGCGCGCCGTAGAAATCTCGCCCGTCGAGATCCACGAGTCGCGCGAACCCGAGCTCGAACGGCGTGACGGTCGATGCGAGCTCGCGCGTGAACAGGATGTGCCCGGCCTCGATCCGCAGCGAATCGACGGCGTCGAATCCGCATTCGACGAGACCCGCGTCCGCGCCCGCTCGAGCAGCGCCCGCCACAGCGACGGCGCCGCCGCGTCAGCAATCACCAGCTCGTAGCCCGTCTCGCCGCTGTAGCCGAGCCGTGCGATCCAGCATTCGGTATCCCGCGAACGTCGCTCGCTCGAAATCCGAAGTAGGGCAGTGCGGCGAGCTCGATCCCCGGGAAAGCACCGCTCGATCGTGCGCCGGCTGATGTCGCCCTGGACCGCGATCACCGCCTGCGCTCGGTCCCCGTTCCGCAACCTCGACATCGAATCGGCTCGCCGAATTGCGCGATGTAGCGGCCATCGGCGCGGCGCCCGGTGAACACCCAGAAGCGACCGCAGCCCAGACGCCAGACCGTGGCATCGTTCAGCACGCTGCCGACACTCGCGCAACAGCAGCGTATAGGCGATGCGGCCCGGCTGCAGCGTGTCGAGGCGGCGCGTCTGCAGCGCGTTGACGCACGCGAGCGCCCCGGGCCCGTTCGATCTCGGTGCAACCCATGAACGAGAAATCGAACAACCCGCCCGCGCGGCGCGTCGCGAGATGCTCGCGCCGCGGGTCGCCGAAACTGCGGGGCGCGGTGATTCCCGGCGCAATCTCGATCTGCTCCGCGCTGCGACGGCGAGCCACGACGCGAAGGCCGATGGTCATCGCGCATCCGCCCATCTCGCGCCAGACGAGCGCGATTCCCGACGACGAGGCACAGCATCGGCAACGCACTTTGCGCAGGATGCCGCGGCGTCCACGGCATGCGCCAGTCGCACCCCGACCATGACGCCGGCAAGCTCGACCAGCGTCACGACGGCCGGCGACGCCGAAGTCGATCGTTCCGTAGCGCAGATTGCCGAGCGTGCCTGACATCGCCGCGACGATCTGGATCACCTGGCTCACGCCGATCGAGACGAGCGCCGGAAAGCCGAGCAGCACCATGAGCGGCACGGACAGCGCCGGCCCCCGACGCCCAGTCAGGCCGGAGCCGAATCCGGCGACCGCGCCCACGCCGCCAGCAGCAACATTCGCTTGCGCGCGCGGGTTGTCGTGGAAGGCGGGCCGTCGCAATCCCGCGCCACGCTGACGAGCGTGTAGACGCCCGCGAAGATGATGACGCCGCGCCAGGATGAGCGCGAGCGCCGTCGGACGCGCGATCGGAATTCGCCCATGCGCCGACGAACGCAAAGACGACGGCGGCTGAGCAGCACCGGCCGCGCGATCGGCCAGTCGATGCTGCCGCGGCGCTGGAACATCACGCGTGCCGACGATGCCGGTGAAGGTGAACGTGAAGAGCGCCGTCGCCATCGCCGTCTGAATCGGCAAGCGCGGCGAACGCCGTGAGCGCCGGAATGAGGAGCACTCCGCCGATTCCGACCGCGCCGATCAGCGCGCCGACGCCGAAGGCGATCGGCAACAGCCAGGCGAGGTCGGGCATCGAGATCTGGCGGAACGACCGGCGAGGCGAGCGTCAGCGCGCTGCGTCGCTGGCGCCGCTGCCCGCCTGCTCCAGGCTACTCTTCCAGCCGATTCGCTCCCTGAACTTGCTGAGCTCGTCTTCCTTCATGAAGACCGTGTGCTCCTTGCCCGGATAGACGCGGCCCGCGGACGTCGTCGCGGTAGTCGGTGAGGCCCTTCTCGATGATCGGGACGAGGTCGACAGTAGATCTTGGAGTGCCGCGGCGTGTGCTTCTCGTAGAGATGGAACAGGTCCGAGCCGATGATGTGCACGCCGTCGCGACGTGTTGCCCGACGCCGAGGCTGATCACCGGCACCGGCAGCGTCTTCGGCGAGGTACTCGCGACACTTCCGAGGTCGACGACCTCGCGTCATGATCGAGAAGCAGCCGGCGTCGACGAACGCCAGCGCGTCGTCGACCAGCTCCTTGGCGCGGTCCGCGGTCTTGCCCTGCGCGGCGAAGCCGCCGAGCTGCGGGATGCGCATCGGGCAGATGCCGATGTGGCCCTGCACCGGGATGCCGGCCTTGACGATGGCCTCGATGTACTTCGCGTGGTGCTGGTTGCCTTCGCACTTCATGACTTCGGCGCCGCCCTGCGACACGTATTTGGCCGGCGTTGTCGACCGCCTGCTGCGCCGACAGATGGAAGCTCATGTAGGGCATGTCGACCATCCGCAGGCCGTACTGCGAGCCGCGCTTCACCGCCTGCGCCATGAACATCACTTCCTCGAACGACACCGAGGTCGTGCTCTCGTGGCCGAACAGCACCATGCCGCCGGTGTCGGAGACGCAGAGGATGTCGATGCCGACGCGGTCCGCGATGATCGCGGTCTCGTAGTCGTACACGGCGAGCTGGACGATGGGCTCGCCCTTTCTTCTTCTTCTCCATCAGCATCGGGATGGTGACCTTCTTGCGGGCAGCGGCTTCGGCCATGGCGACCTCCTTTGGGATTGATGCTCGATGATCGAGTCGCGCTGAGGCGATGTGGCTGGCGCCACTATCGTTGATGTTGTTGTTCGCGCGCTCGAGGCGATTATTGCACAAAGGCATCGCGCGCAGCGGCGCCAAGACCGAAACAGAGCGATGGCGTCGATAGAAATAGAAAAATGCCCCGATTAAATCGGGGCATTGTCGCGATGCCTGACCTGCTCGAAGCCGCATCTTGAGCAGGCTCTAGAGCGAGCTCGTCTGGAACGTGTCGCAGTCCTTCGGGCTGCCCGGAGTCCATGCCGCGCTTGAACCAGCGCACGCGCTGCTCCGACGAGCCGTGCGTGAACGACTCGGGCACGACGCGGCCCTGCGTCTGCTTCTGCAGCCGGTCGTCGCCGATCGCCGTCGCCGCGTTGAGCGCTTCGGCGATGTCGCCGGCGTCGAGCTGGTTCATCGTGCCCGCGTGGTGTCCCCAGACGCCGGCGTAGCAGTCGGCCTGCAACTCCATCCTGCACGGAGGTCTGGTTGGCTCCGGCCTGCGGGCCGCGCCCGCGTGCTTCCAGCTGCTGGAAGGTGCCGGTCAGCTTCTGCACGTGGTGGCCCACCTCGTGCGCGATCACGTAGGCCTGGGCGAAATCGCCCGGTGCGCGGAAGCGCGTCTGCAGATCGCGGAAGAACGAGAGGTCGATGTAGAGCTTCTCGTCGTTGGGACAGTAGAACGGGCCCATCGCCGATTGCCCCGTGCCGCAGGCCGAGCGCACCGCGCCGTCATAGAGGACGAGCGTCGGCGCGTGGTACTGGCCGCTTCGACTGCTGGAAGATCTTGCTCCACACGTCCTCGGTGCTGCCGAGGACCTTGGAGACGAACTGCCCCGCCTCGTCGGCGGGCGCGCCCTTCGGCACTTCGCGCGTGTCGCGCTGCGGTGCTGACCTGCTCGGCGACGTTGATGACGGTGCTCGGGTCGAAACCGAGAAAGTAGGCGACGAGGGCGATGACGACTCCGCCGATGCCCAAGCCGCCGCCGATCGCCCATTCCACGCCGGTCCTCGACGTTTCCGCTGGCCCGCTGGTTGCCTAGCTCCATGGTCGCTCCCGGCTCAGGTGAGTCGAATGTGGCTGCGATGTGGCTCGCAATCCGGCGCCTGCGAACGACGCAGGCGCGATGCCGGAGACCGTTCTAGCGCAGCCCGACGAACGACAGGATGGCGGCGATGATGACGATCGCGCCGACGATGTAGACGATGCTGTTCATGGCATTCCCCTTCGTGCTCAGGCGCGGGATCAAATCGCGTGCTCTGACCAGCGCGACTCCCTGCGCATCAGAATTCGACGATACGCGGCTCCGCCGCGAGAGACTCGGTGCGCCAACGCACTTTGTGGCACCGGATTGTCGTGCGCGCGCCGGCGTGACGCACCGCGCAGGAGCGAGCGTTGGCGTGCGCGCCCTCGGCAAGCCCGGCAATATCCGCTACCATCCTCCCGGCAACCTCTGCGCGAATCGGTCGGGGTCCACCCGACGGGAGATGCCCCGCCGCCATATCCGGGAGAGATCCATGACCACGAAGATCGGCAAGACGGGCTTTTGGCTGGTCGCGATCCTGGCGACGGCGCTGTCCTGGACCAGCGCCGCGCGCGCGCAGGTGGAGATCGAGTACTGGCAATACACGTTCGCGCAGCGCGTCACAGGCGATCGACACGCTCATCAAGCAGTTCGAAGCCGCCAACCCCGGCATCAAGGTCAAGCACACGCACGTCCCGTACGACGACTTCCGCGTCAAGATCGCCGCGGCCATTCCCGCCGGGCAAGGGCCCGACGTGGTGCAGCTCTTCTACGGCTGGCTGCAGGACTATCTGAAGGCCGGGCTGCTTGCAGCCGCTGCCCGCCAAGCGACTTCAGCGCGATCGAGATCGAGCGCGAGTTCTTCCCGATCGTCCAGCAGATGAAACTCGACGGCAAATACTATGCGCTGCCGACCGCGGTGCGGTCGCTCGCGCTCTTCTGGAACAAGACGCTGTTCAAGGAAGCCGGGCTCGATCCCGAACGGCCGCCGGCGACGCTCGACGAGCTCGTCGACTACGCGAAGAAACTGACCAAGCGCAGCCCGAACGGCGATCTGCTGCAGGCCGGGCTCACGATCGACATGGGCGGCCAGGATCATCACTGGCTGCGCGAGGTGCTGATCCGCCAGTTCGGCGGCGCGCCCTACTCCGCCAACAACAAGACCGTCGCGTACAACTCGCAACGCAGGCGTCAACGCCACGCAGTGGTACATCGACCTCGCGGCCAAGCAGAAGGTCGGGCAGATCGGATTCCTGACCGACGGCGTCACCGCGTTCCGGTCGGGCAAGGCGGGCGATGACGATCGACGGCTCGTTCCGCCTGGGCGCGCTCGACGGCCAGAAGGGTCTCGACTACGGCGTTGCCGAGCTGCCGTCGCACAACGGCATCAAGGCGAACTTCGCGTCGTACTGGGTGAACGGCATCACGACCAAGGCCACCGGGCCCGAAGCTCGATGCGTCGGTCAAGTTCCTCAAGTTCATCACCACGCCCGAGGCGATGGAGCTGTGGATGAACACGGTGGGCGAGCTGCCCGCGCGCAAGAGCGTGGCGGAGAAGGACGCCAACAAGAACCACGCCAAGTACGGCCCGTTCATCCGCGGCCTCACCTATTCCTACGCGACCGACTTCGTCAACGAGAGCGCCCAGCGCAAGGTGTTCATCGACATGGTCGACAAGGTCGCGCTCAAGAACGTGCCCGACCAAGGACGCGGTCGCCCAGGCCGCGGCCGAAGAGCAGAAGCTGCTTGACGGCTTCTACAACAAGTAGACCTGGCCGCTGGTTCGAGTCGGCGGGTGCGCAAAGCTTCCGCCGCACCGGATCGCCTGCCCCACCGGCGCGGAGCGGCGCGTGATCCGGCGGTTCACGATCTCACCATCGGGCAGAAGCGCGCGATCTGGGCCTGGGCGTTTCTCGCGCTGCCGGTCGTCTTCTACGTCGCCATCCGCTTCTATCCGACGGCGGAAGCGTTTCGCGCGTCGTTCACCAACTGGAACATCGTCGGCCGGATGGAGTTCATCGGCGTCGCCAACTACGCGCGGCTCGCGCAGGACCCGGCGTTCTGGAAGGTGATCGGCAACACGTTCGCGTATCTGGGCCTCGGCGTGCCGATCAGCATGCTGCTGTCGTTCGTCGTCGCCTACTACCTCGACCGCGTGCGCTTCGGCCACGGGCTCCTGCGCGCGCTCTATTTCGTTCCGCATCTGACGACCGCCGTGGCGATGGCGTGGGTGTGGCGCTGGTTCTACCAGCCGCCGCCCGTGGGTGCGTTCAACGTGTGGCTGACGAGCCTGGGCTTCGCCCAGATGCCGTTCCTGCGTTCCACCACGCAGGCGCTGCCCGCGGTGCTGGCGCCGGCGATCTGGGCCGGCATCGGATTCCAGATCGTGATCTTTCTGGCCGGCCTGAAGGCGATCCCGCGCACCTACTACGAGGCGGCGGCGATCGACGGCGCCGGCGCGTGGCGCGTGCTGTTCGAAGTGACGCTGCCCGTCGCTGCGCCCGACGATCGTGTTCCTGGTGGTCACGAGCTCGATCGCCTACCTGCGCATCTTCGACTACGTCTACGCGATGACCAACGGCCAGGGCGGTCCGCTCGACGCCACCAAGCCGCTGGTGCTGATGATCTTCGAGACCGCGTTCACGCACTTCGAGATGGGCTACGCCGCGACGCAGACCGTGATCCTGTTCGCGATCCTGCTCGCGATCTCGCTCCTGCAGCTGAAGGTGTTGCGCAGCCGATGAGCGCGCACGCGCAGAATCGGCGCCGGGAAGCGTCATCACCTGGACGCTGCTGTTCCTCGGCGGAGTCGTCATGGTGATTCCGTTCGCCTACATGCTGGGCGCGTCGTTCAAGCTCGAACAACGAGATCTACGAGCTGTCGCTGCTGCCGCGCGAGCCGACGCTCGACAACTACCGGCGCCTCTTCGAGCGCTCGGGATTCCTGCGCTGGTTCGGCAATTCTCTGCTGGTCGGCACCGTGACGACCGCCTCGGTGCTGTTCTTCGACAGCCTCGTCGGCTACACGCTGGCCAAGTTCCGGTTTCGCGGGCGCTATCGTCGTGTTCGTCGCCATCCTGAGCACGCTGATGATCCCCACGGAAATGCTCGTGCTGCCCTGGTACTCGATGGCCAAGACTTTCGGCTGGCTCGACACGTACTGGGGCATCGCGTTTCCGGGGCTCATGACCGGGCTTCGGAACGTTCCTGATGAAGCAGTTCTTCGAGGGCGTGCCCGACGAGCTGCTCGACGCCGGCGCGGCTCGACGGCCTCAACGAGTTCCAGGTCTGGTGGCAGGTCGCGATGCCGCTGGTGACGCCCGCGCCTGTCGGCGCTGGCGATCTTCACGTTCCTCGGCAACTGGACGGCGTTCCTGTGGCCGCTGATCGCCATTACCGATCGCAATCTCTATACATTGCCGGTGGGCCTCGCCTCCTTCTCCGGCGAATTCCAGACCGAATGGGAGATGGTGATGACCGGAGCGAGCGTGGCGACGATCCCGACGATCCTCGTGTTCCTGCTGCTGCAGCGCTACATCATCCGCGGCATCACGCTGGCGGGGCTCAAGGCATGAGCACGGCGAAGGCAGCTGGGAGCACATGAATGAGTGACGAGAAATTTCCGGCGCGGGTCTACAAGGATACCGTCCTCGCGCCGCTGTTCGAGGGCGTGAAGCGCCATCACTGGCGCTACCAGATGCGGATCAACCAGGCGAGCGCCGTGCTGCTCGCCGAATGCGGGCTGCTCGACGGCGACGAAGCACGCGCGACATCCTCGGCGCGCTCGACGATATCCTGCGAGACCATCGACCTCGACGCGCCTCGTCTACACCGGCGAGCACGAGGATTTCTTCTACTACGTCGAAGCCGAGCTCATACGCCGGCTCGAGCGTCGAAGTCGCCGGCAAGCTCCATACCGGGCGCAGCCGCAACGACATCGACCACACCGTGTTCAAGCTCGCGCTGCAAGGATCGGCTGGCGGCGTTGTTCGGCGAACACCTTGCGATGATCGAGGCGTTGCTGGCCGTGGCCGAGCGCGAGCGCGAAACCATCGTCGTCGCCTATACGCACGGCCAGCCGGCGCAGCCCACGACCTACGGCCACTATCTCGCCGCGTTCATCGAGCTGTCGCTGCGCGACACTGGACCGGCTGCTGCACGCGGCGCACACCGTCGATCTGTCGCAGCATGGGTGCGGCGGCGATCACCACGTCGGGCTTCGGGCTCGATCGCAAGCGCATGGCCGATCTGCTGGGTTTCGCCGGCGTGCAGGAAAACTCCTACGGCTGCATCGCGGCCGCCGACTACGCGACCGGCGTGTATGCGGCGCTCAAGCTCGTCTTCATCCACGCAGGACGCTTCGTGCAGGACTTGAACACGTGGACCGGGTTCGAGATCGGACACCTGCACGTGCCCGACGCCTTCGTCCAGGTGAGCTCGATCATGCCGCAGAAGCGCAACCCGGTGCCGGTCGAGCATCTGCGCCTGATGGCTTCGCTGGGCGCCGCTCGCTGCGAGGCGGTGCTGACGGCCGTTCACAATACGCCCTTCACCGACATGAACGATTCCGAAGGCGAAGTGCAGATCGCCGGCTACGACGCGTTCGACACCGCGCATCGATTCATGGCACTTCTGGGCGGCTTGCTCGAGGCAGCGAGCGATCGACGGCGCGAAAGTTCGCCGCCATATCGACGAGGCCGGCATCACGCTCGCCGAGCTCGCCGACTCGCTGGTGCGCACCGAGGCGATCTCGTTCCGCCAGGCGCACGAGGTCGCGAGCAAGCTTGCGCGCCGCATGATCGACGGCGGCATGACGTTGTCGAGGATCTCGTTCGCCGAGTTCCAGCAGATATTCGCGGCGGCGATCGGCCGGTCCGCCGGGCCTCGCCGAAGCCGATTTCCGGCGCTTCACCACGCCCGGAGCACTTCATCGCCGTGCGCACCATGCAGGGCGGCCCTGCCCCGGCGCCGCTCGCCGCGAGCTTCGCGCGTTATCGCGGCGAGATCGCGGCAAAGCGCGCGGCGATCGACGCGCTCGCGGCTCGCGCCGAGCGCGCCGCCGAAGACATGCTGGCGCGCGAAGTGCGCCCGCCGCATCGCCGGCGCTTGAGGTTAGTCAGCCGAACGCATGGCGCAATTGGCACTGAAGGGGCTGCGCAAGCAGTTCGGCGCCGTCGAGGCGGTGCGCGGCATCGACCTCGACGTCGCCGCACGAGGAATTCGTCGTGCTGGTCGGGCCGTCGGGCTGCGGCAAGTCGACGATCCTGCGGATGATCGCAGGGCTGGAGGAAGCGAGCGGCGGCGAGATCCACATCGGCGAGCGGCTGGTGAACAACATCGCGCCGAAGGACCGGAACATCGCGATGGTGTTTCAGAACTACGCGCTGTATCCGCACAAGACCGTCTACGGCAACATGGCCTTCGCGCTGCGCGCCCAGCGCCTGCCCCGAGGCCGACGTGGAGCGCCGCGTGCAACAGGCCGCCGCCATTCTCGGCCTCGACAGACCTGATGGAGCGCAAGCCCGGCGAGCTGTCGGGCGGACAGCGCCAGCGCGTGGCGATGGGCCGCGCCATCGTCCGCGACCCGGCGGTGTTCCTGTTCGACGAGCCGCTTTCCAATCTCGATGCGGAGCTGCGCGCGCGCCTGCGGAGCGAGATCAAGAAGCTGCATCGGAAGCTCCGCGCCACGGTGGTGTACGTCACGCACGACCAGGTCGAGGCGATGACGCTCGCCGACCGCGTCGTGATCCTGAACCATGGCAGGATCGAGCAGGTCGGCACGCCGATGGAGGTCTACGCCGCCCCGGCCAACCTGTTCGTCGCCGGGTTCATCGGCAGCCCCGCGATGAACATGATTCCGGCCGAGATGACGGCCGATGCGTCCGGGCGACCGTGCGTGCTGGCCGCCGGCGCGACGCTGCCGCTCGATCCGCGCAACGGCCTGGCGCTCATGCCCGGCATGAAAGTCGGTGCTTGGGTATCCGGCCCGAGGACATCGCGCTTGCTGCTCGCCGGGCGCCGATGCGCCGGCATCCGGTCGAAGCGACGGTGACGACCGTGGAGCCGCTGGGCGCGGAGTTCCTGCTCTCGTTCACGCTGGGCACGCACGAGCTCATGGCGAAGATCGCCGGCCGGGCTCTGCCGAACGTCGGCGACCGACTGCGCTTCGCTTTCAACATGAGCCACGCTCACGTTTTCGATGCCGCCACCGGGCGGTCGTTGCGGCGCTGACTGCACGGAACGCGAGAATTATGGAGGGATCGGCACCTCGACGGACGTACTCGAATCCCTTTGTGGCGTGTGCTTCGCGAGGCTGTCGCCGGGTGTCCGGCAGCCGTGATAACCTGCCCCGGTCCGTCCTTGACGCAGAAAACGTGAATCGTCATGAATGACCTCGTCACCCCAGCGATCGACCTGCAGCGCCGGGCGCGGCTGCCAGCCGGCGTTCGGCCTGGTCGACAACCGCAACGATGTCGACATGGCGCGGCTGCGCCTCTATCGCTTCGGGCGCGTGCAGCGGGAATTGCGCGCGCGCGACTACGCCGGGGTCCTGCTCTACGACCCGGTCAACATCCGCTACGCGACCGGCACGCGCAACATGACGATCTGGACGATGCACAACGCCGCGCGCTATTGCTTCGTGCCGGCGCAGGGCAAAGCCACGATCTTCGACTATCGCAACTGCGAGCATCTCGCCGACGGCATCGAAACGGTCGGCGAGGCGCGGCGCGGCACGTTCTGGTACTACTTCAGCGTCGCCGACCGCCAGCAGGAGGTGGTTGCGCAATGGGCAAAGGAGATCGACGACCTGGTGCGTGCGCAGGGCGGCGCCAATCGCCGCCTGGCGATCGACCACGTCGATGCGGAAGGCAGCGCCGCGCTCAAGGCACTGGGGCTCGACCTCTTCAACGGCCAGGAACCGCTGGAACACGCGCGCAAGATCAAGTCCGCGGACGAGCTCTGCGTGCATGGGCGCGGCGCTCACCGTGTGCGAGGCCGGCCTCGCGAAAGTGCGCAACGCGCTCGAGCCGGGCCGCACCGAGATCGAGCTGTGGTCGCTGCTCGCCGCGACGAACACCGACATGGGCGGCGAGTACATGGAAACGCGCCTGCTCGCTTCCGGCGGCCGCACCAATCCGTGGTACCAGGAATGCAGCGAGCGGCGCGTGCGGCCGCGCGAGCTGATCTCGATCGACACGGACATGGTCGGCCCGTTCGGCTACGACGCCGACATTTCGCGCAGCTTCTTCTGCGGTCCGGGAAAGCCGAGCGCGGAACAGCGCGACGCTCTACAGCCTGGCGCACGAGCAAGTGCAGCACAACGTCGCGCTGCTCCGTCCCGGCATCACGTTTCGCGAGCTCTCGGCGCGCGCGCGTGGACGCCGCCTGACGAAGTTTGCGCCGCTCGCGGCCGGGGTCGTGATCCACGGCGTCGGCATGTGCAACGAATATCCGCAGGTCTATCCCGGCGCCGCCGCCGATCGCACGGGCTACGATGGCGTGCTCGAGCCCAACATGACGGTGTGCGTCGAAAGCTACATCGGCGAAAAAGGCGGCATCGAGGGCGTCAAGCTGGAGCAGATGGTGCTGGTGACCGAGAATGGGCCGGAGCTCCTTTCGCTCTTCCCCTTCGAGGACGACCTGCTCGCCTGAAGCGGGTGCGGGGAAACCGGTTTGATCGAGCTCTTTCACTACATCACCGGCAACTGGCCGAAGATACTGTGGCTGACGTGGCAGCACATCACGATCGTCGGCGTCGCCGTCGGCCTGGCGATCATCACCGGGATTCCCTCGGCATCGCCGCCGCGCAGAACCGGCGCCTCGCGAGTGTCGTGCTCTATACCGCGAGCATCATCATGACGATCCCGTCGATGGCGCTCTTCGGCGTGCTGATTCCGCATCCTCGCGCTCGATCAATCGCGGCATCGGCTACGTGCCCGCCGTCATCGCCGCTCTTCCTCTATTCGCAGCTGCCGATCATCAGCAATACCTATGCGGCATTCCGCTCGATCGATCCGGCGCAGCGCGAGGCGGCGCGAGGGCATGGGGATGACCCGGATGCAGCGGCTGTGGCTGGTCGAGGCGCCGATGGTCGCTGCCGGTCATCATCGCCGGCGTCCGCACGGCGATCGTGCTCAACATCGGCATCGCGGCGATCGCCGCCTACATCGGCGCGGGCGGCCTGGGTCTCCTGATTCGCACCGGCATCACGCAGACCGACACGCGCCAGATCCTCGCCGGCGCGATTGCGGTCAGCGTGCTGGCGCTCGTCTCGGATCGCCTGTTCGCCCTCCTCCAGCGGCGGCTCACGTCACCCGGCCTCGCTCCCGCATGATCCAGATCGAGAAGCTGTCGAAGGAGTTCGTGCAGGACGGCAAGCGCGTCGTCGCGCTCGACGGGATCGATCTCGAGGTTCCGCACGGCGAGATCTGCGTGCTGCTCGGCCCGTCGGGCTGCGGCAAGACGACGACGCTCAAGATCATCAACCGCCTGGTCACGCCCATCCGGCGGGCGCGTGCTCGTCGACGGCCAGGACACGAGCCAGTTCGACGTCGATCGAGCTGCGGCGAAAGATCGGCTACGTGATCCAGCAGGTCGGCCTGTTTCCGCACATGACGGTCGAGGAGAACATCGGCGTCGTGCCGCGCCTTCTGGGCTGGCCCATCGAAAGCGGCGGCAGCGCGCGCTCGAGCTCCTCGCCATGGTCGGCCTCGATCCCGGAGCGTACGCCGGGCGCTACCCCCGCGAGCTGTCGGGCGGGCAGGCGCAGCGGATCGGCGTCGCGCGCGCGCTCGCCGCCGATCCGCCGATCCTGCTGATGGACGAGCCGTTCGGCGCGCTCGATCCGCTATCGCGCGAGGCGCTGCAGGACGAATTCCTGGCGATGCAGTCGCGGCTCAAGAAGACGATCATCTTCGTGAGCCACGACATCGACGAAGCGCTCAAGATGGCCGACCGGATCGCGATCTTCAGGCTGGGTCGCATCGTGCGGCATGGAACGCCGGACGCCTTGCTCGCCGACTGCCGAGCGACCCCTTCATCGAAAGCTTCATCGGTCGCGATCGGGCGTTGAAGCGGCTGCGCCGCCGCCGCTGCGCGGAAGTCGTGGAGCCGTGCAACCGCGCGTTCCCGCGCGGCGTGCCGCACCTCGACGCCGCACGACGACCTCGCGCACCGCGCTTGTCGATCCTGGTGGAAGGCAATTTCGACGCGCTGCCCTGCTTCAACGCGGACGGCAGCCTCGCCGGGATGGTGCGCCTTGCCGAGATACGCAACCTGCTGGATGGCAGCCGCGCCGCTGGAGGCGGTCGTCCAGTGAGCTGCCCGGCGAATCCGTGCGCTATCGCCGTCATCGGCCGCGGCGATTGGCATTCTGTGCGCGGCAGCGATCGTGTCGGGCGGCGTCGACGCGATCCTTCAAGTACGAGCGCGAGATGGTGCATCTGTCGCGCCAGCACATCCTGCTCGTTCTCTATTCGGGCGGACCCGCCATCGTCGTGGGCGTGCTCCTCGGCATCGCGCTCACCCGGCGGTCGCTGCGCCGGATCTGCGAGCCGGTGATGCAGATCCTGAGCGTCGTCACGGCGATCCCGACGCTCGCGATCATCGCGCTCGCCATGATGGCGCTCGGTGTCGGGAAAGCGCCGGCGCTGGTCGCGCTCTTCCTGCACGCCGCTGCTGCCGATCGTGCGCAACACCGTCGAAGGATTGCGCCAGCTGCCGCCGGCCGAGCTCGAGTGCGCGCGGGGCATGGGCATGACGCCGTCGCAAACGCTGCTGCTCGTCGAGCTGCCGGAGGCGCTGCCGATCATTGCCCAGGGCGTCCGCGTCGCGCTCGTGATCAATGTCGGCGTCGCGCCGCTCGCCTTCCTGGTCGGCGGCGGCGGCCTCGGCGATCTCATCTTTTCCGGCATCGACCTCTTCCGAGCCGGCGATGATGCTCGCCGGTGCGATTCCGACGGCCGCGCTTGCGCCGTCATCGCTCGATTTTCTGTTGTCGCGTCTGACGCGGCTGCTGGTGTCTCCCGGCATCCGCAACGACGACGCGACGGTCGCGCAACTTTGATCCAACCGGAGGAGGCAACATGAATCATTCGCAAGTCGGCAATTCGCAAGGCGCATTGGGCGTCAGCTCGCGCTCTGCGCTCGTCGCAGCAGCGCAGTCTCCGCGCAGACAGTCGTCGTCGGCGGCAAGGGCTTCACCGAGCAGCAGCTCATCGCCGAGATCACGAGCCAGCTGCTCGCGGCCAACGGCTTCAAGCCCGACAAGCGCGTCGGCATGGGCACCGCCGTGCTGCGCCAGGCGCTCGAAAGCGCGCAGATCGACGTCTGCTGGGAGTACACCGGCACGGCGTTGAGCAACGTCTACAAGGACACCGAGAAGTACACGCCCGAGCAAGGCTACGAGAAGATCAGGAGTCTCGACGCGGCGAAGGGCATCGTCTGGCTGAAGCCGACGCGTGTCAACAACACCGTACGGGATCGGCATGCTGCGCGCCAAGAGCGAGACGCTCGGCATCAAGTCGATCTCCGATCTCGGCAACGCGTACAAGAGCGGCAAGACGATGCCCATCGGCGTCAACGCCGAGTTCTCGCAGCGCCCCGACGGTCTGCCCGGCGTGCAGAAGGTCTACGGCTTCACCGTTCCGCTGGATTCGATCGTCAAGATGGACTTCGGCTTGTCGTTCCAGGCGCTGCGCGACGGGCAGGTCGAGTCGGCGATGGTGACGTACGACCGACGGCCGCATCATCTCGCTTCAACATCGTCGTGCTCGCCGACGACAAGAACTTCTTCCCGTTCTACCTGATGACGCCGGTCGTCCGCAAGGAAGTGCTGGACAAGAACCCGAAGCTCGGCCGCCTGCTCGAGTCGCTCTCCGCGAAGCTCGACAGCGACACCATTCTCGAAGCTCAACGCCGCCGTCGACGTCGACAAGAAGTCCATGGAGTCCGTCGCCACCGAGTTCCTGAAGCAGCAAGGGCTTGATCAAGGGCTGACGCCGGCGCGCAAGGGGAGCGCGCTGCGCGAAGCTCGTCACGGGCTCCAATCCCGGCGGCAGGCGAGCGCGCGCTCCTCAGCTTTTCGCCGGCGCGACCTGCTGTTTCAGCGTGGCGGCACTCGCCTGGGCTTCCTCTGTGAGCTTGTACGAAACGTAGTACTTGAAGATGTTGCGTACGTAGGTCGTCGTCTCGATGCCGATCTTCGGCCGTGACGACCTCCACGTTGTTGAACCACTTGTCGGGATCGAGGCCGACGCTACTGCGCGCCTCCTTGCGCATCTTCGAGATGTTGCCGGGGCCGGCGTTATAGCTCGCGAAGGCGAACAGCGTCGCGGTTCTGCTCGTCGAACTTCGCGTCAGTGAAGTAGCTGCGGTCATGCAGCTGGTCCATGTACTTCGCGCCGCCGTGGATGTTCGATTCGGTAACGCTGATGTCGCCGACCTTGCAGCGCTTGTCCGTCGCCGGCATGATCTGCATCACGCCGATCAGCGCCGACGTGGCTTTCGTTGTCTGGTCGAGCGTTGACTCCTGGTAGCCCTGCGCGGCGAGCATCAGCGGATCGAACTGGTATTCCTTGCCGTATTTGTCGAACAGGGCGATCGTGTCCTCGAAAGCGCTTCTAGTCGGCGCTGCCCGCCGGGTTGTTCATCGCCTTGATCGATCTTCATGTACTGCTGCAGGCGATAAGGCACCACGCCGGCTTCTTTGCCCAGCTCTTGATAGAAGTCCGTCGAGCGCGGCCGCGAGCTTCGGGACTTTCCTTGCGGATCGCCCAACCCCTTTTTCGTCGGTCGCGCAGCACGATGTCCTCGCGCGCCTTGACCTTCGGCAGCACCTGCGCCCATAGCTTGGCTTTCCAGTCGTCGACCACCATCGCCTGCAGCAGGCCCGGCATTCAGCATTTCGAGCATGTCCTCGTCCTCGAGTGCGTCCGGAACAGAGCACCAGCTTCACTGCGGGCTTGCCCGCCTTGGCGAGCTTGTCGTTCAATGCCGTCCAGGCCGCCGTAGTAACTTGACGTCTTGCGCATCGTGAACGGTCTTGCCCAATAGGTCATCGACAGAGGCGATCGCCGGAGACGCGGGGCCGGTAGCGAGGGATTTCGACGTTGACGACCTTGTCGTCCGGTGCGACGAAGTCGACGACCTTCCGGCGCTCATCCGTGACGGTCAGATTGCCGACCGCGATATCCGGCAAGGCCGTCGTTGAGGTCGGTGAGCAGCTTGTCGCGCGTCGCCGCGACGATGTAGACCGTGAGCGGCCGCTTGCCGAGCTCCTTCGCGTATTTCTGGTTGATCCAGCGCTCAAAGTCCCGGATGAGCTCCGCCCCAAGCCCACGCTCGCGCCCCTTGTCGATGAAATGACAGCGACCGGCTGTAGGCGCGTGCGTAGACGCGAATCATCCGCCGCTCGAGCATCTTTGTCGAGATCGCCCGTGAAGGGCTGGTTGGCCACCGAGGTGTCCGTCGTTTCGGCCTGTGGGCGAGCGGTCGCTGATGTCGCCGGCGCGGCAGAGTCCTGGCCGGAGCCGGTTTTTGCGCCAAGGCGTCGATCGTCATCAACGCGAGCATCCCGCAAGCGCCAGGTTCTTGAACATTCGCTACACTCCATCTTGCCGTGAAGCACGGCTGCTACGATCTTGGCAGCACCGTGTTTGCCGATCGGCCGAACGCGCGTCCGCTTGATGCATCGAGCACACCGCATGGCTCGAGAGCAGGTCGCTTGACGGATTTATACTACTCGTTGGCAGGGTTCCACCCGTGAATACATCGCAAGGGAGAATGACGATGTCCCGATACGAGTCCCCGTACGACCCAGCTTCGGCGCCGCGCAACCTGGAACACGTCATCTACGAGAAGAAGGGGCACGTCGCCTATGTCACGCTCAATCGGCCCGAGGTTCGCAACGCGCTGCACTCGTACGCTTATGCGGAGATGCGCTCGTGCTGGCGCGATATCAGCCTCGATCCCGCCATCTACGTCGGCATCGTGACCGGCGCCGGGCAGGCGTTCTGCGCCGGGCGCGACGTCAAGTTCCTCGCGCAATACCAGGCGCAGGGCAAGCGTACGCCGCACGAGGATCCGAACCATCCGCTGTTTCATTGGGGCGGCGGTGGACAACCGCAGGACGTGAACCTGGAAAAGCCGCTCATTGCCGCCATCAACGGCTTCGCGGTCGGCGTGGGCCTCAACATCATCCTGCAGTGTCAGCTGCGCGTGATGGCGGAAGATGCCTGGATCGGCGACCAGCACACCAATGTCGGCCGCGTCGGCGCGCCGCACGAGATGTACACCGCTTTGCCGCGCACGACGGCCGCGTACCTGACGCTATGCAACGGCCGCTTGACGGCCGCAGGAATGCCTGCAGCAGGCCATTGTCAACAAGGTCGTGCCGAGGGACCAGCTGATCCCCGCAGCCGAGCAACTCGCCGAAATGGTTTGCCTTGGCTCCCCGCTCGCGGTGCAGGCGGCGATCCGTCTCTATCGGCTTACCGCATCGTTTCCTCCGTCGCTCATGGCCTACGCGCGGCACCTCGATCAGGAAATCGCCGAGACCGAAGACGGCGCGGAAGGTGCGCGCGCCTTCAAGGAGAAACGCCGGCCGGCCTGGAAGCTGCGATACGCACGTGACTTAAGGAGCTCACGCAGAGCAAGCAGTGCAGGCGATTGTCCGGACACGCGCCAGATGAGCGGCGTCACGACATCGCTGTGCACCTTGGGCAGCGGCGTGCCGGGTCACGGCAGCGTGCTGCACGGTTTCGAGCACGGACTCCGGCGCCAGTGCGATGCCCGTGCCCGACGCGACGCACGCGACGATCGCGTGGTACGAGCCCAACTCCAGCACCCGGACCGACGGCAGCCGCCGTTCGCCCAGCCAGCGCTGCAGCACCCTGCGGTAATAGCAGCCGTTGGGAAACGCGATCACCGAATCGCCATCCACGTCCTGCGGCCGGCGAATCGGCGCGTGACTGGCAGCCGAGATGATCACCAGACGTTCGCGGAACAGCGGCTGGTAGGCGAGCTCCTTGTTCGCCGGCGCTTCCGCGACGAACGCGGCGTCCACGCGACGGTCGATCACGGCGGCGGTGAGCGCATCGTTGGTGCCCGTCATCAATTCGACGCTGACGTCCGGATACGCCTTGTGATACGCCGCGAGAATCGCCGGCAGCCTGCTTGCCGCGGTGCTCTCGAGCGCGCCGAGGCGCAGCACGCCGGATGGCGCAGCGCCGGAGAGCGCGCTCCTCGCTTCGTCGGAGAGGCGAAGCATCCGGTCGGCGTAGACGAGCAGCCGCTCGCCGCTTTGCGAGAGCGTCAGCCGATTGCGCTCGCGCGTGAAGAGCTGCACGCCGATCGACGCTTCGAGCTGCTGGATGCGCGTCGTGATGTTGGACGGAACGCGATGCAGCCGCCGCGCCGCGCGAACGATGCCGCCTTCGCGGGCGACGGTGCGGAAGATGTGAAGATCGGAGAGCTCCATCGTCGCGCCTCGCCTGCAGTATATTCTCTATACGAGAATGATCATGTTCTTACTAATTCAGTATACATGACATGAATGCCGACCGGTAGCATGACGTCACGATGCTTACGACGCAAACAGTCTCTCCGGCGGTCGGCCGTCGCGGTCGGCATGCTCGGACTGGCGGCGGCGATGGGCATCGGCCGCTTCGCGTTCACGCCGCTGATGCCGTTGATGCAGGCGCATTCGGACCTGACGCTGGCGCAAGGCGGATGGCTGGCCGCGGCGAACTACGCGGGCTACCTCGCCGGCGCGCTGTTGTGCGTGCTCGCCAACCCGAATCCCGGTGCCGCCGCGCGCGCGGGACTTGCCGGTGTCGCGCTCTTCACGCTCGCGATGGGCCTGACCGCCGACTTCCAATGGTGGCTCGTCTGGCGCTTCGTCGCCGGCGTGGCGAGCGCGCTCGTGCTCGTGGGGATCTCGGCCTGGGCGCTGCAGCGGCTCGCGCGCGCCGAACGCGCGCACTGGGCGGGATGGGTGTTCGCTGGAGTAGGCGTCGGCATCGTGTTCGCCGGCCTCGTGAGCCTCGTCATCGCCGTGCGTGGAACGGGGCCGAGCACGGATGGTTGCTGCTGGGCGCGGCCGCAACGCTGATGCTTGGCGTCGACCTGGTCGCAATTCTCCGCATCGCAAGCCGCGCCTGACGACCGACGCGCCGATGCGCACGGAACGCTTCGACGCCGATGCGTGGCTGCTCATCGGCTGCTACGGCATCTTCGGTTTCGGCTACATCATTCCCGCGACGTTTCTGCCTTCGCTCGCGCGGCAGCTGCTGGCCGATCCCGCGGTCTTCGGCTGGACCTGGCCGGTGTTCGGCGTGGCCGCGGCGGTGTCGACCGTTGCCGCGTCGCTGATGCTGCGCAAGCGTCGCGCCGCGCCGCGTGTGGGCGATATGCCAGGTCGTCATGGCGGCCGGCGTGGTTGCCCCCGTGATTGCGTCCAACGCCGGCATGCTGCTGTTCGCGGCGATCGCCATCGGCGGCACGTTCATGGTCCTGACGATGGCCGGCATGCAGGAGGCGCGGCGCGTCGCGGGGAACGGCGCGCCACGCTTGATCGCGGCGATGACGGCCGCGTTCGCGATCGGCCAGCTGCTCGGTCCCATCGTCGTGAGCGTCGCTTCGTCGAGCGAGCGACGCGCTGTACGCGTGCGAGCATCGCCGCCGCCGCGTTGTTGATCGCCAGTGCGGTCATTCTGACCGCGTCGTACCGTCCGAACGACGCCCTATCCAACATCTGACTCGAGGACCCACCATGGAGCCATTGCGCGACCGCATGCCACCTCTTGCGCGCGAGACGATGGATGAACTGCAGCGCGCGGCGGCGGACGAGTTGATCGCCGGCCCCAGGAAGGGCGTGAAGGGTCCGTTCATTCCGCTGATGCGCAGTCCGCGTCTGCTCGCGCCGTTGCAGAAGGCGGGCGAGTATCTGCGCTTCGACAGCGCGCTGTCGCGTCGCGTGTCCGAGTTCGCCACGCTCGTCGTGTCGCGGCAGTGGACGCAGCAGTTCGAATGGTTACGTCCACGCGCCGCTGGCGCGGCAGGAAGGGACGAGCGCCGAGACGATCGAAGCACTGCGCGATCGGACGCCGGCCGTCCGACGATGAGCGCGGAGGAAGCCTTCGTCTACGACTTCGTCGTGGAGCTGACCACGCATCGCGGCGTCAGCGACGCGACGTACGCGCAGTGCATCGAGCGCTTCGGCGAACGCGGCGTGATCGATCTCGTCGGTCTCATCGGATATTTCACTATGATCTCGATGGTGCTCAACGTGGCGCACACGCCGGCCAACGAGGTGCCTGGGGTCGCCGCTGCCTGCGTTGCCCCGTGACTGCCGACGCCTAGCCGACAATCAACAAGCCATCCAGGGCGACGGCGTCATCGCGACGCCACAGTACCGGATTTGCTTCGAATACGAAACGCTCCCACGGGGCCGTTAGCGCGAGCTCGGCGAAGTGCGCGATGAACCGCGCGGCCGGATCGGTTGGGAAGCAACCCCATCGGAATCCGTCGCATGGCGCCTCGTGCGCAGTCGCTCGAGCATATGCGCAGCGAGCTCGGCACCCTACCGGTGCGCGCTCGGTGACCACGTCGTCGATGAGCTCGGTGAACACGCCGCCGCTGCCGCAGCTCACCATCACGCCGAACATCGGATCGCGAAAGGCGGTGACGAGGAGCTCCGTGCCGCGCGGATGCAGCTTCTGCACGTAGACACCGTCGAGCGGCGCCGGAGCTCCGCCGCGCGCGCCTCGAGGCGACGGAATGCGGCGCGCACGTCGGCTTCCGAGCGCAGGTCGAGCGCAACGAGACCCGCCTTGGCCCGATGGGTGATCCGCGGCGTGATGCCCTTGAGCACGACCGGCAGTCCGATCGCATTGGCAACCCGCACGGCAGCCGCTTCATCCTCGACCCAGTTCGCCGGCGGCGACGGCGAGCCCCGCAGCGGCGAGAATCCGATGGCAGACGTGCTCCGGAATGATCGCGTGCGTCGTCGCCGCGTCCGCCGGGCCGCCCCATGGACGCGGCTGCCCCTCGGGGGAAGACGCGAAGCGTCAACGGGGGCAACGGGGCGACCGAAGCGTCAACGCCTGCCAATCGAACACCTTGCTCGCTGGCGATGCCGGCCGTGCGGGTCGGCGCGCCGAAGCGCCGTGCTCGACCAGCTTGGACAAGCGCACGGATGCCCCGCCCCGGATCGACAAACGAGTAGACGCCACGCTCGGCCAGCAGCGCGGGCACGGCGCGCGGCGGCGACGGCCAGCTCGCGCAGACGGGCTTCTGCGCGCGCGCGGCCAGCCCGCAAATGACCTCGGAGATCTCGGCGGCTTTGGCGGCCATCGAGCCTACGACGAAGAGCAGCGACTGAATTTCGGGTTCCGCGGCGATGATGTCCAGCGCCCGCGGGAGCTGCGCCAGGGCTTCCGCGCGAAACGCCGTGGTCGGCGTGAGATCGAGTGGATTGGCCGCGGTTGCCACGGAAACGAGGAGCGGCCGCAGGCGCTCGATGCATCCGGGACTCAAGCGCCGGCGTGGCCAAACCCAGATGCGCGCATTGATCAGCGCCGAGGACGCCGTTACCGCCGCCGAACGTGATCACACCCACGCCGGGACCGGAAGCGACCTTGCCCTCATTGCCGGCGAGCAGCAGCAGTGACGATCGACGAGCTCCTCGACCGAGTGGACTCGCATCACGCCCATTTCCTGGAGGATGGCGTCGACGACGCGATCTTCGCCGACGAGCGCGCCGGTGTGCGCCAGCGCGGCGCGCGCGGTGGCGCCGGTCGTGCCGGCCTTGATCAGCACGACAGGCTTGCCGCGGGCGCGCGCCTCCTCGAGCGCGCGCACGAACTTGGGGCCATCGGCAATGCCTTCGAGATAGCCGCCGATGATCCGCGTGCCCGCATCTTGCGCGAAGGCGTACAGATAATCGGCGAAGTCGACGACCGCCTCGTTGCCGCTGCTCACGAGGTAACGAATGCCGAATCCGGCCTGCTGCACCATGGAGAAGGCCGTCGTCGCGATGCCGCCGCTCTGGCAGACCATGGAGATAGGACCGGGACGCAGCGCGTCCATTTCCTGGAGAGCGGTGGAGAAGGTTGCCGCGACCGGCGTCGTCGCGTTGATCACGCCGACGCAGTTCGGACCGCAGAGCACGAAGTCCTTCTCGCGACACAACGCGACGAGCGCGCGCTGCAGTTCGACACCCTCGCCTCCGGCCTCCGCCAATCCGCCGGCATACGCGATGCCATGGCGAACGCCGAAGTCGGCGCATTCCCGGATTGCCGCCATGAGCCCATCCGCCGGAATGGCCAGAATTGCGAGGTCGGGCGCCTCGGGCAATTCAGAAATGCTGGCAAAGCACGGCAGCCCCGCGACCGTCGCCGCCGTGCGGCTGATCGGTGATACGCGGCCCGGATACTTGAACTTGAGGAGGCGCCGCACCGTTTCGCCGCCCAGATTTCCGGGTTGATCGGACGCGCCAATCACGGCGATCGAACGTGGCTCCAGGATCCGCCGGACATCCACAAACGGTGGAGAGGGTTGCGCAACCATCGGATGCGCGTTGCGGAGCCTTGCGGAGGGCCTCCTAATCCCGGGCGACGTCGACTTTGGCGTCGCCGTCGACGAGCTTCGTGCCGTGCTCGTCTTCGCACCAGACGTCGATCGCGTACAGCGTGTTGCCGTTCGGCTGCCTGCATCGCCTCGCCGGATCCGGCCCCGCACGTGCAGCAACACGCCGAGATTCGCCGGCTTGATGTACTTGGTGCGCAGCTCGCCGCGCTCGAGATAGTCCATCCCGAACGCCCGGACCAGCATTTCCGAGCACCAGTTCGTCATGATCATCCCGTCGGCGTTGGCGGTGGCGAAGCCCTCGCTCCTGGCGAATTCCTCGTCGGTATGGATGTTGGAGCCGACCTGCCGCAACTCGTTGGTGGCCGCGGACAGCATCGCGCTGTCGTACCACTCGATGCGCTGCGCGGTGATCGCGCGAACCGGTCCGGCGAGCTCGTCGCCGACGTTGAAGCCTGGTTTGCCGCTCATCATCGGTCTCCTTCGACCTTGTACCGAAGCACGGTCAGATCGTTGTAGGTGGTCACCAGACGCCCGTCCGACGTCCGCACCTCGAGGTAGTACCAGAGGTAGGGGCGACCGCGCTTCACGTACTTGTCGACGATGTGGCCGGTCACGACGACCTTCTCGCCGACATACGCGGCGCTGTGGTGCTTCGCGTGATATTCGTAGTGAACGCGCGCATCCGGCCCTTTCATGCCGGCGATGCGCTTCTCCTTGTCGCAATTCACTTCGAGGATGCGCATCTTGTCGACATGGATCATCGTCGGCGGCCGGATCTGCCGGCCCGCCGGATTTCGCGCCGAGTGGAAATACTCGCTCGTCTCCTCGGTTCCGTGCGCATACTCGCTGCACATGAACGGGGTGATGACGTATTCGACCGGCTTGAACACGTCCCCTTTCTCGAGATCGCTGATGTAGCCGCCGAGCATATCGGTTCCTCCAGGGACGTCCTAGTTCGACGCTTGATGCCGGCCGCTCTCGATCGTCTTGCGCCACATCGTCGGTCTCTTCCGTGAGCCTCTTCAGGGTTTCCTGCGGGCCGTCGGCGACGGTCTCGAAAGCCGAGCTTCCGGTACTGCTCCTTGACCTTCGGATCGTTGGCCGCATCTCTTGAGCGCCTTCGCGAGCTTGTCGACGATGGCCGGTGGCGTGTCGGCTCGCACGTAGGCGCCGATCCATTGGCTGACCAGGCCGCCGAACGCCGCTTCGCTTCATCGTCGGCACGTCCGGCACGAGAAACCAGCGCTCGCGGGCTTCCGACGGCCAGGATCTCGAATCTTTCCGCCCTGAATCATGCCGATGGAACCCGGAAGCGTGTCGAATGCGAGCTGGATCTCGTTCGTCAGCAGCCCGCGCAACGTGGCGCCGCCATCGATATAAGGAACGAATACCATGCTTGATGCCCGTCTCGAGCTTGAACTGTTCGCCGCGCAGATGGCCGGACGACGCGACGCCGGAGGCCCCGTAGTTGAGCTTGCCCGGACGCGCCTTCGCGTAGTCGATCAGCTCCCTGACCGAATTGACGGGAAGCGACGGATGCACGAGCAGCACGAACGGCGTCTCGTCGATCGTCACCAACGGCGTCATGTCCTTCAGAAAGTTGTACGAGAGCGTTCGGCTTCAGCGGCGGTTCGCTCGCGATGACGTTGGTGTGCACCAGAACCGTGTAGCCGTCCGCCGGCGCCCGCACGACGAAGTCGGTCCCGATCGAACCGGCCGCGCCCGCCTTGTTCTCGACGACGACGGGCTGCCCCAGGATCTCGGAGGCCCGGCGCGGCAAGCGTTCGCGCGGTCGGATCGACCGTCCCGCCCGGCCCGTACGGGACGACAAACTTGATCGGGCGATCCGGGTACGAACCACCCTGCGCCAAGCCCTGCCCCGTGAACGCAATCGTCGCCAGCAAGAAGACGGCGGCCCGACTGAGCACTGTTGTCCACATAGCGCGCTCCTCGCTGGGTTCGTGCAGCGTGAAAGGCCCGATCGGCGATTCTTGCACTGTGGAGCCCGCCGACAAGATGAATCGAAAGTCGGGAGAATCCACGTTATGTTATGTTTTCCGAAGGCAGTCATGCAGGCCGATGCCAGGGAGGTACTCGCGTGAGCGAAATTCGAAGTCGAACGCAGCGATCGGGGCGTGGCCACGGTCTGGCTCAGCAACCCCAGGCATCTCAACGCGCTGAGCAATTCGATGATCATCGGCCTGTGCGAGGAACTGCCTCGTCTCGCCGACGACACGACCTGCCGCGCGATCGTCGCTGCGCGGCCGCGGTGGCGTGTTCTGTGCGGGCCGCGAGCTCGGCGACGTGAAGGCGCTGCAGGGCGCCGGACTCGATGCCGTCGCAAGGATGTACGGCTACATGCAGAAGATGAACGAGGTGATCTACTATTCACCGCATCCGGTCATCAGCGTCGTCGAGAAATATGCGTTCGGCATCGCCACGATGCTCGTCAGCTGGAGCGACATCGCGCTCGCCGAGGAAGGCGCGATGCTCGGATATCCGGAAGTCCACCACGGGATCACGCCTTACGGCGCGGTGCCGACGATGCTGAACACGATGAATCAGAAGGCGATGCTGGACCTCCTGCTCACCGGACGAAAGATCAGCGCCGCCGAGGCGTTGCGGCTCGGCATCCTCACGCCGCGTCGTACCCGCTGATCAGCTCGCGGGAGAGCTCGACCGTGTGCTCGAGGATATTTTCCGCGGAAGCGCCGGCGCAATTCGCCGGTCCAAAGCAGTTCGTGAGGGAATGCGAGACGCTCACCTACCAGCAGGGCATTGTGGCTGCCACCGACAAATCCATCCAGGGCGTTGGCCTGCCCGAGATGCGGAAAGGGATCGACGCGTTTCTCGACAAGCAGAAGGCAAAGCCGCGTGGTCCGTGAGGTCGTTCTGAGCGCCGATCTCGGCAGCGGCTCGCTGCGTGTCGGCGCGATAACGGCGAAGGGCAAGGTGCGTCGCGACGCGCCGTCCACTGCGATACGGGCACGCGAGCCGGCGGCCGGACCGGAGCGCGATCGACGCCGACGCCTGGTGGCGAGCGCTTGCGCCGGACGGTCGGCCGCACGCTCGCGCCAGTTGCCGAAAGGCGATCAGCGTGCGGGGCGTGTGCCTGTCCGGCACTGACGCGATCGCAGGTGCTGCTCGATCGCGAAGGGCGCCCGCTCGCGCCCGCGTTGCTGTTCCGCGATCATCGCGCGGTGAGACGACGCCGCGGAAGTCGCGCGGCATTTCCCGACCGACAACCCCGCCGACGCGATCACCGCGTTCCATCCGATCGCGCGCATCGCGTGGTTCGCGCGCCGGCAGCCGAGATTGTTCGCTCGCATCGGCGCCGTCCTCGAGCCGAAGGACTTCCTCAATTTCCGCCTCACCGGCGAAATCGCCGCGGACAGCGTGACCTATTCGCGCTTCGACCACCTGCGCGCGGCTACGCATCCGCTCCCGGATTGGCTCGAGCGCTGCCTCCGCCTGCTCGAGCTCCGCCGGGTCGCGCCGTGGCAGATGCTCGGGCGAGTGACGAGCCGGCAATCTCCGTGCGACCGCCTCGCCGGAATTCCGGTGTTCGCGGGCGCGATGGATGCGTGGGCAACGGCCGTCGGCTCGGGCGCGATCCGCGCCGGCCAGGGCTACGATATCGCGGGCACGTCCGAAGTGGCCGGGCTGATCACGTCGCGCCCGCGCCGCCGTGCCGGGCCTCGTTTCGCTGATCTGGGGCGAAGACGTTCGCATCAGATCGGCGGCCCGACGCAGGCCGGCGCCGATTGCGCGTCGTGGTGCGCACGAACGCTTCCGCGTTCGCGGTACGCTCGCGGCGGCGGTCGAGCGCGCCGGCAAGACGCTGCCGGCCACGGATCGGCCGCTGTTCCTGCCCTATCTCGCCGGCGAGCGAACGCCGATCTGGCGCGCCGATGTCCGTGGCGCGTTCGAAGGGCTTTCGCGCGGACATGACGCCGACGATTTTCTCTGGGCGGTGCTGGAAGGCGTGGCCATGGCGATGCGCGACATTCTTGCGCGCGCGGTCGACGGATCGACGGCGAACTGCGCGAGGTTCGCGTCGCCGGCGGAGGCGCGCGGTCGAACGCCTGGTGCCAGATCAAGGCGGATGTCATGCAGCGTGCCGATCGATTCGCACGCGCGCATCGCGAGACCGGCCTCGATCGGCGCGGCCATGGCCGCCGCCGTCGGCCTCGGGCTGGCATCCGACGCTCGCCGCCGCGGCAGACGTCGATGTGTCCCGATCGAACGCGTATTCGAGCCGCGACCGGCGCTCGCCCCATTCTACGCGCAGCGTGCCGAGCGCTACGGCCGCGCGCGGCAGCACGCGATCGCGCAGGCCGATGCCGCGATGCGCTCGGTGCCGGCGCATGCCGTCGCGTGCACAGCGCTCGCGGAATGCGCGATGAGCACAGGCAGTCCGATGCGAGCGGCTTTCTCGCGACCTACGGCACCGCGCTGGCGGCGCGCGATCCTGTTTTGCATCTTCGCCGTCGCCGCGCCGAACTTCCTCAATCCGACGAATCTGCTGAACGTGCTGAAGCAGGTCAGCTTTCTCGCGATCCTCGGGCTCGGCTTCGGCCTGGCGCTCATCACCGGCGAGCTCGACCTCTCGTTCGCCAACGTCTGCAGCTTCGCCGCGGTGCGTCGTCGGCGGCCTGATCCACCACGGCTATCCCCCGCGCTGGCGGTTGCCGGCGGGCCTCGCCGTCGGCGCGGCGGCGGGCACGCTCAACGGCGTGCTGGTCACGCGACTGAAGATTCCATCGCTGATCGCAACGCCTCGCCACCGCGTCGGTGGCCAACGGCCTCGCGTTCGCGGTGACCGGCGGCGTCGCGTTCGTCGGACGCTGGGATCCGCGCTTTCTCGCCCTCGGCCGCGGCAGCGTCTCGGCGTGCCGGCGCTGATCCTCTGGACGGCCGGCGCCGCGCTGCTCGCCGCCTTCCTGCTGAAGCACACGCGGCTCGGACTGCACATGATCTTCACGGGCGAGGCCGACGAGGCGGCGCGCCTGTCCGGGATCGACGTGCGCCGCACGAAGCTGCTCGGGCTCGTCTTCTCCGGATTCGCGGCGGGCGTGGTCGCCGTGCTGCTGACGGCCACGCTCAACTCCGCCGCGCCCAACATGGCGAGCGATTATCTGTTGCGCGCGATCGCCGCGCGTGCTGCTCGGCATGACGATGTTCGAGCCGGGCCGCTGCAACGTCGCCGGCACGCTCGTCGGCGCGGCGACGATCGGCATGCTCGGCAACGGCCTCGTGCTGATGGGCGCCGCCGTACTACGTGCAGGACATCATGCTTGGCGTTATCATCGTCGCCTCGGTCGCGCTGTCGGCGTCGACGCTCAGGAAAGCCGCATTCGGCGTCTGGCAGCGCAACTGAGGCAACCGAGTCGACGCTGAGCGCAACTGATGCGACCAGCGCAGCTTCAAGGGAGGATTTCCGTGATCAAGAGATCCATTGCAGCAGCCATCGTGACGATCGGATTGATCGTCGCCGCGTCGTCGGCGCACGCGTTCAAGCTCGGCATCATCGCGTTCCAGATGTCGTCGGAGACGCATGCGCGCGTCGCCAACGCCGCGGCCGAAGCGGCCAAGGACCTCGGCTGGACAGGTGCAGATCCTCAACTCCGAGGGCAGCCTGCCCGAAGCACGCCGAGCAGATCGAAGCGATGATCCAGGCGAAGGTCGACGGCCTGATCATCGCCATGGGCAAGCCGGTCGAGGCCGACGCCCAGCTCGCCGCCGCAAGAAGGCGGGCATCCCGGTCATCACGACGGTCGCGGGCACGAGCCCGCACACGCTGTTCGACATCCAGGTCAACGACTACCAGATCGGCGCGCAGGCGACGCTGTACCTGCTTGAGCAAGCTCAACTACAGCGGCGCGATCCTCACCGAGCGCTACGAGAACAACGTGGCGTCGCGCATCCGCGGCAAGGTCCTCGACGTGGTGCTGTCGGAGAACACCGTCGGTCAAGGTGCTCGGCAGCCACTCGATGGCGCGCACCGCGAGCTGGCAGGACGACGTGCGCAGCGGCATGCAGGCGCTGATCCTGCGCAACCAGGGCAAGTTCCAGGGCGTCTGGGCGTCGTTCGACGGACAGGCCTACGTGATCGACGACCTGCTGCAAGCGCAGGGCCTGAAGAAGGGCGACGTCGTGCTCGGTCAGCATCGACGGCGGGCCGGAGAGCTATCGCCGCGATCAAGGCGCCGGACAGCCTGCTCACCGCGACCGTCGGCATTCCGTTCGAGCGGATCGGCCGGACCGCGGTCGAGAAGATGAACGACATCGTCGTCAAGAAGGTGCCGAAGAACCAGGTCGGTCAGCGGACCGTATCTGTGGATGGACGCGGTGCTCGTCGACGGCTCGAACGTCGACCAGATGCTGAAGTAGGCGCGAGCAGCGGTCGTCATCGCTTGGCGCCGCTGCTCCGCCTCGTCGGGATCGGCAAGCGCTACGGCGCGGTCGAGGCGCTGCGCGGCGTCGACCTCGACGTCGACGCCGGCGAAGTCGTCGCGATCTGCGGCGACAACGGCGCCGGCAAGTCGACGCTGATCCGCATCGTCTCGGGCGCGCACGAGCCGAGCGAGGGCCGCGATCGAGCTCGACGGACGCGCCGTCGTCTTCGCGCTCGCCGATCGACGCGCTCGGCGGCGGGCGTCGCGACGATCTACCAGGATCTCGCCCTCGCGCTCGCGGCTGCCGATCTGGCAGAACGTGTTCGTCGGCGCGGAGCTCACGCGGCGCTGCTGCCCGGCGTGCGCATCCTCGACAAGCGCGCGATGCGCGACGCGTCGTCGCGCTATCTCGCCCGCCTCAAGGTCGACATCCGCGACACCGATCGCGCGGTCGAGCGCCTGTCCGGCGGGCAGCGGCAGGCGGTGGCGATCGCGCGCGCGCTGCACTGGAACGCGCGTCTCGTGATCATGGACGAGCCGACCGCGGCGCTGGGCGTCGCCGAGAGCCGCCAGGTGCTGGACCTCATCCGCGAGCTCCATCGCGGCGGCACGACGGTGATCCTCATCAGCCACAACATGGCGGAGGTCGTCGACGTGGCGACGCGCGTCGTCGTGTTCAAAGGCGGCCGCAAGATCGCCGATCGGCCCGCCGCGGGACTCACCGCCGACGACCTCGCCCACCTCGTCATGGTCGGCCAGATTCCGCGCCAGGCGGCACTGAGAGCCCCGAGGATGGCGCGAACCCGCGATCATCATCGACACCGATCCCGGCCAGGACGACGCCGTCGCGATCCTGCTGGCGCTCGCGGAGCGCGATGCAGCTCGACCTCATCGGCATCACGACCGTCGCGGGCAACGTGCCGCTGCCGCTGACCACGGCGAACGCGCTGCGCATCCTCGAGCTCGCGCAGTCGCGACGACGTGCCGGTGTTTCCAGGCGCGAGCCAGCCGCTGCTGCGTGCGCTGCGCACGGCGGAGTTCGTCTGCGGCGCCGATGGCCTCGAAGGCGCGGCGCTGCCGCCGCCGCGCATCGCGCCGCAGGACCGGCACGCGGTGACGTTTCCTGATCGATACGCTGCAAGCGGCGGCCGGAGCGGTCCGGTGACGCTGTGTCCGCTCGGCCCGCTCACCAACATCGCGCTCGCGTTCGCGCAGGAACCGGCGCTCGCGGCGAAGGTCGAGCGGATCGTGCTGATGGGCGGCGCGCGCGACCTCGGCAACGTCACCCCGGCGGCCGAGTTCAACTTCTTCGTCGATCCGCACGCGGCCGCGCATCGTCCTGCGGCTGCCCGTGCCGATCGTCATGTTCGGCCTGCACGCGACGCATCAGGCGATGGGAACGCCGGAGCGCGTCGGCAGGATCGCGGCGCTCGGCACGCCGGTCGCGCACGCCGTTCGCGGAATGCTGCGGCCGGCCGCGGCCGCGGCGGCATCGACCGCTTCGGCGTGCCGGGTCATCCGCTGCACGACCCGTGCGTCATCGCGTATCTGTTGTGGCCCGACCTGTTCGCAGGCCGCGATTGCCACGTCGCGGTCGAGACGGCGAGCGAGGCCACGATCGGCCGCAGCATCGATCGACTGGTGGGGATCGCAGAAGCAGAAACCGAACGCCCATGTGATCGGCCACGTCGACGCCGCCGGCTTCTACGAGCGACTGACCGCGTCGCTGGCCGAAGCTTTGACGAGGACTCGAATGACACATCTCGTGGATGAGCTCAAGACGAAAGCCGACGCGAACATCGCGGCGATGCGCGACGCGGCGCTGCGCGCGCGCGACACGCACGCGCGGGCGGAGCTGATGCGGCACATGCTGATGACGGCCGACAAGGTCAAGCACCGGCCGACGGCCGACGCGGTGCGCTTCATCGTCGATCACTGGCTGGAGGCGTGGGGTCTCGCCCGCGCGTCGTGGCCGCACGTGGCGGAGATGGAGGCGTTTGCCGCGGCCTTTCACGCGTACGCGATCGCGCCCACGCGATGCGCACGACGACGCGGTGCGCGCGACCTGCGTCCGGCTCGAGCTCGCGTTCGTCGTCGGCCGGGATGCCGATCGCCGACCAGATGGCGTGGCGCTCGATCTGCGCGCACGGCTGGTGGGCACAGGTGCGCCCGCCGCCGCCCGGGAAGCGGCCGCGCCGGATCACGCCTGGACCCGCGCAGCCGTTCTGGGAGAACGGCTGCCTGCCGGAGTGCCTCTAGGACCGCGTCAGCGCTTGCTTCGCGCGATACTGGTCGCGCAGGTCGCGGATCTGGTCGTGATTGCGCATTCACGCCGTGGAACTGGTGCTCGACCACGAGCCGGACGTCCTGCGGTAGCGCGGCTTCGAGCGCCTTCGTGTAGCGGGCCTTCGGCGACGTCTTCGCCACGCTCGCATTCTTCGAGAATGGCGAGGTCAGTCGCGACCGGCGACGGCCGCCTTCAGATTGACCCAGCCGCGATGCACCGCGCCAGGCGACGCTGCCGTGCTCTTCAGGCTTGCCTCCGAGGCGGCCGACGAGTTGCTGCAAATCGGACGGCGCTCTTGGCGCATGTCCTGGGCGTGCTGGCGAAACGTCGTCTGCAACTCGGAGTTCTTCGTATCTTCGGCCGCCGTATTGAAGCCTTGCTCGCCGTCTTTCGGAAGTTTCGATGAGGTCGTTCAGGATGGAAACAACGTTGTCTGCCATGGTGGGGATCCTTTCATGAAAAAGAGGGTCGCGTGCGTCGCGGCCCGAGGCGTAACGATCCACGATTCCGATCGCGCGTCTGTGCGATGACGCACTCGACACACCGCCTCGTGGGGCTCGCCCACCCCGTTCGCGCTCGCCCGCCTGCGACTTGCGCCGACCGGCGGCAAGGTAATATGACAACCGCATAAAACCTCCAAGGTAGCCTGATCGAAATAGCGGCACCGCGGCCGGGTCACGCAAGTGAGCGCCAGTGAGCGTCGCGAGCGGCCAGATCAGCCGCGCGCTCTGCGGCGTCGCGAGCCGCGTGAATTCGTGCCGGTAGGTCGCGGATTCGAGCGCGCCGGCGCGCGTGCTCGCTGCAGCGCCGTCTCGAGCACTTCGCCGCCGCCCGCACTCCGTCCGCGTGCAATCCCTCGATCAGCACGATCCAGCGTCGGCACGAGTCGTCGCGTCGGCGCGCGCCTTCTTCTCCGCGGTCTCGACGTTGCTGATCGCCTCGTCGGCAAGGCACAGGTGCACTCCGGCAATGCCTTTGCGCAAGCGACAAGCGGCGGCAGAACGCGCGTGGTCAGCGCCTCGATCGCGGCTGCGCGACGCGCAGCATCGATGTCGAAGCGCATCGTGCAGGATGACGCCGCCGCTGCCCACGCCGCTGGTGAACGCCACGCGGCAGATCGAGCGAGCCACGTTGCGGAATGACGGCACCACGCGCTTCGTCCATTCGCGTCGGCGCATTGAGGCGATCGAGGTAATCCTTGCCGCCGAGCACCTCCGGGCTGTCCGCTTCGTACAGGTTGAAGAACTCCGGCGTGCCGCTGATCGCGATGTAACGACGACCGCGGCGAAAACCGGGAATGCCGACGCGCTCCGGCATGTGCTCGCGGTTGTGCCATTCGTAGAAATCGTCCTTCGCCTCCGGCAGCGAGATCGTGCCAGATGGCGACGACGCCCAGTGCCGGCGAGGCTCATGCGATTCGCGCGCCTATGGCGGCTCGAACGAGCTTCGTCGTCACCGCGCCCAGGTCTCCGAACGTGACGCGTGAGCAACTCGTCCATCGGAACCTCGATCGCGCCCGCATACGAGCCGGTGGTGACGACTCTGGCCCGCGCGCAGCCCTCGCCGCGCGCCGCCAGGAAATTCGCGAGCCAGACCAGCGGACGCAGCGGGTGCCCGTCGCCGTGCCGGCCGTCATGCGTCGAGAGGACCTCCCTTGCACCGCTGATCGTGACCGGGAAGGCAGCCAGCGGCGCATCGGGACCTCGGCAATGATCGGCCTGACAGCACAGTCGTAACTGAAACGAAGTATACT
>ERZ1370068.11256-contig-9886_pt1 | contig 60560 bp, 75 predicted proteins | sample MGYA00561227_ERZ1370068 | MGnify/ENA primary metagenome ERZ1370068 (study PRJEB38410, sample SAMEA6850437) | metagenome | study: Metagenomic assessment of the ecological functions of the soil: analysis of the soil microbiota associated with the... | reverse complement strand
ATGTACTTCGTTCAGTTACGTATTGCTCGTAGGGCACTCCGATCAGATCGCCCTCGCCTTCCTGATCGGTTTTCGACGCGCCCAGTTGGATCGTGAGGCCGTCGGTGGTTTCCTCACTGGGTTATGCAAGGACAAACACGACGAACTCCCGACCGCGCGCCTACGACGCGTGGCTGACGTTAAAGCCAGTCGCACCCGTGGTGAGAACGTTGCCGCGGTCTGGTATTGTCCGTTTTTAGATGATCAATCGACGACCGTGCCTCCGCTTTGCAATAAAACGTCCGGCGGTCCCGTCACCATTGTAGTCGCCAGTGCCAACAACGCTGAAACCGGTTGCCCCTGTCGTCAGAACATTGCCGGACTGATACTGGCCGTTCTTCATAATCCAGTCGACAACCGTGCGCCGCTCGTGCAGCAGCACGTCCGCCGTTCCATCGCCGTTGAAATCACCGGTACCAACCACAGTGAAACCGGTTGCCCTGTCGTCAGAACATTGCCCGGACTGATACTGGCCGTTCTGCATAATCCAGTCGACAACCGTGCCACCCGTTCTGCAGCAGCACGTCTGCCCGTTCCATCGCCGTTGAAATCACCGGTACCAACCACGGTGAAGCCGGTTGCCCCGGTGGTCAGAACGTTGCCGGACTGATACTGGCCGTTCTTCATGATCCAGTCGACAACCGTGCCGCCGTTCTGCAGCAGCACGTCTCGCCGTTTCATCTGCTGCGTTGAAATCGCCGGTGCCAACCACGGTGAAGCCCGTTGCCGCGGTCGTTGAGGACATTTCCGTCTGGTACTGTCCGTTTTTGATGATCAATCGACGACAGTCCCGCCCATTCTGGAGCAGCGCATCGGCGGAGCCGTCTCCGTTGAAATCGCCGCTGCCAACAACCGTGAAGCCCGTTGCGCCAGTCGTCAAAAGATTCCCGGTCGAGTACAAACCATTCTTCTCGATCCAGTCGACAACGGTGCCCCCGCTCTGAAGGATCACATCGCTGGTTCCGTCGCCGTTGAAGTCGGCTGCGGCCTCAACGACGTTTCGAACGCTCACCGCGATAGCCTGCGTGTCGATGCCACCATGGCCGTCTGAAGCCTGGACAATCACGTCGTAGACATTGTTGCCGCCCGCGTCGGTCGGCAGTCTCAAAGTTCGGCGCGGTGACGAACGATAGCGCCCCTGTCGAAGCGCCGATGGTGAATTTGCTCGCGTCCGCGCCACCAATGATCGAGTAGCTCAGCGTTTGCCCGACATCCGTGGTCGGTCGCCGTCACAGTGGTGACCGCAGTGGTGTTCTCGGCAATGGATATCGCCGCCGCGTCGCCCCCGCCATTCGATGATGATGGTCGGCAGCGGCGAAAAGCCGATCGGCGATATTGGTATTGACGTTGGTCGCGAGCCCGAAGGTTCCGGCGGCCGTGCCATCGGACCGGTACAGGTCGAAGGTTCGCGCCGCCATCGGTTGTTGCGTAGAACTCCAGCACGCCGTTCAACGTTGGTCAGACCGATCGGAGTCGGGTGCCGACCCCGGACTGATGTCCTTGACCAGCACGGTCCCGGCCGCGGTGCCATCGGACTTCCACAGCTCCCGATGCCGTGGGTGCCATCATCTGGCGTCAAAGAACAGCGTGCCGTTCACATTGGTCAGAATGATCGCGGAGGAATCGCCGGCCCCAGGATTGATGTCCTTGACCATCACGGTCCCGGCCGCGGTGCCATCGGACTTCCACAGCTCGAAGCCGTGGGTGCCATCGCCAGCCTCAAAGAACAGCGTGCCGTTCACGTTGGTCAGAAAGGACGGCCGGAGGAATCGCCGGCCCCCGGACTGATGTCCTTGACCAGCACGGTCCCGGCCGCGGTGCCGTCGGACTTCCACAGCTCGAGCCGTTGGCGCCATCATCAGCCCTAAAGAACAGGCGTGCCGTTCACATTGGTCAGGAGACCGGGGTAGGAGGAACGTTGGCGCCCGGATTGATGTCCTTGACCAGCACGGTCCCGGCCGCGGTGCCGTCGGACTTCCACAGCTCGAAGCCGTGCGATGCCATCATTGGCCTGAAGAACAGCGTGCCGTTCACATTGGTCAGAGCGGATCGGGTAAGGAGCCGTTGGCCCCGGATTGATGTCCTTGACCAGCACGGTCCCGGCCGCGGTGCCGTCGGACTTCCACAGCTCCGTGGCCGTGGGTGCCATCGTTGGCCTGAAGAACAGGGTGCCGTTCACATTGGTCAGAACGGCCGGGTCGGAGGAGTTGTCGGCACCCGGATTGATGTCCTTGACCAGCACGGTGCCGGCCGCGGTGCCGTCGGACTTCCACAGCTCGATGCCGTGGTGCCGTCATCGGCCGTAAAGAACAGGCGTGCCGTTCACGTTGGTCAGAGAGTCGGGGAAGGAGGAGACGTTGACACCCGGGATTGATGTCCTTGACCAGCACGGTCCCGGCCGCGGTGCCGTCGGACGTTCGACAGGCTCGATGGCCAGCACGTGGTACCGTCACTGGCGTCAAGATAAGCCTGTCCGCCGATCGTCTTAAGTGTGACGAATACCACCTGGCAAACGCCGCGACAAGGTGCGTTCCTACGACCGTGATGCCGTCGGTGACCCACAGGTCTCGCCCAGCGCCATTGATCTTTGTGAAATAACTGATTGACATCCAACTCTCCCTATTCGAACACGCATATCAGGCAGCAGCCGTTTGCGGCGCAATGTCATTGCTTATTTGCGAGAGTACGCCTGCTCTTCGGCAGAGTTTCAGGCCCATGCGGTTAGATGCCACAGGCCGTGCAATATGCGGCGCTGACGACGACGTGAGGCAGTCCGACGCGTTTGTCCGGCCAGCGCTCCTTCGCAGATCGGATCCGGGTCGGGGATTAGCTGTCGCGTGCCGCCGACGACGCTGCCATCGAATAGTGATGCTGTTTGCTGTGCGGTATGTCCCGTTGTGGGACTTAGCGACAATTTGTGGCGGCGCGGCAAATCGGTCGCTTTCAGAGCGAAGGGTCAGCGCATCTGATGCGCACCCGGGCATAATATCCTATGCAAGGACAAACACGATGAACTCCCGACCGCGCGCCTACGACGCGTGGCTGACGTTAAAGCCAGTCGCGCCCGTGGTGGGCTGCGTTGCCGCTCTGGTATCGTGCCGTTTTGATGTATCCAGTCCACGACCGTGCGTGCCGTTTTGCAATAAAACGTTCGGCGGTCCCGTCGCCATTAGCAGTCGCCAGTGCCAGCAACGCTGAAACCGGCTGCCCCTGTCGTCAGAACATGGCCAGGACTGATACTGGCCGTTCTTCATGATCCAGTCGACCACCGCGCCGCTGCGGTCTCGCAAAGCAGCGTCCGCCGTTCCATCGCCGTTGAAATCACCGGTACCAACCACGGTGAAACCGGTCGCCCGGCCGTCAGAACACTGCGCCGGACTGATACTGGCCCGTTCTGCATGATCCAGTCGACAACCGTGGCCGCGGCATTCTGTGCTGCAACAGCATCGCCTGCAGCCGTGCCATCGCCGTTGAAATTCGCTCTGTGTACCAACTAGCGGTGAAGCCGGTTGCCTGGCCTGATGGTCAACGTTGCCGGACTGATACCGGCCGTTCTGCATGATCCAGCCGACGACCGTGCCGCCGTTCTGTAGCAGCTTCGCCGTTCCATCTGCGTTGAATTGACACCAACTACCGTGAAGCCTGTTGCCGCGGTCGGAGACATTTCGTCTGGTACTGTCCGTTTTGATGATCCAATCATTGTCCCGCCATTCTGGAGCGGCGTCTGCCGTTCCGTTGAAATCGCCGGTGCCGACGACGGTGAAGTCGCTTAGTACGCTCCGGTGTCTTCTGCGTCATGTCGACCGCGCTAAACGTGAAACCGCTGTCGCTAAAGGGGCCAGCGGAATAAACGACAGAAGTTGTTACCGGATTGCCGGGATGGATCTCGAACAGCTCACGACCAGGCTTTCCTGCACCAATCATGACAAACCCTGCATGCCCTTGCGCATGTCGGTCTGGCCGGTCGCGATCCAGATGCGGGCGCACGAAAGAAATCAGGATCATCGACGCTCCAGGACCTGCAGCACCCGCCAGGGCGGCTGCGTCGACGCCGGCATCGACGATCACCGACGATCCTGCCAACGACAGTCACCATCTGCCCGCTCGTCGGTGTGGCAGCAACCGCCGGCTCGACCTCAGTGGCAGGACGACCCGCGCAAAGCCGGATTGCTCGCCTCAGGCCAATCCCGGCTCTCGGGACCGAACGAGCGCCGCCATGTCATTAGCAACGAACGTGATATGCCGCGGCGTCTCGCTATCGACGACTCTCGCGCGGCGTTGAAAGCTCTCGGTGACAATCCGCAGCTTCTCCTCATCCGACCAGCGCCGCCGGCAGTAGTCTCCACCACCTCTAGCCGTTCAAGCTGAGTACTGCCCTTATGGCTGTCCATAAGGATCGTTACGCACCACTTGGACACGCGACTATACCCCATCATCTCATCATCTTGCAGGCTTGGCTAACTTGCAGTTGCTTGGCTGGTTCCAGCACTCCGATCTCCGGCGGATGACCTTCTGTTCTTGCGTCATGATGTTGGCCCCTTCGCAGGAGCCGATGGGGCAGCGCCAGCGCGCCATCTCCGGTGAAGCGCTCCCGCTCGCCCACCGGCTCATCGGCCCACCAGCCCAAGCCAATTGTCAGATTAAGTCGAGACTTTTACACTCCAAAGCCTCGACGTCCCCGCCGGACGCGCCGCCACCACCATATCGCTAATAACAATTTCTATTATGTCGCTCCGTATCACATCGAGCGCGCAGACTTGACCGGCTTGTTCGCCGTTGCTGCCTGCTGCCAATGGCGCAGCCACTCCAGTGATATTCGCCTTGCGCCGCCACGCGAAAAAGGTTGCGACGTGACCGCGCGATCGCCGATACAATGGCTCCGGCAACCAACTCTCTCCGACGATCCTACCCTGCTCCTCATCCGACCGTGAACGGTAACCGCGCCGGACTGCTCGACAACCGCACAGGGTTCGCCGCTATGAGAACTTCGAAGCTTCTGCTATCAGGCATACGTTCGCTCACGGGGTCTCCGTACAAATCACCAGGAGATACTCCGCTCTTCGAACACGTAAAAGTTGATGACGCGTTGACCGCAACGCATTAGGCCCTGCGCAACAGCCGGGGATTGCGCCCAGCCCTGAACCCCCATCGACCTCAATGAAAGGGCGGCGGGCGGGCCGAAAATTGCGGCTCGCTCCATCTGCAGCTTCCAATTGGCCGACAGTAACGTGTCGTACAAACGGCCTTCTATCTGTTTCGAATGCGTGCCGATCACCATGTACGCCACTTTCTCATTGAGCAGCGCGAGGCAGCCGTCGATCAGGTCAGCTTCGTACTAGCCCTGGTATCGTCGACATGCAGCAGGTCGATGCGCTCGTGCGGCGCTACGAGGTCGGCCATAGGGATCATCGGAAGAGCGTCATGCCTGCCGGCTGCCAAGGCCGCATCGCGCTGCGCTTCCGTAGCACCGAGGGCCGGCTCGGGCCCACTTCACACCAGCCTCGTCTTTGCCGGGAAAAGAGGGCAAAGCCACTGTGGGCAGCCGCAATGCCTCGGTATAGCGAGAGATCTGGATCAGGCGCAAAGCCGTTCGTCGCCAGCGATTCTGCGCGCGAAACCCACGTGTCCTTCGTCTCCCTCAGCACGCGATGACGTTGCACGCGGCGGCCAGTGCTGCGTGCAGCCACGCCCCTGCGTTATTCATCCAGCAGCCCCAGCCCCAGCCGCAACCCAACTCAATCATCGTGAAGCTCTCGGGATTGGCATCGTCAACCGCCTGCAGCACCGCTGCCCACTCGGCAATGTCGGCATGCCAGTTCGCAGGTATCGGTATCCCCTCGACCTCGCCAGCGCGGCCGACCAGCAAGTGCGGAAAGAACTTGGGGTCGATCCGAACACCCAGCCAGTTGGTGAGATAGCCGGGCGTCGGCTTCAGGTTCGCCGCGGCGTAGCGGCGCATCGTGCCGATGGCATCGAAGGCAGCCGTGTAATGATAAAAGCGGTTCTGCCCGAGGCCGCTCTCGAGATCTGGCCCCTGCGCCAGTTTGGACGCCAACCGATTGCGATCCTCGTAAAGGCGGCGTAGCGGGCCGATTTTAGGAGCGAGTTGTTTCAGGACCGGCATGCTTAAGATCTCTTCCGAATGCGGTTAGGCCTATCCACGACATGCTGGCCTGGAACAAAACGGGGCGTGCTCTTGCGTCGGCACAGTGCCACGACGCCTCCGGCTCTGCATCAGCGGTTCAGCCGCGGCTCGGAGCCCTGTCCTCAAAATACACACCGGCGCACGTAAACGACATGCCATGTTGAACCACTGACAAAATTTCTCGAGAGCCCTGACCATGGTGCTATAATGCGACGCGCAATGCTCCGCCAAACCACCCGACTTGCCCCTGAACAAGTTCAATGTCTACAAAAAGCGGCACTCGACGCCTTCCAAGATGACGGCACATTGACCGCCAGATAAATAGTCTCGCCAGGACAATGAACAAAAGGAATATAGGTCCTTGGATTGTCATACTGTATCTCAGCGCCATCCTTTCCATAAAGATGATAGCTCAGGGCAACCGCTAACGCTTCACCTTGCTTGGCAACGCTCGACCAGACCTTGCTCGACATATTCGTAACTGTAACGACAATCTTCAAATTGAGCCCGTCCTCGGACGGATAGGGCCCTTCGATCAACTGCAAGCCGGTGGGAGCGATCGGCCTCCGTCAATGGGGCCGCCATGGAGATCAGGCCGAGGTCAGACAGTGGCGAGAACGGCTTTTCACACGCGGCTCATAGATCCTGTACCAGTTCTGACCGAGTACGACATTTTCAAGTTGGCGGGCACTTTCGGACCAATTCGGCCTGGGTCGGACATGGCGAGACTGTTGTCCGCCTGCGGCTTGCACTCAGGAACTCTTTCACTGCATTGGCGCAGCGCGGTTGAGTTGCCTGAGTTGGAAGAAATGAGCCTCGGCTGCACCAGCGCCGACCTCCCGGAAGACTGGAATGTCGCTCGCTAGGACCGGCTTGCCGAAATGACCCGCTTCGACGATCGGCAATCCGAAACCCTCGTGCGAACGAGGTGGCTATCAGAGCATCGCAGCCGGCGTAGAGCCTGCTGAGTTCGGCGTCGTTCACCCGACTCACGCCAGCAAGTCGCTTACCGAGCTCCGGGTGATGCTTGATGCGCTCAACCAAATGATCGATGTCCCAGCCAGTCTTGCCAACAATGGTAAGCCTGACGTCCACGCCTTCTGCCCAGAGCTTATCGAAAGGCTTCCAAGGCGACACGATGGCCTTTACGCGGTTCCAAGGTACCAGCCATTAGGAAATGTGGGCGGCGAGGTGATGACTCGGAAACCGCATCGAGAAGCCTCAAAGAAATCTGCCCCAAGCTGCCAATAGCCGATCTTCATGCGATGGGGAAACTCGATTGCCTCAAGCAGCGCTGGCAGCAATTCATCGGCCACGCGCATGCGAGATACAGACAGCAAGTCGGACCAGGTGAGTGCCTTCTTGAACCAATCAACGAAGCCGATTGGTATTCCCGGATCGGCAAAGGCGGCTAACCGAAGCGGCACCATGTCGTAGAGGCAGGAAATCACTTCACCACCCCGCAAACGACATGCGCGCCAGTCTTCCAATAGAAATTATGAACTCCCAGAACTATCAAGCATTAACAAAAGTGTCGCCGACCAGAACCAAAGGCGTTTGCTCGTCGCTTGTGTGCCTATCCAAGGTACGGCCATCAACGGTGAACCAGCCGCGTCCGTCGTCACGGAAGACAAACGCTCCGCTCAGCCCTCGTATCCGGCGCGTGCTCGGCTAACGCGCCGCAAGTCTTCTTAACCACTCGCTGAATACCGGATTTGTGGTCAATGCGAACCGTCGAGGTTACGTCAATCAGCAAACGTGCCGGAGACGGAGCAGATTCAGATAATGCGAGGCTACGAGCGGCGACCTCACGGTCGACTTCGCTATCAAGCAGCTTTTCGCGATCCGTTGCCTTGAGATCGCAACATCGACCTGCGCATCCTTAGCCGACGCCAGCTCTTCTAACCGCTCGATCGCCAGACATGCCGCGCTGCGTTTCCATGTGAATTCGCTCAGCGCTGCGTCTTGCAATTGCTTTACCAATTCCCCTGCGTGCTGGTCGTGTCACGCAGCAAGCGAACGAGCAGGTCTGCTAATTCGCGCGGAGTTGCCCGGATCGAACAGCAATTCGTCTGCTCCGACGACCTCCGGCAAAGCGCCAGCGCGGGCGGCCACGACGAGCGTTCCGCAATAGATTGCCTCTAACGCTGTTAGGCCAAACCCTCCATGAAGGACGGCTGAACTAGCACCCTGGCCCGCTTGTAGAAGTGAAACCAGCTGCTCATCGGCAACATAGCTGAGACAAACAAGGCGATCGGGATCAAGGTCTAGTTTGTTTCCAAGGACTCGACAATCTCACTCCAGAAGCCGCGCAGGCCCGTCGCCCGCGATTACGAGCTTAAGACCATTTCGGGCCAGCTCCGGCTCAATGTGTCCAAATGCGCTGACGACCGCACCTACATTTTTCCGCCAATCGAGCGCGCCAACGTAAGAACGAATGCACCAAGATTCGAGATGCTCGCTCGAATAGCGTCCTCTCGATTTCGATAAGATCGTGTGAAATGCCGGCGGCAATATTCGTCGCTTTCGCAACAGGATGAAACGGGTGGAGTTCGCTCTTGGAGAACGCAGAGATACAGAGATTGTCTTCAAATCCCGGAGTAAGCCGTTAGGCGGCGATGATCATCTGTGCTTGACAGGGTGGTGGGTAAGATATCTTTCTTATAGCGGATCGGGATGGCGTCATAGAAGATTGAAGCCATGGGAACATTGCAACCACATTCAGGTAGAAGGGGTACGGCCAAATCTTCGTGCCTTCGAATGGGCTTGCGGACAACGCGACATCCGGCGCGAGACAATTGACATGGTGCGCGATCGCCAGCTCGCTCAGCCGCCGCTCCAGCGTGTGGCGCTTCGACCGCCTCACCGCCCCTCCACCGCGCCATGCCCAAACATGCATGTTTGACGGACGGATAATGCTGCTGACGGCCTCGCGGAGCGGGCAATGCTCCATCCGGCATTGACGCATTGAACGACATCAACAACTCAACCTCTGGATGGTTTTCGGCGATGGCGCGAACCAGCTCTGTTACGTAGCGGCCAATGCCGCGCAGACGAGCAGCCGTCTGCAGGCCTGCCCGTCGATCCAAAGTCGCATGCGCGCCCTCTCATCTGCTCGAACGTCGAATATGATTTGCGCCATTCTTTTAGGATTTCACGGTCCGGTTCAAGCGTCCGAGGCGATGTCAACGTCACCAGTTGATGCACTTCGTGCTCTTGAGAACGACGGGGAACCGTCGCTCGAGCGGCGGAAGGAAACGAAGAAGCGAATTTCGTCAACGCGCTGACGCTCGGCCTGCACGACGTAGCCAAAGGAGCGCGTGCTCCAGCCCCATACCTCGTTATGGTCCTCGGCCAAGAAACCGCTACAGGCGCGTGCCCCGCTTGAGACCTCGTAGGGGCGCCCTGAGCCGCTGAGGCCGACCCTTGGATCAATTGTCGGTCGCTTGTCGTTCCGCCTGTGATGGGCGTTCGACTAACAGCGGTCGTTCTGCTGCATGAGCACTCTCGATTTCTACAACCTTTTCGCTTGGTGATGCTGCTCGAGAATGGGGCGATGCTCCATCAAAGTATCACGCTCGGTTGCGTGGATCTCGCTGCTCTCGGCAATGTGTTAGTGCAACTGGCCGATCTTTACATCCCTTTCCCTCTCGTCGCGCTTCGTAGCCTCTATGCTGCTTGATCTGGCTGATGCGGTCACGAAGTCGCTCTATCTCGGCCAAATGAGATTGAGCCTGATCGCTAATCGTTCTTATTTCATGTCACCAGACCAGCGATTTCGCTATTGAGCTTGCTTGTAAACTGGGAATGCGCGCGCTCAGAGTAAAGTCGTCAAAAACGTTAGGGCCGATGCCGAAGGCTGGACGCAATTGATTGCGGTCGCGATGAACATAGAAGCAGTTGAGTCCATCCTAAATAGACAAACACATAGCCAAGGGAGAGCAAATTCGGCTCCCAGCCGGCGTAATCAGGGCTGTTGCGAGCTCAGAGAGAGCTTCGACCACAACGATCCAGGTCGGGCCGGTGAGGGCCGCCAGCTCACCAATCACCTCATTTTCCATGCCCTCGACGTCGATCTTTAGCCAATGGATCTCCCGATCGGGATAGCGCGCAAACAACTCGATAGTGGCAGCGCCGCCTCAATAGATTTCGACGCAATCCCGCTTTTCGCATGCAGCCGCGCAATTTCGTTTGCGCGGTACTGAGACCCGTATCGACTATCTCAAACAGAGTAGTGGGGCCCGGCGATTGAGCAATTGCAGCCTCAACGTCTTCATCTATGCGCGCATCGCGCAGCTTTCCCGCGTAAAGGCAGGGCTGGGCTCGATATGTACGCCGCGCCAGCCCTTTCGTAAGGCTAAGGCACCGGGTCGATCACCGGGTCTTGTGCGCCAATATCGATATAAAATCCGTGCTCAACATGCTTTAAAGCCCGCCAAAGCACCACGTCCTCAAAGTTCCGAGCATAGGAATTAAGCATATAAGGCAGTTTCAAAAACAAGGTTTCTGCCTTGTTGCGGGACATATTTGGTAGAACGAAGTTCGATCCTTGACGCGTCGATCGTTCCGATCAAAAACCGTCGCCGCTAAGCGATTCCTCCACCGTGTTCACAGGATTGCATCGCCCTGACCGACGATTTCAGCCAAGTAATCTGCGTGAGCCGTAGGCGATCCGCCGATTAACGCGTGATGTGTTGAGACGACGAAACGCACCGTCGGCCCGCCGTCGCGTCGGACATCGAGCGCAAAAAACCAAGCTCTGCGCCTTGTGCGTCGATATGCAAAATCTCGATAGCCTGACCTTCAACCAGCTTGTCAATCTCCGCCATATCGTAACATTTCAGCGTAATTGGTTGACCTTACTTTCCGCAACGGCTTCTTGGTTTGATGACGCGAACTCCTCCCCACCCAACCTGAACAGAAACGCACCCAGCTGGTGAACGCGTTGAGCGAAGCGTTCTTTGGTTCGCCGTGCGATTCAATAACACCGCATTTTGCCACCCACTTTTTATAGAACTGCGTTCAATATGAAATCTACCGATCGACATTGATAACATCGAATACAAGTGCATCCGACCAGTCTAGTTGGAAGTTAATAAAATAGGTTTTCCGCGACACAGATGGCCTTTGCCGCGCAATGCTCCATCCGACACGGCAAAGCCTCAGCTTACTCAATCGGCAATACGCCGGTAATATTCTACCACCATCTTCGCACTCTTTGCCCAATTGAACTGTCGCGCATGTTCAGTTCTCTGAACCCGCAAAGCAGGATCGGCATGCCTGTCCCCTCAATGGCACTTTGCAAGGCAGCCGCCACGCCGCTCTTCGTCGAGCGCCGAAATTCGCTGCGCCGAAAGCACCTGAGATCTCGTCCATGGCGGTGTCCGCACTGTGCGCGACAGGTGTCCCGCATGCCAATGCCTCAACTACCGGCATGCCAAATCCCTCGTAGATAGAAGGCATGGCCAACAACCGAGCTCCTTCATACAGGCTCCGTAGTGACCGGTCAGAAATGCCACGCATAGAAAGCGCAATGAGCCATTCGCGACCAGTGCTTCCGCAAGAGGCGGGAGCTTCAATTCGCCCCATCCCGCATTGCCAACCACCACCAGAGGACAACGCGCGCGCTGAGCCGCCGCGTCAACTGAGCATAGGCTGCGACCAACGTACGCAGATTCTTGCGCGGTTCGAGCGTACCGACAGCCAGGATATAATCGGCATAGTGAAGGGCATAAACATCTAGATCACGCTGAGTTATATCTTTGCCCCAACGGTTCAAGAGAGCGGAGCAGCGGCGGGTGGCGCGACCAAAATCTTTTCGGATGGGTAGGCGAAAACATCGACGATCTCACGTTTACTAAATTCGAAATCGTTTGCACTAAGGGCGACGACGCTAATATGTCCACAAGTCCATCGAGCCACCTTACTCTCGCTCAAGCGGGTGAAAGTTCCGGGTGGCGGAAACGTGAGACAGGTCGATATGACCGGTAAAATGGGAACTCCAGGATCAGCCGGTGGCCGAAAATTGTAGGCATGAAAAAGATCAAGTCTTTGCCGCGATGTGTTCCACAAAAATGCTTCTTCCTCACCGCGCGGTACATTACGGGCCAAATCTATCTTCTTTAGTTTGTGAACGGCATGGACCGCTAGGCGGCTGCTGATGAAGCCTCGATCGCGCACGGATTTTGGGTCTGCCTGGTCTTTATGACTACCAATCTCGTTCAGCGCTGCGAGATCGAGGCGCCGCGAACCGAACTCGCCAAAACCAACGAAGCAAAGCCGAGTCCACTTCCAGCGAGGCTCGAACCATGTTGAACGTATAGTTCGCCACCCCCGTCATCGGCCGATATAAGGGCCCGGATTAAATCCGATGGTGATGTCTCGGGTGACATTAGCGAATGATCGATACTTGTGGAGTGCCGGAATGGACTGCAATCTAATCGCACTACCTGCACGAAGGGTATAATTTGTCAATCTGCGCCGAAAACTGAGCGGGGGCAGTATTGGAAGTTGCGGAACTTCCCTTGTTACCTTCAAGCCTGATTTGGACAAAAATCCTGATCATCGCCACCTCTGACATATGACACAAGAAGCCTGCCGTTGCATGGATTTCCACAAAATCGATACGGTTCTTCAAAGTAGGCGCGCACACAATTTAGTCGTCGATATGCCGTTATGGCGACGAGAGCATTCGATAACGGCACGGCCCCGAACCCAGCTAGCTTAGGATAGATAGAATTGCAGTCTTACGCACGCATGCCAGGTCTTTGGGCCAGACATCGATGGCGGCATCCCCGCAGTTATTTCAGCCCTAATGCGGAATACGACCGCGCGTCACTCTGTTCTAACTGCGCGATTGTCCGGTCCCGGCAGCAATCTCACGCTTGACGGCACCCCCATCAAACTGTCTCATCGTTTGGCAATTTGTTCTCGACGCCGGTCGCACCCGTTATATCCCCGCGTTCTGTCGGTCAGCACGATCACCAGATATTGTTATCCATCATGCCCCCTTTCCCCTGACGGATGCAGCGATTCTGATCGGCTTGCCAGAACATGTAGCCCTTGTTGTTTACTGGCATGCGGCGTTCTGGCTATCGCCTTTTAAAACGTGCGATCACTCCGTTGGTGCGCGTCGAGTTTTAGCTCGCGCGGATCGAATTGTCGTATCAGGACGATCGATGATTGAGCAGTGTGCTGCTTAAAAAGTGCATGCGTCGAAATGTGCTGTGCTTCCCTATGGCGTCGATCTGAACTATTGGCGCACCTGAGCGCCTGAAGAACTGGCCGCAACAGAAAAAAAGCAAGGCAACGCTACCCCGGCATATAGCCGCAGTCGGTCGCCTCGTACCTTATAAGGGATTTGATGTGCTGGTTCGGGCCATGCGCGATGTAGATGCACATGTAACGATAGCGAGGAACGGGCCCCTGCTTGCGGACCTGCAACGCTTGGTTGTCGAACTCAATGTTGCGCATCAGTTAGCTTCACAGGTCGCATCGAGCGTAGTGAAATCAAAAATACTCTTGCATTCCTCAAATGTTCTGGCGCTGCCTTCTGTTACTTCCGCGCTGAGGCGTTTGGGCTTGTGCAGATCGAGCGATGGCCGCAGGCTTACCGATTGTGAATACGCGATTGCCCACAACCGTTCCCGAGGTTGCAAGGCACAATCAGGAGGGCTTAACTGTAACGCCAAACGATCCAAAAGCGCTTGCCGAAGCTCTTAACGAACTCCTTGCCCGGCCTTAGCCTGGCTACAACAGTTCGGCGCGGCCGCAATGCCGCGCCGATGCGGAATTCAGTGAGAAAGTTTTCGGAACTCGGATGGATGCTGTTGCCCTTGATGCAATCACGCAACCGGTCAGATGCAGCAATAGGACCCATGCGACCCGTTAGCCCGTTGCGCTTCGGCTTCGCTGACCCATCTTCTTACGGTGATGATGACATCTTTGCCAGCAGCGCGCAGCATGGCGTGCGCCATTTGCGTGTTGCTACTTGCTATGAGCGTTGCTGCGAATATTTTGGGGTCCAAATCTCGGCGGCTCAGTGGAAGGCGGGTGTATCCTGAGGAATACCCATGTCCGCCGCATATCGCCCACGGCGAAAAGCGAGCGCTTACTATCACGGGCCGGGCAATACAATGCCATGGCGCTGCCCCAGGCGAATTCTGGCCTGTCGAGCAGTCGCAGGCCCCATGTCGACACGCAGTCGGGTATAATATCAAGCGTTTTTTCTTTCTCATCAACAAGAGCAGGAAGAGTCGTTCAGACTCTCCCAACATCTCACGCAGATGGATCATCAATTGAATGATAGCCATTACGCGGTAGTAACGTTCGCAGAAGGCCGCCTCCGCGTTCTGTGATACAAGGCGGCCCTGAACAACGCGTCCGCCATGGCGCTTATCGATATTGTATCCGGAGCCGCGCTATGGCGACTCTGGGGTCGGCTTGGCTGGAATGACATCCTCCAGCGCTATCGTCGTTCACTGCTTGGACCGTTGTGGTTGACGGCGAGCATGGCAATTATGGTTATCTCGCTTGGGTTCGCTTTATGCAGAGCTATTCAAGGTTCCAGTCGACAAACATGCCCTCTCTCCGTCGGCCTGGTGGTTTTGGACGCTAATCTCAAGCTTTTGACAGAAGCAGGAACACTCTTCACTGGAACCGAGATCGTATATCAAGCAAGTACGGCTCGCACGTACAGTGTATATGTTTACCGCTCATGCTGGAGCAAGCTGATCATCTTTGCCCACAACGCCATTATTATTTTGGCGTGTTGCTTTAATTACGAAATCTGGCGGAGCGATCGCGATTTTGGCACTTCTGGCCTGCTTCTGGTACTCCTGAACGGAGCCCTCGCGGGCTTATCATCGGGATGGTCTCTGCACGTTTCCGCGATATTCCACAGCTGGTTGGCTCATTCGTGCAAATTGCGTTCTTCGTCACGCCAATTTTGGACTCCGGATCTTTTGAGGAGCGGACGTTGCGCGTGATTTCAATCCATTTTACCATCTACTGGGGAAATCGTGCGAGGTCCATTCTCGGAACTGTGCCATCCAGCGGCGAAAACTATTTCGGTGGCACCCTAATTACCTGCGTCAATGCCGTCGTGGCTGGAGCATTACTCGTACGCTTCCGGGCGCGAATATCTTATTGGGTCTAACACATGTTGCAACAAGCAGGAAGCACTTTCACAAGATACCGGAATGTGAGGCTGGAGAACGTCAGCGTCTCGTTTCCGATCTATCACGGCGGGTCACGCTCTCTGAAGAAGAGCCTGCTATTTCGTGGCTCGGGCAGCTTGCGACCGATGCCAACGATCGCATCACCGTCGAAGCGCTGCGGCATGTGTTTCCCTGCAATTTGGGGTTGGTGATCGCGTAGCGCTAATTGAATCAAATGGCGCCGGGAAGACCACGCTATTGCAGGTTATGGCCGGTGTGTATGAACCTGTTGGTGGCATCGTCCGGACGATCGGCCCGGATTTCTCCGATGTTCGACATCAGCCTGGGCATCGACAGTGAAATTAGTGGCTATATTAACATCGTCTCCGCCGGACTCGTCCTCGGCCTAAGCTCCAGCGAAGAGATCGAGGCTCGCATGGCGGATATCGTTGAATTCACAGAACTGGGCGACTATCTCGACATTCCGGTCCGCACGTATTCATCAGGGGATGACACGCCTGACGTTTGCTGTCGCGACATGTTTTGCGCCAGAGATATTGCTGATGGACGAATGGATCATGGCGAGGAGATGCGGCATTTCTGGCAAGGCGCAGAAACGCATTGAGACATTCATCGAGAAGGCAAGCATTCTTGTGCTGGCGTCGCACAGCTCTACAGTCTTGAGCGCTGGTGCAACAAGGGCGTTCTGTTGCAGAAGGGTGAGGTAAAGTTTGAAGGTGATATCGTCGACACCCTCGAAGCCTACGCCGAGCTAACCGCTGTTCTTTAATCAAGTACAATGAGTTGGTCTGGGCTGTTGAGGCAAACGGTTAAAAAGGTGGATTTGAAGCGGAAGAGGATAATCCACCATCCGATCCTATCAGCATCCGAAGACCGGCGAACCGCATCGCTACCCGTATTCTCTACGTTATCCCGATGGTAAGAGCCGACGAGGTTCTATGCTATTCCGGGAAATGAAGAGAAACTGGCGGATCAATCAAGCGAAATCCATCTTAGCCTATGCCATAAACTGTCCCGCAAACCGGGACCGTAGTTCCCGCAGGCGGGAAAATTGAAATGGATTCTTTTTCAGAGAGCTGTTATCAAAGTCGCAAGCAGTCACAAATGGACTTCTGGTGCGTCTGGGTACTTACAAAGGGCGGAGACGCAGACCGGTAATCATGTCCAAGAAGATCAATCGCAATAGTACTGCGTGAGCTTCGCGACATTGAAAATCACTGGCATATTGTTTTGTGAGAGAAATCAAGACATGCAATCGAGACGAGCGCTGATTACAGGTGTGACTGGACCAAGATGGGGCCTATCTTTCAAAATTTCTCCTTGAGAAAGGCTACGAGGAGGTCCACGGATTGCTACGCCGAAGCGCTTCCGCGGATGTCATCGATGCGCGCCTGAAATGGCTCGGCGTCGCCGGAAAGATCACACTGCACGACGGCAACCTGACGGACCTGTCCGGCATCATCCGCGTACTGCAAGACGTCCAGCCCGCCGAGGTTTACAACCTGGCAGCGCAGTCGTTCGTCAAGTCATCATGGCAACAGCCACTGCTGACAGGGACAGCAACGGGTCTCGGTGCTGCCCACATGCTGGAAGCAGTTCGAATTGTCTGTCCTACGGCGCGCTTCTATCAAGCATCATCCTCGGAGATGTTCGGGTTAATCCAGGGTCACGACAGTGCGAAACCACGCCGTTTATCCGCGCTCACCCTATGCCGCTGCCTGAAGCTGTATGCGCACTGGATGACCGTCAACTATCGCGAGAGCTTTGGTCTTCACGCCTCTAGCGGCATCCTCTTCAACCATGAATCACCACTACGCGGGATTGAATTTGTCACTGCAAAATTACCGATGGGATGTATTGGCGCCGGCAACAAGGCTGGGGAAACCTGATGGACGATATCGCGGCAGCGGCGAAGGAAAGCGCTGTTGGAAGCGCCTTGGGTGCGAGCCTCGGCTCGACCTGCAGTCGCACATCGCCGACCTCGAGGCCAAAGGCCTGCTGGTGCGGATCGATCATCCGGTCAACAAGGACACCGAGCTGCATCCGCTCGTGCGGCTGCAGTTCATCGGCGGCATCCCGGAGGCGGAGCGGCGCGCCTTCCTGTTCACCAACGTGGTCGACGCGACCGGGCGGCGCTACGACATGCCGGTCGTGGTCGGCGCGATCGCGGCGTCCGCGGAGGTCTATTCGCTCGGCATGCGGCGGCCGGTCGAGGAGATCGGCAGCGCCTGGATCGAGGCGATCGCGCATCCGATCCCGCCGGTGCGGACCAACGCGCCGCGCTGCCAGGAGGTGGTCATCAAAGGCGATGATCTGCGCAAGCCGGACGGCGGGCTGAAGCTTCTGCCGGTGCCGGTCTCGACGCCGGGCTTCGACTCGGCGCCTTATCTCACGGCGACCTTCTGCGTCACCAAGGATCCAGACTCCGGTATTCAGAACGGCGGCACCTATCGGGCGGCGCTGAAGGCGACCGACCGCGCGGTCGTGCGCATGGTGGCGCGCGCGGGCGGGGCGGGCGGCTATCAGCACTGGGTCAAGCACAACAAGCGCAAGACCCCGATGCCGATCGCGATCGTGGTCGGCGCCGCGCCGGTCGTGATGTTCACCGGCGCGCAGAAGCTCGAGGAGGATGTCGACGAGCTCGGCGTCGCGGGCGGCTCGCGGGCCGCGCCATCCCGGTGACGCAAATGCGTGACCATCGACCTCGATGTGCCGGCCGACGCCGAGATCGTGATCGAGGGCCTGATCGATCCCGAGAAGCTCGAGCCCGAAGCACCGTTCGGCGAAAGCAACGGCTATGTGGCGCTCGAAGCCTTCAATATGCCGATGCAGATCACCGCGATCACGCACCGGCGCAATCCGGTGTTCGCCTCGATCATCAGCCAGGTGACGCCGTCGGAGTCGAGCCTGGTCAAGAAGGTCGCCTACGAGCCGATGTATCTCGCGCATCTGCGCGACACGCTGTCGATCAAGGGCGTCAAGCGCGTCGCCATGCACGAGCCGCTCACCAATCTGCGGCCGGTGATCTTCGTCCAATATGCGGCAGGCACGCCACGCACCGAGGTCTGGCGCGGGCTGCATGGGGCCGGAAGCCTCAACGCCATCGCGGGCAAGATCCTCATCGCGGTGAGCGAGGACATCGATCCGGACAATCTCGACGCCGTGATGTGGTCGATCGGCTATCGCTGCAATCCGGTCGAGGACGTGCAGATCTCGCCCTATCACGGCGGCGTGCAGGGCGCGCAATACGGCGACCGTGGTCTGGGCTCCAAGCTGCTGATCGACGCCACCATGAAAGGCCCGATGGCGCCGCTGGCGCTGCCCAAGAAGGAGTTCATGGAGCGCGCGCAGGCGCTGTGGTCGCAACTCGGCCTGCCGCCGATCAGCGTCAAGCAGCCCTGGCATGGCTATTCGCTCGGCGACTGGACCGAGCGCTGGGACACCTGGGCCGAGCGCGCGGTCAGCGGCCAATGGGAGGAGACCGGGCGCGAGACGCTCGCGCGCCAGCGCGCAGGCCTCAAGCCCGAGACACCCGGCGCGCAAGGTGAAGCGAATGAAGCCGCCGCCGTTCGCCTATCATGATCCGACCACGATCGAGGAAGCCGCCGATCTCATCGGCCGGCTTGACAACGCCATGCCGCTTGCGGGCGGGCAGTCGCTGATGCCGATGCTCAATTTCCGTGTGGTGGCGCCCGATCATCTGATCGATCTCAATCGCGTGGCTGGGTTGTCGTCCATCGACATCAGGGATGGCGATGGCCGCTTTGGCGCCATGACGCGGCAGCGCGAGATCGAGTTCTCCGCCGATGTCGCAAGAGTCTTCCCGGTGCTGCACGAGGCGCTCAGACATGTCGGCCATCGCCAGACCCGCAACCGCGGCACCATCGGCGGCTCGCTGTGCCACCTCGATCCCTCGGCCGAGCTTGTCAACATGGCGGCGCTGCACGACGGCGTGCTGGAAGCGGCAAGCCGCGGCGGTCGCCGCGAGATCAGGATCGCGCACTGGTGCGCGGGATCATGACCAACGCGCTCGAGCCGGGCGAGCTTCTCACCGGCATCACGCTCAAAGGCGTGGCCGGCCGGTCATGGTTCTGCGTTCGAGGAATTTGCGCGCCGGCATGGCGACTTCGCGATCACGGCGGTGAGCTGCCTGCTCACGCTCGAGCGCAACGGCACGATCGGTCGGGCAGCGCTGTGCGTGTCGGGGATGGGCCCTGCGCCGGTGCGGGTTGTGGAGGCCGAGCGCCTGCTGGTTGGTGCGAGGCCCGGACACGAATGCTTCCGCGCTGCCGCGATTGAGGCGCAGGCACTCGAGGCGATGAGCGATGCCTACGTCACCGCCGCCTATCGCAAGCATCTCGCCCGCGTCTTGACCTATCGGGCTTTGGAACGCGCGGCCGCGCGCGCGGAGGGCAGGGCTGATGGGCTGGTTCGGCGCGAGCGTCAAACGCAAGGAAGACCCGGCGTTCCTCACCGGCCGCGGCCGCTACGTCGACGACATCGCGCTGCCCGGCATGCTGCATGCCGTCGTGCTGCGCAGCCCGCATGGGCACGCCGCGATCCGGCGGCATCGACAAGCGCGCGGCGCTCGGCCTTCCGGGCGTGCATGCGGTGTTCACCCACGCTGACCTGCCGGAATCGATGCAGCGGCAGACCGTGCCGCTGCTGGTGCCGAGCCCGACCATCAAGCAGGCGCTGATGCCCTATTGCCTCGCCAAGGACGAGGTCTGCTTCGTCGGCGAGCCGGTCGCGATCGTGGTGGCCGACAGCCGCTATCTCGCCGAGGATGCGGCTGCGCTGGTCGACATCGATTTCGAGCCGCTGCCGGCGGTCTCCGACTGCGCGCAGGGACTCAAGCCGGGCGCGCCGCTCGCGCATCAGCGGTTCACCGAACAATCTCGCCGCCTTCATCCCGATCAATGTCGGCAATGCCGATGCGGCCTTCGCGCAGGCCGCGCATGTGTTCCGCGAGCAGATCTTCCAGCATCGCGGCGGGCCGTTCTTCATGGAATGCCGCGGCATGATCGCGGTGCCGGACGCGGCCAGCGATGCGCTGACGATCTACGTGTCCTCGCAGGGGCCGCACCGGCACAAGCGCGTGCTGCTCGATCTGATGGAATGGGCGGATCATCAGCTGCGCATCGTCACGCCTGACGTCGGCGGCGGCTTCGGGCCAAAGGGCAGCTTCTATGCCGAATATGGCGCGCTTGCCGCCGCGGCGCTCGCCATGCGCCGCCCGATCAAATGGATCGAGGACCGGCACGAGAATTTTCTCTCGACCCAGCAGGAGCGCGACCAGTACTGGGACGTCGAGATCGCGGTCGACGCCGAGGCGCGCATCCTGGGCGTGCGCGGCACGCTCACGCACGACGCCGGCGCCTATCTGCCCTGGGGCGTGGTGCTGCCCTGGATCGCCGCGACCTCGGTGCCAGGGTCCCTATGTGATCCGCAACTTCCATCTCGACGTGTCGGTCGCCTTCACCAACAAGGTGCCGACCTCGCCGGTGCGCGGCGCCGGCCGGCCGGAGGCCGCCGTCGTGATGGAGCGGCTGATGGACCGCGTCGCGCGCGAGCTCAAGCTCGACCGCGCCGAGGTGCGGCGGCGCAACTTCATCACGCCCGAGCAGATGCCCTACAAGGTCGGAATCATCTTCCGCGACGGCCGCCCGGTCACCTACGACAGCGGTGACTATCCGGTCTGCCAGCGCGATGCGCTTGCGGCCGTCGACTACGAGGGCTTCCGCGCCCGGCAGGCCAAGGCGCGCGAAGAGGGGCGCTACGTCGGGCTCGGCATCGGCAACGCGGTCGAGGCCACCGGGCTTGGGCCCTATGAGAGCGCGACGGTGCGGGTATCAACCAGCGGCAAGCTCACGCGTCTATACCGGCGCGACGCCGCAGGGCCAGTCGCACAAGACCACGCTGGCGCAGATCGCCGCCGATCATTTCGGCTGCACGCCCGACGACATCACGATCGTGACTGCGGACACCGCCGCGACCGGACTCGGCGTCGGCTCGTTTGCGGCGCGCACCGCGGTCAATGCCGGCTCCGTCGGTGCATCTGGCCTCCGCCGCAGGTGGCGCAGAAGATCAAGCAGTTCGCGGCCCAGATGATGGAGGTCGCCGAGCAGGACGTCGTGCTGGAGAACGGCTACGCCAAGGTCGCCGGCTCCGACGTGAAGCGCAGCTTCCGCGAGGTCGCGGCGCGTCGCGGTCGGCATGCCGGGCTTCTCCATGGCGGGCGGGCCGTCGCCCGGGCTTGAGGCGACAAGCCACTTCACGCCCGACCAGTCGACCTATTCGAACGGCACCCACATCGCCGAGGTCGAGGTCGACATCGAGACCGGGCAGGTGACGGTCACGCGCTATCTGGTGATGCACGACTGCGGCACCGTCATCAATCCGATGGTGGTCGAGGGCCAGATCGTCGGCGGCGTCATCCACGGCGTCGGCAACGCGTTCTTCGAGCGGCTGATCTACGACGATCAGGCGCAGCCGGTGTCGACGCATTTCGGCGAATATCTCCTGCCGCTCGCGACCGACTCTCCGAACGTCGAAGTGCTGCACATGGAGACGCCGAGCCCGCTCAATCCGCTCGGCCTCAAGGGGGCGGGCGAGGGCGGCACCATCGCGGCGATCGCGGCGCTGCTTTCGGCGGTCGAGAATGCGCTCGAGCCGTTCGGCGTCACATCGCCGGAGGCGCCGATCACGCCGCAGCGGATCGTCGAGCTTCTGCGGCGAGCACGCGCTGGGCCGCACGCGCTGATCGTTGCGGATCTGCTATCTGTTAAGCTGCCGGCTCTGGTTCAGTGCCACACGAGATGAGCCTTCACAGTCGGGCCACTCGCTGGCGATGACGCTGTAGACATAGGTGTCGCGCAGGGTGCCGTTCGAGGCGATCGATGGTTGCGCAACACGCCATCGAGCTTTGCTCCAAGGCGCTCGATCGCTTGGCCGGCTCTGGTGATTGAAGGCGTGGGTCCGGAATTCGACGGCGATGCAGTCGAGCGCCTCGAAAGCGTGCGCGAGCAGCATGAGCTTGCACTGGGTGTTCAGAGCCGTGCGCTGGACGCTCTTGCGGTACCAGGTCGAGCCGATCTCCACGCGGCGGTTCTGGCGTCGACGTTCATGTAAGTCGTCATGCCGACGGCGCGTCCAGTGGCATTGTCGATCACGCGCGAACGGCAGCATCGAGCCCGCCGCCTGCACGGCAGAGCGCCGTTCGATCTCCGCCTGCATGCTCTTCGGGCGGCGGGACGGACGTGTACCACAACGTCCACAGCGCGCCGTCTTTGACCGACCTCAACCAGGTCGTCGCAATGGCGCTGGGCCAGCGGCTCGAGGTTGACGTGCTGGCGCTGCGAAGCGTCACCGGCTGAAGCCACGGCATGGTCGTTGGTTCCCGATCCTTGTGTCATTCGACCCAACAAATTCCAACGCAGAGCTGCTGCGCGACGTCGCGCCAACAAGGCGCACGTCGGGCGCATGTCGATAGTCGAGGCAACGTCTGCTTGTCTACTGCAGCTCGATCGGCTGGTAGCGGCGCTTGCGCGTCGAGCTGCGTGCCCCACACCCTGTGAATGCCCTGGTGCTCGGTGCGGCCGAAATTGACCAGCGTTCCAAGCCCGAGATCGAGATCGCGCAAGCTCTCCAGCCCCTCGACGAGGCGCTCGGTGTCGAGCATCGGTCCGGTCCGCTTCAGGCCCTCGATCATCACATTGGCGGTGATGTAACCCTCGAGCGACACATAGTCGGGCGCCTCGCCGGGAAAGTAGTTGGGAGAGCGCGGTCTTGTATTCCAATACGACGCTTGAATAGCTGTCGACCGCCGGCACGACCTGGGTCACGATCACGCCGTTCGCATATTTGGGACCCGAGCAGCATGAGCTCCTCGGCAAGCGCGGTGCTGCCGACGAAGGAGACGTTGGTGTAGATCAGCGGCGGGTTGATATCGCGCGTCTTCTCGATGAACTTGGCGGCGGCGCGATAGGTGGCCACCATCACCACGGCCCGTGGCGGCGTGCGCAGCTTGCGCAGCTGGGCGACCGCCTCGTCTACGTCGATGGTGTTGCGCTTGTAGTTGAGCCGCAGAACTTCGGTATCGCGGCCTCGACCGCAGCGCGCGCACAGCTTTCGCCACGCCGTCGAAGCCGGCATCGCCGAAGGCGTCCTGCTGCGCAAACACCACGATCTGTTCCGGCCGCAGCCGGCGCACATTGACGAGATAGCGCACGACCGCGTCGGTTTCCTCGGCGTAGCTCGCCCTGTAATTGAATACATAGCGGTCCGGCGGGTCGCGCCGCAGCAGGTTCGCGCCGGTGAAGGCGCCGAAGAACATCATGCGCTGCCTGAGGGCGAAGGGCAGGGCAACCGCGGCGGTCGGGGTCCCGACATTGCCGATGATGCCGAACACCTGATCCTTCTCGTAGAGCTGCTTCATGGTCTCGGCGGTGCGTGTCGGCTCGTAGCCGTCGTCCACCGCGACGAGCTTGACCTGCCGCCCATGAACGCCGCCGGCGTCATTGATGACGTTGAACGCGGTCTCGACGCCGAGCTTCATCTGGCGGCCGAGCTCCTTGGCCGAGCCCGAAAACGGCGCCGACATGCCGAACCGGATCTCCGTCTCGGTCACCCCCGGCCCACCGTCGCCAATCTCGACTGCAGCGGGCTGGTCGCTGCCAGCGTCGGCGACGTTGCGGTTAACGCTTGGTCGGGCAGGCTGCGGAGCGGCGGGTGCTGGCGCAACAACGGTGGGGAGCGAGCGCGCTGGCCGGGCGGTGTCAGCGCTCTGCGACGGCGTCACCGTCTTTTCCAAATCCGCAAGCGCGCGTTCGGCTGCCACGCAGGTGAGGCCGCCTGCTGGTGATGGCGCGCTGCCCTTCAGTATTGCTCAGGTTGTAGGCCTGCCATATCGAGGAGGACTCGTCGGCCGTGAGCGCCGACACCGTGATCAGATCAGAGAGCGTGTCGCTCATGGACTTGACGCGCAGCGGCGAGATCTCGCGGCATGTTGCCGCGGAGCCGAGCACGCGCCCGACCGCTGCTGCGATCTGGCGTACTGCGTCAACTCTCTCGCTCGAGGGGGCCGAATATCCGACGACGGGAGCGGCTATTGCGATAGCGCCGAGCAAGAAATAATGAAAACGCATACATCCTCCAAATGGTCGACGCTTCGCTTCGTAATACCGTAGTTCGGTTTGGATCGCGTCTTAGAATTTAGAGAAAATTATGTCCGTTCATCCGAATATGATGACGTCGATTGGTTGATTCAAAACGAGTTGTCACAGCACGGTTGTTTGCGACACGAATGCGAGGCAACAGAGATCGCCGTGAATGCCGTCGCATTCCAGCATGAGCCGCGCGCTCAGGGGACTCTCTTTTCAGCTGATTGAGTATCGCCGTCGTCATCAGCGATGATTGCGCGGCTGACCTGTCATCCGTCCACTGCTGCAATAGGCTGGCGCAGGGCAACAATATACCACTCGCCCACGGTGCTCGCCGGAGCACAATGGCTCGCCTGAACACAAGGGCCACTTGAGGGTGCGAACCGTCGCTTCGCTTTGGCTGCTCGCGCCGTTTGCGAGAGCGCTTATTGGGCAAGCTCGGCGGCTCGCTTGCGCCACTTTTCGGCTTCGGCTGGATCTGGCCGCACACCATGCACGCCATTGCGGGCAAGGACCTTTGCATCGAATGTATCTGCAAGCTTGCTGGCAGCCGGGGCAAAACCCAGATCGGCTGCGCGGGCAAAATATTGCCGGGCGATTGCAATGTTTCCGGTGGCGAATTGATGCGGTCGCCCTGCCCAACGAGGCGTTCAGCCTGTGCGCGTGTCGCCGGGTCAGCAGCAGCCTTGGATCGCACGGCGGGGCGACTGTTGGCGGGGAGGGAAGCGCCGCTTCTCTGGTCGGAGGATCGGAGGTGGTCGCGCTCGTCAGCTCGGGGTGCGCCGGCAAGTTGCAGGCTCGGCTGCAGCCACCGCCAGGGTGGTTGCAAGAGGTGGCTCTTTGCTCTGGGCAGACGGCGACCGCTTGCCGCAGCGTCGCCGCTCGGAGCTCGATGCTTGCTGCTTCCGGCAACGGCTTCGCTCGGTCCAGAAGGCTCGCTTGGTCCGGACGTCTCGTTGCTGGCCAAACCGGCTCGCTTGGAGCCGAAGCTGCGTTGTTCGCCGCGAGCGCCTCGTTGCGTGGCCTCGCCGCCTCGTTTCCATACTGATCCGCCTGAGTGCCGAACAGCGCGTCAGCGAGCTCCGCGTTCGTGACCGTGATCGGGGCCGATCATCGGGACCTGGGCCCTTGGCGGTTCGGTGCCGGTCTCCGACCGTCTGGGTGCGTTGCGTTCCGATCGAGCGTCCGCTGCCAGACCGACACGCCGGTTACGAAACGGCGGTCAGGATGACGGTTGCGGCGGCGAACTTGAGCGCCTCATGGAGGATGAGGCGATGGCGCGTCGTAGTCCGTCGTGTTTCCTGTTCAGCCGCTTGCGCCGCGGCTGCAGCGCGCGAATGAGGTCGATTTCACGGTCATAGATCGCGCGCCATTCGGCGTTGACCAGGATCGAATAGGCCTCGCGGACAGCGGCAAATTGCTGCTGGGCGAGCTTGTCCCCGGCATTGCGGTCCGGATGCAATGCCTTGGCGAGCTTGCGGAACGCCACCTTGATTTCCAGCAGAGCTGGCCTGACTGGAAATCCCCAGCGCCTTATAGAGGTCGACGCCATTGGCGGCTTGCAGCGACGCATAGGTGCTCACACCGAGACGAGCGACGGAGCCCGTCGAGCTCGTCGTCCGACCGAGGCTTGCGCTCTTGCTGCGGTGGGAGCGCGTATCGTCCAAGCGGCGCCAAAGATTCCAATCCCTGTCGATTTGTTCCGGAGCGCTCGCCGGCGTAGCGGTGCCGACCGGGCATTCACGTGAAGCAATGCCTTGATCAGCCGACCTTGAGATCGAATAGCCCTTCCTGTAGGGCCGATGCCGTTGCGATTCCGGACGGAACGAGCCTGATGAAGCTGTCGGTGCGGGCCTTCGCGAGGTCGATCTTTGAGGGTCGCGAACGTGACCTTGCAGAGATAGACCTCGAGCCCGTGCTGGGTGAGCGACATCGTGCGCGCGAGCAGCTCGGGATCAATCGTCTCCTGCGCCCATGGCGTATCGGCAAGATCCTTGAGGAAGAACTTGATGCCGGCCGAGTGCGCGCACGATGACCAGCTTGAGCGCCCGCTGATCGTAGTTATAGGCGGCAAAATGATTGTTGATGTTGCGCAGCTGCTGGGAGAAGCGTGCGTGATCGCCGAAATCGCAATGGTAGAGGCAGCCGGATTGTGCCTTCAGCTGCAGGTCGCGCAGGCTCAGCTCGGGCGGCAAAGCATTGGCCAAATCGGCCGCGCCGACTGTGGCTCCGGCCGTCACCAGCGCCCCGACGACACTTCGTCGATCAACTTTCTTCATCACTCATCCCCTGTTGACGCGGGTGCTCAACGGCGAGCTCCCCAACATGTTGCAACGCAAGCTCGAGGTTTCAGCGCCTCTTCGTTGTTGGCCGCCGCGTGCAGGGCGACCGCCAGCGCAGCAGGTCCTTCAATAGACGTTGTTGCTCTTGCAGGCGTCGCAACTGAGAGCCCTACCTGTGTCGCGAGAGCAGATTCGCGCAGCAGCTGCTGCTGCGCGGATTTGTCGCCGGGCAGCATGCGCCTCGAGCTGCTCGCTCAGCTCGGCGGCCCTGTCGGCGCCCGGGCGCGGATTGACGAGCTTGACGAGCTTGTCCTGCATGGGCGCGTAGCGCTTCAGCCGGGACGGTGGCAGCCAGGTTCAGGTCCTTCCATTTAGGATGGTAGCCTGCCTCGCTCTGCAACTTGGGAAAGCGCTCGAACAGATAGTCAATGAAGCGTGCAACACGCTTGGCGCGCTCGTTGTCCCCGGCCAGTTGAACACACGCCAAGGACCGACGGAACCGCAATGGTCTGGATCTTGCCGCCTCCGGGATGAGGCGGCGGGGTAGTCGCTCGTCTCGAGCTGGGCAGGGGACGTAGTATTCCTCCAGGCTTCGGGTCGAGCGGCACCGGCAGAAACCCAGACCCTTCCGGCCACTTGGGCTTTACGAAAGCGTCCAGCGGCTTGGAGGAGACAAAGACGACGGCGGCATACTTGTCGTCCTTGAGCATCTCGGCCAACGCCATCGGATGCGGCACGAATTGCGGCTCGACCTTGATGCCGAGGCGCTCGAACATGATGGGCCCGGTATAGGCCGCCGCCGTGCCCTTGGTATTGAAATTGACCCGCTTGCCGGCGAGGTCCTCGAGCTTGTTGATCTCGGGCCGCACAAAGACGTGCACTCGGATGGAAACAGCGGCATGATGTAGTTCACGCGCTGTTCCAGGCTGCCGATCTTGGCGTTGGTTCGGAAATGCTCGAGTACGTCGCCGTAGACAATCGCCGCATCGATGCCGCGCAGATACAGCAGATCGTAGATGTTGTCGAAGATGCCGCGCGTAACTATCGGTAGCACGCGCATGTTGTCGCCGTCGTCGAGAACACGGGCAAGCTCGCTTGCAAAGCGTAGCGGCGCACCCTCAGTTGACCGGCGGCAAGGCCGAGGGTCCAGGAATTGACCTTGATCTTCAGCGTATCGTCGCGAAGCGGCTGGCCTTGCTGATCGCGTCGCGAGATCGAGTTCGTTGCCCCACGCTTGGCCTGGGCCACTTCCACTACGGGGGTAGTGGAGAATGATCTTGGAGGCGTCAGAGGTTCTGCAATGACGCTTGATGGATTAGCTGAAATCAGAAGCAGCATTGAAGCAATGATCAGTGAGAATACGCATTACACAACTCCCGCAGAGAATACCGCCGCCCATCATCATTTACAAATTAGATGACACTTATTTGCTCGATGATGTCGAAGGTGTGGATTTGTTATGGCGGATAAGATGGCGATGATGCAGAAAGAGTACCAGAACAGGAATAACAATCAGCGATGACCACGTATTTAGAGTTGTTCGGCGAAATGATTGCAAACAAGAAGACGGATGAACTTGGCCGAAATGCTTTGCAATTTGAAGTTTACTGAACGAACTGCGTGAAGATCAGTGGCTACTTAACAACGCACGCGCGGATGACGCAAAACAGAGCGTCATCGCAGTCAAACATTCATTCGTCTGCACATGTGACAGCGCGATGACAGTAACTCATCGGCAATTGAATTTGCAGTTGCTGAGCCAAGACAATGTCAAGTCAACGTCAAGACAATAACGCGCTTCGAATATGTGTGTCGGTGTGTTGGTCGCACGACTCTCGAGTCAACGAGCGGATGTCTTGTGTGGCGCGGCTATGTGAGTGCGAAAGAGTTTAGAATTGGAAAGAGTCTGAAAAGATTCCACGGGCGGCTTGCAGAGAATTCATGATGTATCACTGCTGGCGTTCTTGCGCGCGAGTGCAGATCACGCTCGACAGTATCGGTACTGTCCGGACCAGACGGCCATGCGAAGCTGCAGAAGATCCAGCGTTAACGGCATTCCACGCCGGTTTGACTGTACCGGGGCATTTCGTACCATTCCTCAGATTGATCAACGCAGCTTCGCGGAGGAAAGAATGTCGAAAATCCGTCACCTCGCCATCAAGACAAAGGATCCCGCGCGGCTTGCGAAGTTCTATGAGGAGGTCTTCGGGCTCAAGGTCATTCATACCGAGCGCAGCGGCGCCGTTTATATGAGCGATGGCTATCTGACGCTGGCGCTCCTGCGCAATCGCGGCGAGGCGACCCCGAGCGGCATCAATCATTTCGGCTTCCAGGTCGACAACCTCGGAGAGGTCGAGAAGAAGCTTGCGAAGTGGGACGAGCCGATGGCGGAGCGGCCGGCGACCCGGCCGTTCGCGGAATATCGCGCCATGGACCCGGATGGCAATCTGTTCGACATTTCCGCGCACGGTTACGATCAGATCGAGTTTGCGGCCGACCGCGACGAGAAGAAAAAAGCCGCCGAGAAGGCGCCCGCCTGAGGTCCATGCTCTCTCATATCGTTGCGTCTGTGTATTGGCCGTTGCGCCGCCGCAGGCGGCGCAGGCGGCTGACGATGTCTTCGCGGGCAAGACGATCAATCATCATTGCCGGCTTTCCGCCCGGTGGCGGCGTCGACGGCGAGATGCGTGTGCTCGCGCGCTTTTCTCGCGAAATACATTCCAGGCCAGCCCAGCATCGTGCCGCGCAACATGCAGGGCGCGGGCGGCATCATCCTCGCCAACCATCTCTACAACATGGCGGCCGCAGATGGCCTTACGCTCGGCATGCCCGGACGCAGCGGCTTCCTGCTGAGCAACGTGGTGCCGCAGAAGGGGATCAACTACGACCTCGCGCGGTTCTCCTACATTGGCGGGGCCGGCAGCGCCGCCAATGCGCTGTGGGTTCACCGGCGCACCGGCATCACCTCGGTGGCCGATCTCAAGCGCGTCCGCACCCCGATCGTGGTCGGGGCGCTCAATGCGCGCTCCGAGAACGCGATCGCGCCGCGTGTGCTGGATCGTACGAAGGCTGGCCGCTCAAGATCGTGACCGGCTATCCGGGCTTCAGCGAGGTGCTGATTGCGCTCGAGCGCGGCGAGGTCGACGCCCTGTTCACCCACGAGGGCAGCATCGCCAATTCGAGGCCTGACCTGATCTCATCAGGCGTAGTGAAGCCGATCGTACGGTCCTTCGACGCCATGGCGGGCGTGCCGGTGCTTGCCGACGTCGTGGTCGATGCGAACGCGCGGGCGCTGCTCGGGCTGGTCACCACGCCCAGCCATATCGGTCTGCCGCTGCTTGGCCCGCCTGGCATCCCGTCCGAGCGGCTGGAGATCCTGCGCCAGTCCTATCAGCACCTGATGGACGATGCGGAGTATCGTGCCGAGGCCGATCGGCGTGGCCTGCCGGTCGGTCGTGCAGTGAGTGGCGCCGAGCTGCAGCAATTGATTGCGCAGAAGCTGTCCGCCGTGCCTGAGCGCATCGTCAAAGAGTACATGGCGTTCGCTGGCATCAAGGCCGAGGAATAAGCCGAGGACGAGCATGGCGCGGGTCGAGAGGTGCGACATCGTCGTGATCGGGGGCGGCAGCGCGGCCTTCGAGGCGGCGGTCGCGGCCCGCGAGGCGGGCGCGCAGCGCGTCGTGATGCTCGAGAAGGCGCCTGAGTCCGAATATGGCGGCAACGCCCGCTATTCCGGCACCGGGTTTCGCTTCGTCCATGCCGGCGCCGCGGAAATCCGCCGCTTCATTCCGGAGGTTGACGAGGCGCTGTTTGCCACCATGGCGCATCCCGCCCTACAGCGCTGACGATTTTACAGCCGATCTCGACCGCATGACCCAAGGCCGCATGAACCGCGAGCTGGCGCAGACGCTGGTCGAGCAGTCGAATGCGGCCGTTCACTGGATGCGTGAGACCGGCATCAGGTGGGAGCCGCTGAAGGAGCATGCCAAGGTCGACGGCAAGCGCTATTTCGAGCGCGGCATCGCGATCCACGTGGCGGGTGGCGGGCCCGGTCAGCTCGCGCAGTGGCGGCAGATCGCCGAGCGCCTCGGCATCGAGATCCGCTTCGAGTCGCCGGTCTGCGGCGTGCTGGGCGATCTGCGCCGGGTCGAAGGCGTGGCGGTGAGCGGCCCGGACGGCCGCTATGATCTCATGGCCAAGGCGGTGATCGCGTGTGCGGGCGGCTTCCAGGCCAATCCGGAGATGCGCGCGCGCTACCTCGCCGGCAACACCGACATGATGAAGGTGCGCGGCACCAAGCACGACACCGGCGAGGTGCTGCGCATGCTGCTCGACCTCGGCGCGCGGCCGGCCGGCCATTGGCAGTCGCGGCCACATGTCGCCGATCGACGCCAACGCGCCGGATTTCGAGACGCCGCAGCACGAGGACGGCCGCGGCAACACCCAGAGCCGCTACGACTACCCTTATGGCATCACCGTGAATGCGCTCGGGCTGCGTTTCTTCGACGAAGGCGAGGCGCAGCATTCCTACACCTATGCCAAGACCGGCCGCGCCGTGCTCGGGCAGCCGGGCGCGACCGCGCACCAGATCTACGACCAGAAGGGGCATTCGCTGCTTCCGCTATCCGCATCATCCGGCGACCTTCGTCGAAGCTGATACGATCGCGGAGCTGGCAGCCAAGGCGGGGCTTGAGCCCAAGGTGCTGGTGCACACGGTCGAAGAGTTCAACCGCGCGGTGCCGGATCAGCCGGCGTTCGATCCGCGCCGGCCGGACGGCAAGGCCGCCAAGGGCCTGGCGGTGCCGAAGTCGAACTGGGCGACCCGCATCGACGAGCCACCCTATCGCGCCTATCCGGTGACCTGCGGCATCACCTTCACGTTCGGCGGCGTCGAGATCAATCGCAACGCTCAGGTGATGAGCACGATCGACCAGCCGATCAAGGGCCTGTTCGCCTCAGGCGACATCGTGGGGCTGTTCTTTCACAACTATCCGTCGTTCACCGGGCAGACGCGCAATTCGGTGTTCGGGCGTCTCGCCGGCACGCTCCGCTGTGGCGGAGAATTAGCTCATCGCTCCCGCCACGCGGCGGGCGCGTGCAACTACCTCGGGTGCAACCGAAGTGCCGGCGATGATGGCGGCCTGCAGCGCGGCGCCGTCGAGTGGGTCGAGCTCTAGCTTGAGCCTGTGCGCTTCCTCGAGCAGGGCCGGGTCTTTGATCGTCGCCGCGAACGCTTCGCGCAGCATCGGCCACGCGCTCGGCAGGCACGCCCGGCGGTGCCGCGATCGAACGTCCGATGGTCGAAGGTGAAGAAAATAAAGCGAGGAGCGTCTTGTCCTCGTTCGTCTTGGCAAGGTCGATCATATTCGGAACATGCGCGCAGCTCCGGGTGCTTGTCGGCCCCGGTCTGCAACAGCAGATTGATCTGCCGGTCGCGCAGGAGCTGCTCGGCCTCGACCTTGAGCACCGGCCAGGGCTGGCTCAGCGCATCGACCTCGCCTCGGATCATCGCCAGCCGGCTGTCGCTTCGAGCCCTGATAGCCGGTGATGATCTTGAGCCGCGTGCCCACAACGTTGTTGAGCACGGTCCAGTTGAGGCGCGAGGCCGCGCCCGAGGTCGAGACGATCAGCTCCTGGGTGAGCGCAGTCCTCGATCCGCTTCACCTTGGCAAGATGCCATGCGTAGAGCACGGCGCTGTTGCTCAGGATGCGCCCGATCCAGTTGAGGCGCGTCGCATCGGCGGTGAGGCCGGGCGTGCCGAGCACCTGGTCCAGGTAAGTTGCCTGGTCGAGCATGCCGATGGCGGTGCCGTCCTTGGGCGCAGCCGCATAGAGATAGTTGGCGGCGCGAATGCCGGCGGCGCCCGGCATGTTCTGCGGCACGATCGCGGGCTGACCGGGAATATGCCGGCCGAGGTGGCGCGCGATGAGGCGAGCGTAGGTGTCGTAGCCGCCGCCGGTCGCGGTCGCGATGACGAGGTTGATGCTCTTGCCTTTGTAGAAGTCGTCGGCGCGGGCGGGGGCCAAGGCGAGCATAAGACCTGTGGCTACAAGCCCGCGGCGTCGTCAGCAGCCGGCTCGGCATCGACCACGCCATCGTTATTTTACTTCCTCCGAGGCCGGCGCCAGTGACGGGCGAATTCGCTGATATCCGGACTGTACTCGATCCGGCGGCAGGCCTCCACCAAACGCGCGCGCGCGTTCGGCTCCGAGCGGGCCGCGCAGCAGATCGAAGCGCCTTGGCTTCGACCTCGCCGCGCGTCATCGGGTTGTCGGCAGTTCCGCGCACGGCGCGCGTGCGGTGCGTGAGCAAGCGGCCATCATGCAGCGCGATTTCGACGATCGCCTGTCGCGGCGGGAGCGCTTCGGCCAGCTCCTGGCTTGGCACCAGCTCGATCAGCCTGTCGTATGGCCGAGCACGGCCGGATCGCTGCATGCGGTCGTGGTCGTGCACCGAATCGAACGTCAGCGCGCGATCGGTGAGGAGGCAGCGCCATGAGATGCTGCACATTGATGTCGGGCATCGGCGCGTTGTCGACGGTGCGGGCTCGAGCGCGTGGGCAGGTGGACGCGGATGCTGGCGACGTCGCAATCCCAAATGCGGCCGCCTTCCATCACGTGCGTGAGCGCATCGAGCGCCGCCTGCGCGGGCGAGCCGACCGACCACTTCTTGATGTTGGTCGCCATGATTTCGAAGCGCTCGCCGAGCGCCTCCGCCAGCTGCGACGGCTCGGGCCTGGCCGAATAGGCGTCGAGGAAATTGCGCTCGCCGCTGAACACGTCATCGACGCCGGTGAAGCCCGCCGCCACCATGGTGGCGGCCGCGACGACCATTGCGGGCCGGCATGCCGCCGAAGTCGAACGCCTTCTCGATATGCTCAGAGTCGCGCACGTTGCAGGCGACGCCTGACGCCTGCTGGGCGCAGTAGGAGAGCAGATGACGGACCTGCGCGGCGTCCAATCCCAGCAGGGCGCCGGCGGCGGCGCCGGCCCCGAAGGTGCCGCCGATGCTGTGGGTCGCATGTGAGGCTGCCGCCAGCGCGTCGGGCCCGAGCGCCAGGTTGACGCGCGCGCAGACGTCGTAGCCGAGCACGACCGCGCGCAGGAAGCTGCCCGCCCGAGGTGCGTCGGCGCTCGGCGATCGCGAGCGCCGCCGGCACCACCGCGCAGCCCGGATGCGTGCGCGAGGGCGCATGCGAGTCGTCGGTCTCGTCGGCGTGCGCCAGCATGCCGTTCGCGAGCGCCGCGTTCACCGCCGAGGTGCGAAGCCGCGTGCCCACGATCGAGGCTTCCGGTGCGCCGCCCTGCGCCAGCGCATAGCCGATCGCGAGCCGTCCGGGCGAGCTCGGTGCCCGACACCATGGCGGCGAGCGTGTCGAGGATGTGATGGCGCGCCTTCTCGACCACCGCTTCGGGCAGCGGCCGCGCGAGCGCGCCCGCGAGGTATTCGCTGAGCTCAAGCATCGGCGCGCTGATGTGTTGCAGGGGGCGATCATGGCGGGCCCCACTCTTACACCCGAAACAGCGCAGACTGGGAACCAAATTGGCGCTATGAGGGGGTTGGATAACAAAGAATGGCCCGGGAGGAACGATGTTCGAGCGCTATCTGCCCAAGCACAAAGTCGGCGTGCTGCTGCCGCTGTCGATCATCGACAACGCGGCCTACGAGTTCTATCGGCTGGCGCCGCCCGGGGTGATGCAGGTGATGATCCCGATCGGGCTTGCCGAGTTCTCGTCCGACGATGTCGAGCGCGCGCTGCTCAAGCCGCTCGCGGCGAATCTCGACAAGCTGATGGAGCGCGGCGTGAGCCTGGTGGTGCAGAGCGGCACGCCGCTGCCGACTCTGATCAGGGTCGCGGCGCACGATCGCATGATCGATTTCATGGCGAGCCACACCGGCGTCAAGGCGTCATCGACCGTGCTGGCGGTCGGCCGCGCCGCGCGCCACCTCGGCATCAGGAAGATGGCGCTGGTCAACAAGTGGTCGGATGCCATGAACAAGGTGCTGGGCGAGTTCCTGGCGCGTGAGGGCGTTGCGGTGTGCGGCGCCGCCGCCAATGAGCTGCCGCCGTCGGAATTCCAGAAGATCAACTCGCGCGACCACATGCTGATGGCCTATGAGCTCGGCCGCCGCGCCTTCCTCGATAATCCGGATTGCGACGCGATCTATGTCGGCGGCGGAACCTGGCTGTCGGAGCCGGTGTGCAATCGCCTCGAGGAGGAGTTCGGCAAGCCCGCGCTCTGCAACCAGACGGCACAGCTCTGGGACATCTTGCACTTTGCTCGAGGACTGGACGCCGATCAAAGGCCACGGGCGGCTATTGGCTGCAGATTAACGCAATTCGCTCGGTGTCGTCCCCGCGACGCGGGACCCATACGCCGCAGCTTGCGGATTTGGCGCAGTGAACAATAAATCTGACCCGATTGGGATTATGGGTCCCGCCTTCGCGGGGACGACAGCAGGACTCATCAGTCGAGTTCGGATACTTCCCAAGTGTCAGGAACGAGTGCCGCGAGCAACGGCCGTACCGATGGCAGCGTGTCGATCCGCGCGACCGCATCGATGACCTTGCTCTGCGCGCTCATCGCTGAGTGACGCCGGCAGCACAGCGGCGGAATTTCTCGGTCACCTCACCCCACGACAGCGGCATCGCCGGCATGCCGGGCGTGACTTTCCGCTCGATCACGATCGTCTCGCCATTCGTCAGCGCGGCTTCGAGCCGACACGGCAGCGATGCTGGAGGCTTGAGGCGCGGGATCGATCGTGGCTTCCGTGCGCTCGACCAGGGCACGCACGTCGGCATCCTGCCAGCGCCCACCGGTGAGCTGATCAAGCCCGAAGCGGCCATCCAGCAATGCAACCGCTGTGAGGAAGATAGACGCTGTGGTCGGCGGCCTCCTGCGAGCTTCGGCATGCGCCCGCAGCGTATCGGAGAGCCGCAGGCGGGCCGCTCCGGTGTTGGCGACCGCAATCGTGAGCTTCGCAATCTCGGCCTGCGCCGGCAGCCGCTTGCGCAGCTCCACCGCTGCCGAGATCGGGCCCTGGCCGAGCGCGAAGCAGGGATATTGCTTGAGGCCGACCGCCATCAGCCGGTCGGTGTCCTGCCCGGTCGTGAAGAACTGCGAGAAGTCGGCGCCGTCCATGATCAGCCTGGCGTAGCCGCGCACGCCTCGATCGCCTCTGCCCGGGCCGGTGACGCCCTCGGCCGCGAGTAGCGTCATCAGTGCGGCCGTCTGCACCACGACCGAATTGGCAATGGACTTCGCTGCCGACACGTGGCCCACGCGCACCTCGCCGAGCGTCGCGCTGTGCGAGGCCGCAAGCGCGATCGCGTGCGCAAGGCGCACAGGCGGGAGCCGCAGCAGATAGCCGATCATGGCGGCGGTCACGATGCCCGAGACCGTGACGTGATCCCACGGGCTGTCGGGATCGCTCAGGTCAAGAACCCGGCCATAGATCTCGTAACCCATGCGAAGGGCGCGAAGGAGATCGAGCCCGGAGCGGTCGGCCATCTCGGCAGCCGCGAGCGCAGCGCCGATATTGTCGCTCGGGTGCCCGATCTGCCGCGGCCCGCTATAGGTGTCGTTGAGGTCGAGGGTGCGGATCAGCACGCCATTGGCGAAGGCGGCGAGCGGCAGGCCCGTGCGCAGCCGCGTCCCGATGATCGTGCAGGTCCCGGCCCCGGAGAGCTGCGTGACCGTGCGGATCGCGCTCGCCGACTTGTCGTCAGTGCTGGCATAGAGCGCGCAGGCCAGCGCATCGAGCAGGTGCGCGCGGGCGCGCTCGGCGGTTGATGGCGGCAGCGGGCTCGCGGCGAACGCTCTCTATCCAGTCGGCAAGGCGCCGCACAACCGTGGCGGCGTGATCGTTGGCTTTTCACTCATGAGGGCAAGTTCAATCTGGGCGAGGCTTGACGGACTTCCTCCATCATAGCAGCCTCGCATCATCCCCGCCTTGCAAATCTGCCATCGACATCTCCGGGAGGATTGAAGCCAATGCGCAACAAGCCGTGCCTGACCACTGATGACGTTCAGCGCGTTGTCGCTGCCGCCAAGAAGCATGCTGCCAAGCTCAAGCGGGAGCCGACGATCGCTGTGGTCGACGAGGGTGGGCATCTGCTTTATCTCGAGCGCCCGGATGTCAATGGCGTGAACACGGTCGAGATGGCGCGGGCGAAAGGCCCGCACTGCCGCGTTTCGCGGGCGCCCGAGCGGTGCGTTCGGCAAGCGGGTGCGGGAGCGGCCTGAGTTCCTCATGCGCGCCGAACTATCTCGGCGTCGAAGGCGGCTATCCGCTGCTGTTCGGTGACGTTTGTGTCGGCGGCGTCGGCGTGTCCGGCATCGATAAGGACGATGAGCCGGTCGCCAAGGCTGGCGCCGAAGGTTTCGGCAAGCCGAAGCTCAAGACGTAATAATGACAGGAGGCCACCATGGCCTATGCAACAGTAGCAATCGAGAAGGTTGGCGGCGTCGCGCTGGTGAGCTTCAACCGGCCCGACAAGAAGAATGCGATGAATCCGCAGCTGCACGAGGACATGACGGCGGCGCTCGAGGAGCTGCGCTACGACGACGAGGCGCGCGTACTGGTGATCACCGGCGCGGGCGACGCGTTCTGCGCCGGAATGGACCTCAAGGAGGTCTTCCACGCGCTCAAGGACCAGCCGGCACGCTACGACCGCGTGATCCGCCTCGCGACCGAATGGCGCGGGCGCACGCTGCGCTATTTTCCGAAGCCGACGATCGCGATGGTGAACTGGCTATTGCTTCGGCGGCGCGTTCTCAATCGTCGAAGGCTGCGATATCGCGATCGCCGCGGAGGAGGCGATGTTCGGGCTGTCGGAGATCAACTTCAAGGGCTTTCCGGGCGGCTCCGTGAGCAAGTCGCTCGCCAATCTGTTCCGGCCGCGCGACGCGCCTGCTTTACGCCCTTACCGGGCGCCGCTTCGACGGCAAGGCAGCGGCCAGCATGGGCTTCGTCAACTTACGCGGTGGCCGCTCGCGCGCCTCAAGGAGGAGACTCATGGCGGTCGCGCGCGACATTGCCGCAAAGATCCCGCCGCGCTGCGGGCCACGAAGGAAGGCTATCGCTTCTCGCTCGAGATGACGTGGGAAGCGTCGATGAACTACACCAACGCCAAGGAAGAGGAGCTGCAGAACCGGCAACGCGCGTGGGCTGGAAGGATTCACGGCGTGCGCGACTTCGTCGAAGGGCAAGTTCAAGCCCGGGCTGCAGAGCCACGAGACGATCAAGCCGTAAGCGGGGGAATAGAACATGTGGGATGCAGCGGCAGGCCGCAAGATCCGGGTCGCCTTCGTGGTCGGCGAATATCCGCCTGAGGAGCGCAAGCGGCGCGAGGATGCGGCGCTCGCCTATTCCTCCGCCGAAGTTGAGGTCGGGATCGTGTCGGTGAAGGCGACGCCGTATTTGCTCGGCGACGCTCCTGAACCCGCGCGTCGTTCTGGGCAGCGCAGGACCGCGCGATCTGACGCTTGATTTTGTCGTTTCAGCGCAGGCGAGGCGCGCACGCCGGTGCTGTCGATGAACTCGATGCCGTGCATCTCGAAGGCCGCGCGGATCGCATCGAGATTGCGGCCGCGCATGCCGGGAACGGCGTCGACTTTTCCGCGCGCGCGATGGCTGATTCGGAAACGCCACAGAGCTGCGAGAGATCCTGCACCGACCAGCGCAGAAAGGCGCGTGCCGCGCGAATTTGAGCGCCCGAAATGGCCGGCTTCGCGGCTTGCATGCTAAAGCTCGCGCGATTCAGATCCGGCGTTCCATTTATTACCTATGCGCATCCGCGACGCAAGATCGCGACGACAGAGTTCCAGCCTCATGCGCCCATAGATTGTGCAATGTGCTGCCGCGTCGGGAGGCACCACGCGTAAAGCCAAGGGCACCGCGCGGAAATGCGCGTTCAGCTCAATGGCATGATTTCTGCACCGCACAATTACGAGGGGCACTGACGCCCTTCTGCCGGGGTATGAGCTGACATCGAGCGGAGGTCGCGATGCTCGCAAGAACACTTGTCGTCAGTTACTCTGGTGCTCGCATCTTTCGGGACGCAAGCACGGGACAACGGTCAATACGCGCAGGTCTCTCCTGATATCAAACGTTGGGTGGAAGGCCTGACGGATGAGAAGGGTCGGGGCTGCTGCGCCACCGCAGACGGCTTTCGGCCTGACGAGGTCGAATGGGACATGTCCGAGAATGCGTACCGAGTGCTGATTTCGGGACAATGGTTTACGGTGCCGGATGGCGCTGTGATCAAGCAGGCCAATCGCATCGGCTACGCCCTTGTCTGGTACTACTTCGACAATGGCGCGCTCACCATCCGCTGCTTCCTGCCCGGAAGCGGCGCGTGATCAGGTAACAGACGCGCAGCGGCCTGCTCGATAGTAAACTTCGAGCAGGCTCTGGCGGGCGTGCGAGCGAACACGCAGTAGCCTGAACATCGAGTAGCCCGATCACGAAGCGTCTAAAGATCACGAGGATCCACCAACGCGCTCAGGATCGCTGCACCTGCTTGCGCCTGCCCACGCGATCGCTCATTCTTGGGCAAGCGTATTAGAGAGTGCAGCAATGGTGAGGAGCACGCCCGCGCGGCTGATCGCGATCCTGTTCGCCACGGTGCTGGCGGCGGGCAGCGCCTGCGCCGATCAGCGCGAGGATTTTCTGTCGGGCAAGACCCGCAGCTGTCCGCGCTGCGATCTCTCCGGCCAGAACTTCAAGCGGCGCGACCTCGCCAATGCCGATCTCACCGGCGCCAACCTGAAGGACGCTAACTTTCACGATGCGCGGCTCACCAACGCGCGGCTCGGCGGCGCCGACCTCAGCCGGTGCCAACCTCAACAAGGCCAATCTCAGCCGCGCCGATCTGCGCGAGGCCAAGCTGCGCGAGGCCATGCTCTATGCCGCCAATCTCGACGGCGCCACCATGGCGGGCGCCGACCTGACCGACGCCATGATGGGGACCGCGCGGATGACGCGCAGCGATCTCGGCCGCGCCACGCTGCGCAACGTCGACCTGCGCAAGGGACGGCTGGCGGAGACCAATCTGGTCGGCGCTGATCTTGCCGAGATTGCGCTTCGACTTTGCGATGCATGCGCGGCGCGCAGCTCGATGGCGCCTCGCTGGTCGAGGCGCGGCTGCTCGGCGCCGAGCTGACCGAGGTCAGCCTGAAAGGGTGCCGACCTCACCGAGGTGGATGCGCAGGGGCGCCAATCTTCGCGGCGCCGACCTGTCGCGTGCCAAGCTCGCGCGCGCTAATTTTCGCCGCGCCACCCCTGCATGAGACCAAGCTCGACGACGCGATCTTCGATCGCACCATGATGCCGGATGGAACCATGGTGCCGTAGGGTCGTGGTTAGCGCGGCCCGTGTGTTTGTTGTCGTTTCAGAACCGATCGTCCGCGCGTACACCCAGACAGCGTGATGGCATCGAGAATGTCGGGTTACGCGCGGATCGATCGTCTGTATCCAGCGCAGCGCCAATGCCCGCGCTAACCCTGACCTACGGCTCTTGCGGGCGTTCACGTTCAGCTCCTAATCTCGAGCCGGGCCGAGCTTTCGAACTGACCTTCGGTGAGCTGCGTCGGCAATTGCGGATTGGCGCCGCTCTGGCCCGGCTTGCGGTAGAAGCTGACGCGCAGCATGATCTTGCGTGCGTTGGCGGCGTCATTCATCTCGCAGCTCTGCTTGATGAACAACGCGCCGACCGCGCTCTCGCCTTCGGCCGGCGGCGAGCTCGTGCAATCGCGCGCGGTCTCGATGTCGAAGCGCGCCGCCATGATGCCGCCGAGCACATAGGCGTCGGCGCGCTTGCGCAGGTTTGCCTCGGTGATGTCGTTGCGGATGCTCGGGCCGCGCGCGTCGGTCACCATGCGGATGCCGCGCAGCACGCCGGCTCGGTCGAACAGCGCCGACACCACGACCGGGAAGCCGGTCTCGGTGGTGCCGGCCCAGCGCGTGATCTCGCGGTCGGCGTCGCTGGCGCGCGCGATGTATTCGAGCTCGTCGTCGTATTCGAAATAGACCTCGTGCAGCCCATGCTCGGCTCGGCGCGGCAGCGCGCGAAGTCGCGCCAGCCGGTGAGCTGGCTGGCGCGGGCGCGCCGCCATTCGACCCGCAGGCGAAGCCGCGGAACTCAGCTGGCGAAGGCTGCGCCGCGATCGGCTCGCCGAGCTTGAGGTCCCAGATCGTGGCGCGCCGCGTACTGCTGCGCCGTGGCTGGAACCAGAGCGGAAAGGAACATGGCCGCGCACAGGACCGGCCGCACTGACTGTCCTGCATGGGTGAATAGACCCGGCAACGCTTCCTGCGGCTTGCCGCCTGATAACAAGCACCCGAATAATAAGCCTTAAGCGAGGAGTACAGATGCCGAGATCACAACCAGCACAGGGTGGTGAGGCAGTGGGGCTAGCCGCGCTGGCCGTGTTGGTCGGCGGCAGCTTGCCGCCAGCTGCGGCCGCGCTCGCCCAGTCCGCGGGATGGACATCGCTGCCGGCCGCCGGCTCGTTCCTGCAGAAGGGCAACTGCCAGGCCTGCCACGGCTGGGCCGGCGACGGCCGCAAGATGGACAGCCAGATGCCGGACGGGCGCCAATCTGCGCGCAGATCCCATCGACCGCGAGGTCTTGATCCAGACCATCGAGTGCGGCCGTCCGGGCACCGGGCATGCCGGCCTTCGATCGCCTCTGGCCTATAGCGATGGGCGCTGCTTCGGCCTCAAGCAGGCCGACCTGCGCGCCCGCGGCCTCCGATGCCTGATCCGCCCGCAACGCTCGCGGCCAACGAAGTCGAGCAGTGCTGGCGATTTTCTGTTCGCCAAGGTGGTCGGCAAGGGGCCGATCGACTATGCGATCACTGCGTCGACTACCGGGGTCTGGACGTCGGAGCGTGCAAGGAGTTGGGAAGAAGGGCAGCGGCGCTCTGCCCCTCACACGGGTCATGATCTGTATGCCTGGCTCTGTGCGCGGGCATCCAGTCGGCGTCTTCTTTCACTTGTCCTAGCAGCCGCCTAGATGGCTGGGACCGGCCCGGCTGCGACGTGGAGAGCGCGTGCAGTCGCACCAGCGCGCCTGACGCTCCGCTCGCGCAGCCGTGGCCGCTTGGAGCGACGTCGTGTCCTGCTCAAGCGCGAACATCGAACAGATAGCTCGACGACTCCAGGTTGTCGTACTTCACCGGATGGAGGTGGCGCCCGCTCGACTGCACGGCGAGATACTGCTTCGGCCCGATCGCGTAGGTCACCGGCGCGCCCTTGAGCGGCGTGCCGACATTGAAGCGCCACAGCTCTTCGAGCTTCTCGTCGTCATAGGCGACCACCCAGCCGTCCTGCAGCGCGGTGAAGACCAGGCCGCCGGCGGTGACCAGCGCGCCTGAGCGGATCTCGATGTCGGTGACGGCCTTCGCCAACGACCTTGTGGTTGACGGCGTCGTAGGCGGTGCATCGAGCCGTAATAGAGATCGCTGGTATAGGTGCGCCTGCTGAACTTCGCGCGGTCGAGACCGCCGTCCGGGCCCCTTGAACGCCGCCGTCAGCGCCGTTCGTGCGTGAAGCAGCCTTCGGTGCCGACGCCGTAGGCGATGTTGCTTGACCGGATTGTAGGCGGTCGGCTGGTGCGCGACGCCGCCGTGCCAGGTCGGGCAGGTCCGCTTCATGCCGTCGCCGCGCAGCGCCGCGCGCCTCCGGGACGATATTTCTGCACGTCGAGCTGCGGATCGTATTCGACCGGCTTGCCGGTCTTGGGATCGAGCCCCTTGGTCCAGTTCAGCTCGTTCGACATATTGGCTGCCCTTGATGAAGCTGCCGTTGCCGCGATCGAGCGAGTAGAAGAAGCCGTTGCGGCGCGAAATGGCTGACACGACCTTGCGCGTCTCGCCATTGATCGTGACGTCGTACAGCATGTGGATGCCGACCTCGTCGTAGTCCCACGAGTCGTTCGGCGTATATTGGAAATGCCAGACGAGCTTGCCGGTGTCGATGTCGAGCGCCACGGCCGGAGTTGGTGTAGAGGTTGTCGCCGGGGCGCGACTCGGATCGTATTGCGGCACCGGGTTGCCGGTGCCCCAGATCGTGAGCCTGGTCGCCGGATCGTATGAGCCGGTCTGCCACAGCCCGCCGCCGCCGGTCTTCCAGGCGTTGTTCTTGTCCTTCCAGGTCTCGCTGCCGGGCTCGCCCGGCTTCGGTATCGCGTACCAGCGCCAGAGCTCGTTGCCGGTGCGGGCATCGAGCGCCGCCACCCAGCCGCGCGTGCCGCCGTCGCCGCGCTGCCATTGGCGACGATCACCTTTCCCTCGACCGTGATCGGGCGCCGAGTTGCAAGCCGTTCCTTGGTGCCGAATCTCGTTGACGGCTGGCGATCTTCTTGTCCCAGACGATCTCGCCCGAGTCGCGGTTGAGCGCGATCACGCGGCCGTCCGGCAGGTTGGCGATCACCAGGTCTTCCCAGAGCGCGATGCCGCGCGTGCTGCGGCAGGTTGCCTTCGTGGCGGACGCCGGAATCGCTGATCCAGACGAACTCGCCCTTGTTCGGGTTGCGCGCGTCGATCTTGTAGATCGTGCCCCAGCCGTCGCTGGTATACATGAAGCCGTTGTCGATGAGCGGATTGACCTCGCTTTCCGGGCCGTTCTGGCCGACGTCCTGCATGCCGCCGAGCGCGAGCGCCCACACCAGCCGCAGGTCCTTGACGTTGTCGCGGTTGATCTGGGTGAGCTTGGAATAGCGCTGCGAGCCGTAGTCGCCGTTCATCATGAGCCAGTTCTGCGGCTCGTTCTGCGGCGTTGAGCAGGCCGCTCCTGGTTGACCGTCATCTTGTATTGCGCCTGCGTTGCGGGCTGCGTCAACGCGAGAAGCGAGACGCCGGTCACTGCAGCGGCGCGGCAACGGCCGCAAAGTCTACGGCTGCGATGTTGCATGCTTCCTCTCCCTGATGGAGTTCTTTCGACGTGTCGGTTCAATAACAAAAACCGGTCGCACCTGCCTGGCAACCGGCCGGCCTCTTCTGGGCGTTGCCGGCTGCACGCGACTGCCATTCAAGTGCCGATCCCAGGTGGGCCTGGGATCGGGTCGAGAGCGCCTGCGAACTCAGTTCAGCGCGAACACGAACATGTAGCTCGAGCTCTCGAGCTTATCGAACTTGACCGGATGCAGATGGCGGCCGCTCGTCTGCACCGCGAGATACTGCTTCGGCCCGATCGCGTAGGTCACCGGCGCGCCCTTGAGCGGCGTGCCGACATTGAAGCGCCACAGCTCCTCGAGCTTCTCGTCGTCATAGGCCACGACCCAGCCATCCTGCAGCGCGGTGAAGACGACGCCGCCGGCGGTGACCAGCGCGCCCGAGCGGATTCTCGATGTCGGTGACTGCTTTCGCCAACGACCTTGTGGTTGGTGGCGTCGTAGGCGGTCATCGCGCCGTAATAGAGGTCGCTGGTGTATGTTGCGCCTGCTGAACTTCGCGCGTGTCGAGACCGCCATCCGGGCCCCTTGAAGGCCGCCGTCAGCGCCGTTCGCTGCGAGAAGCAGCCTTCGGTGCCGACCCCGTAGGCGATGTGCTTGACCGGATTGTAGGCGGTCGGCTGGTACGCGACGCCGCCATGCCAGGTCGGGCAGGCTCGCTTCATGACGTCGCCGCGCGAAGCGCCCGCGCCTCCGGGACGTACTTCTGCACGTCGAGCTGCGGATCGTATTCGACCGGCTTGCCGGTCTTGGGATCGAGCCCTTGGTCCAGTTCAGCTCGTTCACATACTGGCCGCCCTTGATGAAGCTGCCGTTGCCGCGATCGAGCGAGTAGTAGAAGCCGTTGCGCCCGAAATGCGCGACGACCTTGCGCGTCTCGCCGTTGATCGTGATCGTCGTACAGCATGTGGATGCCGACCTCGTCGTAGTCCCACGAGGTCGTTCGGCGTATATTGGAAATGCCAGGCGAGCTTGCCGGTGTTGATGTCGAGCGCCACCGCCGGAGTTGGTGTAGAGGTTGTCGCCCGGACGCGCCATCTGGATCGTAATCGCGGAACCGGGATTGCCGGTGCCCCAGATGGTGAGCTTGGTCGCCGGATCGTAGGAGCCGGTCTGCCACAGCCCGCCGCCGCCGGTCTTCCAGGCGTTGGTCTTGTCCTTCCAGGTCTCGCTGCCGGGCTCGCCCGGCTTCGGCACTGGCGTACCAGCGCCACAGCTCGTTGCCGGTCTGGGCATCGAGCGCCGCCACCCAGCCGCGCGTTCCGCCGTCGCCGGCGCCGTTCGCCACGATCACCTTGCCCTCGGCGGTGAGTGGGCGCGGCAGTTGAAGCGCTCCTTGGTGCCGAATTCGTTGACGGCTGGCGACCTTCTTGTCCCAGACGATCTCGCCCGGTGTCGCGGTTGAGCGCGATCACGCGGCCGTCCGGCAGGTTGGCGATCACCAGGTCTTCCCACAGCGCGATGCCGCGGCTCTGCGAGCAGGTTGCCCTCGTGGCGCACGCCGGAATCGCTGGTCCAGACGAACTCGCCCTTGTTCGGGTTGCGCGCGTCGATCTTGTAGATCGTGCCCCAGCCGTCGCTGGTGTACATGAAGCCGTTGTCGATGAGCGGATTGACCTCGGCTTCCGGGCCGTTCTGGCCGACGTCCTGCATGCCGCCGAGCGCGAGCGCCCACACCATGCCGCAGGTTCTTGACGTTGTCGCGGTTGATCTGGGTGAGCTTGGAGTAGCGCTGCGAGCCGTAGTCGCCGTTCATCATGAGCCAGTTCTGCGGCTCGTTCTGCGGCGTTGAGCAGGCGCTCCCGGTTGACCGTCAGCTTGTACTGCGCCTGCGGCTGGGAGTCGAGAGCGTCGCAAGCGAGACGCCCGCCAGGATGGCGCAGGACAAACGGACGAGGGCTCAGGCGTTGTGGGGCATGAGATCTTCTCCCTTGAGGGCGCCTCTTGTCCGGGCGCTCCATGGCACTGACAGCGGTGGATAACTCTTATCTGCGAACATCCAGGCCGACAATGGGAGGTCTGCGCCGCAGCCGTCCGCCATGGTTACGGCGTGTTGCCGGTCGCCTTGTGATACCCTATTTGCCGGCTATTTCCCTGCAGCCTTCCGCAGTGCGGCATTGATCCGGTCCCGCGCAGCCCGGGCCGTCAGCCTGGAAATGGTGCCAGCACGTCGCTGTCAATCCGCAGCGTCACTTGCTCCTTGGCGAGCGGGATCGAGAGGCTTTGCGGCGGCTTTGGGCAGCTCGGCCGGCTTGGTCGTTGCCGCCTTGAAGGCGGCCTCCGGCGGCGTCGCGTGGATCGCCCGGTCGGCGTGGTCGGTAGGCCATGTCGTTACCCCTGCTGCTTGCCTTCGCGCTGTGCACGCGATAGGCCAAATGGCTGCCGTCGCAGAACGGCGGTTGTTTGGTCTGCTGCTACAGCCGCAGAGCGCGACGGTGAGATTATGAGGGACAGTGGAGCGTATCGGCCTGAACGACGTGCCGCGATGCGAGCCGTCGCAGCAGTAAGGCTGCCGTTCGCTGCGGCCGCAGGCACACCCACACCACCAAGTCACCGGCTGCAAGCTGTGCCTGGAACGGCCTATCGGGCGGCATTGTCGGCGGCCCGGTTGGCGCTATTGGGCTCGGGGCTGTTGGGTTTGGCCGGATCGCCGGCGATGTCTTCGCGGCCGTTCTCGAAGGTGCCGCGCCCCTTCGGGCGGATCAGTGCGACGCGGCAGCCACTCGCGTCTCCGGTCGAATGCCAGTATTCCTCACGGGCGGGAACGAAAATCAAGCTGCCGACGTCGCACCAGCGGCCATTGAACAGCATGCGCCCCATCACCACCACCATCACCTCGTCCTCGCTGTGCGAATGCACCTGGGCGTAGTGGTTGGGGGCCGACTCGAGGAATGTGATATGGGGCGCGCCCTCGTTGACGTGCATGACCCGTGAGACCCTTGATGTTGCCGCGCGTGCCCGGCCGCATCTCGATCTGGTCGGGTGTCACGATAACGGTCTCGGCCATCGCGGTCTCCCCTCCTCGTCAGCTTGATTGTTAGTCTCTATCGTGAGCGTCTATCTCGCAAAGCTTATCAGTCAAAGGGAGGCTGGACTCATATGAGTGAGCGCCAACTTGCCGGCCGCGTCGCGCTCGGTGACCGGCTCCTCGCGCCGGATCGGGCGCGAGATCGTTGCTGACCCTGGCGCGAGCCGGCGCGAGACGTGATTGTGCATGGCCGCAGCAATCGCGATGCCGCCGGAGGCGGTGTGTCGCGAGGCCGAAGCGGCGGGCATCAAGGCCACGGTCGCGCTGTGCGATGTGTCGCAGCAGGAGAGCGTGCGGCAGATGATCGAGGCTGTGGTCGCGGCGCACGGCCGTCTCCGACATCCTGGTGAACAACGCCTCAGTGCGCCGACGCCGCGCGCTTGGCGACGTGACGCTCGCGGAATGGCGCGGAGGTGCTCGGCATCACGCTCGATGGCGCGTTCTTCTGTGCTCAAGCGGCAGCGCCGCATCTCGTGCGGGGCGGGGTCGGGCGCATTATCAATATCGGTGGCGACAGCGCGTTCACGGGCGCGACCGACCACGCGCATGTGATTGCCGCCAAGGCCGGCCTGCAGGGCCTGACGCGGGCGCTCGCTGCCGATCTCGCCCCGCAACAGGTGACGGTGAACACGGTCTCGCCTGGCTATATCGAGGCGAGCGAGGACGACCCCAAGCGCACGGCCGAGCGCCGCGCAGCACTACGCTATCGATCGCATCCCGCTCCGGCCGTCCGGGCGCGCCGCCAACATTGCGGAGGTGGTTGCGGCGTTGGCAGGTGACGGCTTCGGCTACGTCACCGGCCAGACGCTGCACGTGAACGGCGGATTCCGATGGCGTGATGTCGGTCTGGAGCAGCTGATTTGGTTTCATCGCCCCTTGCTGGACGGACCGCACCGGCCCGCAATGGACGGTGCAGGGCCGCCGGCCACTGGGCGAACATACCTTGGTTGAATGGTGCAAGAGAGACCGCCTGTGCATTGTTGATGCCGCTTCCGCTGAACTTGGTCGGTTTGGTCACCAGGTTCGGGCCGCGTTGGACGGGTGCATTGTTGATGCCGCCTCCGCTGTACTTGGTCGGTTTGGTCACGAGCTTCGCGCCATTCTTCGTGCCGCAGCCATGCACGTAGCATATCTATTGACCGCGCTGGTGGAGCACGAGTTTGCAGCACTTTACATTATCTTTGAATATCCTATGACACCCCGCGACATTCGTTTCCAATCGGCTCCGGCAATACCCGGTACTATAAGTTGCTGCCGAAGCTGCCTCGGCAGCGATGCCTGCCGAGACGAGCGTTGCCAAGAAGACGAGTGCTTTTCGCATGGTGGACCTCCATGGTGACGAGAACGCGCCCGACACTCGGGAAGTTCGCCCGAAGGTCGACGCCGGCACACGCTAAGGGGTTGGCAGTCCTCAACAAGTCTGTTTTTCGAACTCGCCGACGGATCGGAAACGGAAAGGCCGAGCGCTTTATCCAAACACAGCACCGCGCGCCTACGCCCGCCCCTATCGCAACTCGTAGCGCTGTAGGGTGGGCAACAGGCGCTGGCACATTGCTTCGATGGGAATAGGAGGCTCTCGTACGCCGTGCCCACCAAGGGCAAGCGCGGCTCGCTTCAATCCTGCTGGTGGGCACGGCGCAAGCTTCGGCCGCGCGGAAAGGCCGTGCTGGCGCCTTTGCCCACCCTACAGCTGCGGATATCGATTGGGATTATTCCATCAGCGCCTTGCGCACCTTCTGCACGATGGCATCGGGTTGTGCGTAGGCGTCGGCCACGATGCGCTCCATCTCCCTCGCCTGGTGTCGGGTCGATGTTGATTTGCAGCTTGCCGATCTCGGCCAGGAATTCCGGGATCCTTCATGGTGGCCATGAAAGCATCACGCAGCGCCTTGACCCGATCGGCCGGGACGCCGGGCGGAGCGATATAGGGCCGCGCCAGGATGGTGCTCACGAAGATGACGTCCAGCACCTTCTTGTCGTCCTCGTTCGCCACGGAAGTCCTTGACCAGCGGGACGCTCGCCGGAACTTCCGGCATCTTCTGCGGCGCGAGCTGCGCCACGATGTTGATGGTGCCGTCGCGGATCCAGTCGGCGCGCGCGGCCTTGCAGCCCTTCCATGTCCCAGACCCGGCCGGTGAGCTCGCCGCGCTCGAGCGCGATCGCGATCTCGCGCGTGCCCGGATAGCCGGTGATGATCCTGAGATTGTCGAGGCCCAGCGTGATTCTTGATCGACAGCGGCAAGAGATAAGTGTCGCCGCTGCGCGAGAGCGCGCCGATCACCAGCGGCTTCTGGCGCAGATCGTTGATGGTCTTGATGCCGGTGGTGTGCCAGGCGATCAGCACCGCCGCCGAGCTCACGGCATTGCCGAGCATCGTCATCTCGGGGCCGTGGAACTGGGCCTTCGACTCCGGCACCCGCGAACAACGCTGTCGAACAGCGAGCGCCGAGTTCACCGCCCCGATCGCAGTGCCGTCGCGCGGCGCGCGCTTGGCGAGATGATTGCCCAGCACCAGGCTGCTGGCGCCCGGCATGTTGACCGGCAAGATCGTCAGGTTGCCCGGGATGTGCCGCGGCATGTGCCGGCTGATGGTGCGCGGCGAACAAGTCGTAGCCGCCGCCGACGCCCGTAGCCGATGAAGCAGGTGATGGTCTTGCCGCGATAGAACTCCGCGACCGCTCTGCGCCGCGGCCGGCGCGGCTCGACAGCGCAGCGCATGAGCGCTTCGCCAAAGCGAGCAGCGGCGAAGCGACGCAATGACGTGCATGGCGAACGCCTGCCAATAGTCGCAACCAGTGTTCACAGCGGCGACGCATGCGTCAATCGCGGCCGGGCCGTCCCGGATGTCGCAGCACTTCGATCGCGAGACGGCCGCAGCACGACCGAGGCCGTCGAGCGCGAAGGCAGCAGCCGCGCTCGCAGACCATGAACGGGTTGATATCGACCGCCTCGATGACGTCGCGGCAGCTCGTGGGCGAGGCGGCCGAGATTGATGAGCGCATCGAGCAGCGCGTCGACGGTCGCCGGGCTTGCTGCCGCGAAAGCCATCGAGCAGGCGGCCGGCGCGCGTCGCCTTGACCATGGCGAGCGGCCTCATCGCGATCGAGCGCCGGCGAGCGCCAAAGCTCACGTCTTTGATCAGCTCGACAAAGATGCCGCCAGGCCGAACATGACGACCGGGCCCATTTCCGGATCGCGGTTGACGCCGAGCACGCATCTCGATGCCGCCCGTGACCTGCTGGGCGACCAGGACGCCGTCGAGCTTGGCGAGCTTGCCGGGCCTGCGCCATCAGCTCGGCGTAGGAGGCGCTCACTGCCTTGTCGTCGCGGTCGTTGAGCCGGCACCAGGCCGGCATCGCTCTTGTGCGGGATCGCGGCCGAGACGCACCTTTCAGCACGACCGGAAAGCCGATGCGCGTGCGCTGCCTCGATCGCCTCGGCGGACGAGCCGACGCAGATATTCCTGCGGGAGCGGAATGCCGTAGGCGCGCAGCAGCGCCTTCGACTCGACCTCGTTGAGGGCGGTCGGCTTATCGAGCTGTCGCGGCGCGCTGGCGCAGGATGCGGGCGACGTCGCTTTCGGACAGCCTGTGGGCGATTCGGCGCGATGACGCGCTGCGACCGCGCCAGCGCGCGCCAGCACGCGCAGCGTGCGCTCGAGTCGCGCATGACCGGCACGTCGGGATCTGCGCGCGCACCATGCGGCCATACTCGGTCGCCCCGGTGATGAACGGCGTGAAGGCCGCGACCGGTTTGCCCAGGTCGGCGGCGCGCTGCGCTATCGTCTTCGAGCGCGCGCAGATTGGCGACGCGGCGCTCGGCGCCCTCGTCGCGCGGCAGCTCCTCGGCAGCTGAGCACGATGTCGACCTCGGGTGCGCTCACCAGCGCGTCGAGGCAGGCGACATACTGCGCCGGTCGGAATCGTGCGCTTGGTGTCGAGCGGGTTGGTGATGTCGGTTCTGCTCAGCGTCGGCCGCAGCGCGCGCGCGCGTCGCGTCGGACAGCGCCGCGAGCGGCGTGCCGGTCCGGTCGGCGGCTTCCGCGATCGAGGTTGCGCAGCGCGCCCGAGTTGGTCATCGCCGCGATGCTGCGGGCCGCGCGGACGGCGGCAGCGCGCAGCCGAACTCGATCGCCTCGATCGCGTCCTCGATCGCAGGACGAGCCGGACGACGCCCGCGGTCGCCGCCATGGCCTCGAACGCTTCCGTGTTTCCGGCGAGCGATCCGGTATGGGCGAGCGCGAAGGCGCGCGGATTCGGGCCGCCGATCTTGACGGCTAGCACGGTCTTGCCGTTGCCGTGCGCGCGCGCGCGCGCGGCGAGAAGTGCGCGGCGTCAGGCACGCCTTCGATGTAGCAGAGAATGACCCGAAGTTCCGGCTGAACCGCAAAATAATCGATGAAATCGCTGACCTTGCAGCCGATCTGGCCGCCGCATGAAGCGAAGTAGCAGACTTTGAGGCCGAGCTCGTTGATGGCGTCGGTTGATGCGACGCGCAGATCGCGCCGCTTTGCGCCGCGATTGCGACCGGGCTTTCGGCGAGCTCCTGCAGGGTCTCGTCGGGGATGCTGCAGAAACTGGATTTGCCGCAGGCCACGCCCATGCAATTGGGACCGACGATCGTGAGGCCCGTATCATCGAAGCACGGCGCGCAGCTTCGCAGCGAGGCGGAGCCCTTCCGTCGTCGCCGCCTTCACCAAAGCCGGCAGCATAGAGCGTGGCGCTCCGCGCGCCGGCCGCGGCGCCGTCGCGCAGGACGCGCAGCGATGTCTCGGCCGGCGTGAACACTGACGAGATGGTCGGGCGGCTCCGGCAGTGCGGCAAAAGTCCGGGAAGCACGGCCGTTCCCCAGATTTCGCCGCGGTTCGGATTGACCGGGAACACACGGCCGGCAAAGCCGAAGCGCCGGAGATTGTCGTACACACGCCGCGACCAGTGGTCGGGGCGGTCCGACGCCCCGACCAGCACAACATTGCGCGGGCGAAACAACCGCTCGATCGCGGCGTGCTTGTGGTTCCATATCCGCTCCGGCGATCTGCCGCGAACGCGTCAGGCGTTCTCGACCCGCCGGAACGGTCCAAGCCCCGGGCGATACGACTTGTCGTCCAGGAACTGCTTCATGCCGTGCTGCTCGCGGATTTCCTTGTCGTTGCGCGAGAGCAGATCCTGCTTCGATTTCAGGATAGTCGCGCGCCTGCTTGTCGGTCATATGGCGCACGGCCCGGATCGCCTCCTTGGTGTAGCGCACGACGTTGGGATTGAGCTTGACGCAGCTTTTGTGCGAGCTTGACCGTCTCCTCGCGCAGCTTCGCCTTCGGCACCGCGAAGTTGACGAGCCCGATCTCGACCGCGCGCTTGCCGTCGAGCGTGTCGCCGGTGACGGCGTAATAGAGCGCATGGCGCGGCAGCAGCATGTCGGCGAGGTTCCAGCTCACCAGGCCGCCCGGGATGATGCCCCAGTTCACCTCCGACAGGCCGAACGTCGCGTCTTCCGCCGCGATCGCGAAATCGCAGGCGCAGAGCTGCGTGAACGCGCCGCCGAAGGCGATAGCCATGCACCATCGCGATGGTCGGCTTCGGGAATTGCGAGAGCCGCTCCCAGCGCCAGTTGTGGCTGGCGTTGTTCGCCTTGTAGCGCATCTCGGGATTGTCCTGGGTGCCGCGGAAATAGAGCCGCAGGTCCTGCCCGGCGCACCAGGCTTCGCCCTTGCCGCCGAGGATCGAGCACCTTGGTCTCCTTGTCGGTGGCGAGCCAGGTCGAGCGCGTCCTCCATGTCGAAGTGCAGATCCGGGCTCATGGCGTTGCGCTTGTCGGGCCGGTTGAGCCACAGGAACGTGATGTTGCCCTCCCGCTCGATCAGAATGTTCTTGTACTCTTTGTCAGCCATTTCACTCTCCTTGGTGGTCATCCGAATGTATTGAGCACGTGGCGTGCGAGCGCCATGCGCATGATCTCGGGCGTGCCTTCCGTGATCATGTGACTGCGCTGGTCGCGCCAGAGGCGCTCGACCGGCAGATCGGTGGTGAGCCCGATGCCGCCGTGCACCTGCAGGCACATGTCGGCGGCCTCCCAGGCCATCTCGGTGCAGTAAAGCTTCACCAGATAGGCTTCGTTGCGATCCTCGTCGCCGCGATCGCAGGCGCGCGGCCGCGCGATGGACCAGGAGGGTCGCTGCTTCGAGCTTCACGTAGGTGTCGACGAGGCGCCACTGGATGGCCTGCCGGTTTGCGATCGGCTCGCCAAAAGTCATGCGCTGCTTGGCGTAGGATGAGGCGAGCTCAGGCAACGTCGGGTGGCGCCGAGCGCACGCGCGCCCTGCTTGATGCGGCCGGCGCCGAGCCAGCGCTGCCCGAGGCTGAAGCCGCCGCCTTCCTTGCCGACAAGGTGGCTCTTGTGGATGCGCACGTTGTCGAACACGATCTCCCACGGCGTCTCGCCGGTGAGCGTGTTGATAGCAGGTCGTGAGCTTGCACGCCCGGCGTGTCCTTGTCGAACACGAAGCAGGAGATGCCGCCGCGCGAGCCTTTGCTGCGGTCGGTCGCCGCCATCAGAATGACGATGTCGGACACGTCGGCGCCGGTGATGAAGCGCTTGGTGCCGTTGATCACATAGTGGTCGCCGTCGCGCACCGCGGTGGTGCGCATGGCGCCGGGATCGGAGCCGGCATCCGGCTCGGTCTGGGCGAAGCAGCTCTCGCGCTCGCCGCGCACGGCCGGCATCAGATAGCGCTCGCGCATCTCGCCTTCGAGCGCATAGAGCGGCGCGCGGATGTCGGGGCCGAGAATGCGCACCACGCGCGTGGGCAGCGCGACCGTGCGGCCGAGCTCCGACCACACGATGGAGCGGCCGAGCACGCCGAGGCCCTGGCCGCCGAGCTCCTCGGGTACGTCGATCTGCCAGAGCCCGAGCTCCTTGCAGCGCGCGGTCAGGCGGGCCTCGATCTCGGGCTTGAGCTTCTGGCCGTCGAGCGACTTGCCTTCGATCGGGATCAATTCCTCATCGACGAACCGCCGCACCATGTCGCGCAGCATGCTCAACTCGTCGGGAAGCTCGATCTCCACGGTCGCACTCGTCGGTTACAGGAACGCTGCTTCTCTATTGGAGGCGCTGGGCGGCGTGGTCAAGCGTCAGGCCCGCATGGCTGCAACAGGGCCGCCTCGAAGGCGCTGGCGATGGCGGGTTTGCTCTTGCCGGGATGCGCCGCGTCTCCGATCACGAACGACATGCTGGCCGGGCCGGACGAGCGCCCGGAAGCGCTCGGCCGTCGGCAGGCGCGCCCTATGATAGAGCCAGTCGCGTATGCTCGCGCGCATCAGAAAGGCTCAAGCCGGGCCAGCGGCCGATGCCCCAGGTCAACGCAGCGCCGCGCACGATGGGGCCGAGCCGAGACGATAGCGGCTGCCGGTCGCGATCACGATGCGGTCGAACGGCGCCAGCAGCTGCGGGCTGGCCGTGACATCGGTGCCAGTATTTGATGTTAACGCCCTTGTGCAGGCAGGCGGCGACCAGGCTATCGATATACTGCGCAAGGCTTATCTCGTTCGCGGCCTCGACGCTCCTGGAACAGCGGCGCCTTGCCGGCGTAGCCGGAAGCTGCCGCCGGCCTGACGGTCCTTCTCGAACACGGTCACCGCTGTTGCGGTCGGCCACCAGGCGACGCGTAGGTGAGGCCGGCGGGCCGGCGCCGATCACCGCGATGCGCTCGTCCTGCGGCGGCTTGGCATCGGCAAACAGCAGCTCGCGGCCGGCGGCGCCGTTGACCACGCAGCCGATGCCGGCGCCGCCGCGCATCTCGTCGACGCAGGTGTTGCAGGCGAGGCAGCGCCGGACCGGCTCGCCGCGGCGCGAGCTTCTCGACCCACTGCGGCTCGGCGATCAGCGTGCGCCCGAGCGCCACGAAATCGGCCTTGCCGTCTCGCGACCGCGGCGGTGGCGATCGCCGGATCGCCGAGCCGCCCGACCGCGATCACCGGCACGCGCACCGCCTTCTTCACGTCGCTCGCGAAGTCGAGGAATGGCGCATCCGGCATGGCCATCGGCGGGATCATCACATGCGCCGGTCGGCAGCGAACGATAGTGGCCGGCGCTGATGTGCAAGGCGTCGGCGCCCGCGTCAGCCGCCCAGATCGCGATCTGCTTGCCCTCGTTCCACGGCAGGCCGCCCGCGAAATAATCCTCGACCGACAGCCGGTAGATCACCGGCATGTCGTCGACCGCAGCCTTGACGGCGCGCAGCACCTCGAGCCCGAAGCGGGCGCGGTTCTCGAGGCTGCCGCCGTACTGGTCATCGATGCGCCGGTTCTCGAACGGTGCGTGGAACTGCGAGATCAGGTAGCCGTGCGCGGCGTGGATCTCGACGCAATCGAAGCCCGCGCGCTTGGCGCGCGCCAGGCGGCCGCCGCAAATGCCGCGACCGTCTCGGCGATGCGCGCATGCGACATCTCCTGCGGCACGATGGTCTCGAACGTGACCTCGTAGACCGGATGCGGAATGGGCGACGGTGCGATCGGCGTCTCGCCGCAGATATCGACCCGCGTGTGACCGCCGCCGTGCCCGAGCTGGATCGAGGCCTTGGCGCCGTGGCGTATGGATCTCGGCGGTGAGGCGCGTCAGGCCGGGCAGGAAGCGATCATCGTAGATGCCGAGCTCGCGTCTGCGATGCCGGCCGGCGCGCTCGGGCGACGCCATCTCGACCGTGATCAGGCCGGTGCCGCCGCGGCGCGCGCGCCGCGTAGTAGGCGATGCGAGGCATCCGTGACCAGGCCCTCGGCATCGGCCGTGCGCGTCGTCATCGACGGCATGACGATGCGGTTCTTGATCTCCACCGTTCCGATGCGCGCGGGGTGGAAGGATGCTCATATCTCGACGCCCGCAACGATCCCGATGCTCGCGACGATCGTGATGCGAAGGTGCATGCCACACGGTTCCCTCCCCATGGCGTCGCAGACGCGTGACCGCCCTTGGTGGGGAGGGACAGGGAGAGGGGTGGCGACAAGCGACTGAGCGCGAGGCAGATCCGCTGCGACGAGCCAAGTAAGGAGAGTGCCGGTGTCTTGTCTCTGTCTGCTCTCGGTCGGAACGGAAATGCAGTGCTTGCTTCCACCCTCTCCCTGTCCCTCCCCACAGGGAGGGAACGCTGTGGCGCTGGCCGTCGCAACTCCAGCAGCGCGCTCGCGTTTGTTTCTCAAGATAGCCATGTCTTGCACGCAGTAGATAGAGTCACAACACCGCAATCTCTCCGCCGTCGAGATCGATGGTGGCGCCATGCATCCAGGTGGCGCGCGCCGACACCAGGAACGCGATCGAGATCGGCCACGTCCTCGACCTTGCCGAAGCGCGATGATGCCGGCTTCGCGCACGAACCGCGCACGCACGTTGTCCTCGCTGTCGCCGCTGCGCTCCATCTCGGCCCTGATGCGGCGCCATTGGCGCTCGGTCTCGACAAAGCTCGGATGGATGCAGTTGACCTGCACGCCGTCGTCCTTGCCGCGATGCGCCATCGCCTTGCTGAAGGCCGCGCACGGCGGCATTGACCGAGCTGCCGATGGTGAAGGCGGCCTGCCGGCTTGCGCCCGCTGCTCCCTCCGATGGTGATGAGCGAGCCGCGCCGCGCCTGCAGCAGCGGCCAGGCCGCGCGCGTGAGCCGCACATGGGCGAAGAATTTGAGCGCATAGCCGTCCTGCCAGTCGGCGTCGGTGAGCTCGAAGAAATCGCCGCGCTTGGTGGTGCCGGCGTTGTTGACGCAGCACGTCAGGCGGCCGAGCCTCGCGCTGCACCGCATCGATGAGCGTATCGCAGGCGCGCGCTCCTCGCGCAGGTCGATGTTGACGATCACGGCCTTGCGGCCCTTGCCGCGGATCGCGGCCGCCGTTTCGTCGAGCAGGGCCTGATCGCGCCCGGTGAGCACGGAGATCGCAGCCTCATCCGCGAGCGTCTCAGCGATCGAGCGCCCGATGCCGCGGCTCGAGCCGGTCACGAGCGCGACTTTTTCCGTTCAGTCCAAGGTCCATTGATGCTCTACTCGCTACTCTTTGAAGTCCGGCGACACTTCCTCCTGCTTGAGATCGGAGGCGAGATATTCCTGGATCGGAATGTTGATGAAGGCCGCCCAGATCGCCGGCGTCGAGGATCGGAATTGAAGTGCTGGTGCTCGACGCCGCCCGGCTTCATCGGCAGCAGCACGAGATCGCCTTTCTCCCAGTCCTTGCGCTCGCCTTCCACGATCGAATAGCCCTTGCCCTCCAGCACATAGATGACCAGCCCGCCCTGGTGGCGATGCTTGCCCGAGCGCGTCTTGATGTCGTGGATGAACACGCGCCACTGCTGCAGCGGTGTCTCCTTGAACGAGACCGGATCGAGAAAGAACTTGAGCTTGCCCTGGCGCGCCTGGAACCACTGCTGCTTGGTGCAGTCGATGACCACGGGGCCGGTGAGATTGCGCTCGGCGAGCGCCTTGCGCTGCGCCATCACGCGCTCATAGGGATTGTCCTTGAGCGGCGGCCGCTCGCGCTCGCGGACGCGTTCGATTTCAGCCATTGTGTTGCTCCTTCTTCTTGTCGTGTCACTGTTATCGTGCCGGCGCGCCCGGCCGATATTCGGGCGCGTCCTCGAGCTGCTCGAAGCCGCAGCCGCGATCGACCGACACGCCTTCGAGCCAGTTCGGCTCGACCGCGACGAACTTGGCGGGGTTGTTGGGATCGGCGTTGAAGTGTTGCACGATGATGCCATCGGCGCGCAGCGGCAGGTTGAGCACGTCGCCGGCTTTCCAGGGATGCTTCACGCCATCGATGGTGGTGTAGCCGCGGCCCTCCGTGATCATCATCACCTGGCCGCCCTGGAACTCAGGCCGGCCCCGAGCGGCTGCCAGGCGGGATCTCCTGCTGATAGAACAGCAGCACCGACAGGCAGGTGTCCTTGATCTCAGGGTGCAGGTACCAGCGCAGCAGCCCTGCCGGCTCACCTCCAGCGGCAGCTCGGCTTCCTTGATGACCTGGATGCCGTTGAGGGTCTGCTCGCGCTGGCGGTCGCGCAACGAGCAGTTCCTCCCAGTGGTTAACTTCGGCGAGTTTCGATTTGCGGTCGTAGCCATTGCACCTCTCACTAGTGCACGCACGATTTGAAGTTCCTACACCACCTGCAGCAAACTCGGCTAGGAACTTCAAATCGAAAAGCGGCACTAGGATCATCGTAGTTGCTGATGCCCCTTCGTTTCCGAAGTTCGTGTCAGAGATTGCTGCAAGGGAATACGAACTTCGGAAACGGGGCACCAGCTGCGCACTATAGCGCCCGTGCGATAGAGTTCGATAGAGTGGCGGCCGGAGGGGTACATCCCCAAGGCTTTACAAATCCTGCTTGGCGCTGCGGCGCTGCCCTGGGCACTCCGGCATCGGCGCAGACGCTGTCGTCGAAACCGATCTGGATCGTGGTGCCGGTCTCGGCCGGGGCCGCAACCGACATTCTGGCGCGTATCGCCGGCGACTGGCTCGGCCGGCGGACCGGGCTCACCATCGTGGTCGAGACCGCACCGGCGCGGGCGGCAATGTGGCGCTGGAGCAGGTCGCCAAAGGCGAGTCGACGGCCACGCGCCGCTGGTCGCCACCAACGGCGCCATCACCATCAATCGCGCGATGTTCAAGCAATATCCGGTCGACACCCTCACCGACGTGGTGCCGGTCGCGGCGCTGGCCGAGAGTTGTCGCAGGTGCTGACCATCAGCAGCAAACTTCGGCGCGCACCGCGCGGGGACTTCATCGCGCGTCGCCGGGCGCGGCCGGGCGTGATCAGCTACGGCTCGGCCGGTCCCGGCACTCATCGCCGCACTCGCGCTGCGTTGTTCGGGAAGGCTTGCCGGGATCGACATGGCACGTTCCCTATCGGGGCATCGCACCGGCGGTGACTGATCTCGTCGCCGGCACCATCCAGGCGATCGCCGTCAGGCAATGGCACGGTGGCGCCGTTTGCCGAGCAGAGGACGCTGCGCCAGCTTGCGGTCGCGGCGCCGCAGCGCTTGGCCTATCTCCCGGACGTGCCGTCGGCGGCCGAGATCAGGCTGCCGCGCTGGTGGTTGAAACCTGGTAGCTGCGCTGTCCGCGCCGCGCAGCGCCCAAGCCGATCGTGGACGAACTCGATGCGCATATCCGCGCGATGGTTCTTGATCCGACGACCAGAAGAAATTCGACGAGAGCTTTACGACGCCATGCCGCTGACCGCGGATGCGTTTGCGGCGCGCGTGCGATCAGACGTCGCCAAATGGGAGCGCATCGCCGAGGATGCGGGCATCGTAATTCTCAATAGCGCGCTCAGCAGGTGTCGAACGCGAGCAGAAAGACTATGACGGCCTGCGCTCGTTCTCGCGGAGTGTGAGAAGTCACGGCGAAGTGCAAGGCGATCAAGAAACGCCGACTGGGACCTCGAGATCGGCGCGCTGACCGAGATCGTGTCCGAGCTGATCGACGAGCCGCCGGCGCTGATGTTCGACGAGATCGAGGGCTATCCGAAGGGCTTCCGCGTGCTCAGCATCCCGACCGCGTCGCGGATGCGGATGGCGATCGCGCTCGGGCTCCGCCCGACACGCCGAAGATGGAGATCGTCCGCCATGCCGCGCAGCGCATCAAGCACGCCCCGCCGATCCCGCCGAAGGAGGTGCGAGACCGGCCCGGTGATGGCGAGACGTCATGCGCGACAACGAGGTCGACCTGCTGCGATTTCCAGTGCTCCAGGTCGCATCAGCGTGACGGTGGCCGCGATACATCGGCACCGGCGACACTTCATCAACCGCGATCCGGAGACCGGATACGTCAACATGGGCACCTATCGATGCAGGTGCACGAGCGAAATCTGCTCGGCATCTGGCAGAGCCCTGGCCAGCAAGGCCGGCTGATCGCCGAGCGATACTGGAAGCAGGGCAAGGCCTGTCCCGGTGGTCGTGACCTTCGGCGGCGATCCGCTGCTGTTCTTTCTCTCCTACACGAAGTTTCCGTTCGGCGTTTCGAGCTCGACCGCGCCGGCGGCATGCTTGGCCGCCCGGTCGAGGTGATCAAGGGCCCGCTGACCGGCCTGCCGATCCCGGCGCATGCCGAGGTCGTGATCGAGGGCGAGATGCCGCCGCCTGAGGTCGAGTCGCGTCTCGAAGGCCCGTTCGGCGAATGGCCGGGCTACTACACGGTCGGCACCAAAGGGCACCGCCGACGAGCAGCCGGTCGTGCGGGTCAAGGCGATCTACTACCGCAACGATCCGATCCTGCTGAACATGGCGCCGCAATGGCCGGGCGCGCCGCATCATTCGGTGCGCTTCGAAGGCGGCATCCTGTGGGAGCAGCTCGAAGCCGTCGGCGTGCCCGGCATCGTCGGCACCTACGTGCACAATCCCTTTCTCGTCGTGGTCGCGATCCGGCAGCAATATGCCGGCCACGCCAAGCAGGCCGGCATGGCGGTGCTCGCCAGCGCCGCATCCGCGCGCAACGGGCGCTTCGTGGTGATCGTCGATGAGGACATCGATCCCTCCAACATGGACGAGGTGATCTGGGCGATGACCACGCGCGTCGATCCCGCGACCGACATCGAGATCGTCGATGAACTGCTGGGCGACGCCGCTCGATCCGCGCATGCCGCCGGAGCAGACCGCCGCGGACGGCGTTTACCAATTCGCGCGATCTTCATGCGGTGAGGCCGAGCTGGAAGGACAATTTCCGCCAAACCGCATCGACAAGGACCAGCGCGAGGCACCTGAAGAAGCAACACAAAAATCGGAATGGAAGCGGCTACC
>ERZ1370068.2350-contig-1503_pt1 | contig 60566 bp, 104 predicted proteins | sample MGYA00561227_ERZ1370068 | MGnify/ENA primary metagenome ERZ1370068 (study PRJEB38410, sample SAMEA6850437) | metagenome | study: Metagenomic assessment of the ecological functions of the soil: analysis of the soil microbiota associated with the... | reverse complement strand
GCAAACGCGGCCTGGGTGACCAGGAGCGCGTCCAGCACACCAAGGAGACCGGCTCTGCACCGTCTTCAGACATCTTCAGACATAGACCGATGAGGCCGCCAACCGGCAGGCAATCGCGTACGGGGCGGGCCCAGCTTGCACCGTTTCCCTCACGAGCTCGGCCAGCTCATCCCGGGTCGGTCCCGGCGGGGCTGGTGGGCGCCAGCCGCTGGCGTAGACGTCCTGGCGCGGGATTGCACGGCGTCCAGGCTGCTGGGCAAAGCCGACATGCTGGCGTACGGGCCGATATAGGGGCCGATCTCTGGATCAACCTCCGCAGCCGCCATGATCAAGTCGGAAGGCAGTCGTCCGCTCGGGTCTATGTCTTGGCCCGCCCATCGGCGGACCCGGTGCGTGTCTATCTCGACATGATCGGCGAACCACGGCTTGATGCACCTGCGTGCACCACGCGTCGAACGCGCCGGAGCAGGACCGGAAGTCCTCGCCATGCTCGTCCAGCAGCCGCAGCAGTTGCTGCGCCTGCATCAACGACGTGAGCGATCCCGCGCCCGAAGGTCGGATTTGTCGTGCAGACTGGCGTCGCCGACAGAGAACAGTCCGGGAAGTCCGACCCGAGCGGCCTCCGGTGAGCTGCCCGCGGAAACTGTTGTGGAGCCGCGCGCCGGGCAGAACCGCGCGTGATCGGACGGGTTCGACCGGGTTCGGTCCAGACGTCCAGACCCGGATGGCGCGTACGGCACGCGTCGAACGCGGACGTCGCGCGCAGGTCCGGCCAGCATCGCGATCGGTCGTCGCCCGGGTCAGCAGCGCGGAGATCACGCCGTTGTCGTGGACGAACACGAACCCCTCGTAGCCGACACTGGGAGCGGCGAAGCCGATGACGGAGTTGACCGGCCCGGGCGAGGCGCCCGGAAGCAGCTGGTACTGCCTGGACACGTACGCCAGCCCGCAGTCGCCACCTACAGCCGCCGCACGGAAGGGATCGCCGATACGGCCGCCGCGACCGGAGGCGTCGAGAACGAGGTCGGCGTCTAGTCGGTGCCCGTCGATACTCAACCCGACCGCACGGCCCGATTCAGCCAGCACGCGGTCAGCGTGCCCGATGCGGAGCTCGACCCCGGCTTCGGTAGCGGCGGCAGCCCGGAGGATCCGCTCGAAAACCAGGCGACGACAGTGGAACCCCGCCGGCTGCGTCGAGTTGGGAAGGGTCATCGGTTCGGCGCCCGCCGCGATGAGCTGCTGCCACACGTCGGGGATCTCGGCCAGCGACGGCCTCGATCACCTGCCGCCGGAACCCGTGCGGGTGATGGAACTGCATGACGCCTTTCCGGTCCCAACGGTCCCCATCCGGCCCGGGATCGCGGTCCACGATGGTCACTCTCATGGCCACGGCGTGCCAAGGCCATGCCCAGATAGAGTCCGGTCGGACCGGCACCGACAATGGCGGTACGCATGGCTTGTCCCCGTTCTGTGTTACTATTAGAGTAATGGTTACACTAAGCGTCACCTAAATGAGCGGGACTGTCAAGAGGGTTTACTCCTCCGAGCTCCGCGCTGCACAAGCCCGCGCAACACGCCGCGTCATAGTGAGCGCGGCGGCTGCGTTCTTTCGTAAAGGAAGGCTTCGGGCGTACGACGGTGGACGCCATCGCCGAGGAAGCCGGGTGAGCCGCAAGACCGTTTTCGCCGCCGTCGGCGGCAAGGTTGAGCTGCTCAAACTCGCTCTGACTGGGCCATCGCCGGCGACGACGAGCCGATCGCCGTGAGCGACCGACCCGAGGTCGGTCGGCTCAAGCAGAGAACGGGATCCGGATGCCCTGCTCCGCGGCTACGCCCACATGGTCACCACGATCGGCTCACGGGTTGCTGGCCTGTCCAGGGCGCTGACCGTTGCGGCGGGCATCGACTCCGAAGCCAGGAAGCTGTGGGAGACGTGGCAATCCCAGCGGCACTTCGGCGCGCGAGCAGTCGTCGGAGCGCTGGACGCTCTGGGCGGACTACGCGAGGGTTTGGAGCCGGTCGAAGCCGCCGATCTCGTCTGGGTGCATAACGACCCGGCGCTCTACCATCGGCTTGTCATCGAACGGCGCTGGGCCAAGAAGCGCTTCGAGGAGTGGCTGTACCAGAACGCTCCAGGCAGCAGCTTCGCCCATGAAAACTGCCGCCGATGCCAACAGGCCCGGCCCCGTCAGCTCGGGAGCGCGGCGATGGCCTCGATGGACACCAGCAGGCCGCGCGGCAGCCGCACATTTGCTGGTGCTGACCGCGCCGGCGGCGGGTCGGGCATGTGCCGCGCATACACCTCGTTGAGCGTCGCAAAGTCAGCAACATCGGTGATAGAAGATGGTCGTCTTGACCAGATCGGTCATCGAAGCGCCCGCCGCGCTTGAGAATGGCGGCCAGGTTTCGGAGGGCCTGCTCGGTTTGGGCCTCGATCCTCTCGGGATGGATCCCGTCTCCGGGATCGATTCCCGCCGTTCCGGAGCAGAAAACGAAGCCGCCGGCGACGACGGCCTGGCTGTACGGCCCCAGGGCGGCGGGCGCGTGTTCGGTGGAGACTGGCGTGCCGATTCATGTCTTTATCCTTGCCTCTTCTGTGATGACGTTCAGCGCGGGACGATACTCAGCCCACCTGTCTCCGAAGCCCTCACTCCCCCGCTGGGCGCCACGACGGCGACTCCATGCAAGCCAGCCGCCACGTCCAGCCGCTCGTCATAGGTAACGATGCCCTCCAGTTCGTCCGCGAGGCTCAAGGCGGAAGCCAGGTGAAGCGCATCGAGCGAACGCAGAATGGCTGGATCCAGACCCCGGCACGCCCCAGGCGGGCAGCTCATTGTGGTGGATGGACCAGGTGAGCTTGGCCAGCGTTTCGGCGGCACCGGTGGCGTCCTGGAGTTGCGCAGCGGCGGCGGCCGAGCGGGGCCAGCCCGACCACCCGGCCGCCGCTGTCACTCCACGCCGGGCGTGGACGCGCATCGCAGTGGTCTTTCCGGCGCCGGCCGGGGGCAATCAGCCAGCTGGAGCCGCGCGCCGGAGGTGCACATGGAACGAACCAGAGCGGCCTGTCCCGCGTCGAGGGTCACCCTGTTTGCCAATTGAGACCACATTTGAGACCACAGCCAAAAACGCCGGCGCCCACCTTGGGGCGAGAGCTCGGCATTTGGCCTGGTCAGGCTGGCGGTGGCGGCGGGATTTGAACCCGCGGAGGGTTGCCCCTCACGCGCTTTCGAGGCGCGCTCTTAGGCCGCTCAGACACGCCACCGCCGCAGAGACTACCCAAGGCGGTGCGGGGCCGCGAGTCTGTTCCATGATCGTGCGCGTTCGACTGGTGTGTTCAACGGTCCAACGCGCACGATCATCCGCAAAGGTCAGGTCGGTCGCGTTGAGACACCGATGACATCTAGCCGGAAGACCGTCCCAGCCGCGTGCAACGAGGACAGCAGCAATTTGGAAAGCGACAAGACACGGCCGGTACACGACGTCGTACCAGCCGTACCGCAGCAGTGATCCATTTGATCAACGCGAACCTGTTGTCCCGCATCATGTCTCTGAAGCGCCCGAAACCTTCGTGGCCTGTTCGCCCGTCGAGCTCGACCAGGACTCCATACTCGTCGCATAGCCCCATCGCTGATGTAAGGCAATCCGTATCTGCGCTGCTGTCGATCTCCACGCGGCAGTCCGTGTGGACGTTCGACGTCGTGCAGGAATCATCTCCAACGGAGACTCTGCGCCCGCTGCCACGTCACCCAAGATGTCGGCGAGGAGTTGGCGATGCGTGTAGCGGCTGCGCGCGATTCAGAGCCTCCCGCAACCGACGAGGTGTCGTCCTCCGGCCCTGGACTGCTTTGGTGATGAATGCGACAAGATCGGCTTCGCCTGCCGGCGCTGACAAATCCAGCACTAGCGTCCTCGACCGTCAAGCGCGGCGGCGGCGCCCACGGAGCGCGCCGACCTTGCACCCGGACGTTCTCGGCTGAAGTGCCATTCGCCTCCCACTCGTGCGCTCCGACCCACTGGCACCAGCACATCGACCGGTCGAGGCGCGTCGTCGACGAGCCGATGCAAGAATCCCGACGCTTGCGGACCGAGCGCGCCGCATCGCCGCCAATGAGCACTCCGGCCCAAGCGAGGCCGTCCCACGTCGGCTGAGTACCGGCGGTGTAGTAAATGCCATGAGCCATCAGTCGCCATCGGCCCGCCGGAGCAGACGTGTAGTCACCGCGTCGGAAAGGCCAAGCAGGTGGACTTGTTCCCGGCTGATCATGCCTGCCTGAGCCTCCAGCGAGCTCGGTCAAGGCGCTGGGTATCTCATGACGCGCTCTCACGTCGAGAGTCTGCGGATGCGACAGGCTTGCGTGCCGCGTGCTCCAAAATCTGTGGATACCTGAGCGCAGCACCTTGTGCACCAAGCATCGTGCGCGATCGACCGGTGACTTCACGTGTCCAGCGCGCACGATCGTTGGGTAGGAGGATCAGCGGCTGGCGAAGAACTCCTTCAACAAGGCGCCGCACTCCGCCTCGAGGATGCCGCTGCGTACATCGATGCGGTGGTTCAGCCGGGGATCGCGCACGACGTCGAAGAGCGAGCTGACCGCACCGGCCTTCGGATCGAAGGCGCCAAAGACGAGCCGAGCGACCCGAGCCAACACCAGCGCGCCGGCGCACATGGTGCACGGCTCAAGAGTGACGACAAGAGTGAGGCCGGTCAGCCTCCAGGATCGCAGTCGTCTCGATGCCTCCCGGAGCACCAAGATCTCTGCGTGCGCGGTCGGATCATGTCTGATCTCACGTTCGTTTCCGGCGACCGCCAGCACGCTTCCGGCCTGGTCGACCACTACCGCGCCAACTGGCACATCGCCGTGTCTCGACGCCATTCGTGCCTGATCGAGTGCCAGCCGCATCGAGTCTTCCCACTCGCTCAGCCCGCTGTATTCGCTCACTCAACGGCTGCTTCAACGGCCTTGCGGAATTGCGGATTGAGCTTGATCTTGTCGGCAATCTCCACCAACATCTCGACGCTGGATCAGATCCAGGTTGTCGATGATGGCGCCCATCGTCGAAGTCGCTCAGCCCGAGGTCGGCGACGATGCCCAGATCGCCGATCGGCTCGCCTTCCTCCTCGTCCTCGTCCTCGTCCACAGGCTCTTCGCCGAGATAGTCCACGACGTCGCGGGCGATCGGCCAGTCGCTCGCCGCTGCCGCCGTCGGACAGCAGCACCTGGACGTGCTGGCCACGCACGCGGATGATCACGAAGACCTCTTCGACCAGACTGACGAAGCCGAGCGCACCGGCGTCCCCGGGCAGCCGACGCAGCTGGACGATCAGCTCGTCAAGGTCGTTGGCCAGGTCCTTGCCCAGCGACTGCACATAGGGCTGGCCGTCCTCCCGATAGGCGGCGAGCACGAAATCGATCTCATCGTCGGCGGCATCCTCAAGATCAACTTCGTCGAAGTCTCTCGTCATCGTCGAGATCGTCATCGAACTCGTCCTCGGTACTGCCGCTCTTCACCGAGTCAGCGCTTCTGCCCGCGCCGTCCAGCTCGAACGACTCGTACTCCTCGTCGTCGAACTCCGACATGGCTCCCCTCCTCGCCGCAGCATCGCAAGAACCCGCTCCATCGTGTCAGACACCTCGACTCAGCACGAGCCAATCCCCAATCTCAGGACTTCGGCCTCGCTACGGTTCCAGCGTGGAACTACGCATCGTCGACCATCCGCTTGTCGCTCACAAGCTCACCGTGCTGCGGGATGAGGACACCGACTCGCCCACCTTTCGGCGGCTCACCGAGGAACTCGTCACCTTGCTCGCGTACGAGGCGACCCGCGACGTCCGCGTCATCCCACGCACAGTTCAGACGCCGCTGCAGGCCGCCGTCGGGGTGAAGCTGTCGGCGCCGCGGCCTCTGGTGGTGCCGATCTTGCGGGCTGGCCTCGGCATGCTCGAGGGCATGACCCGGCTGATGCCTACCGCCGAAGTCGGGTTTGTCGGCATGGTGCGCGACGAGGAGACGCTGGTCGCTACCACGTACGCCGAACGGCTGCCCAGACGACCTGACCGGACGGCAGTGCTACGTCCTCGACCCGATGCTCGCGACCGGCGGCACCCTCGCATCGGCCGTGCAATTCCTGGTCAAGCGTGGCGCCGACCACATCACCTGCATCTGCCTGATCGCCGCTCCCGAAGGGCATCGCCCGGCTCACCGAGCTGCTCGATCGAGCTGCACGTCCCCTGCACGCTGGTGCTCGCCGGCCTGGACGAGAAGCTCAACGACGTCGGCTACATCCTCCCCGGCCTCGGCGACGCCGGTGATCGGCCTATATGGCGTCGTCTGACGCACGCAGTCAGTAGTAGTAGGGGAAGCGCGTCAATCAGGACGGCGCTTCTCGAGAAGGCGTCGCGGCCCTCGACGGCCTCGTCGGTCATGTACGCCAGCCGGGTCGCCTCGCCGGCGAACACCTGCTGCCCGATCAGCCCGTCGTCGATCGCGATTGAAGGCGAACTTGAGCATCCGCTGCGCGGTCGGGCTCTTGCCGCAGATGATCTTGCGCCCACTCCAGCCCGATCGTCTCCAGGTCGGCGTGCGGCACGACCGCGGTTGACCATGCCCATCCGGTACGCGTCCTCGGCGGCGTAGGTCTCGCCGAGGAAGAAGATCTCCCGCGCGAACTTCTGGCCGACCTGCCGGGCCAGGTACGCCGACCCGAAGCCGCCGTCGAAGCGAGCCGACGTCGGCGTCGGTCTGCTTGAAGCGGGCGTGCTCGGCACTGGCCAGGCTGAGGTCGCAGACCACGTGCAGGCTGTGCCCACCACCGGCCGCCCAGCCGTTGACCAGCGCGATCACCACCTTCGGCATGAAGCGGATCAGCCGCTGCACCTCGAGGATGTGCAGCCGCCCGAGGGCCGCCGGCGTCGACGCGCTGTCGGCGTCTCGCCCTCGGCGTACTGGTATCCGGCGCGGCCCCGGATCCGCTGGTCGCCGCCGCTGCAGAACGCCCAGCCGCCGTCCTTCGGCGACGGCCCGTTGCCGGTGAGCAGCACCGCAGCCGACGTCGGACGACATCCGGGCGTGGTCCAGCGCGGCGTAGAGCTCGTCGACGGTGTGCGGCCGGAACGCGTTGCGCACCTCGGGTCGGTCGAAGGCGATCCGTACGACCGGCGCGCGTCGTTGGCGCGGTGATAGGTGATGTCGGTGAACTCGAACTCCTTCCACCGGATGCCAGAGGTCGAGGCGCAAACGGGCTGGTCACGCCCCAAAGTTAGCGGGCGATACGCGCCAACCCTTCGTCAGCTTGGTCAGCGCCGGCCATCCAGAAGGTCACGCGTCCGCGTTTGGCCCTCAAAGATGGCAACAGGTGTTCCAGCCCGGAAATCGACCCTCGCTGGCCGTCTCGAGACGGGCAACGCGGTTGGGGACTGGCCGTGATCAAGAAGAGCAAGCAAGAAAACCGGGGACCGTGACGGGCGACATACGCGAGCCTCAGAGCACGTCGTCCACAAGCAGATCGGAGGGGTGCCGTCATCTCCGCTACGCCCGGCGGGCCCCCGTAGACCGACACCCCTCACGCTCCACGCCGATGACGCCTCCACAGGGCGCGAGATCTGGCTGGAATCCCCGATAACCGGTCTATCCCCTCAGACCCGCCTCAGCCCATATCTTGAACACTGCGGCAATTGTGCGACCACGAACAGCAGACGAACAATCCAGGACGCTTCGCGGCCGTCGAGACGCCAGATACAACCGGTGTGGCAGTGGGTTTTGCAACGTGGCAAGGAAAAAGTGAACCTGTTCGGTGAGGAGCTGCGGCGATTGCGGAGGCGTTCGGGCCTCTCGCAGGAAACCCTTGCCGCCCGCGCCGGTCTAAGCCCAGAGGCCGTCTCGCTGCTGGAACGCGGCCGCCGCTCGCCGCGGATGACCACTATGCGATTGCTGGCCTGACGGGTTGCGGCTTCCGAGTCCGACCGCTCCGCCTTGTTCGCCTCGGTCAGCCTCCACGAACCCCCGACCTCTTTGCTTCCGGTCTTCGCCGACCATCCAGTAGGCCGCGACAATGAGCTCGCGCGAGTTAGCCAAGCTCATCGAACGCGATGACACGAGGCTGCTGACACTGCTCGGACCAGCCGGAGTGGGAAAGACCAGGATCGCGGTCGGGTACGTGGCGACCCAGCCTGCTCGGTTCCCCGACGGGGTGCACTGGTTCCCGATAGGGACGCTGAATGATCCGTCGACCGTCCGCAGCGCGCTGGCCGGAGCGCTCGGTGTACGCGGGTCGCCGAGCGCCACCGTCGAGGAATCATTGATCATCTACGGCCGGTGTCGTGCCTGCTGGTGATCGACAACGCCGGAACATCACCTGACCGATGCGCGGAGCTCTGCCGCGCCGTTCTGGCCGGCGCACCAAAGCTCACCATCTTGATCACGAGCCGGCACCTCACGGGCGTCGCCGGGGAGCAGGCCTTCGCCGTCCTTCCGCTGCAACTGCCTCGCCCCAGGGATCCCCGCCGATCAACTCAGCACAGTTCCGTCGTGCTCAGCTGTTCCTCGCCCGCTCGTTGATCAACAATCCGCTCGACCAGTCGGCCGCGGATGCTGTCATTCGCATCTGCCATCGGCTCGACGGGCTGCCTCTGGCCCTGGAACTGGCCGCGGCACGGACCAATGTGCTCACAGTTCACGAGCTAGCCGACACGCTCGAGAGCGAACTCAGCATCCTGCAGGCTCCCGGCCCCGGCGGTGAGCAGCAACTGGTGGACGCCATGGTCGGCTGGACCTATCAGCGCCTGAGCAGCACCGAGCAGTTGATCTTCGAACGACTCTCGGTCTTCGGCGGCAGCTTCACCCGGTCGGCCGTCGCCGAGGTCTGCGGACCGGGCTGAGCGAGATCGAAGTCGTCGATGTGCTTTCCTCACTGGTCTCCAAGTCGCTCGTCGTACGCCAGGACGAGGGCAGCACGCAGGCCCGCTTCCGCCTCTTGCAACTGATCAGGCAGTACGCGCGAAGCAAGTTCGCGCTCCACCCCGATCGAGTCGTCACTCACTCGGCGGCACGCTGAGTACTACCGAGATCTCGCCGAGCGGGCGGCACCGCAGCTGACCAGTCATGATCAACACGAATGGCTGGCAGTCATCGACCGCGAGGTGGGAAACATCCGTCCCTGCCATCGGCTGGTCGATTCAGCATCAACCAGAAATCGCCATGCGCACCGTAGCCGCCTTGGGGCACTGGTGTTACCTTCGCGGGCGCTAACCGATGGCACGGCGCTGGGCCGCGAGTGCTCTGCGGGCCTGGCCGGACGCACCGAGCAAACTGCGGGCACCGGTCCTGGTGCTCGCCGGCACCCTCGCGTTCTTGCAGTGCGACTATTCCGAAGCCAAGCCGCTGGTCGAGGAGGCGCGGTCGTTGTTTGCTGCGACCGGTGATCACGCGGGCCTGGTCTGGTCGATCGGCAGGCTCGGGGCGATAGCTCGTGAGCAGGGCAGATACGAGCAGTCGGCGGAGCTACATCGCGAGGCACTGCGGCTGGCTCAGGAGGCCGGCGGAGGACCATGACGCCGCGGTCCAGCTCAACTACCTGTGCTTCCTGGCCTGGCTGAGTGGTGACTTGAATGCGGCTGAGCGCCTGGGCCCGGATGTGCTCGGTCGGATGCGCGAGCTCGGCGACCAGGAGGGCGTCATCTGGGCCTTGATCAATTTGGGCACGACCGCTCGCTACCGAAGTGACCTGGCCGGAGCCCGGCTGCTGCTCAGCCAGTGCCTTGACCTGTGCGAGGAACTCTCATTTCGCGAGGGGATCGCGTGGACCCTCAACCAGCTTGGTGTCGTGGCCCGGTTGCGCGGCGAAACCGAACGCGCCCTTGCAATGCAGCTGGCAAGCCTCACCGAGCACCGCAAAGCTCGGCGACCGCTGGCGGGAGGCGAGCGTACGCGATGAGCTGGCGGCGCTGGCGATGCAACGCGGGGATGCGGCCGAGGCCGCCCGCCAGCTCGCATCGGCGGACCAGCCTAAGAGCCCAGATCGGGGCCGCCGTACCCGCGGCCGAAAGGAGCTGGATCGCGACCGGACAATCGAGGCAGCACAGCTGGCGCTTGGGGCGACCTACGACCTGGCGCGCCCTGACAGCCGGCCTGATTAGCTCGTGATTTAGGACTCAGTGTCCGTAACGAGGCCTTCGGGGCATGAATCCCTCGATGCATCTCGTATGCGCGTGCATTGCCAGGAGAGTTGGGATCGTCGACGATGGGCTTGTCGGCCATGAACAGTCGGATGACGTTGGCCAGCTCTCCGGGATGAGAGAAGTTGATGGCGTGAGCCGCTCCGTCGATGACGACGAAGACAGACGTGGTGCTCCTGCTGATCTGGCCACTTCCTGGATGCGCGCTGGACCCGGCAACAACGGGTCACGGCTTCCGGCCAACGACCAGCGTCGGCATGTCCAAGGCAAGCAGCCGGTCCAACGACGGATACTGGGTGAGCGCCCGGAACATTCGGAATGTGCTCGGAACGCCGAATCGCAGATAGTCCGGGACCGCCACGCGCAGCAGCCGGACCGGTTCCCGGATACCGTCGTGGCTGAGCTGCCGTACCGCCCGCGGCAGCGGCTGATTGTGTAATGCCGCCCGCGGGCGACACCAGAATTGCCCGCTCCAGCCGATCCGGATACGCGTAGCCAAACTCGCAGATCACCGGGCAGCCCATCGAGTTTCCGACCAGTGTGACCTTCTCAATGCCTTGGGTATCGAGGAAGGCCGCCGCCGCGTGCGCAAGTTCCTCGACGGTGAGGGGCTCGATGGCGTTACCGCTCCGCCCGAATCCGGGCAGATCCGGCACCAGCGATGTGGAACTCATCGGCGAGCGCCTCGGCTGTCGGGCAGCAGGTAGCGGCCGAGAGCCCGAACCCGTGCAGATGCATCATCACGGGGGCATCCGGCGGGTGGGGCGACTCGCGGTAGAAGACATCGACGTCGTCGATGGTGGTCCACCGCTCAGCCAACCGAGACGACGGCCGCGAGAAGCGCCGCCTGGTGCCACGGTGGCCCTCGCCGACGTCCTCCGCTTGGCGATCGCGCGGCCATTCTCCGGCGTGCTCATGAAAGATTGCCGCTTGTCATCGTGTGGCCTCCTGATCGGCCCGTGCTAACGCCAGCGCTTTTTGCTTCAGATGGTCGAACTCGGCCTGGCTAATTGTCCCACTGTCGAGCAGCTGCTGAGCTGTCGCGACCTGACCGGCTGGGTTGTCGATCTTCATGATCGGGTGGCGGCACGTACGGCTGCCTCCCGTCGCACGTCCTCCAGTCTTGGCGGCTTGATGGCGCTCGGCCATTCCCTGCCCCGGGCGATCACATAGACCAGTGCGCTCAAGAACGGCACGATGATCAGGAAGATGATCCACACCGCCTTCCACCACCCGCTCAGATCCTGATCACGGAACAGATCGACGATGATCTGGAACAGAATCACGAGATAGCAGCCGAGAACAAAGGCCCACAATCAAGAGCCAGAAGAAATCAGAGAAACTGTTCACAGCAACCTCCGTTGGATTCGCCTGAGTATTGCGCGGCCTGCTCGGCTGGACATCACTCCCTACGGGTGAGTTTCGCTGCGGGCGGCAGCTTCAAGGTCGCGCGCGCGAGCAGACAGTGACACAAGCCCAGCGACTTCGCGCGAGCCCTGGTAGACATGGGCCAATGGGGAGTCACGTCATTGTCGCCGGCGCAGGAATCGTCGGGCTGGCCACCGCTGCCGAGCTGATCAGGCGCGGGCACACGGTCACGGTGCTGGAGAAGGAGTCGGGCATCGCGCAGCACCAGACTGGCCGCAACTCCGGCGTCATTCACTCGGGTCTGTACTACAAGCCGGGCAGTCTCAAGGCCAACGCTGGGCACAGCCGGTGCCACCTCGATGCGGCGCTTCGCCGAAGCGCACGGCGTCTTCGTCCAGATCTGCGGCAAGCTCGTGGTAGCGACCGAATTGGCACAGGTGCCGGCGCTCCAGGGAGCTTCATCGTCGCGGCCAGGCAAACGGTGTCCCGTGCCGGATGATCAGCACTGAAGAAGCCAGAGAATATGAGGCGCTCATGTCTCCGCGGTGGCGGCGCTACGCGTGGAGTCGACGGGCATTGTCGATTTTCGCGGGGTCTGCGATGTCCTACGAGATCAGATCGAGCAGGCAGGCGGGGAGATTCGCTTCGGCCAGCGCATCGTCGGGATTGCGTCGCGTCCCGACGCGGTGACGGTCACCACCAAGATCGCAGAGTTTCGCGGAGACCAGCTCGTCAACTGCGCCGGGCTGCACAGTGATCGGCTGGCCCGACTTGCCGGCTTGCAGCCGGAGGTACGGATCATTCCCTTCCGCGGGGAGTACTACGAGCTGACACCGGAGACCTCGCACCTGGTGAAGGGTCTGATCTACCCCGTGCCGGATCCCTCATTCCCCTTCCTCGGCGTGCACCTCACCCGAATGATCAACGGATCGATCCATGCCGGCCCGAACGCGATCTTCGCACTGGCTCGTGAGGGCTACACCAAGCTGAAGATCAATCCCCGCGACGTCGTGGACAGTGTCCGTTGGCCCGGCCTGTGGAGATTGGGACGGCGCTACTGGCGGACCGGGCTGGACGAAGCGGCAAGATCGATCTCAAGAAGCGGTTTCTGGCAAGCCTCCGAGAGCTCGTTCCCGATCTTCCCGATGACTGCTCTGCTACCGGCCCATGCCGGCGTACGCGCTCAGGCGCTGCGCCGGAACGGCCAGCTGGTCGACGACTTCTACTACGAGCGAGCACCGCGCCAAGTCCACGTACTCAATGCGCCTTCCCCGGCCGCCACTGCCTCGTTGGAGATTGCCAAGCGCATCGCCAACGAGTTGGAGGTCGCCGAATTGGGCGCCACCTCGTGAGCTGCCGGCCTGAGGCCTGTGCTATGCGCCCTGAGCACGCGCGTAGTGCGCCCTGGAGCCTGTCGAAGGCCACGCTCTGGCTCAGCGCCGCATTCGGAGGCTCAACCCGTGTGCGTAGGGCTTAGTCCACGTTGCGACGCGACCTGCCTCGCCGAGTGAGCCAAGCGACCAACCCGCCGCGGCGCGCCGCGCCCGCCGCGCCAGCGATGATCTTGCGGCGCGAGGAGCTCTTCGTGATCTGCTCCACCTCCTGGGGCTCGTGGCCGTCGAGCAGTGTGACTGTCCCAGCGTCGCCGTCGACCTTGATCTGCTGACCGCTCTGAATCCGCCGGGTTGCGACGGCGGTACCCAGTACCGCGGGGATGCCGTACTCCCGCGCCACAATCGAGCTGTGACTAAGCGGTCCACCAATGTCGGTGACCACGCCTGAGGCCATTGCGAACAGCGAGGTCCACGCGGGTGTCGTGATGCTCGCTACCAGCACATCGCCCGGCTGCATCTGACCGAAGTCTTGTGGGCCGCCCAGGACCCGAGCCGGGGCTGTGATGGTTCCCATGCTTCCCTCGATGCCCTTGATCACGTCACCCGTCTGCGTCCTCAGATGCCGCTGGCATCCACCTGCGCCACATGTCACCCCAGCCGCCCTTGGGCAGTAGCTGCGGCGGCGTTGCCCGCAGCTGCCCGCGCCACAGCTCTTTACGCTGCTCCACTTGATCCAGCGAGGCTGCCCGGACCCTCATCGATCTCCGTGCGGTGCAACCAGAAGACGTCGTTCGGGTTGTTGATCACTCCCGCCTGCTGGAGTCGCCGGCCGATCTCGAGGAGCATGCTGCGTACCTGCGGCCATGCGAGGCCGACGTCGGCGAGCGCATCTTCGCGGATTGGTGCCACGCCCTGCGCCCAGCGCAATAACCGGCGGAAGGCTTTGGCGCGTAGCGGATCCAGCCGGGCCAAAACAGCAGCCGCGGCCTCCTCCCGGCGGATCGCGAACCGCCGCTGCCGCTCGTACGGATCGACACCCTTCCCACTCACAAAGAACCGTAATGTCTCCAGCAGCGGAACCGGATCATCGGCCGGCACCGGATTCATGAAGTCGAGGTTGTAAACCGTGTGCCCATAAGCGCTGAGGTGGGCCTGGAAACGCGTATGCCACTCATGCCACACCTGATCCTCCGAGGTGGCTGCTTCCTCGAGGAACTTCTGCGGCGGCAGGGTGTGCAAGCGACTCGGCCAGTTCCTGATGACCGCGGGTCCAGGTAGCGAGGTCGTAGAGGGACTTCTCGGCTCTGATCGGTTCGCTGTCAGAGCCGAGCACGAACACCTGGGCCGGCGGCTCGTCCTTCTGGCGCACAACCGCGTCGTAGAACCAGGTCAACAAGATCTCGCTCGTGGCCGCGATCGGAATGATCGCCTGGACCGAGGTGTAGTACTCGGCGGCCGCATCGACCAGCTCCTTTACGCCGCCCAATAGTTGGTCGGTGGTCATGCCATTCAGGTCACGGGCGGTCCAGTCGCTGACGATCCGGCGATACTTTGGATGGGAGTAGTTACGCCAGCGGCGTTGGCTGGGCCCCTGCAAAGCAGCACCCGAAAGGCCTTCGGGCTCTTCCACATGAGCCGCACCATCCCGGACCGGCTGTAGCTGTAGTAGGCGTACCCGTTGATCGTCGGCAACCCAACATCGTTGTCCCTGATCACGTCCTCGCCGATGAACCTCCTGGAACAGGCTCTGCAGCAGAGCGAGTGACGGCGCCGTCGATCATGTCCGCGAACAGCGGGCTAGGCGGATCAGGAAGCTGCTCCACGATGCTGGCCCTGACGTACATCGCGGTGGGGTCCGGCACTGTCCAGTCTGTCGGCAGCGGGCCCCTCAGGCTCGGGCAGGGCGGTGATCGGCCGCGCCTGCACGATGAAGAACCTGTCCGTCTGCGCGCGCCCACTCGATGTCTTGGGGTGCGCCGTAGTGGTTCTCGATGCGGCTTCCGTACGCCGCCAGCTCGGCGGCCTCTGCGGCGTTGAGCACCGGTTCTCGGCGGCGGTCCTGCAGGCACCGGCCGCTCCTGCGTAACGCTGCTCCGGCGGGGACCGTCATGACGGCCTTGTCAGCGGTTTCACCTCGACACAACGGTTCGCCGTCCGGTTTGCGCACCACGATGTTGTCGGTATTGACCGAGCCACTGACGACCGACTCACCGAGGCCCCAGGCAGCGCTGATCACCACCTCGTCGCGGCGCCCGTTGCTCGGGCTGGCGGTGAACATGACCCCGGCTGCCTCGGCCTCGACCATCTGCTGAACGACGACGGCGAGGCTGACCATCGACCGGATCGATGCCCTGGCTGCGCTCGGTAGGACATGGCCCGCGCGGTCCAGCAGCGATGCCCAGCACTCGCGAACTGCCACCAGCAGATCCTCGAGGCCGCGGACATTGAGGTAGGTGTCCTGCTGCCCGGCGAAGCTCGCCTCCGGGAGATCCTCAGCGGTCGCCGACGAGCGGACCGCGACCGCCACGTTCTCGCCGAGGGCCGCGTACGCGTCGGCGATCTCGGCCCGGACGGCATCAGAGACCTCCGCGGCGAAGAGGGCTCGGATCTGTTCGGATGCGGATTCGTATCCGGCGGGATCACCCTCGGGTGCCGCCAGCGCGGCGATCTTGTCGGCTAGCTGGTGTTCGGCGACGTATTCGCGATAGGCCCCGGTGACGATCACGAAGCCGGGTGGGACCGGAAGTCCGGCGCGCGTCAACTCGCCAAGGTTCGCTCCCTTGCCACCGGCCTGATCGATGTCGTCGCGGCCGACCTGGTCAAACTGCTTGATGAAGATCACAAATGGAGAATCTAACGCGCGCTGCTACGAGCTCAGCGAGGCAGACGGATTCTTGTGCCCTGAGCATGTCGAAGGGCCTCCGCCTACCCGCGACCGATGTAGGGCATCTTGGTGGCCATCACCGTCATCGTCGCGACATTGCTGTCCAGCGGCAAGCTCGCCATGTACACGACGGCGCGCGCGACATCCTCGACGCGCATCCGTGGTTCGGCGCGCAGGCTGCCATCGGCCTGCGGGACCCCTTTGGCGGTTTCAGCGGTCATGTCGGTGGCCGCGTTGCCGATATCGATCTGGCCGCAGGCGATGTCGTACGGGCGTCCGTCCAGCGCGGTCGACTTGGTGAGACCAGTAATGGCGTGCTTGGTCGCGGTATAGGCGATGGATCGGGGTCGCGGCGCATGCGCGGAAATCGAACCATTGTTGATGATCCGACCGCCTTGGGGTTGCTGCCGGCGCATGATGCCGAAGGCCTCGCGCGTACAGAGGAAGGCGCCGGTCAGATTGACGTCAACGATGGCCTGCCACTCTTCCAGCGGGATCTCATCGAGATCTCTGGCCGGCCCACCCATGCCGGCGTTGTTGAACAGCAAGTCGACTCGGCCGTGGCGTGCGACCGTCATCTCGAACAGGTCGCGTACCGATGCCTCGTCCGTCACGTCGGTCGGCACGGGATCGGAGAGAGGTCCGGGTGGGCAGTCGCCAGCTCCTCCAACTGCGTCACGCCGCCGGCCAGCGAAGCACCACAGTCCAGCCGTCACTCGCGAGCGCGGTCGCTGCACGGCTGCGCCAATCCCACTACCCGCCCCGGTTACTACCGCGATCTTGTCGCCCATGAGCTCGGTCTCCTACCGACTTGTCAGCGTCTCAGAGGGCCAAAGCCCACTGAAAGGCTGACAAGTCCGAAATGATGTCTCCATGCAGATTGCCATTCTGGGGACGGGAGCGGTTGGACCGGCACTCGGCAAGGCCCTCAGCGCCGCCGGCCATCAGGTCACAATTGGCACTCGCGACCCCGAGCAGACCACGGCGCGGGAGCAGTGGGCCGGAGTCGACCTGCCATTGGCTGCGTACCAGGACCTAGACGCCGACGTGTTCATAAATGCGACAAGCGGCGGTGGTTCACTGGCCGCGCTCCAGGCCGTGGGTGACAGCGCTCAATGGCAAGGTGGTTGTCGATACCTCGAATCCGCTCGATTTCTCGCAGGGATTCCCACCGTCGCTGTTCATCAGCAATACCGACTCGCTTGCCGAGCAGCTCCAGCGAGAGCTGCCGGAGGCCCGGCTGGTGAAGATGTTCAACACGATGGCCAACGAAGTCATGGTGGACCCGAACGGGCTCGCAAGTGAGACGACGATCTTTGTGGCCGGCAACGACGTCACCGCGCGGCAGACTGCGGCCTCACTCGCTGCCGATCTGGGCTGGACCGACGTGTTTGATCTGGGCGATCTCACCGCGGCACGCGGTCTCAGAGATGTACCTGCCGCTGTGGGTACGGATGTTTGCTCAGATCGGCCGCCCGGAGTTCAACATCAAAGTCGTGCGCTAGTTTGATTGCTCCGCTCGCTGGCGCTTTCGCTCCGCGCGGATCGCGCTTCTTCGCCGCCTACTTCGTCGTCGCTCGGCGACGAAAGCATGTCCCCTCGCTCCTCCTCAGCACGGCGGCGCGCGATCCGGAGTTTGATTGCTCCGCTCGCTGAGGCTGGCGCTCGTAGCGCCAGCCTGGCTTGCACGTCGGCGCACGATCCTGGTTAATCAGGCGCGCGTGGCGGCCGGTTCCTCCGAGAGCTCGGCTGCTCGCCGCCGGCTGAGCCATACGCCCTCGACTCTTCGTCCGTCGGCGGCTTGGTGTTCCGAATGAAGAAGGCCAATACCAGCGTCGCGATGCTGATCATTGCGGCGACGCTGAAGGCGGTCTGAATACCGCCGTTCAGCGCAGCCAGCTGCGGCAGGCCCTGCTCCGCTCAATGTGGCCGTCTTGCCAGCCATGATCGCCACCAGCAGCGCAACTCCTGCGGCACCTGCCACCTGCTGGAGCGTGGCCAAGATGGCGCTGCCGTGTGAGTAGAGGTACGGCGGCAGCGGGTTCAACCCAGCCGTGAAGCAGGGGGTGAACAGGCACGCGAGTCCCAGCATGAGCACCATGTGCAAGCCGACGAGCACCCAGATGGGCGTCGTGGCATTCAGGTTACTGAACTGCCACAGCGTAAAGGTCAGCAGAGCGGCGCCGGGAATCGTCAGCACCCGCGGCCCGTACCGGTCAATGATCCTGCCGACGGTGGGTCCGGCCAGGCCCATGAGCAGCCCGCCCGGTAGCAGCATCAGCCCAGTGGCAAGCGCTCCGATGCCACGGAACCGTCTGCAGATAGATCGGCAGCAAGATCACCATGCCGAACAGCGCCAGCATTGCCAGACATAGCAACGCAAGGCTCAGGCTGAACTGGCGGTAGGTGAAGGCGCGTAGATCCAGCAGCGGGCTATCGCCGTTGCGGGCCAGTCGACAGCTGCCGCCAGCCGAAGATCAACATGCAGAGCAGCCCGAATCCGATGAATCCGGAGTGCAACAGCCGCTCCTGATGCGCCCCGACCCAGCTGGCTCAGCCCGTAGACCACACCGCCGAACGCGGGGATGGAAAGCAACACCGAGGGCAGATCAAGCCTTTGATGGCCCGCCTGTCCGATGTTCACCAGCTTGCGTGCGCCGTACGCGAGAGACGCCAGCGCGATCGGCAGCACGAGGACGAACATGAACCGCCACGACAGGAACTGCAGAACCAGCCCTGACAGCGTCGGACCAATGGCCGGTGCGACAGAGATCGCAATGCTGATGTTTCCCATCACTACGCCGCGACGCTCCACCGGAACCAGCGTCAGCACAGTCGTGATCAGCAGCGGGATCATCACCGCGGTGCCTGAGGCCTGAACGATCCGAGCAGGCAGCAGCAGCCAGAAACCGGGCGAGACCGCTGCGAGCAACGTCCCGGCAGAGAAAAGACTCATGGCCAAGATGAAGACCGTCCGGGTGGAGATCCGTTGCAGCAAGAAGCCCGTTGTCGGAATGACCACTGCCATGGTCAGCATGAACGCGGTCGTCAACCATTGCACCGTGCGCGCTGTGAGGTCGAGATCGACCATCAACCGCGGCAACGCCACGCTCATGATGGTTTCGTTGAGGATCACGACAAATGCTGCGACCAGCAATATCCCGATAACCTGCCGGTCTCGCGCTGACAGCCGCGAATCCGAGGCGTCCCTGCCCTGAAGATTGGGGCCCGAAAGATTGGCGCCTCCTGGCTGGTTCGTGGTGGACACCAGACCCATCCTTACTGTCGACTTCGGCGTACGGCGCCATTCGTAGCTGCCGTACGGTATGTACGGCACCGTTCATAAGGTGCCGTACACAAGGTCAGACTCACGGTCGGCGACCAAACTCATCGCTACCGCTGGCGCCGAAGCATGCATCGACGCCGATCAGACCCGACAACGCTATGACTAGCCACTGACATTCCCCAAGGCCGATTTCTGCTCGCCCAGATGCTCTCTGTTCGCCCAGAGCGGACCGGCACTACTGTCGGCGCATGGCCGAAGAAGCAGAAGCCGCCGAAGGTCTCCAACGAGCTCTACGAAGCCGAGATCTTCCGGCTGCAGACCGAGCTGGTGAAGCTTCAGGAATGGACGCGCCAAACCGGCGCTCGCATCTTGGTGCTCTTCGAGGGCCGCGATGCGGCGGGCAAGGGTGGCGCGATCAAGCGGATCACGGAGTATCTGAGCCCACGAGTCGCGCCGATTGTCGCGCTGCCCACGCCAAGCGAGCGCGGAACGCGGCGCAGTGGTACTACCAGCGCTACATCGCCCACCTGCCAAGCAGAGGCGAGATCGTGCTCTTCGACCGCTCCTGGTACAACCGCGCCGGCGTGGAGAAGGTGATGGGCTTCTGTACGCCGGAGGAGTACGACCGCTTCCTGCAGCAGACCCCGATCTTCGAGCAGATGCTGATCGATGACGGCATCCTGCTCCGCAAATACTGGTTCTCGGTCTCTGACAAGGGAGCAACTGCGCCGCTTCAAGTCCCGGCATCGTGACCCCTACGCCGCTGGAAGCTCAGCCCGATGGATCTGGAGTCGATCAACCGCTGGGAGGACTACTCCCGCGCCAAGGACGAGATGATGCTCCACACCGACACCCCGACCAGCCCATGGTTCGTGGTGGAGTCCGACGTCAAGAAGCACGCGCGGCTGAACATGATCGCGCATCTGCTGTCGACCATCCCCTACGCCGAGGTACCTGCCCCTGATGTGGAACTCCCTGACGCGGCTCATCGCGACCTCGGACTACCAGAGACCGCCTCGGGAGAATTTCACCTACGTGCCCGACTACGCAGCCACGCTGCTGCCGGATCGCGACGGCGGGTGATGATCGCAAAGCCCCATCTAACTAGAAACACTTCCGCACCGATAAGTTGGTCTTGGCACCATCTGCGGCCGAAGCGCGGGCAGTAGCAGAGTGCGAAGTGGTATTCCCCGATTGACGCCCGCCGCCCGAAGAGCCGCGTCGGGCACCAGCTGCCGCCGGCCGTGATCGCCCAGCTCGACGAGGCGCTGCGACTGCATCTTTGGCCTCTAGCGCCCGAGTCCGATTCCGGCGTACCCGGACTACCGTGGAGGAAGCGATCAAGCCCGGGCTGGTTTCCATGTACGAGCCTTCCTCGGCCAGCTCCGGGCGTTGCTGTTGGAGGTTGTCATGTTGTTAGACCTGATTGCGATACTGGGCGGAGCCGCCCTCGCAGCCGCAGCAGTGAGTCTCCGCGTAGTGAAGCAATACGAGCGTGGCCTGGTCTTCAGGTTCGGGCGGATTCTCGATCAAACACGCGGCCCCGGACTGGTACATGATCGTGCCAATCGCGGATCGGCTGCGCAAAGTCAATATGCAGATCGTGACCATGGCTGTCCCGGCGCAAGAAGGGATTACCCGCGACAATGTGACGGTCAAAGTGGATGCGGTCGTCTACTTCCGCGTCGTCGATCCGATACGCGCCATCGTCAGCGTCGAGGACTATCCGTTCGCCGTCTCCCAAGTAGCGCGAACATCGTTGCGCTCGATCATCGGCAAGAGCGATCTAGATGATCTTCTGACGAACCGCGAGCGACTCAATCAGGGACTTGAACTGATGCTCGACAATCCGGCGGTCGAATGGGGCATCCATATTGATCGAGTGGAGATCAAAGACGTCGCGTTGCCGGAAACCATGAAGCGCTCGATGTCACGGCAGGCCGAAGCTGAACGGGAGCGGCGAGCCCGCGTCATCTCTGCTGAGGGTGAGTTGCAGGCCTCCGACCGGTTGGCGCAAGCTGCCGCCGCCATGGCCGATACGCCCGGTGCACTCCAGCTGCGGCTGCTGGAGACCATCGTGCAAGTGGCTTCCGAGAGGAACTCCACGCTCGTGCTGCCCTTCCCGGTCGAGTTGCTGCGGTTCCTGGAGAACAACACGAGCCGTGAAGACGGCTCCATCCGCTGCTCAGACAGCTGTGGACACGCCCGGCGCTGAGTCCGAAAGCGCGGCCTCACCGGATATCAAGGAGCGGCTCACGAGCGCGCCCGAGGTCGCCGCCCTGGAGGCCCGGGAACCTGAGCAGCAAGATCGGCCAACCGTACGCGCTGCGAACCGCCTCAGTCCGGTCCGGCAGAGCCGACCCCCTGCTAAGGACGCCGGCTAACCAGCGTTTAGTCGCTGGCGCCGTCACCAGCGATCATGGATCTGCGGCTCGCAGCTCGCGGTCATATAGCTCACGTACGCCGTCCATGAACTCCTGACCCAGAGGCGGGAGCTCGCCGGCCGCCGCGTTGGACTTCACCTGTACAGCACGCTCCTGGCACCAGGAATTACGGTCGTGACGCCCGCTTGTTGCGCCACCCACGCCAGATGCGGCCTGCGCCGGCGTAGCCTCGAACGGCAGCTGGGCCACAAGATCAGCAAACTCCTTTGCCGCGCGTACGCCAGTCTCGTAGTCCACACCCGAGAAGGTCTCCCCACGTCAAAGGCCTGGCCGCTTCGGTTGAAGTTTCGATGATCATTCTCAGCAAACGTGGTGGAGGTGGTGTACGCCCCGCTGAGCAGGCCACTTGCCAGTGGCACGCGCGCAATGATCCCGACACCGTTGTTGATCGCCGAGGGCAGCACTGCATCCAGCGGCTTGAGTCGAAAAGCGTTGAGGATGATCTGCACGGTGGCTGTGCCACGCCTGGAGATCGCCGTCAGCGCCTCGTCACAGGTCTCCACGCTTACGCCATAGTTGGCGATCACTCCATCTGGCAACCAGCGTGTCCAGGGCGTCGTAGATCTGATCGTGAGAGTAGACCGCTGTCGGCGGGCAGTGCAGCTGAACAAGATCAAGTTGATCCGTACCCAGGTTGCGGCGGGATCTATCGGTCCAGGCGCGGAAGTTTTGCAGCGTAAAATTCTCTGGAACTTGATCAACGCGCCGACCCATCTTGGTCGCGACCATGATCGGCAGCTGCGGGTTGTCGGCTCGGAACCGACCGATCAGCCGCTCGCTGCGGCCGTCACCGTAGACATCCGCCGTGTCGAAGAACGTCACTCCGGATGCAACGGCGGCGCTGAGCACATCCAGCGCCGCCGTTTCGTTCACTTCGCCCCAGTCTGCACCTAGCTGCCAGGTGCCCAATCCGATGATCGAGACGGGCCGCTCTGTCCGACCGAGTACGCGTTCCTCCATGACCCTTACCCTACGGGCGCCTCCTGGCGTGATCGGCGCAGCAGAGCAGCTGCTACCCCGGCGAATCCAATCGCCTGCAGCACGGCACCGATGACTTCGAGGACCTCGCCGCCGAGGAACAGTCCCGCAATATGCAGAGGTGGCCACAACATGATCAAGATCGCCGCCCAGATGGGCACCGTGCGGCTACGCAGCAGACCAATGGCGAAGAGCAACGTACCCAGCAGATTGCCAACGATGAAGATCGGAAACACCCAGCCGGTCGATGCATCGCTCTGGCTCGCGTCGATCACAGCCGCGTAGTCGGCGAGGGGTCCGCCGCGCTGCGCCATCGTAATGATGACCATGTTGCTGAGCAGCACACCGAAGTAGCAGACGTAGCCGGCGATCATCAGGGATCCGCCGACGAAGGCCAGCCGAGACCGCGGCGCTACACGGAATGCTGTCAGCACAGCCGGAATGATCAGCAGGCATCCGACCATGCCGGCAACGATCCCGAGCCGAAGGAGATCGGGACCGCTTGCGGCCAAGGCCAGTGCTCCGGCCCCGGTCTCGTCATTCCCGCCATTGCGGATCATCCAGGCGTAGCTGGCGTTGGCGATCACGAAGCCCCACGGCGCAAGAACGAGGGCGAGCGCACCGCCCAGCCGACGTACCCGACCGCCGGGACCCCGGCTGAGCGGCAGCTTGCGCCTGCGCGCTCTGTGCTGTGGCTGTCATGCGTTCGCAGGGACTGGCCGCCGCAGGCCGGCCAACGTGAGCACGACGCCGACGATCGTGAAGACGATGAAGGTGCCAGCAACCGCCATGATCGGTCCAGGCACTCCGCCGACATAGAACGCCGGTACGGCCGTCAGCGCCGACAGCACCCGTACCACACTGAGGCCGACGGCCGCACCGGTACGCCCGCGCCACGCCAGCACTGCAAGCACGATGCCGATCACGTCCAGTGCCGCCCCGATGATCAGCGATGATCAGCGGCGGGTGCTGTCCGTCGGTGAAGAGCGCCGTCGTCAAGCCGATCACCGAGAGCACGCCGAGCAGCGCCACTCCGCTGCGATAGAGAGCAGACATTTCCTTGCCTCCTGCGAGAGTCTTCGACCGACCGCTCTGATCGGTCGCATTCAGCGTGGCTGCCGCACTAGCGCGGTCGGATGAGTCAGAGATCTGCTCGAGTCGGGAGCTTCCCCGGTCGCGTCGGGAAATCTTCCCGGGACATCGGGAGGGTGTTCGGCGCAGACTTGGCGTATGACACTGCCCGCGCGCCAGGAGCGAGTGCTTCGGGCGGCTCGTGCGGGCCAGTGGCTCCGGGCGTTTGCGGCCGCCCTCGGCGTTTTCGTCATGCTCGAGGTCATTGCCGCAGCCGTCCTCAGCGGAGTCGCCAGATGGTCCTGGCAAGACGCTCTGGACGCCTTCGTCGTCACGAATTCCGCGATAGGAATGAGCTTCGGCATCTGCGGTGCCATCTTGGCCTGGCATCGTCCGCGCAACCCGATTGGCTGGCTGTTCGCCGCCGGCGGCGTTGCGTATGCGACCGCAGCGCTGGCAGCACCGCTTGGCGCCGTGTTACGCGAAGCGGCTGCACCCATGGCTGTGCAGCGGCTCGTGATCACGATCTTCGTTTGGTCCCGGCCGTTGGCAATCGGACTCGTTCTCCCGCTGACCTTGCTGCTGTTTCCCGACGGACGTCCGCCAACGCGCCGCTGGCGGTGGGTGGTGATCGCTGTGATCGTTACGGCACCGCTTGTTCAGCTTGGACATGGGCACATTCCCCTATCCAGTCGAGCCTGGCTATCCCATCGGCTACCTGACAATCCCCTTCTACGAGAGCCTGGGCCCGCTGTGGACCGCAGCGGAAATCCGCACCACTCTCGCCCTGTTCCTCGGTGCTGGCGCAGTAGCCGTCCGCTACCGCCGCGGATCCGACGTCGAACGCCGCCAGCTCCTCTGGCTGCTGCTGGCAGTAATGGTCGCGTTGATCGTGATCTTGCCGTGGGATCTGGTCGCCGGTACGCCCGTCGAGGTGCTGTTCGCCATCCCGCTCATCCCGATTGCCGTGACGGTGGCCATCGTGCGCCATCAGCTGCTGGACATCCGACTCGTCGTCTCGCGTGTCCTGGCATGGCTGATGCTCCTGCTGGCGGTCGTTGTCGCGTACACGGGCCTGGTGGCGCTGCTCAACCACTTCGCCACGCCTCGGCTCGGCTCGGTCGGCGCTCGTCACGGTGCTACTCGTCTTGCTGGCCGCACCCTTGCTGCCGCGGCTGCAACGGCTTGTCGACGGCGCAATCTACGGCGATCGTGGCGACCCGGCCCGCGTGGTGTCGCGGCTGGGCGAGCAGCTGGCAACGCCGGACGCTGGACTGCAGGGAGTGGTCACGACGGTCCGTTCGGCTCTGCGGCTGCCCTATCTCGCGATCGAGCGGGATGGGCCGGGTACTGGCCAGCGACGGTGAGGCGCCAGAGCGGGTGCATCCATGGCCACTCACCCGTGGCGGCAAAGCTGAGGGGCAGCTGACTGTCGGGCTGCGTGTGGGCGAGCGGGACCTGGCTGCCGCCGATCGCCGCGCCCTTGCCATCTTGGCCGACCCAGTCGCTGTTGCGGTGCACTCGACGGTTGTCTCCGATGAACTGCAGGCATCTCGAGAGCGGATCATCGCAGCCAGAGAGGAGGAGCGTCGGCGCTTGCGACGTGAGCTGCATGACGGCCTCGGCCCGACCCTCACCGGCATCGCCTTTGCGGCCGACGCAGCCGCGAACACCATCGACGACTGATCCTGAAGAATCGCAGCGCCTGCTGACCAGCTTGCGCCGTGACACCCGGATCGCGCTGGCCGACGTACGCCGGCTGGTTGATGACTTGCGGCCGCCAGCGCTCGATGAGCTCGGGCTGGTTGGAGCCTTGCGGCAGCGAGCCGATCAACTTTCCTGGCGGGCTGACGGAGAGTCCGTGCACGTCCAGCTCGATGTCCCAGACGAGGTTCCGGTGCTCCCCGCTGCCATCGAGGTAGCGACGTACCGGATTGCGACCGAGGCACTGACCAATGTCGTACGCCACTCCCGGGCTTCGGGCGCGGTGGTCCGACTGCGCTGCGACGAGCGGCTCGACCTGTCGATCACCGATGACGGCCCGCCCAATGGTGCTTGGGCTCCGGGCGTCGGGCTGGATGCGATGCGGGAGCGGGCGGCTGAGCTGGGTGGATCGTTCCGAGCAGGGCCCACGCCGACAGGGGGCCAGGTGCTGGCTTCCTTCCCGCTGTCATGAACGATATCCGCATAGTGCTGGCAGATGATCATCCCGTAGTGCGGGCCGGTCTGGCCGCGTTGCTTGAGTTCCATGTCGGGCATCGAGGTGGTTGGGGTGGCCGCCGACGGTCGCGAGGCCGTACGCGAGGTCGTGCTGCAACGTCCGAACGTGGCCGTGCTGGACCTGCAAATGCCCGGCCAGGACGGATTCGCAGCCACGCGCGAGATTGCCCGGGCCGCCCCCGAAGTCGCCGTTTTGGTGCTGACGATGTTCGACGATGACGACTCGGTGTTCGCGGCGATGCGTGCGGGTGCTCGCGGCTATGTGGTCAAAGGCGCCGAGCAGGAGGAAATCGGCCGGGCGATCCGGGCCGTGGCCTCCGGTGAGGCGATCTTCGGACCAGGCGTCGCGCAGCGGGTGCTGCGCTACTTCGCGACACCGGTTCCGGCGAATGATCCCTTCCCCGAACTGACTTCGCGGGAGCGGGAGATCCTGGACCTGCTCGCAGCGGCGATGCCGAACTCCATGATCGCTACGCGTCTCGGCCTGTCGCCGAAGACCGTCGCCAACCACCTTTCCTCGATCTTCACCAAGCTCCAGGTCGCGGATCGGGCCCAGGCGATCTTGCGGGCGCGGGACGCCGGGCTCGGCGCCAAGCAAGACGGTGCCAAGCAAGATGGGCCCTAAGGCGCATTCCTGTCATACCTGACCCGTACGGTCGTCCAGTCGACAGACATCTGTGGCTCGCGAACGCCGGAGCTACTGATCTTCGGTGTTCCAACGGAGACGGCTGGCGCAGTCCTCAACCGCACCTGTGAGCAGGTGCCATTGGCGATACTGAGATCTTCTCGTGCCGACAATCAGGAGGGTTCATGACTACCAGCGAGATTCCTGTTCAGACCGGCTACCTTCCGGTAAACGGCCTCCAGATGTACTACGAGATCCATGGCACCGGGCAGCCGCTCGTGCTGCTGCATGGCGCGTTCTCAGCCATTGGCACGTCGTTCGGGCAGTTGCTGCCTGGCCTGGCCCAGGGTCGCCAGGTCGTCGCTGTTGAGCTTCAGGGCCACGGACGCACCGCCGATATTGATCGCCCCATGACGCTTGAAGTCATGGCGGACGACGTCGCCGCCGCTGTCGACCAGCTGGGTATCCAGCCCGCCGACATCTTCGGCTACAGCACAGGTGCCGCCGTGGCCCTGCAGCTCGTCATCCGTCATCCTGACGCGGTGCGCAAGCTGGTGCTCGCGTCGGTCACCTACACGCTCGACGGTGTCCACCCCGGCTTGATGGAGGGATTGGGCGAGATGACGCCGGAGATGATGCACGGTTCGCCGTGGCACGAGGAATACGTGCGCATCGCGCCGCGACCCGAAGACTTCCCACACTGTTCGCGAAAAAGACCCAGATGGATCAGCAGCTCAAAGACCTGCCGGACGAGGCCATTCGCGCGATCACGGCACCAACGCTCCTCATCATCGGCGATTCCGATCTCGTCCGCCCCGAACACGCGGTCGAGATGTTCCGCTTGCTCGGCGGTGGCGTCTTTGGAGACACCCGGCCGGCTTGCCGGATTCTCAGCTCGCAATACTTCCGGGCACCTCACACGTGTCGTTGGTGAACCGCAGCGAGCTGTTGGTGCCGATGATTACCTCGTTTCTTGACGCCCCTATGCCACCTCCGCAGCCTTCCGGATAAAGCGGACATGCAGCGCCGCCGGCGTACCAACGAACTCGGCAATCTCATACCCGTCTGGTGCGTCCGCGAGGTCGTCGAAGAGCCGCTCACCGCCGCCCAGCAGGAGTGGGACGTACGCCAGGTGCATTACGTCGACGAGGCCGGCGCGGAGATACTGCTGGATCGTGGAGACGCCGCCGGCTAGCCGCACGTCTTGACCATCAGCAGCGTCGTATGCGCGCTCCAGGGCTGCCTCGATGCCGTCGGTCACGAAGTGGAAGACCGTCCCGCCCTCCATCGTGACCGATTCCCGCGGGTGGTGCGTGAGGACGAACGTTTGATGGTGGTACGGCGGGTCATCTCCCCACCAGCCCTTCCATTCGCCATCGGGCCAATCTCCTCGGATGGGCCCGAACATGTTGCGGCCCATGATCGTCGCGCCCAGGCCCACTTCACCCGCGGCAGCGAAACGATCATCGATGCCCTCGTCGCCGCCCTCTTCACCCCACATCTCGCGAAAGGTCCGGGTCGCGAACGCCCAATTGTGGAGCTGCAGCCCACCGACACCCAGCGGATTGTCGAGGGCCTGGTCCGGCCCCGCGGCGTAGCCGTCGAGCGACACGCTGAAGTTGTGTACGCGAAGCTTTGGCATCGACACCCTCCTGCTCTGCACGCTGTTCGATTGGCACTCTGACAAGCTGTTCGCAGGGACCGACTCCTTCGGCGCTTGCCTTGCAAACCGAAAGCATTCACGTTGCCCCACCGCAAGCCCCTGCAGTCGTCGGAGCGAACAGCTTGTCATAGTGCCCGGTTTCCTGACGCTTCGCATATGTTGCAACGTGTGCAGACCGTCAGCAACCTTCGTTCACGCAGGTTCCGACAAGGGAACGGCCAGTGACGTACGAGAAGGATCCGCGGGTCGACGATTACATCGACGCGCTGCCGGACTGGCAACAGGAGGTTTGCCAGCAGGTTCGCGATCTTGTTCATGCCGTTGATCCGGAGGTCAGCGAGACGATCAAGCGGCGGGTCCAGCCGTACTTCGTGCTTCAGGGCAACATCTGCGCACTGCTGGCCGCGAAAGACCATGTGAACGTTTTCCTCTACGACGGTGCGATTGTTCCTGATCCCGAGGGCATCATCACCGGCGGCCACGACAACACGACGGCCCGAACCGTTGCCGTACGCCAGCACGAGAAGATCAACACCGCAGCCCTCGGCGAGATGTTCCGGCAGATCATCGCCAACAACCGGGCCGGCGGTTGGCGCAAGATCAAACAGGAGAATTAGATGACCGAACGCGATGGGGGCGAGCCAGCGACGGCTCGCACGATCCCGCCACAGGCGTGGCAGCTCGACGCCGCGAGCCTGTCCGACGCGAACAAGGCGCTGCGCGTCCTGCCCCGCGAGCTCCGCCCGTACACGCGCGGCATCCGCATGGTCGGACGAACTGTTACCGTCACCGCGTCGGATGACCTAGTGCCCGTGCTCGCCGGTCTGGAACGGTGCGGCGCCGGCGACATCCTGGTGGTCGATGCCGGCACCACGGAGCACGCCGTGCTGGGGGAACTCTTCGCGACCGAGGCGATCCGCCGTCAGATGGCAGGCGTCGTCGTATACGGACTGTGCCGCGACACAGCGACGCTGGCCCAGCTGCCGCTCCCCATCTACGCGCTCGGAACGATCGCCCAAGGCGTGCCGGAGCTCACGGCCTGCCCGCGATTCAGCAGCCCGTACGCCTCGGCGACGTCGAGGTTCACCCCGGCGAGATCATGATCGGCGACGACGATGGCATCGTGGTGGTCAGCGACGCCGAGCTGGACGCGGCATTACCGGCGGCCGAGGCGATTCAGCGGCGCGAGGGCGCGATCCGCGCCGCCATTCAGGATGGCAGGTCATTGTTCGAGCAGCTGAACTTCGCCGAGCACATCGAGAATCTGCAAGCCGGGCGACCGACAGCGCTCGCGTTCGAGGAGACATGAAATCCTCGCCACGCGCGCGCGCGCCTGGTCCGGCGCGCTTGCGCGTCGTTCGACAGGCTCAGGCCACATGACGGAGGCTGTCCGATGGGCTGAGCGAGCTGGACCACGCACGCTTAGCACAACGTCGATCCGAGGTGCGCCAAGGGAATTCCAGAGCTCGATGCCGAGCTATCGGCCCACTCCACTCGTCGACGTTCCAGATCTCGCGGCCGAACTGAACGTGGCAACTGTGCTGGTCAAGCAGGAATCCAGCCGTCTCGGCCTACCGGCCTTCAAGATCCTCGGTGCGTCCTGGGCGGTGAATTGCGCTCTGAGCCAGCGCAGCGGCATCGATGGACCAGCAACAAGCCTGAACCAACTGCGAGAACGTTGCGGGCCGACCACCCTGGTCACCGCGACGGATGGCAACCACGGTCGCGCGGTGGCCCGAATGGCTGCACTGCTTGGACTCTCGGCCCGCATATACGTTCCGGCGGGAACGGCGGAACACACCGTGGAGGAGATCGCCAGCGAGGGCGCCGAGGTCGTGCAGACCAACCTGATGTACGACGACGTCGTACGAGCCGCTGCCAGCTCGACCGCCGGGCGCCCGGACGATCTACTCATTCAGGACACGGCCTGGCAGGACTATGAGCAAATACCGTCATGGATCGTGGACGGCTACGGCACCCTGTTCGCTGAGATCGATGAGCAGCTCGGCAAGCGAACGATCCACCTCGTTGCCGTGCCGACCGGCGTCGGATCGCTGCTGCAGGCCGCATTGCAGCACTACCGCGATCCAGCCCTCCAGCCGCAGCCGGCCGTTCTCGCGATCGAGCCGATCACAGCCGCGTGCGTCGCGGCCAGTCTTGCCGCAGGCAGACCGGTCAGCGTCAAGACGTCAGCACCGACCATCATGGCTGGCCTGAACTGTGGCACCGTCTCCACGATTGCCTGGCCCGCCATCCGCGACGGCCTCGATGCAGGGGTAGCGGTTACTGACGATCAGACCCGAGCGGCAATGCAGAGGCTGAACGAGCTCGGAATTCCGGCCGGGCCCTCCGCCGCGGCATCACTGGCCGGCGTACGCGTGGCGCTGGGTGATTCACGTCATCGTGCGGCGCTCGCGATCAGCGAGCAGAGTGCGCTGGTGTTGATCAGCACGGAAGGTGCGGTCTGGTGTCGCGCTAGATGGGTGATTTCGGGGCCTCAAGCTCTAGGAGTTGATCATGGTCGATCAAGCCGCCGCGTACAACAGTTGGTGGCAGTTCCGGAATGACTCGTGGTCGCGGTTGGAGGAAGCTACCGCCCGGATCAACTCATCGCGACGACGCGGCAAGCCGATTGATGAGCAGATGACTGAGGCCGTGCACGAACAATGCTGGCATTGGCGCCGCTGGAACAGTTCTGGGCATTTCCTGGTCACGCCGCCTTCGGTGTCGTCCAGGAGCTGGCAGCGGCCGGCAGCTGGGAACGGTTGGGACGACTGGTGGCTCGGATCAACCGGGCTCTCGTCACCGAGTCATACCGTACGGGTTCGCTCGACGATATCGCTTATGCCGAACATCGAGCCGACAGCGAGGAGATGGTCTTCGGCGTACCGCATGATGCTTTCAGCCGGCCATATTTCGAGGTCCTCGTTGTTGAGACCATGACGCCCGCACAGGAGGAGCAACTCCGCGAAGAGGTCCGCAGCTGGCGCCGCCCCGGAGATCCCTTCATTTATGACCTCGTCATCGTGGGGAGTGGCATTGAGGCCGCCGTCGCCGTGCGGCTCAACGCGAACATCCAGGCGTGCGTGATCAGGCGACGCTTTTCGCACGCGGCCGTGCGTGAGTCTCAGCAGACTCGCCAACTTCTCCGACACAACGCTGTCGAACGATCTTGCCGACCATTCCCCTGACGAGCGGGCGCAGATTCTGGCACCCCGCTTGGCTCAGATCCGGCCCGAGGTCGATCTGTACTTGATGAGCGAAATAGCGGTCGAGGATGTCGCAGGAAAGGTCAGCCATCACTTCCGCAGGGTCTTCCATGCACGCGAAGGTGCACTCGAGCTGCACCTGACGATCCTCGCCGGCGTCGCCGAGCGCTACCGTACGCCGTTCTTCGAGGCCCTCCGCACGTACAGTCAGCGGCCCACCGGGGTGTTTCACGCGCTGCCGATCTCGCAAGGCAAGTCGATCGTGAACTCGCACTGGATCCGCGACATGGTGGGCTTCTACGGTCTGGACATCTTCATGGCCGAAACCTCGGCGACCACCGGCGGGCTCGACTCGCTGCTCGAGCCGACTGGCCCCCTGCGCGAGGCCCAGCAGTTGGCGGCCGAGGCCTTCGGCTCCCGGCAGACCTACTTCGTCACCAACGGAACCTCGACAGCCAACAAGATCGTCGCGCAGGCGTTGCTCGCGCCAGGGGACATCGTCCTCGTCGACCGCAACTGCCACCAGTCACACCATTACGGGCTGATGCTGGCCGGCGCCGAAGTCACCTACCTCGACGCATACGCGCTCAACGAGTACTCGATGTACGGTGCGGTTCCGCTGCGCGAGATCAAGTCGGAACTCCTCGCGCTGCGAGCCGCGGGCAAGCTCGACCGGGTCAAGCTCCTGGCGCTGACGAACTGCACGTTCGACGGAATCGTGTACGACGTCGGCCGCGTCATGGAGGAATGCTTGGCGATCAAGCCGGATCTTGTCTTCTTGTGGGATGAGGCATGGTTCGCGTTCGCACGCTTCCACCATGTCTATCGGCCGCGTACGGCGATGGAGGCCGCACGCATCCTCGCCGACAAGTTGCGCTCGCCGGAGTACCGCGCGGAAGTACGAGGCAAGCCTGCCCCGCGATGAGAGCACCGAGGCGCTGCTGAATCGACGCCTCAGTCCTGACCCGGCACGTGCTCGGGTCCGGGTCTACGCGACTCACTCCACGCACAAAACGCTGACCTCGCTACGTCAGGGGTCGATGATCCACGTCTACGATCAAGACTTCGCGCTGAAGGTGGCGGAGAGCTTCCACGAGGCCTACATGGCGCATACCTCCACCTCGCCCAACTATCAGATCTTGGCCTCTCTTGATCTTGGTAGGCGCCAGGCCGCCCTGGAGGGCTTCGAGCTCGTACAGCGGCAGCTCGAGTACGCGATGAAGCTGCGTGACGCAATTGATCATCATCCGCTGCTGAGCAAGTACATGCATTGCCTGAGCACGGCAGAAATGATCCCGGAGCGATTCCGTGCCTCCGGTATCGCCCAGCCGTTGCGTACCGGTCTGAACAACATGGTCACTGCCTGGGAGCAGGACGAATTCGTTCTCGATCCCGTCCCGGGTGACCCTCTACATCGGGCTCACCGGCATCGACGGCGCAACGTTCAAACGCGCACGGCTGATGGACAAGTTCGGCATCCAGATCAACAAGACCTCGCGTAACACCGTGCTGTTCATGACCAACATCGGCACCACCCGCAGCTCGGTCGCCTATCTCATCGAGGTTCTGGTCAGCATCGCGCGGGACATCGACAACCAGGCCGCGGAGATGAACCTCGCCGAGCGGGCGGCGTTCGAGCGTGCCGTGATGCATCTGACAAATCCCATCGCTCCGCTGCCGCACTTCAGCGGGTTCCACCCCGCATTCCTCAGCCAGAGTGACCCGCCAACCCCAGAGGGTGACGTCCGTCGGGCATTCTTCCTGTCCTACGACCACACCATGTGCGAATACCTGCCGGCTGCTGACATCGAGGAAAAGATGGAGAACGGCGAATCGGTCGTCTCGGCGACGTTCGTGACGCCGTACCCGCCAGGCTTTCCCGTGCTCGTGCCCGGCCAGGTCTTCAGCAACGAGATCCTGTCGTTCATGCGGAGCCTCGATACCCCGGAGATCCACGGGTATCAGCCCGAACTCGGCTATCGCGTCTACACCTCCAAAGCGCTGGAGATCGTCTCCGAGAAGTCCGACAGCTGAAGCCATTCCCGCATGAGCTGTCAGGCGCTACGGGGTCGGTCGCGCCAGAGCAACCAGCCAACGACCGCGACCACAACAAGCTGGAGCACGATCCCTACACTCTGGGCGACGGCGTCCGGCGTCGGGAAGCCTTCCAGGTGGAGAAAGTGGAAGACCGCGTGCGGCACGGCATATACCGCAGCCGCGCCGACCGCGACTGCGCTCAGCAGCCACCGGCCGGTCACCGCGGCTGCAGTGAGCACCACCGTCAGGGCAAGGCTCAGCTCGCCGACGTCACGAGTCAAATGCTCGTTGTACGGCGGAAGCAGCGAGACCCAAGGATGTCCAGGTAGCGGGAAACTGCGGTAGAAACTCGTGGGCACCAGCGACGCCCAGACACCGACGATGCCCTGCAACAGCGCGAGAATTCCCAACCCTGCTCGCACGACCGACGTCGTACGCGCGCCTGCCGATGCCTCCATGGAAGTCATTCTCGCGGGCGAAGCGTGACAGCAGCGGCCTTCCGCCGGGTGAAGCGGGAGTTGATCACGGCGTTGGCGACCCGGAAGCCAAGGTTGCGGTTCATGATCTGGAAACGGCTTGTGAGGTGGAACTGATGTGCAGACCGCCGCGATTCCAGCACCGCCTTGCGTCCTCGCGCGGCAATGGTGGCCGCAACGTGATCGGCATCAGCACGCAGGTTGCCAGACCCCAGCAGCTCGGCAAGCGCCAAGGCATCAAGCATTGCCGTGTTGGCCCCTTGACCCTGGAACGGACTCATGGGATGCGCGGCGTCGCCGATCAACCAGAGATTGCCGTCGCGAATGCTTTTGTTGGTTCCCTGTCGTAGTAGCCGCGAGGCTTGATCGACTCCGGATCGGCTGCTGCCGTGATCGAGCGGACCAGCTGGTGCCAGTCTGCCGTCGCCGCCTGGACCTGGCGTAGCAGGTTCGTCTGACTGGTCGAGTCCAAGACGGACGGATCGACGTGCGAGGTGTAGGAGAAGTGGACACCACCAGGCTGTTGATAGCAGAAGAACGAGTCACCGCGGTCGCCCAAGGTCATGAAGTAGCCCCGCTGAGCAGCGGATCTTCGCTGGACAGCGCCGCGTCACCATTGATCGCGGAGAGCCCGAGGAAGTGTGGGGAATCATCGACAAGCTGCCGCCGCAGGGCCGAGCCCACACCATCAGCGGCGATCACCACATCACCATCCACGTGGCGTCCGCCGGTGAAGACGACTCGAAAGCGGTCAGCTAACGCTTCATAGCCGAGGGCCTGATACCCGTATTGCACTCGCGTGGTGGCCAGCGCAGCAGCGATCACCGACTGCAGATGATCACGTTGTACGCGGTATGTCTGGCGCGGTCCGTCGTTCCCCGAGGAAGGGCCAGCAGCGTAGCGCCCTCCCGATCGGTGATCACGAAATTCGTTATCTGCTGAGCACCGGTGGCCAGGACTTCGTCCCTCAGCCCGAGTCGCTCGAGGACGGCGAGGCCCGAATCTCCCTTTAGTCCGATGGCATAGCCCTTCCGGCCGCTCGGCCGCCGTGGCATCACGCTCGAAGATCTCCACCTCAATGCGCGGCGCTAGCTGAGCGAGAGCGGCCGCAAGAGTCAGACCGCTGATCCCAGCTCCAACGATGATCACCTTCATGATCCACCCCCTGGTCGAACCCAGCCACAGACGCCGACTTGTCAGAATCTCGGCACCATATGTGGTGCTGAGATTCTGACAAGTCCTCACGTGGAGATGTTGTCGCCGAGCCGGGCGGCCTGGCGATTGAGGTAGCGCTGCTGTGGCAGGTTAGTGGCCCTGCGGGCCGCAGCCAGGTACGCCTCGCGAGCTGCGGTCGTATCACCGGTCATCTCCAGCAGGTGCGCCTGCACCGCGTACAGCCGATGATCCTCAGCCAGCTGCTTGTCCTGCGCCAGGCCCTGGACTCGCTCGAGTCCCACGGTTGGACCGTCGGCCATGGCGACGGCGACGGCGTGATTCAGCGCGACCATCGGGTTGTCTGAGCCTTGCAGCAGCAACTCATACAGTGCCTTGATTTGCGGCCAGTCGGTCTCCTGCGCGGTGGGTGCCTCGTCGTGGATCGCAGCAATCGCGCCTTGGAGCTGATATGGACCAGGTGTCCCCCGCGGCAATGCGTGGGTGATCAACGCGACTCCTCGGCGATGTAGTCCGCGTTCCACAAAGAGCGATCCTGCTCTGCCAGCGGTACCAGCTCACCAGTGGCGGTGGTCCGGGCAGCGCGGCGGGCATCTGTGAGCAGCATGAGAGCCAGCAGACCGGCAACCTCGCCATCATCGGGCAGCACTTTGTGCACGATCCGAGTGAGCCGGATGGCTTCTGTGGCGAGCTCGACACGATGCAGACTGGGTCCCGCAGTCGCGGCGTAGCCCTCGGTGAAGATCAAATACAGCACATGGAGGACCGCGGCGAGCCGTTCCGCACGTTCCTTCCGGGCCGGCAGCCGAAAGGGGATTCCGCTGTCCTTGATCTGCTGCTTCGCGCGCGTAATCCGCCGGGTCATCGTGGACTCGGAAACGAGGAAGGCACGAGCGACCTCGGTCGTCGTCAGACCACCAACCGCCCGGAGCGTAAGCGCAATCTGTGCCGGCTGCGAGAGCGCCGGGTGACAGCACATGAACAACAAGATCAAGGTGTCGTCGGAATCGGCCGTGTTGTCAGTGCCGTCGGTTTGGTGCGGAGGCAGCTCCCAACGAGCCACCGTGTCTTCTCGACGCCGACGAGCCTGCTCGCTGCGTAACAGATCAGTCAGCCGACGGGCTGAGACGGTGATCAACCATCCCTTCGGATGGTCAGGGACTCCGTCGCTCGGCCACTGGGTTGCCGCTGTCAGCATTGCTTCCTGCACGGCGTCCTCAGCAGTGTCGAAGTTGCCGTAGCGGCGTACCACCGCGGCAAGAACCTGCGGCGCCAGCTGGCGCAGCAGGCTCTCGACATCGGTGCCAGCCACAGTCCGCTTCGTCAGTAGCTGATCTCGGCAGCCGATTCCATGATCGGCCGCACGTCAGCGTAGGCGTTGGCGGTGACATGCTCTGGCGCGGGACAGGCCGCCAGTCGTCCAGCGATTTCAGTCGCTCGATCGAAGCTGTCGCACTCCACGATCCAGTAGCCGGCGAGCACCTCCTGGGTCTCGGCGTACGGGCCGTCGGTTGCGAACGGCACGCCGCTCTGCGCACCGAGGCGTCTGGTGTGCACCGGCGCGGCCAATGCCCGGGTCTCGACGAGCTCGCCGGCCTCGGCAAGCTCGGCGTTGAAGGCCTCCATGAAGGCACTCATCGCCGCGAAGTCCTCCGGCGACCATGCCGGCTGCCCAGTGTCCTGCCCGGCCATGCCGTCGTAATCCTGCTGCGACGCGTACGTCAAGATCATGTACTTCATGTCCTGCTCCTTTCCACGGCGCCCATCTCGGCGCCTCTCACGGTGACGTCGAAGCTGAGGACCTATCCCGGACACCCAGCTCAGCCTGCCAGGATCGGAGCGTGACCGAAGACTCCGCTCCGCCGCCGGTCGAATCCGTCGCCGAGACCGACGATGCCGATCGAGATCATCTCCGCAAGGAGGGCTGGACGATGGCTCTCTACTGTGGCCGTCTGTCTGATTGCTGCGCTGACCGCACTCCAGAACGCGATTGCTATCCCGGGCCGGGTCATGGGCCTGGTCTGGGGCACCACCATCGGCCTCGCTCTTGCGCATCTGTTCGCGTTCCGCATTGCAGGTCGGCTGGTTCACGATGGCCGGATCTCCAAGAGCGATCGGATCGTCTCGGGAATCCAGCTTGCCGCGGCCGCCGCCGTGGCGGTATTAGTCAGCGTGCCGGTCCTCATCGCGCCGCCGGATAGCGAGCTCGACTGGGCCCGCTATCATGTGCGCCGGAATCATTGGGGTCGGCGGCTATGGGGTCGCCCGTGGTGCCGAGCAGAACCGAATCCGTTCCCTCGCGTTCGCTACCGGAGTACTCGCTGTTGCCCTCGTCGTTGCCGGGATCAAGCACGCGCTGGTTGGTCACTAGGCGTCGGAATCCGAGGCCAAAGGCGCGGTCGCGATGCGCGAAGGCTGTATTCACAGCCGGATGAGAGGATTGCCGACATGGCCGTCCCGAAGATCCTGGTGCGCGCGGGTCGAGCGCTGAGCAACGGCCTGTATCGAGCCACCGGCGGCCGACTGATGGGCACCGTGCGCGGCATGCCGGTGCTGCTGCTCACCGTTCGCGGCCGCAAGTCGGGCGCGAAGCACACGATTCCGGTCCTGTATCTCGAGGACGACGGCAACGTATCTGGTGACCGGTTCAGGCGCCGGGTCGGCGAAGGAGCCTCAGTGGTTCCAGAATCTGCGCCGCGCTGATGAGGCAGAAATCGAAGTCGGGCGACGACGGCTTGGCGTGCGCGTCGCCGTGGCTGATGGCGCTCAGCGCGAGGTCCTGTGGCAAAAGTTGCTTGTGCGTGCACCCTTCTTCGCCGATTACCAGGCGAAGGTCGAGCGGCAGATACCCATGGCGGTGCTGACACCCGTGGGCTGATCACCCGGTGAGGTGGTCGAAGTCCCCTCGGACCCACGCGATGTAGCGGTCGGCGGATCGGCGCACCCACTCTTCGGCGTCGCTTCTGACCTGCCCGCCGAAGTTGTCGTAGAGCCGATCGAAGTCGAGTTGCAGCACCCGGTCAGCCACCTTCGCCACGACTGCTGCCGAGAGGGGAATCTTGTTCGGGTAGCTACGCATGAACGAGACCCAATGCTCGTCCGGTGTGCAGGCCACGGTGTCACCGCTCAGCAGCACTCCGCGATCGTCGGCCCCCACGAACTGAGCGACCGCGCTGCCAGGAAAGTGGCCGCCGATTCGATGGAGCACAACTCCGGGCAGCACGTCTGTTTTCTCCTCCCAGATTGTGACAACTGGGTCGTCGCGCTGGAGCCATTCCCGGTCGGCAGCCTGGACATAGACCGGCACGCCGCCGAACCGATGGGACCACTCGACCTGGACACCGAACATGTGCGGATGGCTGGCCGCGACTGCGGCTACCCCGCCCAACTGCTGAACGGCCCCAACCAGCTCATCGTCGACGTACCCGTTGGGATCCCAGAGCAGGTTGCCCGACGTCGTTTGGATGAGCAGTGCGCGCTGGCCGATCCCGACCGACGGCTCGATTGCGATGCCATGCAAACCCGGCTCGACTTCGGCGATCCTTCCCTTGTGCCCGGCAGCGCGTAGCTCCTCCAGCGTGGTCCACTTCTGGCCAGTGGGGCGTACATATTGACGCTCGTCGGCACAGATCGCACAGACGGCGGCTGGCTCATCGTGTTCTACGGCGCAGGTACGACAGATTGTGATTGTCACGATGCCTTCTCCCCTCGGATTCAAATCTGACTGCTTGTCAAGCCTGCCTCGACTGCCACTAAGGGGATTGCCTGCGTGGCGGCGGCTTTCAGGGGCTCGTGCTAAGTATCTCGACCCGTACGTGAAAGGGCGTCAGTACATGGAGTGCCTAATTACGGCCGACCATCTGCTGCTGAGCTAGGCGGAGCATTTCACGAGCCACCATCGGACCGGCATTCTGATTCTGGCCGGTGACCAGATTCCCGTCGACGACCCAATGGTTCGCGAGTATGTCGGTGATCCGGGTGCTCGACTCGTACAGCGCCCCTTACGACGAAGCTCTGTCTCGGGATGCTGAGGTGTGTCGGTGATTCGCAGGTCGCGGATCTGCCGGTTACTGACTCCAGTGACGCGTCGGCCTTCGACCAGGGGCGGCCATCGGTCGGCCGTGGCATTGATGAGTCCGAGGGGGCCGTGGCAGACGCCGCCGATGATCTTGCCAGCCGCATTGGCATCGGTGATCTTGGCCCCAAGCACCTCGGAGAACCCCAAGTCGAAAGCGGCTCCCCAACCGCCAGCCAGATAGACGATGTCGTACGCATTGATGTCCACGGACGTAACGGGCAGCGAGTTAGTGATCTTGGCACGGAGCACGTGATCAGCAAGGAGGCGGTCATCGGCCGCCGTACGGATGATCGAATTCACCGAAAGAGGGTCGACCGGAATCACGCCACCAGCAGGGCTCGCCACGTCGACATCCATGCCGGCATCAAGGAAGGCGTAGTACGCCGCGGTCAGCTCGCTCGCGAAGACGCCGGTGGGCTTGCCGATGTCGAGCATCCCGTGGTTCGTGGCGACAATCAGGGCCTTGTGGCCGGCCACGTTCCACCGTGATCGGCTCTGGGTCGTCGGGATGCAGCCCGAGCTTCTGCACGATCTTGCGGAGCAGCAGCGCCGGTGGTGACGGTCGTTTCATGACGTGCTGTCCTCTCGGCCGCTGTGGACGCTGCGCATGACCTGGTCGACAGGCCTTGGCTGATCCAGATGGAACTCCAGGCTCAAGTCTCGCCTCGGTCGAGGCAGGACCACAATTCACCGCGATCGACGAAGCACGTCGGGGCGACCAACTTTGTCCACCGGATGCTCTGGTGTCATCATCGAAGATCATCCGACGGCGAGGGCGCGATCATGTCATGGTTCCGGTGGTTTCGACCCAACGTCCGCGATCGCCTGGCTCCGTACAACCTGCGCCCTGATGTGCTGGCCGCCGCGTCTGCGATGGCCTCTGACCAGCGCTCCGACGTCTACGTCGCCCGGCTCCAGTCCTCACTCACCGACTCCGAGACGGTGTTGCGAATGATGGACGGGCGCTACGCCCGGGAGATGGGCTTGCTCGTGCTCACCAGCGAACGCATCCTTTTCCGCTCCCGCCGCAGCAGCGGGACGACCGCCTTCAGCGTGCTGCTGCACGACATCGTGGCTATCGAGGCCTACACCCGCAAGGTATCCGGAACTGTCCGCCTCACGACACGGGCAGGCAGCCTCATCATTGACCAGATCCTCGGCACCCAGGGTGAGATGCTCGCCGACGAGGCCCAAGAGGCGATCCGCGGTGGGTCTCGGCCAGAGCGGGACCCGCTGGACGTCCTAGCCGAACTCCGCGCACTACGCGACAGTGGGATGATCAGTGCCAGTGAGTTTGAGATCCGCAAGTCTGCAATCTGGCGCGACATCTAAGCGGCGCGAGATCATCGGTATCGATCGTCAACACGAGACCAACACGGACAGGGGACAACGGTGCAATATCGCTACGTCGGCAACTCAGGTTTCAAGATCTCGGAGATCACCTACGGGAACTGGGTGACGCACGGCTCGCAAGTGGAGAACGATCAAGCAAAGGCCTGCGTACGGGCCGCGCTCGATTCCGGCATCACAACCTTCGACACAGCGGACGTGTACGCGAACACTCAGGCCGAGACGGTGCTCGGCGAGGCCCTCGAAGGGGAGCGACGCGAATCGCTGGAGATCTTGACCAAGGTCTTCGGGCCCACCGGACCAAAGGGACACAACGATGTCGGGCTCTCCCGCAAGCACATCATGGAGTCGATCAACGGATCGCTGACGCGGCTGCAAACCGACTACGTCGATATCTACCAGGCGCATCGTTTCGACTACGAAACACCGCTCGATGAGACCATGCGCGCCTTCGCCGACCTGGTGCGGATGGGCAAGGTGCTCTATGTCGGCGTGAGCGAGTGGACCGCCCAGCAGATCCAGGACGGCCACGACCTGGCTGAGGATCTCGGCATCCACCTGATCTCCAACCAGCCGCAGTACTCAATGCTGTGGCGAGTGATCGAGAGCGACGTCGTACCGGTCTGCGTCTCACTCGGCATGTCCCAGATCGTCTTCTCCCCAATCGCCCAAGGTGTGCTCACCGGAAAGTACCGGCCGGGCGAGCAGGCGCCAGCCGGGCTCGCGGGCCACCGACGAGAAGGGCGGCGCGGACATGATCAAGCGGTGGATGAGCGACGACGTCCTGGAGCGCGTACAGCAGCTCGAGCCGCTCGCCGAGGAGGCAGGCCTTTCCATGGCACAGTTGGCGGTCGCGTGGGTGCTCGCAGAACGACAATGTCGCGAGCGCGATCATCGGGGCGTCGCGGCCCGAGCAGGTTCATGACAATGCCGCAGCATCGCAGGTCAAGCTGGATGATGATCTGCTGGCCAAGATCGACAAGGTACCTCTGACCCGATAGTTGAGCGCGATCCCGCGAGGACATTGCAGCAGCTCTCCGCAGACGCGCGAAGCCTAGGACGGGTTGTCAGTGATCATCCGCGTCTTCAGGCCGACGATCTCACCCAGGCAAAGAAGGTGAGTTCGAGTCGTTCCTCGACGAGGTAGGCAATACCGCTGGTATCGCGGGCAGCCAGGGCTCGTTGCGCAGCATGTGGGCAAGCCGCGCGATCCGTCGTCGACCGAGTACCTCTACGTCACGGTGTGGGAGGACGTCGACTCGATCCGAGCGTTCGCCGGCGAGCGCTGGCAAGAGGCTGTGATCGCTCCTGACGAGGAGCACCTCCTCAAGGAGACTTGGATTGGGCACTACGACGTGATCGAGACCGACTAAGAGGCGCGCGCGGCTCGCCACCTGCTGGGTGCGTTTCCCAGCACACAGCCGCACTAAACGCACCATCAAACCGGGCACGTAGGGGATGTCCCCAGTCAGCAAATGTGAAGACGCACATCCAGCGCGTCCTCGTCGCGGTGAGGTCTCTGCGCGGCACCCTCGTGATGCTCAGACGCCCAAATTGAGCTGACGCTCAGGCGCCCAAATTGAGCTTCGACACAACCCACGAACGCAGCTGAGCAACGGGAGCCGCACCGATCTGCTTGTCGATGACCTCGCCACCCGACAGCAGCAGAAGGGCTGGGATGGCGAGCACATCGAATCGTTGGCTCAAGCCTGGCGCCTCGTCTGCGTTGATCTTGACGAGCTTCAGTCGTCCTGCAAACTCACCGGCGATTTGCTCCAGTGCCGGGCTGACCATTCGACAGGGACCGCACCAAGGCGCCCAGATGTCGACGAGTGCAGGAATGGTTGCGGCCTCTACAACGGAGGCGAAGTCGGCGTCGGATGCGTTCACCACCCAGCGAAGCGGCGCCTGGCACTTTCCACAACGTGGCACGCCCGTGGCCGCAGCCGGTACGCGGTTCTTGGTATGGCAGTTGGTGCACGCCACAATTTCCGGCTCTGAGTTCTCCACGTTTGAGCTCCATGCGGCTGCCCTTGTCGCCAACGGTCCACTCACATGATACAACAGTAGGTTCGTCACCCGGCGGATGGATGAGTGAGCGGCGACGAGTAATGGCCCCCCGTCCGATTGTGGTCATGGCCGATCGCCTAACATCTGTGTTCCGTGAGAATCAGCGCACGCAACCAAATCGCTGCCAGTGTCACCGGCATCAACCGCGGGGAAGCCATCGCCAATGTCGAGCTGGACGCCAACGGCACCCGGCTCGTTGCATCGATCACTGGTCGAGGCCGTGGAAGAGCTCGGCATCACCGAAGGCAGCGCCGTGACCGCCATCGTCAAGGCCTCGACGTCATCCTCGCCGTCGAAGCTGACTTGGACTCGACCTCCTCGAGCTTTGAACCTAGGACTCCCGATCACGACCAGCGAGGTCAGCTGACGTGACGGATCTGCCGGATTCGACAGCGTCGTCGCGGGTGTAGCGGCGAGTGGGCGAAGACGGACCTCCCGTACCCACCGAGGAGTCTCCGCCGTAAACCTCCAGGTCCGTGGCCTTGGCGGTCAGCCATACATTGCCGCCGGAGGTCAGCTCGAGCTCGGAGACGGCGCTCGGGGTGACGTCCACCAGCGCCGACGGCTCGCCATCGAGGTCAATCCGGACCCGGTCAGTGAGCAGGGTGAGCCCGACGATGGTCGCAGGCCAGGTGTTGCGCGCGCTGGTGTGGGGTTGCTCGATGCTGACGACCACGGCTGAGGGCCGGAGCGCGCACGAGCACGTCACCGTGCTGGCCGTGGTCGGGTACGACGAACACACCGCCACCGCGCAGTTTGACCTTCGCGCCGTCGACCTCCCCGGCGTACAGAGTTCAGCCCGACCAGCTTTGCGACGTACTCCGTCGCCGGCCGCCGTGCGACTTCTGCCGGTGCGCCCTCCTGCACGATGCTGCCCTCCTCGAGCACGAGGAGCCGGTCGGCGAGCACGAGCGCCTCCAACGGGTCGTGGTGACCAGGAGGCATGGTCCACCGAAAGTCTGACAGGTGGCGGCTGAGCTCGGTCTGGACGTCGAGACGCGTGCGCGCGTCCAGCGCCGACAACGGCTCGTCGAGCAGCAGGAGTGCCGGATCTCCGGCCAGCGCCCGCGCCAGCGCCACCCGCTGCGCCTGACCTCCTGAGAGGTCGGCCGGCCGGCGGCCGGCGAACGGCGTCAGACCCAGTCGGTCCAGCCAGCGGGACGCCGTCGCGCGGGCCTCGATGTCGGCTGATGCCGCGGCGCGCGGGGAGAAGGCGACATTGTCGAGCACGCTCATGTGCGGAAAGAGCCGATAGTTCTGGAACACGAACCCGACCGGGCGCTCAGCCGCTTCCGAGGAACTTGCCAGTAGCCGCGTCGTCGACCACCTGGCCGTCGAGCAGGATTTGACCGCGCGACACCGGGATCAATCCGGCCACCGCGCTGAGCAGGGTGGACTTGCCGGAGCCGTTCGGCCCCAGGACTCCGGAGCACCTCGCCAGGAGCCGCGCCAGGTCGACCGCGCAGCGTGAACTCGCCACGGATCACCTCGGCGTCTGATGTCCGAGCCCTGCCCGACCTCAAACGCTCACTGGGTCGAGCCGCCGCGCAGCCACTTGTCTCGCAGGGTCACGAGCACAGTGACGGACACCAGCAGCAGCACCAGGCTGAGCACGATGGCGGCGTCCGGGTCGGTCTCGAGCGCGTAGTAGACGGCGATCGGCATCGTCTCGCGTACGCCCGGGAAAGCTCCCGGCGAAGGTGATCGTGGCGCCGAACTCACCCAGGGCCCGCGCCCAGCACAGCACCGCGCCCGCACCCAGCGAAGGCGCGACCAGCGGGACGGTGATGCGCCGGAACACCGTCATCCTGCCTGCCCCCAGCGTGGCGGCTGCCTCCTCGAACCCCCAGGTCGGCCGACCGGAGCGCCCCCTCGACGGTGATGATCAGGAACGGCATCGCCACGAACGTCTCGGCCATGATGACCGCGGCCGGGCTGAACGGGATCGTGATGCCGAACCACTGGTCGAGGTACCGCCCGACAAAGCCCTTGCGGCCAAACGCCAGCAGCAGCGCGACCCCGCCGACCACCGGCGGCAGCACCAGCGGCAGCGTGACCAGCGCCCGCAGCGAGCCGCAGCCCAGGAAAGTCGGTCCGGGCCAGCACCCAGGCGCAGCGGCACGCCGATGACCAGCGAGACCGCGGTCGCGACTGTCGATGTCCACAGCGACAGTCGCAGCGCCTGGCGATGCGTCCGAGCCCCGCAGGATGCGACCACAGGTTCCCCCAGGGGGCCTGGCAGAATCAGACCGGCCAGCGGCAGCACGAGGAACGCAACCGCGACGCAGTGCTGGCGCCAGCAACGGCACCGGCACCGAACGCGAACCGCCACCCGTGGCTAGCTCGCCGCTGGCGCTCCCGCTGGCTCAACCGCGACGGTGTCGCCAGCGTGCTCACCATCAGATCCGACGCTTGGTACCAGGTCAGGGCTGCCTGGAACCCTGCGGCGGTCAGCACACTCTCGCCCGGCCGGCGAGAGCACGCATGTCCACGAAGGCGGACGCTACGTCGCGGCGTTGCCGCTCTTGGTGCAGAGCGGCGATCGGGTAGTCGGTGGAGGCGTTGACGTCGGCCGGGATCTCCACGCCCTTGACCTTGTCGCCGGCGGCCTTCACGTCGGTCACGTAGACCATCCCGGCGTCGACCTCGCCGAGCTGCGACCTTGCTCAGCACGGACTTCACGTCGGGCTCGAGCGTGACCGGCTTGACCGTGATCTTGGCGTTGGTGAAGACCTGCTGCGCGACCGACGCCGCACGGCACCTGCGGCTGGCACAGCGCCGGTCTTGACCGATGACTTCGCCAGGTCGTTGACCGAGGCGACCTTGGCCGGGTTGCTCGGCGGGACGGCGATCTCCATCATGTTCGTCGCGAAGACCTTCGGGTCGGACGCGCCGCCGGCGGTGACGACCTGGTCCATGTTCTTCGGTGCTCGCCGAGGCGAACACGTCGGCCGGCGCACCGGCGTTGATCTGCTCGGCCAGAGCCGAGCTGGCCGCGAAGCTGAACGTGACCTTCGTCCCCGGGTTGGCGGCCTCGAACTGCTTGCCGAGCTCGGTGAACGACTCGGTCAGCGACGGCGGCCGCGAACACTGTGATGCTGCCCCGACAGCGACGCGCGAGCTCGAACTCGCTGCCGACGGCTGGACGTCGAGCTCGTGCCGCTGCTCTGGCTGGACCCGCACCCAGCGAGACCGACGGCGATCAGCGCGAAGCCGTGCAGAAAGGTGACGGCGAATCGTCGCATGAGAACTCCTCGGTGCTGGTCTCGCTGTCAGCGAGGTCAGCGGTTCCTCGGTATTTCCACCGAGACGTTGGTGGCCTTCACCGCTGCCACCGCCAGCACCCCGGGCTCCAGCCCCAGGTCGTCCACGGCCTCGCGGCTCAGCAGCGAGACGAATCGGTGCGGCCCGGCCTGAATCTCCACCTGCGCCATCACCGTGTCCCGCACGACGCGCGTGACCAGGCCGGTGAATCGGTTGCGCATGGACTCCGCGAACGACGACCCGGCTGTCAGCAGGGCCGCCGCCGGCTTCGGCGATCTCCTCAGCGAATCTGAGCCAGCATGCGCCCCGTCGATCACCTGCCGACCCGAGATGTCGGTGGTCGTCGTGATCCGCCCACCGTCGGCCCAGCGGCGGACGGTGTCGTCGCTCACCCCGAGCGAGCTCGGCGGCCTCCTTGATCCGGAACATTGGCACAAGGTGGACTGTAGCCGCATCATCGGCATCTCGATAGAGTTCGTGGCGCATTTGCCCCATTTTCAGCTCGAAACAGGCAGACGCGTGGATGATCAACTGGCTTCGGCGAGCCGGCTTCGCGGCTGATCAAGTCCTGCGGCGAGTCGCGTATTCGAAGAGCGGACTATCGGCCCCGGAGCGAAAAGCGACTATCGGCCCTGGGAGCGAAAAGCGACTATCGGCCTGGGAGCGATCGCGGTAGCCCGAACCACGGCAGCACGCTGTTCTCGAAGCGGGTCATGGCGCAGATCCGGTCGCCGGTGAGGGTGAGGACGAATGAGGCCGATCCCGTGGCGGATGCCGGTAGGGGCGCGCAGGTAGGCCCCGAACGCTGGCTGACCGTTGGCTCGCGTCGGCACGAGGTCGAACCTCCGGCCCTGAGCGGAAGATGCTGGCGAAGAAGCGGGCCACGACGTCTCGGCCCTCGTATTCGAAGGGCATCGGTGGCATGGAGATGAAGACGTCGTCCGTCAGAAGGGCCACCAGCGCGTCGAGATCGGCGGACTCGTACGCGCGGACGAACTTCGCCACGATCGCATCCTCGGAGGGTGAGTCGGAGGCGGGAGGCGGTTCGCGGTCGGCGGTCGGCAGCCGTCGGCGCTGCAGGCTGGCGCGCGCCCGTTTGAGGGCGCTGTTGACCGATTCGACGGTCGAGTCCAGCATGTCGGCCACCTCGTTCGCGTGGAATCCGAGGACGTCGCGCAAGATGAGCACGGCGAGCTGGCGAGGCGGCAGGACCTGAAGGGCGGTCACGAAGGCCAGCGAGATGGATTCGGTCTGCTCGTAGCGGGCCTCCGGGCCGAGCGGCACGTCGATCGCACCCTCGAGGAGGGCGTCGGGAAACGGCTCGAGCCATACGACTTCGCCGAGCCGGGTCGGCTCGGGCGGTTCAACCTGGGGCATGTCCCACTCCCGGGCCGGGCGTCGGCTGGCCGAGCGACGCGCGTTGAGGCACCGGTTGGTGGCGATCCGGTAGAGCCAGGTGCGGAGCGAGGCGCGCTCCTCGAACCCTGCGAGGCCCTGCCAGGCGGCCAGCAGCGTGTCCTGGAGGGCGTCCTCGGCATCCTGAAAGGATCCGAGCATCCGGTAGCAGTGCACCTGTAGCTCTCGGCGGTGCGGCTCGGTCAGCGCTCGGAACGCGTCGCCGTCCCCGGCCCGCGCCCTCGAGATCAGGTCGGCTGTCACCACCCTCACTGTCGCGTCACCGTCTTCTCGCACCTTGTCGCACTTCCATCCTGTATAGACACCGGCCGAGTCGGGCGAACTGGGCGGTCCGCGCTGGGCGCCCACTTTCCTGACGTCGCGGTGTCTGCACCATCGACGGTGCGATCCAGCGACGGTCAGCTCATGAGCTGGGCGCATGTGACCACCCGGGCACAGAAAGGAACCAGAGATGATGCTGAAGGGCAAGGTTGCGGTGATCTACGGAGCCGGAGGCGCGATCGGCGGCGCTGTCGCACGCGCCTTCGCGCGCGAGGGGGCCAAGCTTTTTCTCACCGGGCGCTACCTGGCACCCGTCGAAGCTGTCGCCAAGGACGTCGTTTCCGCCGGCGGATCCGCCGAGGCGGCGGAGGTCGACGCTCTCGACGAGCAGGCTGTGGACGAGCATCTACAGTCCGTGATCGACACGGCGGGCCGCGTCGATATCTCGTTCAACGCGGTCGGCATCCCGAATACGAAGATTCTGGGTGTGCCTCTGGTCGAGCTGGATGTCGAGCAGTTCTCCCTGCCGATCGCGACCTACACGACGTCGTACTTCCTGACCGCGCGCCTGGCGGCCCGGCGGATGATCGCGAACAAATCGGGAGTGATCATGACCGTCACCGCGCTCCACTCGCGGATGGGCATCCCATTGGTGGGAGGCTACGGTCCGGCGATAGGCCGCCAAGGAGGCACTCACTCGAGATCTATCCGCCGAGCTCGCACCTCAGGGCATTCGCGTGGTCGGTCTGCGACCACAGGGCATGCCGGAGACAGACACGCTCAAGGAAGCCTTCGAGCCTCGCGCCAAGGCATCGGGAATGACCTGGGAACAGTTCCAAGAGTTGCTCGCAAGCAGGACCCACGCGCGACGGCTTATGACGCTCGAGGAGATGGCTAACGTGGCGGTCTTCATGGCTTCCGATAAGGCGAGCGGGATGACGGGAACCACCGTCAATTTGACCATGGGCAGCTTGGATGACTAGCGGTCGTCAAGGGCTCCGATCGGGAGAAGGAACTCTTCGCCCAGTCCGATCCCGGCGGTTATGGATCGACTCACCGAGTGCGCCCAATAGTCGAAGCTTCTCTGGCTCCTCGATTTGACGCGACGCGCATCTTACTGCAGGTGTCGATGCGAGAAAAGGATAGGGTCAATGCCAGCATCTCGGGGGAGAGATCACACATGGCTCGACTGTTGCGCTTGCGAGCGTTGTCCGTTCTGGCGTTGCTCGCCGGTATCGCATCTGTTTGGGCGGGAGATGTCCCCTGGTTGCGACTCGCCTGTGCGGCGGGATTGGTTATCGGGATTGCGCAGCAGCTGGTGCTGCTCGCGCTCAGCGTCCGCATGCGCATGCTAGGGACCTTCTGGGTTCGGCTGAGCGCTTCCACCATGCTGTGCGCTGGCGTCGCCTGCTGGTATCTGGCGAACTCGCCGCGCTCACCGTTCCTAGTCGTTGCTGGCTTCGCTCGTGGTACTTGCCGGACTGTTGTGGTTTTCCACCGCCCTAAAAGACGCTGACGTCGTACAACTGCAAGCCGGAATCTGCCAGGGAGCTCCCGAAGAGCCGGTTGGCCCTCCGCGCTGGCCATATGGGTGGTCCGGAGCGGTGATTTGCGGGTTTCTTGTACTCGGCTTTGCCGCTGCCACGCTTGTCGCTGCCAGCGGCGGCGTTCTCAGTGCTTGCAGTGCTAGCTGTAGCAATGTTGGCCGTGATTCGGGTGCAGCTTGCACGCTTCACCGCGTACAACCAGGACGTGTCTCGACAAGCTTCGGGCATACCGTCCAACACTGACGATGCCTTACAACGGGCACGCCGAATTCCACATCGGTTTGTGGTCACCTTATCTGGAGAGAACCGGGCAACCTTTCACCGTCGTGACCACCGACGCACTCGCATTTCAGCGCGTGGCCGAGAGGTACACAATGCCCGTGATCTACGCGCCGAGCTGAGACCGTCGGGCAATCCGAGCGATGTTGCCAAAGACAGTCCGGGCCGCGCTCTACGTCTACAGCGGCAACAACGAGGACTTCCTGAAGTTCCGGCGCATGACTCACGTCTGGCTCCACCACGGCGACAGCGATAAGGAGGCTTCATCCCGGCGGAAGGCAGCGGCCTACGACGTCCTCGTCGTGGCTGGCCAGGCGGCGATCGACCGCTACGCCCGCACATGGGGTGCACATTCCGTCCGAGAAGTTCAAGATCCTCGGTCGACCCCAGATCGAGAACATCGAAACAGCGACAGCCTCGATCTCCACCGTCAACAACGCCGGTCGTGCTCTACGCGCCGACCTGGTACGCCGCCGACCGCAAGATCAACCACTCCTCCCTTCCTATTGGCACAGCTATCGTCTCCGCTTTACTCGCGCGCAATGCAACAGTGATCTTCAGACCGCACCCGGCCCGCCGCAGACTGCCGGAGAGCCGCCGCCGCGATTGCCGCAATTGACGAGCTGCTTCGAGCCGACGCCGAGGCTGACGTCACGGCCGCATCGTTGGGGCGCGGCGGCATCCGACCCGACGTTTGCTGAGCTGGCCAACGCTGCGAACGCCATGGTGGCCGATGTGTCGGGGGTCGTCACCGACTTCATGCAGTCGCTTAAGCCGTTCGCGATGGTTGCCACGGGCGACAAGACAGATACTTTCCGAGCCCGATTTCCCTCCAGCCGCTCTGCCTACGTCATCGAGTGGGATCTGTCGACCCTTGACGATGCGCTCGACGCCATGTTGGGCGACGACCCGCTCGCACCCATCCGGGTCGAACGTCGCAAGTACTATCTCGGAGGCCATGAAAACGGAGAATCGGCTCGCGCCTTTGTCAGCTACCTGCAATCGCTGACTGCGGATCCGACGCCTATTGAAGCTCGTGCCGGCGGACGCTGCCGGTTCGCGTACAGAATTCGCAAAAGCGTCTGCAGCCTGCTCGCCCGTAAAGTCCGGCACGCAATCCAGGCGCGCGCCGCGACAACGAGCGGCGATCAGCAGTAACTAACCGGGCAGCAGGAGCACACGCCGAACGCGACGTCCACTTTCCCAAGCGCAAGATTAAGACAGACCGTATCCCGCCGTCTCGATCAGCACAGTTCGTAAGGCCAGTTCGCATACAAGCTGAGACAGTGATGCATTTCCTATCCAGCGTTACCAACGATCGTCCACCGAAGGCCGGATCGGGAGATCGACGGCGCTATAGCGGCCGCCCCCAGACGGACGCGCCGTGCCAATCAATCGTGACGGCCGGTTCATCGCCGACCACCCAGGCATCGTGGCCCGGAGGTAAGGAGGTGATTTCACCAGGACCCGCTTCAGTCTCGCTGCCGTCCTCCATGACGACGTGGATCCGACCCGTGACGTGATATTGCTGATGCGGCGCCATGCAGAGGTCAGTGCCGGCAACTGGCTTGACGTGCTCGGTCCATCGAAAGCCCGGCTGGATCGTCAATCGCCCAATCTGGGCGCCGCCGGCAAGGTTGACAAGGTCAAGCCGCCAGTTCTTTCCCTCCCGCACCTCGTCCGGTTTATCGAACGAAACGTGCTCGAATGGCTGCTGCGTCACGGGATGGCCCTCCTCGCTTCCTGCTCCGTCGATATCACCAAGTTCTCGGCACCGCAACCGTCGCCGGTGCGAACAGCTGGCGACGTGATCAACGCCGCTGCATAGGCCTGGCGAACGGTGGCAACTGAGACCGCGTGATTGAGCTTGCTTACGAAGGTCGCGATCGCGCCGATGTGACTAGTTCTGGATTGACAGTTCCGCGTGCATGGCTTCGCATCGAGACAGCGGTCATGCGGGCGGAGGGATGAAGGCAACGGTGCGCGCCGGATCGTGTCATGGCGAACTCCTCGACGGATCTGTCACGAGACCCGAGCGAGGACGCCGTCTCCACTGCAGCAGCGAATACGGGGCTCAGGTGGGCGACACGACGACGTGCTTGACCTCCGCCATGTAGCGCCCGGCGGCCGCGGAGGCCTCCTCCGGGGTGCTCCCGCTCTGGCGAGCGTCCATGTACGCCGCGTACCAGTCCCACCAGTCGTGCGGTGCGGCGACCGCCTCGAACGAGCCGTGATGCTCGGCCGTCTCGTGCAGCAGATCCGCCAGCGAGGCGACGTCCATGTCAGTCCTCCCATGCCCGGCCGGGGAGCCGGGTCGTGATCTCCTGGAGCACCCAGCCGTTGCCATCCGGGTCGCTGAATGACGCCTGCGCGAAGTACGAGCGCCCTTCCGGCGCTCGAGGCCCGGGGGCCGCCGACCTCCACCTCGCTGACGTCGACGCCGCGGCTGACGAGATCGTCACGGGCGGCGTCGATGTCGGCCGACCACGAGGATCAGTCCCTGAGCCGACCCCGGCTCAGCCGTCGTGCGGCCCTTGCCGAACTGGATCGAGCACTGCGAGTGGGGCGGCGTGAACTGCACCGTCCGGAGGTCGTCGCTGACGACCAGGTCGATGTCGAACCGCCATCCGAGGCTTTGATAGAAGCGCTTCGCTCGATCGACATCGGACACGGGCAACGTCGAACGACCTCGAGAGCCATGTCGATCGTGCTCAGTTCCGTCGTCTCCGTCGAAGTGGCACTGCCTACGTCGTCGCTGCCGCTATTCATGCTGACCTCCCTCGATCGGGACGCGCCATAACCGGGCGACGTCGGACTCAGCGACCGTGTGCAGCGCACGCCAATATCGGACGCGGACGCTGACAGCCCGGGCTGCGGGAGTGAGTCCGAGCGTGCCCTCTTAGTTGCCCCTCGGCCATCTTCGACCGAGGATCCCCTGTGGGCTGGGACCCACTTTCCTCGCATCCGGCGGCGGAAGTCAACGATGTGCTCGCGGCCCTCGCGTGGTCCGACCGAGGACCGACGGATCCCGGCGCAGTGGCACGCGCCCGTTTGTTGAATGGGTCCCGAGCGCGGCGACCGCGCGAGCGGCCGCAACCAGCTCGTCCTTCGTGAAGTTGGCGAGTTCGTACTTCTTGTCGCCCCATAGGCTGACTTTGCTCAGCAAAATCAAGGTCGCGTGAACTGATGCCCGCATTCTGCACCTTTACCTCCTCCCTCACGGCCGCCTGCAGATTCTTGGCGCTCTGCATGCGGTGGCTTGGATCCGCGCTAGGCTCCAGCACCCCGGCTACGCCGACGTCGCGGTTGACAATCTGACTCGGTGGGACTTAACTTGAAAGGCTGCGTTCAGCAGCCATCCCAGGTCTACCTTCGCCGCCTCGGCCGCGATCCTAGAGCATCCGCACTCGCTGGGAATCATCCGCAAACTGACTCGTCTTCTGCCTCACCGTGGGCCACTGGCTGACTATCGATCACGGGTGGCCGAAGCCGCCCAGACCGCTATCGACTTCATCGTCCGCTCTACCGCGATGTCGCCGTTCAGCCGGCTACCAGCCGACGCGCACGACGCCGACTTTCCACGCGAAGCCGCGGACCCAGCGGCTGAGTCCGCACTGACGAGGGTGAACGATGAGCCGGAAAGTAACCGCAGCCTTGTTGATCACCGCTGCCGTCTTGACCAATGCCGCATTCACCGTGCTCGGCATGGTCTTCAACTACCCCGATGTGCTCAAAGAACCTGTCGAGGAGATCCTGGCCAAGTTCCGCGCCTCCCAGAACGCCGGTCATGTTCTGGTTCGCCGTGCTGGCCCTCTCGGCGGCACTGTTCGCGCCCATCGCTATCGGAGTCGGTCGACTTTCCACCCACCGCGCGATGCGGGTCGCCGTGCCGGTAGGCATCGCGGCTGCCGTCGTCCAGGTCATTGGTCTCTCTGCGCTGGCCGCTGCTGGTGCCGGGTTTCGCGCGCTGACGCGTCCAGCCCCGACCCCGCGGTCGCGGCCGCGGCGCGCGACTCATTCGTTCTGGCCCACCGGATCCTGGGCAACCTCATCGGCGAGACCCTCGGTTATCTCTTCACCGCAGCGTGGACGCTGCTGGTACTGGTGGCCTTGGGCCGAAGCTTCGCCGGCCTGTGGTTCATCGCCCTCGGGGCCGTGTCCGCGGTGCTCGTTTTGGCCGGTGTGCTGTCCCCGCTCGATCTACCGGTGATCGACCTCGCCAACTTCATCGGATATGTGCTCTGGAGCATCTGGCTGGTGGTGTTCGCAATCCTGCTGCCTCCTCCGGCCGCGCACCCGGCACCGCTGCGCCTGCGCGAGCGCGCTCCACCGCCGAAGGGCGATGACCATCATGGAATCCCTCGACGTCCAGCCGGCACGCATTCGTTTCGTGGCTGATCTGGACCGCCGGCTTCGTATCGTTTCCGATCGCCGGTGTCGCGGCTGGCCTGATCGCCGGCAGCGTCGACGACCCGCTGGCCGCTCTGGTCGCGGGCCTGGTCACAGGCGCCGATCATCGGTGTCGGCCAGTGGCTGGCCAGCCGGGGCCGGCTCCGTCCGGTGCGTTGGATTCTCGCCACTGTCGTGGGCATGGGCCTGGGTCTGCTGTTGGGCGCCACCGTCTGTCGGGTTCGGCACCACACTGGCAGACCTGGTCGTGATGGGCGCGCTTACCGGCCTGCTGCTCGGTGTCGCTGCAGACCTCTGGCCCTACCCGCTGCTACGCGATATCGCTGGGTGTGGGCCGCCGCGATCCCGCTGCTCTGGGCGCTCGGCTGGACCGTGACCACGCTCGTGGGAGTCGCCGTCGAGGAGCAGTTCTCCGTCTTCGGCGCCGCCGGCGCCGTCACCTTCTCCGCCCTGTCCGGCGTGCTGCTGAACGTGCTGCTGCCGGTCGCGCGCCCCCAATGCGACGGTCGACGTCAGACCCGGCCGGCGCCACAATGAAGGACAACGCATGACGCAGCCCTCCCCGCCACGTCATCTTCGGCACCGGCGCGATCGGCCTCGCCACCCTCGACGCCCTGCTCCGCCGCGGCGAGACCGTGCGGATGGTCAACCGCTCCGGCTCCGCCCGAGTACCGGACGAGGTTGAGGTCGTCGGTGGCAACGCCGCCGATCCGCAGTTCACCATCGACGTCACCCGCGGCGCCCGGGTGGTGTATCAGACCATGAACCCGCCGTACGAGCGTTGGGTGGAGGAGTTCCCGGCCCTGCAGGCCGGCGTGCTCGCCGCCGCCGAAACCCACGGAGCCCGGCTGGTCAGCATGGAGAACGTCTACATGTACGGGCGCCCGGCGGGCCAGCCACTGACCGAGACCCGCGACTACGCCGCACACACCAAGAAGGGAAGCTCCGCGGCCAGATGGCCACCGAGCTGCTCGCCGCCCACCGGGCCGGCCGGGTTGCGGTCGCCATCGGACGCGCCTCGGACTACTTCGGACCGCGCGGCGGCGCCCAGTCCAACCTCGGCGACCGGCTGTTCCCCGCCGCCCTGGCCGGAAAGACCGCCACCGTCCTCGGCGACCCCGACCAGCCGCACACCTACACCTACATCCCCGACATCGGCGAAGGCCTCGCCGTTCTCGGCGAACATCCCGACGCGCCTGGCCAGGTGTGGCATCTCCCCAACGACCCGAACACCCACACCACCCGGCAGCTGGTCGATCTTGTCTTCCAGCAGGCAGGCCAGCCGCGCACCCGGCTCCGCCAGATCAAGCCCTGGATGATTCGCATAGCCGCACTGACCAACCGCACCCTGCGGGAACTGCCGGAGATGCAGTACCAGTTCGAGGAACCCTTCATCGTCGACAGCAGCAAGATCGCCAACACCCTCGGCGTGCACGCCACACCCGTCGAACAGGCCGCTTGCTGACACCCTCGCCGCGTACCGGTCAGCGCCGGCGACTGGAGTCATCCGCAGTCCAGCCGCCCCAGCCCTGCGTAGATGCAAACGTCACGATAGGTGCAGCCTTGACGCCGGTCCGGCCAGGCGCACCCTGACCCGGACGATCTGGCCGTCGATGCTGAGCTGGACGGAGCCGGCGACGAGGCAGACTTGGGCGCTGCGACGCCGCCACGCGTTTCCAACCCGGTAGTTGGTGCCCGCAAACGATACGTAACCGGAGGCGTCCACGACCCGGGTGACGGCCATCCCGTCACGGCAGGCCGCCGCGGTGCCGGCGGCTGCCCTGCCGCAGGCCCCGCCTGCCGGTCGCCGCTGTCGGTTCGCGGCGTTGGACCGCAGGCATGGCGAACATGTCAAGGCACCTACCGGAACGACAGTCGCGCAGGAACCAACCGGAACTGCGGCGCTGGCGGCGAGGGGCGGCGCTGGAGGCTCGGTCGGCGACGTCGACGTGGGCTGTCTCGCTGCTGAAACCGGCGGTCTGCCACTTCGCAATGGCAAAGTTGAGTCCAACAGACTCAATCTTGTGCGGAGTGGAGCTATTCCCGCCCTGCTCGTAGAGATGGCCGGGCGCCCGGCGTCCAGCGGCTCACCTGCTCCTGCCATGACGGTGGCGTGCCGGGAAGTTCGCCGGCCCCCGGGCACTCAGGCCATCGATGATGATGGCGAGCTGGCGCTGCCTGAGCTCGGCGGTCCGGGCGGTATCACCGAGGCGGGTCTTGGCCAACAGCTCCAGCAGGAAGGCGACGTCGAGGAATGTCAGTCCCCGACGCAGGACACCGGTCTCCTGAACGCGCTCGAACAGCTCGGCGGTACCCGTGATCATCCGCTCGGTCCGGGCCGCGTGGCGCTCGTCCGGCGTGAAATGCCCGGCGAGGTGAACCGTCAGCGCGTGCGTGTCGGCGGCGACGATGTCGCGCAGCCACTGGACATACGCCGTCCATGGATCGTCCGTGGATGCCAATGCCTTCTCAACGAGCTCGATGTAGGTGTCTTGACCATCGAGGCAGAGCTGGGCCAGCAAGGCGTTCTTGCTCGGGTAGCGGTGGTAGCAGCGCGGCGATGCCGACGCCGGCCCTGCTGGCGACCTCTGGAGATGGGGGCTGCGGGGTTGGCGATGAAGACTTCCCGCGCGGCCTCGAGGATGCGCACATTGTTGCGCTCGGCCTCAGCCTGACGCCCGCGCTTGCGTGGTTCGGTCGACACGAAAACAGCTTACTGGCATCTAGAATGATCCATTCTGTTTTGATAGCCTTAAAACAGAACGAATCATTCTGATCAAGGGAGTCAGCAAATGCCAGATCACGCAATCACGCCTTTCACTGTCAGCATCAGCGATGAAGCCATCACCGACTTGAGAACCCGGCTTCGCAGCACCCGGTGGCCCGAACAGCTTCCCGGCCCGGCCTGGCAGCGAGGTGTTCCAGTCGACTACCTGCGGCGGGTGGCGAATTATTGGGCTTCGGACTTTGACTGGCGTGCGGAAGAGAAGCGCATCAACGAGTTCCCGCAGTTCACAACCCGACATCGACGGCCAGCTGATTCACTTCCTTCACGTCAGGTCGGCGGTGGAGGGAGCCACGCCGCTGTTGCTCCTGCACGGCTGGCCGGGCTCGTTTGCGGAGTTCCTGGATGTGATCGACTCCTTCGTCGACCCGATGGCGCATGGTGGCACCGAGGCGGACGCCTTCCACGTCGTGGTGCCGTCGCCGCCAGGTTTCGGCTTCTCGGCGCCACTGGCCGGCGAGGGATGGGGCAGCCGCAGGATGGCCGCAGCTCTAGCTGAACTGATGGCCCGACTGGGATATCGAGCGCTACGGCGCACAGGGCGGCGATTTCGGGGCATTCGTCGCACCTGACCTGGGCCGGGTGGATTCGGAGCACGTGATCGGGGTCCATGTGAACGCGGCCACCATGGGGTTCATCCCGTTCGGGGAGCTGTCCGAGGAGGACAAGGCGCATCACTCACCGACGTAGAGCGGGCCAGACTTGGGCGGATGGCCAACTTCCTCAGCGAGGGAAACGGCTACTTCGGCATTCAGTCGACTCGGCCGCAGACCCTCTCCTTCGCCCTCTACCGACTCACCGGTCGGCCAGCTCGCCTGGATCATCGAAAAGTTCAAAGAGTGGACCGGATCCAGCCACGACCTGCCCGAGGAGGCCGTCGGTCTCGACACCATCCTCACCGACGTCTCCCTTTACTGGTTCACCCGGACAGCGGGGTCGGCGGCGAACATGTACTACGAGTCGGTGCACGGGCATGACTGGCCGACACCCTCGCAGGTGCCCACCGGTGTCGCGGTTTTCGCCGAGGACATTGCCATACGCCGTTATGCCGAGCAGAGCAACAACATCGTCCATTGGAGTGACATCGACGCAGGCGGCCACTTTGCCGCGCTCGAAACACCCGACCTGCTGGTAGCCGACGTGCGAGAGTTCTTCGCCGGCCTGCGTCAGGCGAGATAGCCGACCAACTCGGCTGGAAGATCGAGGGACACCGCAACGAACTGCCCGCCTCTAAAAGAGCCAGGTCCCGTTCGGCGTACAGCCGGTGCTCCCACTCTTCGTTCAGGACGACCAGCAGGCACTCACGCACCGGCTAGCTGCGGAGCTGCGGCCAGCCGGGCCCCTCGACCGGTTCGGTGTGGCCGTCCAGCGACTCGTCGGTCAGACCCTCGATGACCTGACGCACTACGGACATCCGGTCGCGTCGCAGCTCAAGCACCCCTCGGTGACGGTCGTACATCGCGGTCCCGTGGCACCCCGGGGTGTCGGGCATCTCATCCCATGGCAGGTCGAGGGCATCCCACGGAGATGGGTCGCCGATGGATCGCCCGCCTGATCCAGGAGTCGGTGGCGAACACCAGGTGCCGCCAGCGTCTCGATGACGACCACTCGCCACCGACGGACTCGCTGTACAGCAACCTCAGCGTGGGGAGGCGCGCCCGCCCTGACTTGTGCCGTCCTTATGGCTGTTCTGACATCATCTCAACGCCGCCTTGAGCCGGTTGGTCTGTTGGGCGCATCTGGCGCGGTCGGATATCGCCCCCGTCGACTTCTCGGTGTTGATGTCGACGCCATTATCGTCACGCCCTGGATCTCACCGCGGGATGTTTCACACTCAACCTGGTTCGACACCGCGCATCGCCGCGCCTTTCAGGTAGACAGCGCGGAATTGGGCCTCACTCAGGTCGACGGTACCGTCCGATGCCACGGATTCCGTCCGCGCTGCATACGACTCGACCTGCGTGTGTGCTCCTACGATCGGGCGAACCAGGGCCAGAGCGGTCAGGCAACGAATTTCGCACTGCCGATGACCTCATCCGCCAGGACTGGCATGGCCCGGTGGGGCGTGCGGACTTCGATGCGACCGTGGGGCGGTCGTGCCGATCCAGGCGGGCCTGCGGTGATGAGCGTGTTCTGGGCTGTCGACGAGTGGGAGTGTCCACCGCCCTGCCGCCTTAAGAGCAACACTCGCGTTGGTGCTGCGACCGCAACCCCGCTGAGCCGTGTAGGCTGCCCACTTCGCTTCAGTCCGTCGGCATTGGTGGTGACCCAGTCCACGAGCGGCCGGAGCAGGAGGGTCAGGTCGCGCGCCCGCGTGGTCGGTCAGGCTGTAGTCCACGTGAGGTGGGCTCACCGGATGGGCGACCCGCACGACCAACCCGCCGGCTTCGAGCGCGCAGGGTGCTGCCGCATCTTCTCGGTGCATGCCCCTCACCGCGGCGGATCTCACCCGCGGCATGGTCCCGTCCGAGAGCGCAATGAGGACCAGCACCCCCCAGCGGCCGGTGACGTGATCGAGCAGCGTCCTGGCCGGGGCACCGTGATCTGGAATGACATCAGGTGCGAGATCCTGGCGGCAAGCCGCTGGCAGCCATACTTTCCCCTCACGTCCGTACCTTGCGGAGTGTACCTGATACCGGTAAGGTCGCCTTTTTGGGCTGACGACGAATGTCCACCTCGAAAAGTGGAGAAAGCAATCGTCCGACCTTGTTAGCACAACAAGCAGGTTGTCGTCGACTACTACCAGACGGCGTTCAACGGAAACCCCGAGAAGGCGATCGCGGGATCACTTCCGGCCCCCGCTATATCCAGCACAACCCCGGGGCCCAGGACGGGCCCGAGGCGTGTTCACCGGCTTCGTCCACTGGCTGCGCGGGGAGTACCCGAACCTGACGCTGGACATCAAGCGCGGTGATCGCCGAGGCGACCCGGTGGTCACGCATGCCCACCTGGACCTCGAACCCGGCAACCCGGACAGCCCGGACGGGCGCTGGCGGACTACTTCCGCCTCGAAAACGGCAGGTGGTCAGACACTGGGACGTCATCCAGGACATTCCCCAGGCATCCGCCAACGACAGCGGCATGTTCTAACCGGATCCATCGATGTGGTGAGCGGGCAGGGCGCAGCCCTGCCCGCCGCCGTGTCCACCCCGCCGGTCCGCACCAGTGGCCGTGCCCGACGGCCCCCGAGGGGTCAAGCTGGTTCAGTCGGGCCGTAGACCGGCGAAGACGAGTTGGTACAGCTGCTGGGCCTGCGTTTGCCAATCCCCGGCGGGGTCGAGTTCCCATAGTCCGGCCAGCGCGAGTATCACCTCGTCCGGGTTCAGTCCGGTGCGCACCTTGCCCGCGGCTTCGGCTGCGACCAGCAGTCGGCCAAGTGCTGCGACGACCGGTTCGTAGGTCTCGGCGAACAGTTCGGTCCCGTTCCTACTCGCCGCGCGAAGCGCCACCCGCGAGGCCGTGTTTGGTCATCGCGTACTGTGCGAGCCGGGCGACCCACTGCTCCAACGCAACGTCTGGCCCGGCCCTCGCGATGAGGTCGTCGGCGGCTTGTGTGAGTTGAGCGACCTCGTGCCGGTAGACCTCGAGAATCAGGTCTTCGCGGGTCGGGAAGTGCCGGTACAGGGTGGCGTTCGGCGACGCCGGCGCGCTTGGCGACGGCGTTGAGGGAGATGTCGGCAGACTCGGTCAACGCCTCAAGCGCGACTGCGAGGATCGCCGCCCGGTTCTGCTCGGCGTCCGCGCGCCGACGCCGAGGCTTGGCAGGCATCACGACTCCTCCGGGTTTCGTTTGTTAACCGGGGATATCCCCGGTTATGCTGGTGTGGTTCCGGGAGTTCCCGGGTACGTCATCTTATGCGACCGCACCCGCACACCGAGGAGCACGATGCACACCCACGCCGCGATCTCTCCCGAAGAAGCCGCCGACCGCCTGCGCGATCCGCGAACTCTTCGACGCCTACGCACACTGCGCCGACCGACGAGACAGCGAAGCTCAGAAGTCGCTCTTCACCGAGCGCACCCGGTTCGCCGTCTACATGAGCGGCGAAGGAACCGAACCCACCTATGTCGTCGAAGGCCGAGAAGCGCTGACCCTGATCTTCGAGGACCTCAAGCAGTACGACGCGACCACGCAAGTGGCCACGTAACTGAACGTGAAGTACACT
>ERZ1370068.11366-contig-9986_pt1 | contig 60569 bp, 102 predicted proteins | sample MGYA00561227_ERZ1370068 | MGnify/ENA primary metagenome ERZ1370068 (study PRJEB38410, sample SAMEA6850437) | metagenome | study: Metagenomic assessment of the ecological functions of the soil: analysis of the soil microbiota associated with the... | reverse complement strand
TGTACTTCGTTCAGTTACGGCGTATTCCGCTCAGGCGGTGGCTGGTCAGTAATCGCTCGCCAAAACGTTTGAAAGCGGCGAAATCGGCAGAAGCGCCAGAGACAAAGTAGCCTCATCGAAGCCACGCACCCAGCAAACATAGAAGCGCCCATGCGGATGTCTGCGGTTTTGCAATTTGTGCGATTGCCGCCTTCAATGCGGCCGGACCGCCTGACTGCAAGACCACGCGCGCGTCAGAGCGGTGCCGTTAAGCTGCATGAGGGGTCCGCCCGTGCCACGCGTGTCGCCAAGCTCTTTCCTGAAGAGGGTATGGTTTTCTCAAAACGCCTGATGGACGTGAGAATCTATTTTACCACAGCACAATAGTGTCCCTTCAACCTGGGTTCATTGACTATCCGGGGCTGAGGTCTATTTTGCTGAGGAGCGGGAGGAAGGACTGGGCAAGTACGTGCTGCGATTGTCGAGAAGTAGGAGAGCAAGATGTTTGACGAAGTCACCGTATGCCGCGGATGGTTCGCCGTTGGCCAGAAGATATTCACCCTTGGCGCAAGGAATTACAAGCGGTAAGGGCTCGGCGGTTCATCTTGCTGAGAGTCCTTGGAAGCAGCGAGAATTGTCCGCGGAAGGAGTTGTAATGCGCGAGCGCGCCCGCGTTTTCCGCCGCGCCATCGGGTTTCTGATCTCACCCGATCCGGCGAATGCGCTATCATCGAAGAACTAGATAAGAATCCGCGGGCGATAGCAGCTCTGACCGCATAGCCAGAGCCGCTGAGCGTTAGTGGGAAGAGCGTGGGCTGAAGGTGAATTTCGTGGCGCGAGGCGTCCCGTGCTCGCTTTATCGCGCTGAGATCAGGACGGTTGGCTACGCCCACAAAAAGATCACCACCGCGAGGTGACCCTGGTTCATGGCGAAGTTTTCGGAAAAATCAGTTCGGTCGCCGTCGCGATGGCGGAGTGCCCCTCAACAGCCGAATCATGCTGCGGTTCAAACCACCTGCGCAGGCGTTTCATGCCGCGAAGGCTAACTACCGTTGAGGCGACGTGCATCAGATCTTCGCCTTCGAATACAAGGCTGCTGAAATCAAAGAAGATTTACCAAATCGACCGACCTGGGATTCTTCACGGCGAAGCCGCTTGATGCGACATCATCGCGTTACGTCAATGGAATGCAAAAATTATTCTCTTTATGACATCCCACGCGCGCGGTGGACTCAGAAGGCTTTTCTCGGCAGTGTCGCCGCCTGGCCTGCATTTCACTGTGCTGGGGTGGCAATGCTGATTTACTGGCCAGTTGAATGAGTTTACCGGAAGCCCCCTGGGGGTTTGTCGTGGCCCTCTCCTCTACGACTGCCAAACCCATGGATAATCGCGAGACGACTTTTAAGTGCTTTCAGTCCTTCCCACCAGGGCAGGCTGGCCGGCACCCGTGGAAGTATGGATAAATTTGTATTTCTCAGTTTCTTTCCAATCTAGACATAGAAGTCCATGAGTGTGGGCCCTTTTGTTTCTAATTTTTCTTTTTCTAACGGAACGATTCCATGCACGGGACAGGACGCCGCGCGCACAACTTTGTCCGTGACGCGCTGCCGATCGGCATTCGGGGAAGCCCGCTGCGGCCATGGGACGACATAACGATCAGATCAACGCGCTCGTTTTCCGCGCAATCATTTTGACGATGGTCGACGTACGCTTGGCCGGCATCAACCATGTTTTTGCGCGATATTCTCCGATTCGCGCCGACGTCAGCCGCATTTTTAGCAACAAACTCATCAAGCCGCTGTTTGTGTTCACCCCCCATCTCGCGCTTGTCGATGACGTTGGATTCATCCACTGTTACGCAACATTGAAGATAGTAACCTCCCGCTCCGAGCATCTTATTGGCCAGCTGACACGCGTAAGCTGCTCCTCTGACCGATAGGTCGGAAAAATCTGTTGGTGCAAGAATCTTTTTTAGGATAGTCATTCGGGACTCCTTTTTTACAGTCATCGATGGAATGACGACCATGAGCACGCCCGCATAACGTTGCCCCCTCCGTAATGCGCGAGCGCACCTTCTCAGCCGTCTTCAGATTCCACGTAGTGTATCAGCATCCGGTCTGTTCAGAGCCGCGTCCATCGCATTCGCAATGCTTCCTCGCTGGTTTAGGCAGTAATCCACTGCGTAGCGGTAAAACTTCGCGGCGCAATACTCATCCCCACCAGCCCGTGATGAAGATAACCGGGGACAATGACTGGTCGCCAACCGACGCTGTCCAGGCCATTCATCCCCGGCATGCGCACATCCCCGAGTATCAGGCAGTCCGTATTGTGGACGATCTGAATTCAAAAACTCTTCGGCCCAGGAAACAAATACGTTCTGCGGGGGAGCCCGACAGACCTGATTAGGAGGTACTGGAGGGATTCACGGATGGAGTCATCATCGTCGACAACAGAATAAGAGGGAGATTAGCCATGCTGACCTTTCTATGATCCCCTGGAGCCCAGCAACGTTTTCCAGATGATAAGAAATCTATCCGCATTGTATGACACCCTCCCTTTTTTCCTGAGTGCTAAGCCTCCGCCATAGCCCTACCTTCTCTCAGTCCACCTTTTCACTTTTTGATCTCTTTGGTCTCCCCTACCACTCTTCGGTCTTAAGGAACTTACCTCCGGAATCCCGTTCTTGAAAGAAGGCTTTTACCTATCGGCGGACGTCTTTGGGTATCTAACGTCCTTAGGAAACTGCCGTGGAACCGCTCCGACCTGTAGTAGTTCTTCTCCTTGACCTCGCTTCTTCCTTTTTTCTTCTCGCCCTTGATGGTGAGCGTATGGTCCGCTAGGTTCACTTCAATGCTGTCTTTCTCCATTCCCGGGAATAACGGCCTTAACAACGATGTCGTCCTTCTCACTTCTACGGGTCCTGCGGGCCGCCGATCGAAGCCTTCCGTCGAAACCGCCTCTCGGGCCACCAGGGTGCGAGTCCTTCTGCCAAGAATCGTCCATCATCCGCTCCATGTCTCTTTCAAAGAGGGGTGAGATCCATGAAGGGCCGCCAGGGCGCGATCGACTTTTCTTTCTCTTTTTTGCTTTGTCTGCCATGATCGTCACCTCCTTTTTTTTGGTCTTTCCTTTCACTATGGGATTCCGCAACCGGCGTGCCCCGGCACATCCCATTGATTCTGTTGCCCCACCGAACCGGTTTTGCATCCTTGAGAAAATATTCTGCTTTCCAGTTGCAGAATTAAGAGAGCGGTAACCAGTCGTTCATAACAATGCCGCTAAACACTCTTAGTTTCGCTCACTTCTTCCATTTGGCGCTTGGCGCCATTCTTGCGCTCACAATTGGTGACAATTCCAGCGCGGCATCCAGAGCCGTCTGGAGGTTCGTCCGATGCGTGACGAAGATTTCTTCGGTGTGCCGGTGGTCATGCCGAAAGCAAAAGAGAGGGAAAGAGCTTTAAGCATCTCAGACAGCCGCCCCTGGGCTACGCGGCGGTAAGGAGGAGCCATGGATGCGAATGAAGGTATTACTTATTGGGCTAAACTCCGACCGCACGCAATCGAGGGTCGAGAGGACCGGCCGGGCATCTTGAAAGGCGGCGGGGAAGTCGAAACAAACACCGAGTGGGTCGACAGAGGCCGCATATGGCTTTAAGGGGTTAGCTTTGCCGAGGGCCCTAACCACCTTGTACCGCAATGAAATGGAACGAATCGAAGGCTCACTTAGCCGAGTTGGTACGCAACTACGGTCTTGTCTGGCGTGCCATGAGCCGATCGAGAAGAGGCCTGATCGGTTAGAGATCTATCCGCAGCGCAATTCTGCTTCGACTGCCAGATTATCGCGAAAGGCTTAGAACGGGTTGAGTGCCTCTATGTCCTTCGGCCGTGCGAACCGGCGCTCTAACTACTTCCAGCGCCGGGGTCGCGCTCACCTTTCTCACTAGCCCGCGCGAGCTGCTCCAGCGGATTTTCTGTATTCAACTCGAGACAATTTTACTAAGGGGAGTTCATTTATCAGTTCAGTACGCGGCTTTCTGCTTCGAATAGATCTCCCACCGACCATCGAGCATCCTTCCCCTCAGCTTCCCTTTGAGCCAGTCGTTTTTCCGTCGTCGTCAGAGGCAACACAGTGTGGAGATATGCAAGGAGACTATGCCTTTCTGCTAGCCGAACGATCATTCTCTCGAAGCTGCTTGGCCAAAGGTCGCGTCGAGAATAGCGCCCTTGCCTTCCAGAATCTGTGTTTCCGCCTCACGTGCGATCTTTGCGTGAGGTTTTTCCGTCATATTTGCGCTGTAGATTCCCTCATTAAATGGAACCGCCTGCCGGGCCGAGTTTTCCAGCGATTGCTTTACGTAGGGTGTCCGAGTTGATCACCGGCATTCCCATACGCTCTCCCAACTCCCGCGCCAACGTCGACTTACCGCTGCCGGTCAAGCCGCAAACGATCACCGAGAAAGGCCTCAAGGACGACCAAGTGAACCGCAAGGCATAGCGAAAATAACGCGGCGCATTGCTGTCTGGCCCGGTCGAGCGGAGCGCTTCGACCTTCCTCGTACCAGCGCGCGGTAGCATTGGTAGAAGGGCAGCAACACCGGCAAGTCAGGATCATGCAGCAACTCGAGAGTAGTGTGTCAAAAAGGCCGCACTAGGTTTCCACCACCGCGCACTTCAGGTCCATCAAAGGAAAGCCGATTTCCGAGGCGAGATCGCAGCAACGCAGCTGCCGGCTGAATTCGATGCAGTCGGAAGATCTGAATGCCTTCCGGCGCGAAGCAAATATGCTCGCAGTGGAGGTCGCCATGCACATCGCGAATCCAGCCGTCATTGATCCGCCGCATAAACAGATCGTGATGCTTATCAAGGAACGCAGCGCCAAACTTCCCCAGCACCTCAAACCCATCGCCTCTTCGATCCAGGTTCCAAAAACGGTTGGAGATCGTCCGGAGATTTTCCGCCCACTCCTTTTGGACATTCGACGGATAATCAAAACCCGCGCTTTTTGGACCGGCTCCGCCCGGCGTGAAACGGCGCCAAAACTTCCGCCACGGCGCGCATCATCTCCGGTGTCAACTGGCCGGAATCGAGCAGAAAACGGCAGCATGCGTCGCTCAGGCAATCGTCGCATGATGAGGGTGTATTCCACCGGCTCGCTCCATCCCCGAGCCGCCAGCCTGTCGACATCGAAACTGATGGGCATGACCGCTAGAATAAACCGACGGCGCCAATCTCCGATTGAGACGCAATTCTTCGTTGAGGAAATGGTGCCGCTTGCTCAAGGTCGAATAGTCGAGAAACGAAAATCGGACCGCCTTCTTCACCTTATAGACGAAGATCCTCGGTCAAAAAGACATGTGAAATATGAGTCTCTTTGTGTGCGACTTTCGATGGCCGCTTCGGGTAGAAACCCCCTTCCAGCATTGCCGACACGAGTTCCGCCTGTGAGTCCCCAACGTCAACGTCCCTTTTTTAACGCTAGTCCGCATTTCCAGAACACATTGTTCCCCTCCTCTTGGGTTGCGCAAACAGGATGCCATCCCGAAAACATTCAGCAAAAGAGCAGCCGGACCCCCATTCCAGAGAGAAAACGCAATGCCGTGTCTTTTTCAAAACTTGGAAAGGCGACTTTTCGGAGCGAACGGAGCGAGACTACGGCGCGGAGACGCGAGAAATAGATTGGTCGCTCAGTCGATTTCTAGTTCTTCGATCTTCCGGTAGAGAGAAGAGAGGCTGATGTCGAGGAGCTTAGCAGCCTCCCGCCGGTCTCGACCCACCTGATCTAGTTAAGACCCTGGTGATGTGCTTTGTTTCTCAAAGTGTCTCAATGCATCTTTCAAGCTATAGGTGAAGGCTGGCTTCGCCTGACCGCTCGCGACAATGGAGGCGGGAAGATCTTTCAGATTAACTTGATCCCCCTTCCGCCTGGGGATCATCGTGTGCTCCGATAACGCTGTCGAGTTCGCGCACATTGCCCTTCCAGGGAAGCGGCCGTCCAAGACTCGAATGACTTCTTCATCTATTCGCTGGAAATTTTCCTGAGCTCAGGGTTGTGTTTCTTGATGAGATGGTCAATCAGCAGCGGAATGTTCCTACGGGCCGTTCGCAAAGCGGCGGGAATATGGATCTCCATAATGTTAAGCCGATAGTAAAGATCCTCGCGAAATCGCCCTTCATCGACCTCTCTTTTTAGATTCCTGTTTGTGGCGGCCAGCACTCTGGACGCATCGTATATGACGAGGAGTCGTGCTGCCAATAGAGAGAGAATTTCCTTTAGCTTCCAACGCCCTGGGCAGTTTCACCTGGAAAGTGTTGCGGGGTCTCCGATCTCATCCAAGAAAAAATGGTTCCTCCACGCGCCTTTCAAAGAGAGCCACTCCTGGTTTAGCGAAGGCGCCTGTGAAGGCAACCTAACAAATGGCGGGCCAAAAAGCAAACTCTCGAGCAATGTCTCCGGCAAGGCGCCGCAGTTGACCCGGCAGAAATAGTTTGTCCTTTCCTGTCGCTGTGGGCGTGAATACCAAGGGCAATCAGCTCCTTGCCAGTGCCGCTGTCGCCGGTAATGAGCACCGTGGCCATCGTGGGCGCCACTTTCTTGACCATCTCCAGGACGTCCCGGATCGCTTTGCTCTTGCCAATGATGTTTTCGAGTGAAATTCCATCTGGCCTTCGCCAACGAGGGTTCATCACGTTTGCCGCTTAACCGGCAATGCTCCTCGCGCTCGGCCGCTAAAGGGCAAGCATAGAAAACGCCGCGAGCGCGTGTCAAGACGAGGCGCTTGAACTTTCGAGACTGTCGAGAGTCCTTCGGCTGCCCTGGAGGAGCTCTGGATTGGAACAGAATTGGCGCAGGGCCAACTTGAGTTTTTGCCGCTGCAGCTGGCTGGAACACCTAAGTTCTCCATGGTCTTGGCGATCTTCGGCCCGCCCAAGCTGAAGCAACCTCCATAGATTGCGTCAATCTCAGAACTTTCTATTTCCAACGCCATGCGGAACGGCTTCTTCCACGCCGATCGAAGCCATCCCTCGGTTCAAATAAGCGAGCAGCCGTCGTGAGCAGCTCATCGGCTTTATGGTGACTGATCTACCCGGATCGACGGCTTTACTCGTCCCTCGAAGTTCCTCAATGACCGCCCGACACGCGTTCAAGATGCACGCGTGCTGCTCCTCCCTCACTTGGCCATCTTCCCACCAGAAGTCTCTCAACTTCGGGCTTGGGAAAGCAGGGCGCGAGAAACGAAAGTAAATCTTGGGCAACGAGCCGTTCGATCTCGGCGAATCGAGATCGGCGGATCGAACGGTTCCTGCAGGTGCTCATGCGTCTTGCAAATTCTCCTTGAGGAATTCGAGCAGCTCTATGTGCTTTTCCGAATCTTTTATCATGGAGTCCAAAAGAATTTTGAAGACACCATGGTAGTATCCGACTGCTCTCTTTTACAAGCGTCTTGCATTCCCGGATGCCTTCCTTTTCAAGCTCGATGAATGCATCGGTGCTGACCCGAAGCTGGGCATGGGTCTCGGCGAGGTCGGCCGCACCTTCGAGGGCTTCCTTCCGGTTTATTCCACATGAGGCTGCTCTCTCAGCGTCGCAACCATCGCGTGAATGACCGCGCGATGCTTTTCATCATCCGAGACAATGAGCTGCAAGAGAAACCTCGTGACAGGATTCCGGCATCTTGCTCAGCAGGTTCCGATACTGCTCCAGCGACTTTCTTCCTCTTCGCCTCGTGGGCTTCAAATTCATTTAGCAAACGCTCGACAGGAGATATTTCAGGCGATCCGGTCGGATTCACTTTGGTCGCGAACAGCGCCGCCATATCAGACATTTCTTCCATAAATTCCTCCTTTCCTCTTCCGATTCAGTCCGTTGCCAGTCGCACTTCAAATACCTGTAACGGTTGCCGGTTTATGAAATAGACGGCCCGCTCCCATGGCGTCCCGATGGCGGGCAACAGCCAGCGGTCAACCCGATCCAGCCGGCGTTGCGCCACGCCAGAACCAGCCAGGTCGCGATGGCGAACAGCAAGCCGTTCGTCGAAGCCGATCCGGCCATGATGAAACTCCAGTTCATCAGTCCGCCGAAGAAGGCCGCCAAGCCCACGAATGCGCCAAGAATCAATCCTAACGCCACTGCGAGCTCACCAAAGATAATGATTTTTGAGAACCATGTATGAGCCTCGGCACTGACCAGAAACTCGATAAAGAGCGATACCAATCGAAAGCGATCGCCGGCTTCGGAGTCATCTTCGAGGCCCCTCTGTCCAGTACTCAACAGGGCTTCGCCCGGTCCCCATCCACTTCGGATCAACGAACTTTATGCCAGCCCGCCTCAAACCAGGCCCAGCCCAAATAGGCGCAGCGGCAGCCACAGCCAGCCGAACCGCGTGATCTGCAAAGACAAGCCGCGCCAATCGCTGGTTCCTCTATCACCACTCGCTTCCTCAGTCGGCTTTCATCGGTCGCCTCCTTTTCCTTGCTTAGAGATTTGCTACGCCTAGAGATGGCGCAAGGGTCGTGCCAGAAGAAGAAAATCAAATTGTTTTCCAAGCTGTTTGCACTCGAGCTGCAAAAGAATTTCCCAACTTTCGGGATTTTGCCCCAAGGAAGTTTCCCAATCCTGCGAAAAAATTTTCCGCGTGGTAGGGCAAGTCATGAGACTGCAACGAAAATCGCCCGGGCACAGAAATAGCAAGTCAATCAGATGAGCAGTAAGCACCGGCATGCAAAGCCCGATGGAATAATAGCCATGACACAAGAATCTTCAAAACCAAGTAACAATCACATTGGCATCCTAGTGGGAGGCGGTCCTGCGCCCGGGATCAATGGGGTTATAAGCGCCGCTCACCCTGGAGGCGCGCAGCCGCGCTCATAGAGTGATCGGTATCTACGATGGCTTCCAGTGGTTAATGAGAGGGGATACCAAGCACGTTAAGGAATTGGATCACGACGACGTTTCTCGAATTCACTTCGAGGGCGGGTCAATCCTCAACACCTCGCGCGCCAACCCGACGAAGAAAACGGAGGATCTCCAAAGGGTCATTGCTACTCTCGATGCCCTAAAGATCGGTTACCTTGCTACGATCGGCGGCGACGATACGATGTTCGCCGCGAGCCAGGTGGCAAAAGCACGCTGGAGGGCGAATCCGGGTTTGTCACATTCCGAAGACCATCGATAATGATCTCGCCGCTACCGGGAGAGATTCCACGTTCGGTTTCGAGACCGCCCGGCAACGGGGCTTCGAACTGGTACAAAACTTAATGGAGGACTCGCGCACCACTGGCCGCTGGTATTTCATCGTCGTAATGGGACGTTCCGCCGGCCACCTGGCACCTCGGTATCGGCAAGGCCACCGGCGCAACGCTGACGATTATTCCGGAGGAGTTTCGCGGCCCGGTTCATCTGGAGACGGTCTGCGATATCCTTGAGGAGCCATTCTTAAAACGAAAGTCTCTATGGAACCGTGCCGACGGCGTGGCCGTGGTTGCAGAGGGATTGCTCGAACGGGTTCCAGCGGAAGAGCTTTCCGCCATCGAGGGTGTTCGCATCACCCATGACAGCTACGGCCACCTGCGCCTTGCAGAGCTGGATCTGGCGTACATCCTAAAGACACTGGTGGAGCATCGCTTTGCTGCCCGCGGTGCCCCGATCACCGTAGTCCATAAAAACATCGGCTATGAACTTGCGTTCTGCTTCGCCCATCGCTTTCGATTGCGAAGGTATGCGTACTCTCGGCTATGGGGCGGTGGAATTTTTCCTGAGTCACCGGCAGGACGCCGAAAAGCTGGCCGGCGCGCTGATCTGTTTGGTGGACGGCAAACTGCAATTTCTTGATTTTGCCGATCTCCTCGATCCGAAGACCGGAAAATCGCGGATTCGGAGTGGTCGATGTCAATAAGCCGTCTTATAAAGATCGCCCGCGAGTATATGATTCTGCTTGGAACGAGAAGATCTTGAAGACAAAGACAAACTTAGAGTCCTGGCCGAGGCGGCATCGGTCACAGTAAAAGTTGCAGCCCGGATGAGTTCCGCGCCAGATTTCAACATCTGCTCGACGCACGAACTGTAACGCGCTCAAGCCTGAGGAGGAGAAGGAATGACGACTGCCAGAGTAGCCATCAACGGGTTTGGCCGCATTGGACGATTGACGTTGCGGGCGATGCTCGAGCGGCACAAGCACGGACTTAAACGATCGTCGCCATCAACGACATGGCGGACCTGCAAACCAATGCGCACCTGTTTCGCTTTACGACTCGACCTACGGCGTATTTCCGGGCCCGGTTGAGAGTCGGAGGAAGGCGTGTCTCGGAATTGACGGTCGAAACATCAGCGCGTATCAGCCCCAGGAAGATCCTTCGCTGCCGTGCCCTGAGGAGCCGGTGAACGTCGACATTGTCATCGAGTCCACCGGTGTCTTCACCGACGCGGCCCAGGTACGGAGCCCATCTCGAAGCCGGAGCGAAAGCAGGTGATCATCACCGCCCCCGCAAAAGACGGAGTGACATTACGATCGTCCTGGGAGTTATGCGATTTCTGGCTCTGCGACCCGCGCAAGCGCCGCATCGTCTCGAATGCCTCCCTGTAACGACCAATTGTGCCGGCGCCGGTGGCGAAGGTGATTCGCGACCATTTTCGAGTGTTGAGGCGCGGTCTTGATGACCACCACGCTACGCGCCACGCCTTTAACGACCAACGCATTTTGGACCTCATGCTGGAGATTTCCAGCGTCGAGCGCGCGCCGCCGCCATGAACATCGTTCCCACGAGCACCGGTGCCGCAGAAGGCTACCGGCTGGTCCTGCCGGAGCTCAAAGAGGCAAACTTCACGGCCTATCCCTATGGGTGCCCACTTCGACCGTTTCCGTGGGTTGACCTCGTGGCGAGTTATCTCAAGGAACCGGTCTTCGGCTGAAGCGCTCAATAACGCACTGCGAAGCAAGCCGCGGAGGGCAGGACGAACGGCATGCTGGCCTGTAGCCACGGAGCCCCCGGTTTCCGAGCGATTTTCGTGGTAATTCGGCTTCGTCGATAGTGAGATGGTTTATCTCACCGGCGGTTGCTGGAGAGGCAAGGATGGCCAAAAGTTCTTTCCTGGTATTTGCGATAACGAATGGGGCTATAGCTGCCGCGTCGCCGACCTGGCGGCCCAGGTGGCAAAGAAAAAGGGCCCTAGGAGGATCATCGCAAATGATTGCCAAAGACATAATGACCAGAGATATCGTCTACCGTGGCTCCAACGCACGATGACCGTGAAAAATTTGGCGATGACCCTGATCAAGAAGTCAGATCAGCGGTGCCCCGGTGTCCAGCCAAGGACGGCAAGATCGTCGGCGTCGTGCCGAAGCCGGATATCCTCGCCAAGAAGGGTAAGGACGACGGCGATCAGCGAGGCAAGAAGATTGTCAGCGTCACCGAAGAGACCCCGGTGAGGAGGTCGCTCAGCTCGTGACGACGCACAAGATCAAACGGCTCCCGGTGATGCGCGGAGGCCAGGTCGTCGGTATCGTCAGCCGTGCCGATATCGTCAACGCCATCGCCTTGGGTGAAGCACCGTGGCGCTGCATACGCCGGTTTACGATCTCTAAAGAGCTCCTCGCGAACACAATTCTACCACCGCTTTGAGGGGAATCAAATGAAGGCTTCTGATTATCATCCACTGATGGCGTGTAAAGGTGTCCATAGCTGGCCTGCCGTCCTGAACGGTCGCGGTGGGGGGCGGCTATGAGAATATTCACCCCAGCCGAGGAGAAGTCGGCATCCTAAAACATGTCCACTGCCCTCGATCCTACCGGCCTCAGAAATATGTTTCTTAGTATTATCGAGCACAGATGGCGCCAGTATCGCGAGCGCACTGCTGAGCGATCCTATATTTCTGTCGCGAAATTTGGACGCTACTAGTTCAAAATTGCGGCAAAGGCGATCCGGGACATTGGCGATATAGACCTCAGTTATATGCGGTGAGTCACGCCACAGCCGCGATTGCCACCTGGCAACACGGAACCGGGTTTCACGCCCCGATGTTCTGTCGCTATCAGCTATGTATAGCCGCGCTCGCGCACGCGATTAGAGATAAAGGGAAACCGTGATTTACGCGGCGGAAGGCGACAGGTATTCGTCGAGTAGGAAGAAAATTCAGCCTGAGATTAAACTGAACGACGCTAAAGACTTCTCTAATCTAGCCCGCCTTCTCAGTCGTAACGCTGCGAAGCGGCTGTAACCTCGCCTTGGCTGTAAGCCCCCGCATGAATGCAGCTTGTAGATGAAACGAGTTGGTTGAATGCGGTCGTTTGGGGAAAGCGTCTTGCAGCGCTATTCTGTTTAATGGCGGGAGACCGTGAGCTTTTGGGAATCACCGGAAGTCTCCAGGTTGAAGGCGAGTGTTGTTTATCTCATTGCCGAAGCTCACTCTGGGACCGCGCTAAGATGCAGACTGAAACCGACAGCTGCGCCGAGGCCGAGTTTCCGCTAAAAGGCAACCCCGTCGTTCCCTCCAGCTCTTTGGTTCAGATGTGCTTAGATGCATAAAAGACAGCAGACTCGGTTTCGACCCCGACAACGCAGTGAAACTTCCCGACAACAGCAACAGCTTAGCTGAGGGTTTAGCTTCAAAATGAATATTTCTGTGAAATCAAACGAGCGCAACGTAGCCGGTTGAATTTCAAAAGGAAATGTGGCCAGGGACAGATGGAGCTCTGACACGAGGATTTTCAGTCCTCATACACAGTACCAAGTGAATGATTAACTCGTTTTTGCCTGGTTGCGCTACGAGTCAATTTACCGGTGGAACACATAGTGACAAATAGTTCTGGCAGAAGATTCGTGGCAAAGTCGGGCCATTCCGTCGGCCGCAGTCTTCGACAATGGAAAGGTGTATGTTCTATCCCAGGTTGGAGCCGCAAAAGAACAAGCACAGCCGAGGACTCAAGACCAGGAACGGCCCTCACCTTACAGGCAGCCCAACAGAATTAGCATAAGCAGGTCTATATTACTGGTTGGACGGCGAGATCGAGCCAGGCGATGGCTTTCCGCGGGCCGTTGTACGCATCACCAACGCGATTACTGCCTGTCTTGCGCTGGAATCCGCGCCCTCCCCACCACAGCCGCGGGAGTGCTCATCGTCGAGACCATCGGCCGTCGGTCGGGAAGCAGCACCGCATTCCAGTCGGGAAGTATATCTCGATGACGGCGGCCGAATCATCGTGGTGGCCAGACGGTTCTCGCGCTCATTGGGTCCGCAGCTCGCTTGCAGACCGTGGTCGCATCCGGATTCACTTCAGGGGGGGCATGGCGACCGGCTCGGCTGGATTCTCGATGAAGATCCGGAGACCTCAAAGCAAATGAACCGAGTACACGCTGCGTTTGTTCGGGCAAGGCGAGGCGCCTCCGAGTGGTTGTCGAGCTCCGACCCGACTGAAGTGCCAAGCGGCCGCTCGTCAAAGACAACACAGCTGACGGCGTCACGCTGGTTTGCCGTGCGGGCTCGGCGACTCGGTGAGAGGTCCCGGAAGTCGGAGTTGGTTAACCCGGTATTTGCCTCTTGCCGGGACACGGATGTTCGCATTGTTCGGCGCCAATTCAGGATCGCCGGGAGCAGAAATGAGGGGAGTCCGTAACCGGCTAATCACACGGAAGATTCGGGAGCTCCTGGCTATCGGACGGGCTGGCCGCCTCTCGCTCAGCTAAGTTTTTCGATTGGCAGCTTACGAACGCTAAGTAAAAGAAGATCGGCGCTCTTCATGCGTTTGAAGGCGTGACGAATCATATCACTCTGGCTTTGGCACCTTGCACATGTCTTTCACCGGAAGTCAGAGGGAAGGGAGAAAGCGCGGTCACGGAGGGGCGCATTTTCTGCAGCATCATGTACTTCCCGCGGCGAACAAACTTTGCCACCCACGCGCGAGACACTGACCTGAGGCGTCAGCCCGGGACTGCAGTTGGACTTGATGGAAAGAATTGAAGAGGCTGTGACCCGCTGGGTAGATCGGGGCCGTTGCCTGGTTGCTTCTGCGAGTCTCCGTCACGTCCACCGCCATGGGCACCATGGCGTTGTCGGCGGGGCAGCCACGCGTTTCGGTTGGCTGCCAGCGCTGATCTTGCAAAGGCGCTTAATCGTTCGACCGGAGAGGGCGTAGCCCTAGTACATGCCGCATCGGCAACCGAATTTCCGGGGTGGAAGAAGTGGTATTGCGACAAGGCTAAGCTTATCATCTCACGTGGGGATCACACGTAGAGATTCTTGCGAGTGCCAACTTCTGTCCGCATGGTACTTCGTATCTTCTGCTACAGATCGTGCCTTTTCTAGCGTCTGCCAAGATATCGCGTTATACTGTAACAACCAGGAAAAGAGCTCTGGCGGTCCAGCTTTTTCGCGGCCTATGGTAGACCTTGCTCCTTGATGCTCTTAAGAGCTTGAATCCTCGACGCGGGGATGCCGAGCGCTTCTACACAATAGAGATCAAAACTCTCATACCCTGCCGCCCGGTAATGCTGCCATACCTCCACATCAAAAGATTGCGGCTGAGCTCAACGAGCGCACGGCAGCATTCTTCCAAGACCCGGTAGATCTGCAAGAGTTTCTTCTGTGAAGCGTCTGGCGAAAATCTCGTCCCGAATCGTTTTTAGCAAGCTAGAGAGCATAAGAGCCTCTCCAACGCTCCCTTCTTTTAGAATGTTTTCCAGGCGCTTCAGTTCTGTCGGAGAAATTCCAGTCTTTCGAAGATCCTCGATCGCCTTTCGAGCCAGATCCACCATTCCTTGCTCATCTAGGAAACCCGATTCGCATGACATGGGTTTACCTCCTACCTCCACGCGCGAGGTTTTCCAAACCTCTGCCATCCTCTGTAAACTTCTAGACTTTCCCTGATGAGTCAAAAGCTTCTCCTTTCACATTCATTGTCGCCGGCGCCAGCGGCAGCACCACGCGATAGAAGACACCCTTTAATGGAGCATCCCGTCTTTGCAGCTACGTCGCTTCATCTGTTAGAATCATGATGAGCCTGCCGTCCGAGACGATCGCCTCGACCACCTCCAAGAGGCCACCATGTTTTCCACGTCAATGTCTCAGAGAGCTGTAATGAGATATCGACCATTCCTGAATCCCCTTTTCTGAGCGCATAGTAGCTCCCAAGTTCTGGGGCCAAGTTTGGGGATTTCAGGATCTCAGAAGTATCTTAAGCTAGAATGGGAAAATGATGGGATTTTCGCTGATCTACCGATCTGAATGAAGGACGAGACGCAGCAGCTGGAACCAACGTCGAATCGATCTCGTTATCAGGAACAGTTCGAAGACGAAATACGTATGTGAGTTCTGTCTACGCGCCGATGTGCGATTTCGTCCGGACGGAGATTCAAAACCATGCCTTCGCCTGAGACCGGCGTGATCAATGTTTTTACACTCGATTTCGGTGCCACGCGGCTGATTTTCCCTAAGCAGCTGTGATTTGTGGTAGCTCAGTTGCTGCAATTCTGCAGAGCTTCATCGCCCCAGACCTTATTGTATAGAGCATCATAGGACACGCACTTTCCCACGGTGATTCCGCCAAGGCGGTGAGCAGCGAGAATTGCTCTGGGGTAGGCTTCACGCCCTTACCCGGAATTCAATGGTTCCCGGATGTTTGCCGATCCAGAACGAGAATGGCATCGGTGATTTTCTTCTGTAGCTGTATGAGCGGCCGTCTGCACTTCTTTCGCTGGTTTCATGATTTCGCTTCAGGTTCCGTCGCATGGTTAGTTTGCGAGCAATCTCTTTGCGATATCTGCCGGCACTAGCTCTGCTAACGCCTCCGGTGTCGCTTCGGCGAGAGCCCTGGCACTGTCATAGCCCTCTTTGATAAGCCTTGCGATGCTATCCCTCCTCAGATCTGGAATGCGTAGTTTGGCGAGGCTCCAAACCCTTCTGATCACACACCGAAACTCACACGGTCGCCCAGAAGATTCATCTTGTTGATGACCTGTTCCGCCGATCCTTCAGCCTTGGCCAACGTGGAGATCGCTTCGACTAGCCAGCTAAACTCCTCTCCCATCTTCTTGATGGCGCCGAAGAACAGATGATGCGCTTCCTCGATCTCTTTGGTCGGCGCTGAGGAAATCCAGTGATACAGCACCAGTGCCTTTTTTAACGCCCTCTCTTGCTCGTATTGCAAGCCGGTGTGATGGGCCGAGGATGCTCTTGAACAGAGTCTTGTCGGACTCGCCAAGATTTTGGACTTCTATGGGCAAAGAGGTCTTCGGTATTTTGACCGCCGAAATTCTCCTTTAGGCAGCGGAATATGGATGCGCTTTCGCGTCCTCGGTGAGCGCCGCGGCGACCAATATCTCTAGTTCCGAAACCCTGAGTGGATCGCAGAGATCCATCCATTTAATCAGGTTAAGACAGGTGTCGATGGAGATCCCCATCTGCGCGGTTACTTTCCCTCTTTCAGTGACCTGGAGTCTTTCCTGAACGTCTCTCTTCAAGAGTCCCCAATTCAGGCATTTCTCGATGATCTTTGCACGCGCTCGGCGAGGGACTTCTCTAAGATCTGCTGCCGGCAACTGCCGTTCCAGCATGAAACGCCAGTGTAAGTGGACAAAAGAAAGTTCTTTATCGTTTCTTCATGTGAACAGATGCCGGAGGCAACGAGGTCAAGACAATAAAGATCGATATCCTGGTCATTACAGGGCGGGCTTAAGTTTCTCGAAGCCGCCTTTGACGTAGTAATCGTAGAAAGTTTTCTTGTGAAACGGCGATGAGGTAACGAGAATAACTCTGCCAAATTCATCGACGAAGCCTAGCCTTCCCGCCCTACCACCCATGTTTTCATGCTCGGCCTTGGAGATGTCCGATCATCGCGAGCTGGTTGCCGGTTCTCGGCGTGTTCCATTTTTCTCCGGGATGAAGACATTTCTGCGCCGGCAGGTTGATTCCCATCGCGAGTGTGGATGTAGAAAGCGAGTATCCGTATCTCTCCCTTACGGTAATATCTCTCGACGACGTCGCGCTCTTCCCAGCTCAAGTCGGCGTTGTGGATGGCAATCCCGTGGGAGAGAAAAGACAGCAGCAGATCCCGCGAGTAAGAATCCTCAAAGCGTTTTCAGTTCCAGTATGGCACCGGTTGCAGGTGATAGATCGACCATGTCCTTGAGCTTTTCACCCCAGGCTTCCGTCGTCGGTTTATCGGGAAGGAAGATGATGCTTCTGTTCGCCCTTGCCTTCGGCGAAATATTTCGCTGCGTAGAAGGGCGGAGAGATCCTCTTCATCGGGCTCAGGCAAGGGCCATTTCTCCTCTCCTTCCGCACCACTGTTATGCTCCAGGTAGCTGAAAACGCCTCTGGATAAAACTCCCTTTCTCAGTTCCACAGGCCTGCTGGTCTCGACCAGAAGCTCTGCCCTGAGCCAGCGTGCAAGATCTTCGCCATCGCCGAGCACCGCGGACAATCCAAGAAGCTGTGGCTTGTAAGGCGATAGGAGTATCTTGGTTAGCAACATCTCAAGCCGGCTCCGCGGGTTTCGTCACCCATCATCTGGAGCTCATCGATCACGATCAAGCCAATGCCTTGGAGCAGGTTTGGGTTACTGACGAGGAGAGCAGTTGAGCTTCTCAAAGACGACCACGGCAATGTCGAATTCTTTTCCTCTCAAGATCCTGGTCGTACTCCTTTCGGTCATGGGTTGAAATGATGGTCTCGATGCCAAGCTCACCGTACATTTCTTTGAAGTGGTGGTACTTTTCCTCGGCCAGGGCTTTCATGGGAACGAGATAAAGCGCTCGCTTCTTGGCCATGGCGTAGTGAACCAGAGACGATCTCGCCGACCAAGGTCTTCCCGGAGGATGTCGGCGCAAAGATGATAAGATTTTTCCTCCGAGCACATTGTGTTTGACTATGGCTTTCTCTTGGACCGGCAGAAGACATTCACCATAGGAGTCTTTCCAGATGTTTATGATTTCATCGCCGATACCGTAGGCACGAAGGATGTCGAACGGAATTCCTTGGATGATGATTGAGTTAGCACCTTCGCTGTGTTCATTTTGCATCTCCTTAGCAGTGGCTGAAGAACTCTGGTTGCAGGCTGTTGAAAAAGGTCAGAGGCAAGGCGCGTGAAAAATCGGCGAGCTGAGGCGTACTTAGCCAGTACGTTGAAGCGAGACAATTGAGCGAACGAGCATATGGATCGTTTTCGGCAGCATGCTAGAGCTTTCTTATCACTCCGGTTGCCTTTCCAAGGATGCGAAATTCGCCCTTTGAAACAACGATAGGGTCATAATTTTTGTTGGCCGGTCTCAAAGTGACTTCATTCCTTTCCGGTGGAACCTCTTCAAAGTCGCTTCGTTGCCGATCAGCGCACACACGATGTCGCCATTTTCCGCCGTGTCTTGTCGCCGGATGATCACATGATCGCCTTCCAGAATGCCGTCCTCGATCATGCTGTCGCCTTTGACCTTGAGCGCAAAGGTTTCTTTGCCCGCGAGCAAGCTCATTGGCCACGGTGAGAAAATCCTTCGAGATTTTCTTCCGCCAAGAGCGGTGCACCGGCCCTGACCCGGCCAACGATGGGAATTTCTTTGGCATCCGGGAGAGCGGATCTTCCGGACTGGCTGACAATCTCAATGGCACGTTTGCCAATCCTTTTATGTAGCCCTTTCTTTCGAGCGCCTTTAGATGGTCAAAGACGCCTCGGGTCGAAGTGATTTTGAATCTTTGTCCGATCTCCGGGATGGAGGGGGCGTAGCCATTCTCCCGGATGGTGACAGAGAGAAATTCGTAGATGCTCTTTCTGCCTGGAAGTGAGATCGGCAAGCATGGGACATCTATACTAAAAATAATTTTAGTATACAATATCCCTACTACACGCCGGCTTATAAACGTAGCAATTTCTTTGATTTACCAAGTGGTCACCTCGTCCTTACAAGGCCGGAGCAGAGACTGGGAATCCACACAAATCTACCTCTAGCGTAGGGAACATAAAGCCGGATTTCGCCTTGAATTCTTTCTCTCGCGGCCTCCCACTGTCTCTCAGTCATAGAGACCGGAAACTTTGAGTGGCTTATCCTCACGCGATTTCCATTCAAGACGATCTGATTTTCTAGAATGATCTTTTTCAGATAATTGGCGAAATCCCCCTCCTTCGAATTTGAGAAATTCGCGATTGCGCGATTCAGAGCCACTTCGATTGTTGGATCACGGTTTTCATCTATGGTCACGTGTATGCTTTCCTCGCTTACGAGTCGCGCAGAAAGGTTTTCTATGATGAACTTTCTCGCCTCCTCCGATTCAATCTTCCGACCGCTGAGCATGATCATCTCGGCATTGAGCGCCGCGATGGCTGCGCCGCCATGCTCGCCTTTTTCCAATCAGGTTCAGGAAAGAAATAGATCCCGCGGAGATATCCTTCACTTTCTCACTAAGTCGCAGGAAGAAATCTCTTTGACCTACTGTTGGTTTTCCATTTCTCCATTGGGAGCCCTTGTGGCTAGGTAACGGTCCCCATAGTCGAAGAGGTAGGCGTTTCCACAACCGTAGGCCAGACTAAACTCCACCGGTTCGTCCAGCAGAGGAGCATAGAAGCCGGCCTTCGGAAATACTGCGTAGAGAATATGCCCGTCCGAATAAGGGCGTATGACGAGACTGAAAAAGTCGTTCACCTGAACATAATGCGACGTTCCCGCCTTGTACCAGGCAAAGGCGTCCAGACCGAATAGATCAATCTCCTTTACGGAAGAACTCAAGTTCTCCAGATTCACCAGCAGAGGCAGGTTCGTTGGACTGAGATCAATCACTGGACCCTTTAGTCCCTTCTTGCTGGAAGGGCCTTGGCGTCCTTGAGCGAGTTTCCGCGCCAAGAGTTCAAGCGATGTTCTTCTCAGTTCTCTTTGTCTGATAGAACATCAGAAGATCCTGCATGCTGATAAGCCGATGCTTTGAGGAGTTGTCCACCGAAATCGATGAACAGGCAGTTTTTCTTTCCGGGATACGGTCTCAAGCCCTCGCCCGATCATCTGGCAGTAAAGAACCAGACTCTGGGTCGGCCGGGCGACAAGAATCGCATCCAGCAGAAGGCTCGTCGAAGCCTTCGGTGAACACCATGCAGTTCACAATTACTCTTTATTTCACCCTTACGAAGCTTTTCTGAAGAAAGACCTTCTCAAGCTCAGAGGCGTTTCGCCCAGATATCCAGAGCGGCATTTACGCCCTGCATTTGGAACATCTCGGCGAGACTCATTGCGTGCTTCAGATCCGCGGCAAACACGAGAGCTTTTCGGTCCGCGGCCAGCTCCAGGTAGTTTTCCACGACCAGCCGGTTTCTCTCGCTGGTGTTGATGACTCTGGAAAGCTCATCAGCGATGAAGTCACCTGCTTGAATTCCGACATTCTCTACGGAGACTTGGGTTTCACTTCCATACCTTTTAGAGGTGAAAGATAGCCTTCGACGATCAGCTCGAAGATGGACTTGACGTAAACAGGCTTGCCGAAAATCGCTTCAAGGTCAGACGCACCTTTAGTCCTTATCGGGGTGGCCGTCACGCCCAAGTGTCGCCAGTCAGGAAGCAGCTCGCCGATGCGGTTGTATATCTTGAGCCACGACCTTGCCGGTGAATGATGCGCCTCATCCGTCACGACTTTGCTGCATTCGGGAATCGTATGCAGGCGTCTCACGATCGACATCACACTTGGCGACCGTGACCTGTCCAGCAAAGTTGCTGGAGCCGGCATCGACGGTGGACAGGCTTTACTCCAGGCCAGACGAAGTCGAGCTTTTCTATCGCCTGACGCAGAAGCTCGTCACGGTGAACGAGAACAAGACTCTTTATCTCCCGTTCCACTCAGGCTGGATTGGAGAATGTCGCTGAAGACGATGGTCTTGCCGCTCCCCGTAGGAAGGGAAATCAGAGCCGCTCGATTTCCTTCTCCCAGTGACGAAGGACAGCGTCTTTCGCATCTTCTCTGAAAGGGATAAAGAATCATTCCGCTGATGGGATTTCGCTGTGCCTGCATATTTGTGGGCTGCGGGGGATCCAGGGTGCCGCTGCCCAACAGGATTCAATCTTTGCGCGCTCGCTTATAGGCGCCAAAGACGATCCTCTTGACCTCCTGGATCCAAGTCGGACCAAGAAAGCTCAGCTGCTCCCTGGATCTCATGATCGGCCAGGAAACGGACTGCCTCTGCCGGCGTGTTGAACCCGCCGATGAGGTAGCCCCAACCGATGAGCGGCTTCGTCTTCATTTCGACGAAGCCCTCGGCCTTGTCCGAGTCCCAATCGGCATGATGATAGACAACCGTGCCATCAATTCTCTCTTCTATCCATTTCTTTGGGAAAGAATGGATGACACCGGCAATCACCTTCCGAGCGAAGCTCGCGCCGCGGGTCGGACGCAAAAGCTGCGCGGCCTTGGGACTCAAGCGCTTGAGAGCTTCCTCCCAGATCTCCAGACGAAGGCGGTAAGCACGTAGAGCTTTCTGAAATCTCTCTTCCAGCCTGGAAGCTTTGATCAGCACCTTTGGGTCGAGACCGAAGCCGCTCACATGCTTTCCGGCCTTGGCTTTCCCTCCGGCGCCTTGCCTCCGTTGCAGAAGAGTCTAAGCGCCTCCCGCACACGCTGCCTCGCTTCCGTCGGATCTCCATGAGCCGCTCTCACTGCCGGAAAGATCACCAGCGCGTCGAGGTATTTCTCGATCGCTCTCGCGCGATTCGGCGATCCTGAGTAGCCGGCAGTTCCGGCCTTATCGTCTTCCGCGACTCGGAAATCGCTGGTCTCCCAGATGAGATCAAGCAAGCGAGTCCTTGTGATGCCGGATGAATTCCAGCATCTCCGGACCCAGCCGGGCGAAATCTCTCGCCAGACCCTGAAGGTGGAGGTGGTATTCTTGCCTTTCCTCCTTCACCTTACCGGCAAGCAGCGCCTTTGCCTCGGCGATGGCGTCCCAGTTGGGCAGGTCGTACTCAAGGGCATCCCCTGAACCGACAAAACCCTCTGGTAGCCCTTCCATCGGCGAAAGCGGACTTCGCGTCTCCCTCGTGTCTTTCCGGATACTCTTCCTCAACATAAGGCAGCCATGAGTCGGTGAACTGCCAGATGAGATAAGCCTCAACCGGATCGACCTCGAGGATAGCCGCGGTGGCCGCGGGCCTGATCAGCGCTGCACGGCAGCTGGTCTTTCTTCTTTCTGCCAGGCAGTTGTGGACGTCCCTCAAGTAGCCATCCTGAAAACGCTCCACCTCATCGGTGGAGGCCTCCTCTTCAACATGAACCCCTATAGATTCGAGTTCGTCGGCTCTCATAGGGATTTGAATCTGTGAAGCTCCTCACAGATCTCTTCAAGTTTGAACATGTGATTCTCCTTTCCATGGACCCCCTTCAGCCCTCGAAGTGAAAGGCTCAAGGGGGTCCATGCGTCTGTACGCTCGGCTGATTTGTCAGCTCCGAACGCTCAGGCAGGAGAAAAGAGAGGAGGAATTGCAGCCCACAAATATGAAGGCTTAACGATTTTTCAAAGAACGTTTCCTCGTTCGAGGAGAGACTGCGGCGATCGCCGCAGCCGGTGGGATCATACCCTTGTGACGCGAGGCTTTGAGCGCAGGAATGGGTCAAAAAGAACCGGACAAAGAGACAATTTCAGTTGACATTTCCTTGCGAGTGTCAGTTATGAGCCGCAGTAGGGAAGCGCCAACAAAATCATCCAAAGCAGAAAGAAAAATAATGGAATACAGGAAGGAGATATACGACGATGACAAAGGGTGAACTCATCAATGCAGTGGCCAAGGCGGCCAAGACAAGCAAGCGAGCAGCGGAAGATGCTGTGAATGCGACCTTTGCGAATCTCGGCAAAGCGATTAAAAGACCAAACGAGTTCAGGTGCCAGGCTTTGGCACTTTCTCGGTGAGATTAAGAAAAGCGAGAAACGGAAGAAATCCTCAAACTGGCGCTGCGATCAAAATCAAGGCAAGTCGAACAGTGGGATTCAAGCCAGCCCCGAGCTTAAAAAAGGCTTGTAGAATAGTTTGAGTGTTCAGACGGGCAAAGCTATTTGTTTTGCTTGACGTTTTCTACCCTCACCCAGTATCCGGGTCTCACGATCACGCAGTTCTCTGTGTGCCGGGATCATGACTCCGTTATCACGCGTGCAGGCATATCGACTTCGCTTACCAGCGGAGGCTTCCAGACGTAGGTTGGTTCAATTCTGACCTGGTCCGAAACCCGGAGCAATGATTTCCTTGCCGGCCCTGAACCCCTCATCGTAGGCTTTTTTCAGTTCGTCCCAGGAACCGTGAGGCGGCAGCTCTTCGGCTACGCGAATGGCATCGAACCCGTGACGCTCAACCTGGTCGAGTGCTTCAATATTCGTGATTCGTGCGCATTCCGGTTTGGCCAGATCTTGAATGTACTCCAGCACAGGTGACCTACCGGTACGCCGTTTTTGGCCCTAAACCATCGTAAGCTTTCGTCGGTTCGTCACAAGGATCTTCCTGCCTCGGTCGTAACGGACCCGCGCCGCGGTTGCTCTTCGACCGATGGATCACACGTAATTCGCGGCCTAATACTTTGCGGCGAACTTGTTCTTCCGAGACTTCAATTAAGAAAAGCAGAGCTACCATGTGGACTCATTTAAAGGGACACACCAGGAAAAAGCTCGTGTCGATCACCCGCCTCGGGTCAAGCTCGTTTTCTTTGTCGGCTTTGAGACTTCGAATGATTGTCTGTAAGCCGCCAGGCGTCGGCACCGGTTCTTCCCGGATTCGTTTACGTAGATTTTCGTAAACGATCTTGAGCTCAGCGTCATTCTGCCGGGAAAATTTGCGTAAGTACGGAATCACCGCCTCCGGATGACTGCGATGAAATTTGATGCCATCGACATACGCTTTCATGAATCGCTCCACCAACGGACGATTCTCGGCGATCAACGACCCCTTGGTCGCCAGCGTGTAATGAGCGTATTCGACGTCCAGGTCACCGAGATCGGCCATCACGTTCAGCCCCATGCGTTGCGCTTCAACAATCTGCGGCGGGGAAAGCAAGCTTGCCTGCACATGCCGTCCCTGCAACGCGGCCATGCGCGCCACAGTCAAGCCGACCTGCAGCATGCGCACATCTTTGTCGGGATCCAGGCCCCACCGGCGCAGCGCCTCGCGGGTCGCGAACTCGTCCCCTGAGCCGAAGCGGCTGATCGCCAGCGTCTTGTCCTTCAAGTCTTGCGGCTTTTGTAACTCGGGTAAAGTGACCATGACGTAGTTAAAGCGATTCATAAACACCGCAATGATCTTGAGATTGATGCCGCTCGTAACCGCCGCAACCACAGGCACGGCACCTACATGGGCAAAGCTTACTTCACCCGCAATCAGCGACTGTACCACCGTGGCCGAACTTCCAACTTGGATGTTCTCGACGTCAAAGCCATGTTTTTTGTAGACGCCGGCGTTGATCGCAACTTGGATATGATCCGATGTACCGCCTATGTTGCCAACGCGGACTTTGGTGAGCTGTTGAGCAGCAACATGCACGCTACCGACTGTAACCAGAATCGCAGAAACAAGTATCAGTCTCAGCCTCCTAAAAATTATGTCTAATCCGAAAGAGGACTGCATTGACGTCAAATCTCCTTCACCCATGCCTCGCTTGCTCTTCGGTCCACGCCTTAAAGCAGTCGCGTCCATCCAGCTAATACTAATTCTGGCAATCGACTAACAGAACTCGATCATCCCGAGCTGCGTAAACCGAAACTGCTTATGCGCCAACGCCGGCAAGATCGTCATCTGATGAATGGCGTACTCATGTTCGTAGTTTCGCTTGGCGTTGACCCCATCAAGCGGTATTACCACATCGTATCGAAAGATCCGCGCCGCTGTTGTCGCGGTATAAAGCACGGCGAAATTCGTCGCCGAGCCGACAATGATTAGGGACCGACAATTCCGTTTGTCCAGTTCTGCCTTAAGCTCGCCATCCATAAATTTGTCGAATGCGTCTGGGTAGAGGACTGGCTCCGATTCTCGTCGCTTGAGCGGCGACGCGACTTCACCGAGCCGGGTCCCCTTACCGGCGGCGGAGATAGTGTAAAGAATCGGCACCGACGCTTGCCTCGCGCGCTCGAAGAATTCAGCCAGGGGTACCATCAACTTCGAACAGACTTCCTGCGGATTTTCGCAGCGACTACTCAAGTCAAGCACGACGATCGAAGTCGTCTTGCCGTCGAGTTTAAGCGGCTGCGGCTCCGGCCGGTTAGGCCCTTCCTGCGTCATTTGAATGCTCCTCAACGAAGTCGGTATCCAATAACACCGCACAGGTCGGACAGTAAAACTGTCGAAGCAGATACTGGCCATTCAGGTCGGACATTAGCACGCCCGCCTTTGTCGGCGGCAGAAGACGGACTTTACAGAACTGCCGCCAGTCCTCGTCGGCACGGCAATGTTTGCGTTGACACTTGCTGCAACGAACCCATTCCATCCCGTCTAGAATCGTAATCTCAAGATTTGCTCGTAGCGGATGATTCATTTCGTCTCCTGGAGCCGCTCTTGCCGTAGGCTCGCGCGCAGCTTGTCGGTGGCGGCAAGATCCAATACGAGATCATTACCTTCAATCACCACGCCGTAAATCTCCTTCGCTTCTTCTCGCGAGACGATGCCAGCTTCAACGTCGTTCAGCACACGCTCGGGCTCGCGTTCCAGCGGATCGCCATAGCCGCCGCCGCTCGACATGCGCATGTAGAGAACGTCGTTCTTGCCGACGTCAAATTCGCAGTATGGTAATAGCCGGCCGCTACCGCCGACTTCGTCTAACCGGTCCAGCGACTTATTTTCGGAGATCATTTCTGCCACGCGAGTTCCTTCCTTGAGCATCAGCAAGCTCGGCGCGCCGGGATAACCGCCGAACATTCCTTGACCTGAATTTCTAAGACCCGCCACCCCCAACGCCACACCTTTGATTTGACCCTCGGGTGCGTCGTGCACCGTGAGCGCAGACTCCCCGCCGGTGCCACCGCGATATCTGCCCGCTCCTGCACCGCCTTTGGTATTGCGGCGAAACAAGTAGAGCAACGGGAAATTTGCTTCAAGCCACTCTATGTTATGACAACTGAGGCCGCGCCCGGTATCGTCGCCATCTTTGTATGACCGCGCCCCTGTGCCATCCAGCGCTCCTTCAGACAGCGTCGACACGTAGTACTTGCCATGTTGATTGACGCCAGCGTGGCGCGCCAGCCGATGGCCAGCGTTGAGCGCCATAACTTCGCCCCGCCATTTTTCGCTGGTGGCGAGCATCTGCATGATCGCCGAGTTGGCTACGAACTTCACCGTCGCGCCGCCTGAGGTTGTATTCAGCGATACCGGCGCCGGCGGCGTAGGATTCACTACAGTTCCCTCTGGCGCGATCACCTCGATGGGTTTCAGCGCGCCGTGGTTCTTCGGCAGATCATAGGCGAGTGTGCAGAGAATCGCCTCGTAACAGGCGCCGAAGGTCGCATGGTATGGCAAGTTGATGCCCTTCTTGGCCTGCGGGCTGCTGCCAGTGAAGTCGAACAGCAGGCGATCGTCTTTTTGCTGAGCCTCACGTGCACTTTCCAAGTATCGCCAGCGTGAATGCTACCGGTGTCGCTCCATGTCCCATCAGGAATCTCGGCAATGCGTCTGCGCAGGATCGCTTCGGAATAGTGCAGCATTTCTTGCGACACCGCAGTCACGAGTTCGGGGCCGAACTGCTCGTACAGCGACTGCATGCGCGATTTCGCCACATTGTTCGCCGCGATCTCGCACTTGAGATCAAGGCCAACCATCACCGGCTGGCGCGTCATGTTGATGAACGCATCGAAGAGATCTTTTCTCAGCTCGCCGCGGTCGACCAACTTAATGCCGGGAATGCGAATGCCTTCGTGGCAGATCTCAGTGGCCCCCGGCGAGTTGCCGCCCGGCGACATCGCGCCAATGTCCATGACGTGGACAAAAGTCGCGCTCCAGCCAACCAGCTGGCCCCTAAAATGAATCGGCGAAATCATGTAAACATCCGATTGATGGATCGCCGCGAGATACGGATCGTTAAGCAGAAAAATATCGTCAGGGTTGATGCCGCCGTTATTTTCAAACCTCTCGATGATTCGCTTGACGGCAAAGCCGGCGCAGGCAACATGCCAACCCATCGAATCGCCCGCCGACAGCACGTCACCGTTGGCGAGGTAAAGCGATGCCATGTAGTCGTGCATCTGCGTCGTGTTTACCGTGCCGCCGACGCGTTCCAGTGCCGTGCCCATTTCCTTGGCGATCTGGTAGAGCCGGTGCGAAAGAATTTCGAAAGTGATCGGGTCAACGCTTGAGATGATTGGATTCGCGGGCATAGTTTAAGCTCCTAGATGAATTCTAATGTTGAAATACTCGTCCATGGCGGCGCGGTCGTTGGGATTGACCACGATAGTCGTGACGGGGGTCTCGATGATTGCCGGGCCGTCAAACTCAACCCCCGGCTGCATCTTGCTGAAGTCATAAACTCGCGTTGACACGAATTTCCGCTCTTCCTCGAAGTAGACATCGCGCTGGCCCTTGAGAGCGTGCGCTCCATCGGACCTTTGTACTCGTTCGGCCTTGATATCCGGCTTTTTGAGCAAGCCCGTCGCCGTGAGCCGAAATGTCAGTATTTCTTTCCCTGCCTCGCGATACCCTGAGCTTTGGCCGAACGCTTTCTCGTACAAGTCGTCGAAAAGCGTATAGAGGCCCTCCATTTCTTTGGCCGTGATCGCCGTTGTTCCCGCTGGAAAAGGCACGTTAAGCTCATGCACCTGATAACGATAGCGCATGTCGACGCTGCGGTTAACCAAGACATCGCTTTCCTCAAAGCCCGCCGCACGCAAGTCGCTGAGCGCCCGTTCTAAAAGTCCCGAAAAGTTTTCGTTCACCCGCGTAGTCTCGGCGGGCACGACCATGTGATCCGATTTCCCGTACTCGTAGACCACATCGGAGCTGATGAGCCCGGTCGCGCCGTGCACCGAAGCCGTTAAAGGAACTACCACTTGGCGAATGCCCAACTCCGCAGCGTAGCGGCTCGCGTGCACCGGCGCTGCACCGCCGAAGGCGAAGAGCGCAAAGTTGCGCGGATCGTGACCTTTTTCAACGGTTGCTTTTCGGATCAAATCACTCATATGCGAGTTGGCGATGCGGTAAATACCGCTCGCCGCTTCTACTTCGGTCATTTTGAGTAGCTTGGCAATTCTTTCGCGCACCGCCTCAATCGTCTTCGCTTTGTTTAGTTTCATCCGGCCGCCAAGAAAATAATTCTCGTTGAGATAACCCAACACCAGATCAGCATCGGAAACCGTCGGCTCTGTGCCGCCGACATCGTAGCAGACCGGTCCGGGCAACGCACCGGCGCCCTGGGGACCGACCTTGAGCAGACCGCTATCGGGATCGATCCAGGCGATGCTGCCGCCGCCCGCGCCGATGGATTCCACCCAGATCTTACTCGAGAGGATGCTGTGGCGCAGGATGACCGGTTTGTAATCCCTCTCGATCACGCCGTCGCGTATGACGCTGACCTTGAAGGTCGTACCGCCCATGTCGGTCGCCAGGATATTCTTTTCCCCAATATGCTCGCCTAAAAATCGCGTGCCGACGATGCCCGCCGCCGGACCCGATTCGATAATACCGACGGCATTTTTGCACGTGGCCTCTATGCCCAGCACACCCCCATAAGCCTGCATGATCAGCGGCTCGCGCTTCAGCCCCTTGCTGTGGAGAATGCGCTGCAGGTTCTTTAGATAGCTGGAAATCTTTGGCCCGATGTAGGCGTTGAAGACGGTCGTCGCCGATCTTTCGTATTCGCCGAGGTACGGCGCCACTTCACTGGACAGGGTAAAGAACACCTTGGGATACTTTTCCTGAGCATCTCCGCCAGCTGCTTTTCATGGCTATCGTTCATGATCGACCAGAGAAAGCAGACAGCGATAGACTCGACGCCCTTTGACACCAATCGATCGATCGCCTGCTGGGCAGCTTGCGCATCGAGCCGAATCAACTCCTGGCCTTTGTAATCGATGCGTTCCGGCACCTCTTCGACCAGCTTACGTGGCACGAAAGGTTCGGGCTTATCGAGGGCCGAGCGGTGGGCGATCTCGTTTTCAGTAAGCCCTTCGGCGATCTTGCCGCGCATCATGTGCAGGGTGTCGCCGAATCCCTTCGTCAAAATCAGCCCTGTCTTGGCGCCAGCGCGCGTGATCAGCGTGTTATCCCCGATAGTACAGGCATGAAAGAATAGTTGCGTTGCGCTCAACAATTCATCGGCATTCTTCAGGCCGACATTTTGGGCGGCGTCGTCCGCAGCATTTAGCGCCCCTGAGCAAAATCGGCAGGCGTCGATAGCGACTTGCCGATGGTTACTTTTCCCCCTTCGTCCACCACCACGCAATCAGTAAAAGTTCCGCCAATATCGACTCCGACAACATAATTCATGATGCTGTATACCTCGTTGTTGGTGCCTTTGTACCAACTAACAGCCGTAACCATCTCGGCATTGAATCCCCACCTCTCTTTGCACTTCGCGCAAGAAACTTACGTCTGCGATCTGCGGAATCGCGATCTTGTCGGGATCGACGCCCAGACGTGGTGCCGTCTGCTGCAAGTAAACTTTCATACCCCTCTCGGTAAAACCGCCTGGGTCATTGGGATACATAAATTGAAGAACTTGGGTGGTCGCCTCACGCGCAACCTCCTGACTAATTTTTAGATCTTTCGCGGCGATCTGCGCCGCCTCGTCGGGCTGCTGACGAATCAACAACATCGCTTTAAGATGGGCGCGGAGCCACCGCCTGATGAGATCCGGGTTCTCACGGATGAGCTTTTCGTTGACCGCCGTTCCCGAAAACGGCACGGGAAATACTTCGCCGGAGTGCATCAAGATGCGATACCCCTTGCGTGTTAACTCCGCAGCGATATCCGGGTTGTTCGCCGCCGCCGCGACTTGCCTCTGATCCATCGCGATCACGCGTGCTTTAGCGTCACCAATTGCAATGAACTTGACGTCGCGCACTGGATCGAGACCGAGCTTCGCGAGAATCAAGCGCGTCGCCAGATCGTTGGTCGAACCTGAGCTCGAGATCGCGATGGTTTTTCCTTTGAGATCATCCGCCGTACGTATCTCAGGCCGTACGGTGAACTGAAACGTCGAAGTATTGTAATTAAAATAGATCGCTTTCAATGGCGCGCCGCGCAGCGCGGCTGTTATCGACGGGCCGGCGACGCCGAAATGCACTTCGTTGGCGATCAGTGCTGGCACCGAGACCCGCGAGTTCATCACGATGATTTTGAGATCGAGCCGCTCGTCCGTAAAGAAACCTTTCGCCCTGGCAACGTAGGTCGGTAAATAACCGAAATCCGGCGTCGAGATGGCTTGATAGGCGGGGATAAGATTCTTCGTCTGCGCGAAGCAAAGATCGTAATTGAAGCTTGAGAGCACAAAGAAGATCGCGGGCGGCAAGTACTTCATTATTTTGCTCCTGGAAACAATTCGAGATATTTTTGCCCAGCGCGGCATAGCGCCGCCCAATATCGAGCGCGTCAGGCATGCGCACGTCCAGCCCCTTTAACAGTTGAGTCTCCCCGCCCTGGAACTTTTGGATGGGCAGCCATTCGGTCATGCGCCACGAGAATTTTCTGGCCTTGCTCCGAAAGTAAATAGTCGATCAGCAGCGCGCCGGCGTGCGGATGCGGCGCGGTACGCGTCATAAATAAAAAACTTGGCCGTAGATATAAAGGTTTAACTGGCGCAAACCAAACCGGGGCGCCTTGCTGGGACAGGCTCAGGACCGTATTCAGAGTTCGTCTCGACGGCGAGATCGTACTCGCCCGCAGCAACCAGTTGAGTCAGCAATCGTCGCCCCCGTACGTGACGTAACTGCTGCTCATTGAGTCCGCGCATCAATTTAGAGGTGGCCTCTTCACCCATCTGTTGCAGTAATGCACCAAACCAGTAATAGGACTGGCTGTCCATCGCCAACTTGCCTTTCCAGCGCGGGCGAAGAAGATCCTCCAGCTGCTGCGGTACCTCGTCCTTGCCGACCAGACGCGTATTGTACGCAGGCACGAGAACGTTGAGGAGATTCACATTCCAGAAATTATCCTTGTCGCGAAACGACTCTGGATAGGCACCAAGCTGCGGCGAGCGGTAGCGGGCCATCACTCCTTTGTCGATGAGGACAAGAATACCCAGCTCACCGCTCATGATCGCATCGGCGCCCAGTTTCCCGGCACGTGCCTCGGCGTCGACTCGCGCAATGATCGATGCGCCGGAAAAACGTCCCACTTTGCACATTGACACCGGGATATTTTTTCATGAAACCACCGGCTAGCGCGTTGGCAACGATCGGATCCAGGTTCAGATAGATCGCCGCTTCGCCTTCGGCGCGTGCACCTTCGACCAGGCGTGCCTGTCGCTCTCCAGCGGATAAGGAATCCAACGCCGACAATTTTGACTCGCCGACCTGGGCAGATATGCCATCACGCGCTGCGACGAATAAGACGAGTAGTCCGAGGATAAGAACCAGATGGCGTCCCATAACTTGCTGCTGTGCTATTCGTACCACCGTTTGAGATTCACCTGGAACCATAGCGCCAGGACAAAATACAAGGCGCTACGCCACACAACCCTGCCATTGCCGTCTCTGAGCAGTTTCCGAGTTGCCAAAGCGGAAAGAAGATGAAAACACCACGGCGCTGGCGATGAGTATCTTATGGGCTGTCAACGGTTTCATGGCATAATCAGTGCCGAGACCAGATTCCGGTATATATTTAATGGGCCTTCCGACACCTCGCACTTTGTCGCCTCTTGTCCTTGACTTGGTTAGCTCTCCGCATCGTAGGACAAAACTTTGAGGAGGGTGCAAGGTTTGGCAGATAAACATCGCACCAGGCATTAAACCTATTGCCGATCCCCAAGAAGACTTTCCGCCCGTATCCATTGACCCGGTCTCAGGATCACCAGTTCTCTGTGTGCCGGGATCATGACGCCGTTTACCACGCGTGCTGGCATATCGACTTCGCTATATCATCGGCGGCTTCCAGACGTAGGGTTGGTTCAATTCCGTCCTAGTCCGAAACTCGGCAGCAATGATTTCTTTGCCGGCTCTGAATCCTCATCGTAGGCTTTTTCAGTTCATGGCAGGAAGCTTTTTGCGTTCTGAGATAAGAACAGGTCGCGAACGATGTTTCTGGATTCTCCGTGGATCCAATTTCTCCGTTAGTCGCCACAGCGGCAGCGCAGCCGCTCAAGATAATGGAGACAGAACAGACACTGATCAGTTCGCTTAAGACTTCTCATATTGCTTTCCTCCTTAGATCTTCCTGGCGAGCGCCTTAATGGTTTCGATCTGATTCCCATTTAAATTCAGCAAGTTTTCTGCGGTAGCGTTCTATGTCCCTGAAGTCAGTCGTCGTCACCCAGTACATAATGGGCGAGAGATAGAGAATCCCTACTCCACTTCCCCAGCTGGTTCTCACGATAAAACTCCGATCTCACTCCCGGCACCGTCGTAACGGAGCTGACGAGCTGGACTTCCTCCGGCGATAACTTCAATTCCTCTTTGAGCGTCGAGACGGTTTCCCGCTCCTGGCGAAGGAGAATTTTGATCGGCGCATTCTGAAGAATGGTTTTCCCGCCGGGGACCGAAAGAAAATCGCTCACCGCCTGGCTAACGGCGACCACGGCGCAACCGAGTTTCCGGTAGGTCCTGAAAGCTTCGGCAACATACCTGGCCGAAGCCTCGTTTTTGAGAAGCGCCCAGGCTTCATCAATGAAAAAGATACTTTGGGCCTTCCCTGATCGGTGGACTGAATGCTTGAGATGATGAAGTTCATAGTGACTAGGAGAAAAGACGCCTGCAGCTCCGGGTAGCCGTCCAGGCGCTTGAGATCAAAGACATTGAACGCTCGAATGGGCCTTCAGCTCATTGGGACGGTCGAAGAACATTCCGAACTGGCCCTCCCGTGTGAAGGCGAAAGCCTCTGGCGCAGGCCCTTGCCTCGCTCGCCGTAGTCCTTCGACCAGAACTCCGTCAGGTCCGAAAGCTGGATCTCCCGGTCTTTGACCCTCCGGTAGAGCTTTACCAACGCTTCTTCGATCACGCCGACATTTTCCGCATCGAGGTGCTCGCGCTCGTCGTTCCGTGTCGCCATGGCGACGATCAGTGTCGTGAGCAGCGCCTGTTTTTCGCGCGTGAGATCTCCAGCGAAGGGATTAACCGCCATGGGGTGGTCCAGATCGACGGTGAAATACTGTCCGCCGAAAAGCTCGCATATCCTCTCGTAGCTGCCACCTTTGTCGATGATGAAGATCATCGGATCGAGCCTCAGCGCCTGAGCGATCATGTCGTTTACCGAGCACGGACTTCCCTGCTCCGTGGCGCCGTGAGATGACCGCGTGCGGCGCTTCGTTGTCGAAGAGATCAAAAGGCAATAGGCGCACCCCGCCTGCTGAAGTAAAGAAACACCGGCCTTACGGTTCCGCGCCAGTCGCCAAAGACTGGAAGAGCGTCGGAGAAATTGTCCGAAGGCCAGCGCCGCTCGCGCCTGACAAATCTGTCATTGGCTGGATCGTAGCCGAAGGGCAGTGAAGCCAACGTGAGAGAGTCTCCTGATCAGGTCCTCCACGACACCTTCGCAGCCGAGGCCGTGCAGCCGGTCCAGAGTTTCGCTCACCCGCGATTCAAGCTCCTCTGGTTCTCCCTGGCGCGCGATATGAAGGTTAAACAGGACCGTACGGGTTGCGCCGGTAAACATCCGCTCGGTGGTCTCGTCGATATCTCTTTGACCGCCTGGGACTCTATGGAGATGTCCCCGAGCACATTGAAGCGATGGGTAAAAGCGAGAGCGCCTTTGAGCTTTAAGAACTGCATCTCTTTTCTTTGGACGGCACGTGGAAGTTGATCGTCATGAGATAATTGCCGTTCATTCTGAGGAGTTCGGAGATCATCCCTGGAAACGTCGCTTCCGGAGATTGCTCGAGGGAGATGACTCTGGTTTCCATTCCCTCGCACTTTAGTCCCTGCGGCAACACGCTCATGGTGGAAAGGGCAACCTGTTCTGAGATGGTCTTGCTCGGCTGGTATATAGGCTCTCCGAGTTTTGTTGCCCTGATGGGATTCAAAATCGGGTAAAGGACTGAAATCAGCTCCTGCGGCGAGACGGGTTTAGGACCGAAGCCAGCTCCGCCAAGTATTCCTCGACGAAGCGTGCGAGCCGGCCGAATCTCTCCCTTCCCCTCTTGTAGGAGGTCTCGTAGGAATTCTTCAAAAGACCCGGTCGGACCAGCACCGAGAAAATAGAGTCGGCAAGCCCTGGCTTCTGCCAGCCAAGAAAGTGACGAATGGTGAAGTAGATCGATAGTATTCTTGGCCGGAACTCTCCGCCCGTTCCCGGAAAGCCGTTCCTGCGCTGCCTCGCGGATGACCTCCATCCGGCTATCCGAGAAAGAGCTTCGTCATGGAATCGGACAAGGTTACCGATGGAAAGAAAATTCTGCAGCACGGGCTCGATCGCGTGACGAAGAAACAAGAATGATCTGGCAGGCGAGCTCCGCGGGAATCTCGCATCACGACACCTTCGATCGCGACTCTCACCCGATCTTCGCTCTTCCTCCGACAAACCCTCCTCGGTGATAGTTGCGAGCGACCACATCATCCCGAGGCTCCCGTCCTTCAAGATGAACAACGCCGTCATCATGGCTGTCGTAGGGCAGAAAGTCCGCCAGTGCAGGACCGCGATCGAAACTCGGACCGATATTCTTTAAGCTTTGAGCGCCACGTTTTTCTTCTCTTACCTTTCCGAATGAGCCGTCGCGTCTCGGCGCGGTCTAAAGTTGTGAGTTGCTTCAAGTCGAAGTCTTCTTCCGTCGACGAAGAGTCCGCTCAGCCTCGAAAGAGCATTTCTCTTCTGTCTTGCCCAATGCTCAGGAGCAACTCACCAAGATCGCTCGTCAATCCGTCTCTGTTTTTGCGCAGGGATCGCAGCGGCAAGGCGCATGAGAAAGCGACTTCTGCCGTACGAAAAGGGTGCCCAATGCTCGTTGAGAAAAAGCTTGGAAGTTCGTCACATCCAAGCGCCTTAAGCCTCCTCGGTTCTCGCGCCAACCTGGTTCAAAATATCTCCGGGGAAAAAGGGTCGGTGAAAACCTTCAGCGCAGCCTCGGGCGATTTGTCGAGCAAACCAAGTCCTGCGATCTCCCACTGACTTCAGGATTCGTGTAGAGCGACAGGACAAGGGCCGAGGAAAAGACAACATGCCGGCTTCGAAAGCACAGAAGATAGGAGAGATGAGCCCCTGGACGAAAAGCGGAGGTCTTTTTCTCGTCTGCTTTTGTGGAAGCGGTCTCGTACTCCTTTTGATTCCTGCTGCCTCGTCTTCTCTCAGCGGGCAGTTGAGCGCTATTTCTTCGAGCATGGAGAGGGTTATCCTGGGGTCGTCATCGTGGTACTCGCCGATCTCTGCTTCGAACTCCGATGCCGGAGAAGCACCGATAATCTGCAAGAAGCATCTGTAAGGAACCTTGTTTTCACTCACCACGACCGTCCCGCGAGGCCAGCCTTCGGGAGGCGATGCTCGTACGATCAATGGAAACTTCACACGCATGGTATCGGGAAACTTGAACTCACTCGCCTTGAAAATCATTCCTTTTATTCTGCGTACCAGGAGAAATCGGGGGAGGTTTATCCTCGATCATCGGAATGGCGTTTGGCGTTCTCAACTCGCTCTCCGGGTGGAGTGCAGGAATCAACGGTGATGCCCACCTGCCAGGTTGCACCACCATGAAAATCCAGTGTCCCTGAATCAGGTCACCGGTTTCGTTCGGGTGTTGCACGATCCAGACTTTGCGGACGTCGGGAGGTAATCTCAGGGGATCGTAAGGCTCGACTGACCCGTAAGCGGTTTTTGCTTGAGGTTCTTTCGACCTCTTCGACCGTCGCCTTGCTCCCCGCTTCCATCCCCTTTTATACATACTCGACCGGGTCCACTACAGGATTCTCGGCAGTGGCACAGGCCTGAAGAAAACAGACAAAGACAAGTGTGACAGCGAGTTTAATCAAGTCCCCTCCTCACATCGATTTTATTCATGGCTTCAAGCCCCGGAACTTTGGTTCCGGAGAGCATGACCATGGTGACGTTCTTACCGGCGTCAATTTCTACGACCGGGAAGAGCCTTTCTGCCTGCTTCTGAAAATAGCGTTGCATCTCGGTCGCGGCACCTTGAGCGCCGCTCGCCAGTCCAAAGGTGAGAGCATCACCTGTGACGGTTGAGGTAATGGCACCCGAGTCGGTCACCACATTCGTGACTTGTTGTTGGCCAAAGGCTTTTGCAAGTCCTGCCCCGACCCCGGCAACGGCGGCAAAAGCGATCTTTCTCCCTTCTTTATCGACCAGCTTTCCGGGAATGCCTTGCTTCCCATCCTCTCCGACCAGGTAGCCCGTGATCTCTTGCTCGAAAGCTTTTCCGTCCGGCAAAACACATGACATTCTTACTATCTGAATATCCGCTCTCTCCGAGCTGGCATTCCCTTCCGCTTTGCCCAATGCGAAACAGCCCTTGAGCGGGACGCTGTAAGAGTTGGGTGAGGCAAAAGCTTCATTGAGAGCCAGGAGAACGGGAAAGGGTTTTCCACCTACAGGAGCATCGACACCGGTCAGAAGAACAGAACGGGCCATAGACCCTCCGGGAAGATAAGAAACTCGCTTCAGGCCAGGAACCGCGGCTTCGGTTTTCCCAGGCCGCTCGGTTGTTGATTTCGTCGCGCCGAAACGCATGACGGTAATTCCATTGCCAGCGGCTTTCTGGTCGGGAATCGAAAGTGTAACTTTACTGGTAGCAAGTCGCGTCGCTCTTTCTTCTTTCATCTGCGCCGTGAGATCCGATAACGCATCGCCGACACTTTTGAACTGATCTCTGATTTCCTGCTGCTTTTAAATCCATCTCAGCGATCTGTTTTCTCGTCGCTTCCAGATCCTGGTCGACGCGGTTCTGCCAGGAGCCGATCTTGAGGTCGTAGAGACCTTCTTTTGGTCCTTACCTTTAGAATCCCTAGTCGTCCTCATCGGACCCGGCTCGGGGAGTGGACCAGAAGAGAAGCCAAAAAAGAAACAGAAGCACGCCGGCACCAAGCACCCACGGAAACCACGGTTTTGATTTCAGATCTTCCAAAACAGACACGTTGATTACTCCTTAATAATGGCCCATCGCTGGCACGGCGGCGATGTATAAACGAGTTCGGAATTTCTCCTGGAGCGCTTCGCTGGCCTTTTTCGGACGAGGTTGTAGAAATTCATCGCCGGAGGAGATGGCGACCATGCCGGCAAAGTCGATCTCCTGAACTTTCAAGAGCACCGGAAACTCGGCGAGGTTTTCGACTTCCAGGACGTAGCCATGAAGAACGGGAGACCGGTAGACTTCGATGAGCTTCATGGAGAAGAAGCCGTCCCGGTAAACTTCTTTCTTATCCGCGCTTCGATCATCTCATATCCATCCACCGGCAGTCCGCGAACCATCGAGCGCAGGAGATCCAGGACAGGCACTTGCCGGGCCCGCTCCGCCTGAACCTGAAGGGATTTTGGGATATGAGAGATGACAACGGTTTGATCGGGACCTATCGGAGGTGGATAGATTTAGCTCGTACGTCGTTCCGCTTTCAGCTAACAACAAAGCAGAGTGTCCGCTACCTCCGGCGCCAGAGCCCGACATAGAGTGACTTGTCTTCCTTCTCTACGGCAATGTCTGACCGACTAAGAAAGACTGATCGCAGATTCTCAGCAAACTCTAGCCGGGTAAGCCGCTTCAGTGGAGATGGAAACCGAAATGGGTTTCCTTCCCACTTTATCACCCGAGCGTGAAGGACAGTAGGAAAGAATAACAGTAGCGTAAGTATAATGGCGCGTCGCATGCACCAGACTTTACGCGATAGCTTTGATTATTGGAGCAGTGCAATTGGGACAATAAGATGGTTAAAAAGGATAGTTTACAGCAATTCAGTTATGATTAGATTGTTTGAGACTGACATTGAACTCTGTCCGGACTGAATGCTAACAAACCGCCAAAAAGAAGGCTGCCGCAGTTGCTGTTACGAAACTGATGCTGGGGGCAACTTAAGACCTAGTCGAATCCTTTCTTCATTAATGTTTCCAAGCAATACTGCCGTTAACAACGACAGCTTCGACCCTCGTGCCGCCGGCGAACGGAGCACCAGAAAGAATAACCAAGTCTGCGTCTTTTCCTTTCTCCAGGCTGCCGACGCGCTTGTCGATCCCCATGATACGGGCAGAGTTGATCGTAACCGCCTTTAATGCCTCGTCCGGAGATACACCTTCTTCCACCGCGTTTGTTGCCTGGAGCCGCATATTTTGAATGGCAATAACCGGATGGTCTGTAGAAAAAGATGTCAGCACACCTTTTTCAATCAAGATTCTTGGCGACTCTGGGTTGCGGCCAGATTGTTCGACATTTCCACGAACTTTGATCCACGGACCGTGGACCACCGGAACTTTGGCGGCGGCCAACTCCGGTGCAACCTTATAACCATCCGTGCCATGCTCGATTACGAGACGAACAGAGAACTCCTTGGCTATGCGTATCGCCGTCATGATGTCGTCGGCGCGGTGTGCATGGGCGCGAAAAGGGATCGCTTTCTTAATCACGGGAATGAGAGATTCCATGCGCAAGTCGCGCTCGCCTTTTCTCTTCATGTAATTGTGTGTCTTGATCAACGCCTCACGGAGCATCGCCGAGATGCCCATGCGGGTCATCGGACTTTTCTTACGGCTTCCGTAGGCTCCCTTAGGGCGTTCGCCGAAAGAAATTTTCATGCCCACCGGAGCCGCAACAAGCATCTCTTCGAGTGTTCTGCCGACGACTTTCACAGCAGCGGTCTGGCCGCAGACCACGTTGTAACTGCCGGGCATCACCCCCACGGTGGTAACACCGCCTTTCAGGGCATCGTTAAAGCCAATGTCTTCCGGATTGATGGCGTCGATCGCGCGTATCTGTGGGACAATCGGGTTGTCCACTTCGTCTTCGTCGCTCTGATCGGCGCCGACACCGTCTTGCCTGAGGCCAAGGTGAGTGTGAGCATCGATCATTCCTGGAATCACCACTTTGCCCGTAAGATTCCAAACTTCGGCGTCCTGTGGCACACGAACGTGAGTACCGATCTCCTCGATTGTAGAATTCCGAATAAGCAGCGTCCCGTTGTCGATCCTCCCTTTTGTTGCAGTCATCAGGGTTGCGCCCGTTAAAGCTAATCGTGCCATTCGTTCCTCCGTGAGAATCAAATGCTATTGACTATATGGCGCGGCACCAATGGTTCATCATCCCAGGTCTGATAGTAGCGGATCGCATAGGGAAGAAGATCCTCTTCCAATGATTCACCGCGGTCTGTGTCGGCCGGTTTAACCGAGGTTTTGAGCTGCTTCAACAAATTTTTTGAATTGAGCCTGCGGTGCCTTTTCTCCTGGTAAATAATCTCGCCATCGACGATGACCGTATCTACAGAACTTGCTCGGCCTCGGTAAAGAAGGATATGAATCGGATTTTGATCGTGAGAGAGATAGGGGCCAATCAACGTCTTGCTGTCGAGCAGAATCATATCGGCTCGCTTCCCGGGTTCCAGCGTACCGGATGTTTCTCCCCAACCCAAGACTTTAGAGCCATTGACCGTGGCCATGCGGAAAATGTCTTTGAGCGGCACAGTCTCGGAGCTAACGCCGGGGACTCGTTGAAGATTGGCACTAAGGCGCATCTCCTGAAGCATGTCCATATCGTCATTGAGGGTACTGCTGTCGAGTCCCAGGGCCAGCTGGACGCCAGCGCGATAGAGAAAAGCCAAAGGAGCAATGCCGCTTTTGAGCCGCAAGTTGGAGCTCGGGTTATGAACTACCGCGCTGCCTCGTCGGGCGACTAGACCAATATCATGCTCGCTCAGCCACACGCCGTGGGCAAGACTCACTTGAGGGGATAAGAAGCTCAGTTCGTCCAGCCATTCAGTCGCACTTTTTCCATACGTCCGAAGAAAGTAAGCGCGCTGGTACTTTGTTTCTAAAACGTGAATTTGGATACCGAGATGGCGCTCGTCGGCGGTCCGACGGATAGCCTGTAGCAGGTCTTCAGTGCACCATTGAGGTCCCGCTGGAGTAAGGAAAAGCTTAATTCGGCCCTCCGGATCATTCCTCATCTCATCATCCAGCTCGCTCACCAGCCTAAAATAATCCTCCGGGTCCGCGGTGCGCAGCTGTGCCAATTTTCCCGAGCCCTCTCCCTGAGAGTCGGAGGTAAAGTAGCAAGAAACTCCTCGTCCCCATAAACGACATGATTTCGATTGCGTATATCAAGCCCAAAGGACACGCGAATACCTGCCTCCCGATAGGCCTTGATACGGTCGCGCAAGTCATTTTCGTACTGTGCCGGGCCCCGACTCGAGTTGTAATGAAGGCACGTGGTTACACCCGCTTCGATCATGCGTAAAGCAGCATACAGTGCGTCCAGATACGTTGGGACTTTTGCTTGAGGGATAGCTTTAACCCGAGTCACCTCCAGTGGTTCATCCAGTCCGCCAAGTTGAAAAGTTGTCAAACCTTTACCGTGTTGGTGCGCATTGACAAAACCGGGCATGACCCAGAAGCGCGGTGATCCGATGATGCTCGCCGTCGGATACTGCGCCTTGAGGTCTTTATAAGGGCCGACTTCGATAATGTTTTTCCCAGAAACGTACACGGCGCCGTCTTCGACGATTCCGTCCGCCCCGAAGCGTTCCTGCATCGTCAATACGAATCGACCTCTGACGAGATATTCCACCTGATCCTCGTCAGCGGGTTTGGAATGTCTGGCGAAATTCTTCCGCCAGTTGTTTCGATTGTTCGGCCAGCGCTAAGTCAGTGGGGATGAGTTTCAACCCTTTGGTGAGCTCCGGAGGATCCGGAGGGACATCCGGACGTGACGGGATGCGAAAACGCTCGCGCATGAGGCTCTGAGCTTCCTTTGAAAGCAGGAAATCAACAAAAAGCCGTGCCGAATTCGGATGGGGAGCTTTTGCGCCCATCGCCAGGGGTTCTAACGAAGCGAGCGTGAATTCGAGGGGAATCCAATCGACTGGAGCTCCTTTCTTCTTAAACTCTTCCGTTCGCGTGCCATAAAGATTAACACCTAAAGCAACTTCGTCCGAAGCGACTGCTTGTATAGCGAGGGAGTAACTATTTTTGAGCACTACCCCTTGAGTGGCCAGCCGGCGCATAAAATCCAACCCTTTGGCCGACCCATCACCTTCAACATCATTCCGAAAATATCGAAGTCCTCCGATATCGTAATTTTGTCTTTCCACTTGGGGTTGATGATCTCGTCGTACGTTTTAGGTAACTCATCCTTCTTTACCAGCTTCGTGTTGTACACGAGCACATGCGTATTAATGAAGAAACTCGTCCACGTGCCGTCGGGATCTTTCACCGAATCCGGATAGAACCGGACTCCGGTGAGATGTATTTCGCGAACAACCCGTCCTTTTTTAGGATATGACCGAGCACTCCCGCAATTTCAATCACGTCGGCTTTGAAGGCGCCGGCTCTCGCTTCTGTCTGGATTTTTGAGAGCAGGCTAAAGGAACTCAAGCGCAGCGTTTCCGTCTTGATAAAAGGATAGAGTTGTTCAAAACGGTTGGTCAGCATCTCGGAATCATTCAGATTGAGTGCTGTGTACCAGACCAAAGCGCCTTCTCTCTTCGCCCCTTCAATAATGCGTGCTGCAAGGTCCGACTGAGCGCCGATCGTAGACGCTTCGGAAATGATGATTGTTAGACAAATACCGCAGACAATCCCGATAAGACGTTTCTGGCGAATTTTCATAACGAATGCTCGGTAAAACATGTTTGTCGCTGTATGTAAGTTAAAGCCGGAGTGTGGGTCCTCCGACGCGGATTGTTGAAAACGGGATTTTTCTCCCACTCCCGAAAGGCAGTTTCGACAACTGAAATTGCTTCTCGATACGGAATAATACCCTTCAACTCTTCCGGCCTTACTAATCGAATATTCATTGTCCACCTATTGATACAAGCTTTTCAAAAGCCGCTTTCGACCAACTCGCGAACGAAACCGTCATCAAAGAAATCTCTGGGAGTGGCGGTTTTCGCTCCAGGCACTCTGTCGGATAGGCTATCGAGCACTGCCTTAACGCCCTTCTCAGATGGAGCCGGTGCTCTCAGCAGGTACTTTCCCGAATACGTCTGATAAAGCTCATCGAGCACTTCGCGATCCTGAGTTTTTTGTCCAACGCGCCAAAACTCGGATGCTTGCCGCTTTGTCAGTTTTAAATAGATGGATCGCTTCGACCAATGCTCGTATTACGCGCCTTGGAATTTCAGGCGATTCTCGTGCAAGGGTGCGCGTTGTGGCTATGCTCGTGCCCGCATATTCGATTCCGGTGGCTCCGACGTCCAAGATTTCTCGAAAACCCAATTTTCTCGCTTTGAGCGTCGAGGGCGGGGATATGACGCCTGCGTCAATCAGTCCTTTAGACATGGAGACTACCATCCCGTTGTAGTCTCCAGTTGGGAGTAAGGTGACATCGCGCTGTGGAACGAGGCCGGCTTGAGCCAGTACAAGTCGCGCGGTGAAATCGGAGAGGCTTCCCAACTGAGTGACTCCGAGAACCTTTCCTTTGAGTCCGGTAATATTGGTAATGTCAGGCTTGCCCACCAATGAAAAAGACCAAGGTGTTGTAAAAGTTGCAATCACAACTGGCTCTTTTGTGCCACCTAGATTTGCAGCGATAGCGGAATTTGCGCCTGTATTGATAATAGGCATTTCGCCGCTTAATAGAGCTGAAACCGACCGGGGACCGCTCTGAATCAACACGGGATCTACGTCCAATCCGTTTTTCTCAAAAACCCTAGATCTTTTCGCGATCCAAATCGGAGCGACAGCCCCGCTTATTGCAGCAAAGCTCATCCTGACCTTGTGTCCTGCTGTTGCCGCATTAGCTCGCTCGATCGGAAAGGCAATGGAAATGACTGCTAGAAGCGCAAAAGAAGCATGAATATAAATTTCCGTATTAACCCGGGAGGTCACAAGAGTTCTCCTCCTCGGCGTTCTCGCGCAAACGTTTTGTTTCAGTCCAATCAATCTCCAGATTGTCGGGCGTAACCGCAACTCTGTATACTTTCCTCGCTGCTTCAATGGACACAACGCCATCGCAAACGTCGGCTAAAACTCTGTCGGGATCGCGCGTATGTGGAGGATAGAATCTCCGCCGCCGCCACCGCGAGCAAGTGATGATGTCACGATCAGTTACCGTGATTGTTTTTTTGGATCAACGAAGAGTTCCCCGTTGACTACAAATTGGCTTCGGGCCCCGGGCAGGCCTCCTGAACACCACGAGCAGGAAACTGAGCCCGCTCCGACATGCAAGCCAAACTGGCTTCACCTCCGCAATGAACTTTAAATTCGACCACTTGATCGCAACCGCCCCGGTAGCGACCCGGTCCGCCAGAATCGCAGAGAAATTCTTTACGGAAAACAAAAATCGGCGAATTATTTTCTACGATCTCAACCGGTATCGTGCCTACGGCTCCGGGAAACATGTGGCCTGACAATCCATCGCTGTTGGGTCGCGCTCCCATACCGCAACGGGTCGGGTAGGTGTAAACAAACTCGTCACCGGATGAATTCATTCCCTCGAGACGATGATAACTCTGCCTGCGCTCTCAGCGATCACAGATTCCACATTAAGCCTGCCTAACGCTCCAAAAACGCAAGACGATACGAAAGTCGTTATCATATGGCGTGCCGCAACTGCCGCCGGCCAGCGGGCATTCAGAATGCAACCCTCCGGCGCAGTCACTTCAATCGGAACAAAAAAACCGTCGTTGTTAGGCACATCCGGCAACAGCGAGCACTTGAGGGCGTGCACCACGAACGCTGCAGTCACGTTGAGCGTGCAGTTAACACCTTTGTCTACCTGCGGAGAAGTTCCAGTAAAATCCAACCGAATGTTGTTTTTTCCAGAGTAAGCTTGCAATGGACTGTGATTTCTTTCCGAGCACGTCCGCGCGAGCTTCGTACTCGGATGTGCCTCCTGGAAGCTGTTTCAATCTCTCGATCAGCGCCGTCTCGGTCCGGTGACGGATCTCTTTTGAAATGCGCTCGAGATCCTGTTCCTCGAACTCTTCTAAACTGCCTCACCACCTTACGCCCTGCGATATCGTTAGCCGTAACCTGCGCCATTAGATCACCGATGACCTGATCCGACGAGCGCACGTTTACGTTGAGAAGATCAATCAACTCTTGATTAAGCCTGCCCTGAGATATGAATTTCACGATGGGGATCAGGATTCCTTCCTCATAGCTGTCTTTTGCGCTCGGTCCAAATCCCAAGCCTCCAACATCGGGCACATGCAGACACGTTGCGGTCATCCCAATCATCCGTCCTTTGAAAAATCGGGGCGGCAACAGTGACGTCGTACTTGTGGCCGGAAAACAACCAGGGGTCGTTACCGATTAAAACATCCCCCGGCTTGAGACTCCCTGAAGGGAATTTATTAAGCATGTGCTTAACCCCTCGGCCGAGTCCGTAGAGAATCGAAACCGTGCCCGTACTTTCAGCTTGCGCAATCAGCCGTCCCGAGCGATCGAAGATGGCACTTCCAAAATCCTCAGCTTCTCCTGCCATGCTGGAAAACGATGCGCGAAGTAAGGAACGCGCCTGTTCCTCGCAGATCGCAATCAGCCGGCTCCATCGAACCTGGGTGAAAAGGCTATCGCTTGTCGTCATTGGCAGTTTCCTTATTCCATAAATGGATACAGAGTCTTTCATCTATTTCGAAGTCGAAAAAGGACGAAACCACGACTGTTGTGTATGGATCTTCAATAAGTGCTGGTCCGATGAATCTCTTTGCCACCGGGAGTTCGTCCCACTGGTAAACCGGCCACTTGGCGGTACTCGATCCGCTCGATTCTACGACGTCACGCCAGGCTGAAGGCTGATCCCCATAATTCATCTTCTGGTATGACAAGCTTGATGAATTCTAGAGTAGATGCCGGCGCGGTGCTTACTACCCGCCAGCTTAACGCCTCAATCGGAATCTCCGGGTAAGTTCGTCCAAAGATTCGACGATATTCCGCTTCAAAACACTCGAGAAGATAAACAGAGTTAAGAGGTTCAGCCTTTGTTGTGAGATTAATCGGAACTGTTATCTCATGTTTTTGACCAATGTAACGCATGTCGGCTTTTATTTGAAATTCAATTTGATCGTCAGGTATCTCTGCTTTTTGAAGGACCCTCCTCCCCCTCTTCTATCATTTCCTCTAATAAAGGAGTTACTTTCGCCTGGTCAAAACTTTCAAGGCGACAAATATATGTGCGAACGGTCTCAAACGATTTTGGCGCCACCAGAAAACCGAGAGCTGATGCTACGCCCGCGAAACGAGGGACGAGAATATGCCGGATGCCCAGTGCTCGTGCTAACGCAGCAACATGGACAGGGCCGGCGCCGCCGAAAGCCACGAGTGTATATTTCTCGGAGTTTTCGCCTTTTCCGAGAGATAGATCCGAGCCGCATTGGCCATGTTCTCATTTACCGTTTGATAAATCGCCATCGACGCTGCAAGCGTGTCTACCCCCAGAGGCTCCGCTATTTTTCTCTCTACCGATCGCTTGGCCGCCCCCGGATCTATGACTTGATTGCCTCCTAAAAAATAATCGGGCCTCAGATAGCCCAGGATCAGATCGGCATCGGTAACAGTAGGTTCAAGCCCGCCGAACCCATAACATGAAGGCCCCGGCATGCTGCCAGAACTCTCGGGCCCTACTTCGATAAATGCCAACGAATTGAGTTTCGCGATGCTCCCGCCACCTGCCCCGATCTCCAGCAGGTCAATAGCGGGCAAACGCAGGCTTATTCCACTGCCTCTTTAAATCGGTGGACTCTGGCGACCTCGTATTCCGTCGTGATTGAAGGTTGCAGCTGATCTATGACGCACAGCTTGGCGGTGGTACCACCCATATCAAAGCACAGTATATTTTCGATCCCATTTTCCCGAGCTATTTTGATAGAGCCAGAACACTCCGCCTACAGGACCCGATTCCACTAGCCTTATTGGATATCTGCGGCTGATCTCCTGAGTAGCGATACCACCATGGGATAGCATGACGAGGATCTCGCGATCGTAATCGATCTCCTTTAGCCGCACCGTAAGAGAATTGAGATAGTTTGAAATCAGCGGCAGAGTGTATGCGGTTGGCGACGGTAGTTGAAAATCGTTCGTATTCGCGAATCTCGGGGACGACTTCGGATGAAAGACAAACTGGGAGTGACGGAAACCGGTTCCTGGTAGTTTCAGCTACGCTCTTTTTCGTGAATCGGATTACGGTAGGAATGTAAAAGCATACGGCGAGACTTTCAACACCGACCGATATGAGATGCTCGACTGCAGCATCAACCTCGCTTTCGTCCAACGGAGTTACAACCTCTCCATTACTATCCAACCGCTCAGTCACACCAATTCTATGCCGGCGAGGCACCAACGGCGCGGGAAGTTCCAGTCCTAAATCGTACAGGTCGTAACGCTTTTCTTTTCGTGCCTCTATGATGTCCCGGAAGCCTTTTGTGGTTAGAAGGCCTGTTCGCGCTCCTTTCGCTCAATGATAGCATTAACAATCAGCGTGGTTCCATGAATGATGGACTGAATATCCTCACCGCGTGCTCCCAGGCGATTCAGTCCATTGCGAATCCCTTCCACGATACTTTTCTCTGGTTCGGCGGTACTGGTTAAGAGTTTCTCTGTTTCAACTCGCCCAGAAGAAGAATCATAAAAGAAGAAATCCGTGAAGGTCCCTCCGACATCGATTCCAATTGATAATTGTGCCTTGCTCATAATTCGGCCGAAGTTGATCTCAGAAAAATTGCGAAGCCCTACTTTACTCCTCCACTCCGCTGTCAGTTCGTTTAAAAACATCAATCGGTTAACCCACGGGACCGAAGAATTTCTCTATAAAGACTTAGATCGATCGCGTCGGTGATCTCTGTTCGCTGCGGCGAGCCCGCTAGCCAGCAGGGCGAGCTTAAAACGCTTTTTGTAGTTGCTGATCGGTGACGTGCCAACGCAAAACCTGCATTTGTTTAGAGCCGACCTCGTTATCGTGACTGGCGCAGGTCTTGCGCGAGTTCGACGAGATGGCCGTCGGGATCGCGCACATAAGCCGTCCGTTGTCCCCAGAACCGATCCGTTGGCGGCACGACCGGTGGAGCACCGTGCGCAACCAACTCGTTAAATGCCGCATCGACATCAGCCACTTTAAAGCCGACCTCAAACCCCGGCGCGTTTGCAGCCGGCGCGTCTAAAGACATGCCCAAGGTTTTTCCCATGGCACTCCGAGTATAAAGGGCAAGCCGCGTGGCGCCTGTGTCAAGCTGCGCGTAATCCTCGGAGCGATGTCCGAGCCGGAGCCCCAAGACTCCCGTGTAGAAGCGCAGCGCTCGATCCAGGTCCTCCACGATCAAAATCATATAGTCAGGCGCGGTTAATTCCACAATTCACTCGCGAGTTTCGCTTGTTCACATTCAGTAGATCAACGTCGTTCGCAAGGCATCCATCACTTGAGATCATCCCTCTCACCGTCTCCATCATTAAGGCCGAATTCTCTTCCCCATGAACGTGGGAGTTTTATAAACTGGCATTTTTATCCTTTAAAAGTTTAGGTTCTGGTTCCATTGTCGCGATAAAGGTTTCTTCAATAGTCACATCACGAAGACACCTGTGCACATGGCGAAGCTATCTCACCATAGCAGGCTCCGCCGACGTGATTTACGGCGGTTCCAATTGCTGCAGTGGACCGGAGAACTATCTCGACACTCCGTTGGATCTATCCATACAGGCTGCTCGATGAAACCGCTGTCGTCCAATTCTCTCAAGTAATGGGTATTCCACATGACCAAAGCGATTAAACTCCGCTATCTCCGGTTTGAGCCGAACCGCCAGGGCAAACACGTTGGCGATCCTCCAGCGTGGGGTAGGGTTTGCGTTCCAAAAAGCCGACCCACGAGTCGTAGAGCGCGCCCACTTCTTCATCGTTCTGCAGACCTAGAAGGGTGGACTCCGTAAGAATGCGCTTTTGTCTTTTCCGGTTGGGTCAGAAAAATGAACCGCCTCGACCGTTCCGCGTATCAAGAGCCGTATTTCCTCTTCATGGCTCTTAACGTAGGCCATGGTTGTCGTCAGCGCTGACGCCGCGGACCATCGGCATCGCCCGCACCGTGATCTCCCGCGCTCCCTCCCTTACGGCCCGTAGATTGTGCGGTAGGTCGACAAAGGCCGCGTCGAACTCTCCGACCAAGACGCCTCTTTACAGCGCTTCTCCGTCGATGCGTCCGTTTCCACGAGATAGTAGTCTCCTCTTATCCAGATCCAATCCTTCTTGGCGCATAAACAGCCACACATTGAGTCCGGCATGGGAGTTTTTCCGGTCGACGGCGATCTGCTTTCCTCTAAGATCCTGCACGCTGCGGATCGAATCGGTCACGATGAGATGGTTTTCCGTCCAAAGGTTACCGAGCTGGGCCAGGTGAACAAAATCCTCGTGGTTTTTCGCCCGCCGAGCGTAGAGATTGTGATGGTTTCGGAAATCAAATCAACGTGACCGTTTTTCAGCGCGTCAACGGCCCTTTCACGGTTAAGCTGTGGGCTGGTATTGACATGGAGTCCGTTTTTTCCCATATTCCCGCCTGCTCGGCCAATACCCAAAATGGAGCATGAGACTCAGATCTGTAGATTATTTTTAATTCACGCATGATGGACCCTCCTTTAATAAAGTTTTCGTTCTCAATGAAAGAGATGCTATCGCCGTTCTGGTTCTGACAGCCTGTCCTCAGCGAAATCGAAGGGCTCACCATGAACGGCGTTTTCATACTCCGCTCGTCCTGAGCTGTGTCGAAGGGAGCGGAGTAGTAGCAAGTCACTGCGACTACTGAGCGCTCAAATAAACTTGTCGCTCCAAGTGTCGTAAAACGAATACACTTGCAAACGCCCCCTGGCAAAACACTCAGCTGATACAAAGAATAGTCATGGGCATATTGGGTCCGCGCATTGACGCCATCGACGGGGACAATAACCTCGTAGCGATGGATTCGTGCCGCGGCGGTTGCCGTATAGAGAACGGCCACGTTGGTCGCGGAGCCCGTGATAATCAGAGTTTTGATTCCTCTTGGCTCTAATATCCGCTGAAGGTCTCCACCGGTAAACTTGTCGAAGCCGTCCGGATAAATGACCGGCTCAGGCTCCCGGCGCTGAAGCAGTCGCGCGACTTTTTCCATCGGCGTCCCTCGTTGTGAAGCGGAGACTGAAAAATGATCGGGACGGCACGCGGCGCGGGCCTTTTCGAGAAAGCCGGCTCACTCCCGCCAGCAAAGCGAAACAAGTCACCTCCGGGTCTTCGCAGCGGGCGCTCAAGTCCAGCACCAATACCGCCGTTGTTCGACTGTTCGCCTCGAACGGCCTGGGTTCCGGTTTTTTGGGAGGTTTCTCCTTGGCTTGCGGGGCGTCTTTCTTTTGTTCGATCAGGTCTGTGTCCAGTAGAACGCCACAAGAGGGACAGGCATTCTGTTGCAAAACATATTTCCCGCGAGCCTCACCCATCAAAGGGCCCGCGGCAGTGGGAGGCAATAAACGGACTCGGGTAGCCTGCTTCCAGTCTTCGCCGGCGCGACAAAAAACGTGGCGACAGTGCGTGCAGCGAATCTGAGCGCCTTCCGGCCCGGTGAAGAGTTCCAGATTTTCTCTGAGCGGATAGCTCATTGCCCATTTCCCAGTCTGGCCGCTCTCATAGAACTCCTGAGCCGCTCTGTGGCGTCAACGTCAATCTGGTCGTGATCTATGACGACTCCATAGACTTCGCCGGCCGCCGCGGTTGAAACCAATCCCAGCACAACGTCTTTGAGCACCAGCTGCACATCTCTCTCGAGCGGGTCTCCATAACCCCCGCCGCTGGATTGCCGGGTATACAGGACGTCGTCTTCCGTGAGTTCGAAGTTGCAGTACGGCAACGAATCTCATTTGACCGCCCAGGTCCGCTATTCGGTCCAAGGCGGAACCTTCAGCGATCAGCTCGCGCAACCTCGTGTTCTCGGATAACTCGACGACCGCGGGCGCACCCGGATATCCGCCGAAAACGCCTTGTCCCGAATTCTTAAGCCCCACCACCCGTAAGCCACGCCTTTGATTTTCCGCTTCAGGCGCGCCGTTGATAACAAAAGCCGTCTCGGCGCCGACTCCGCCGCGGAACTCTGCCGGCCCCGGCACTGTCTCTCGCGTGGCGTCGGAACAGATAAAGGACGGGAAAGTTCCTTTCGATCCATTCCACGTTAGGACAACTCTTGGTGCCACCCTCCCGAGTCCACGCCATCCTGAAGGACCTGGCGCCGCCGCCGTCTATAGGAGTCTGCGAAAGATTCGAGACATAATAAGTTCCGTATTGGTTGATCCCGGCATGGCGGATATTTCGCCGGCCGACCGTCATGGCCATCACTTCACGCTTCCACCGTTCGTGGGTGGCTAGCGCCTGCATCAAAGTCGAGCTCGCGGCGTAAAGGACGATCTTCGCGCCCGAGGTCGTATTCATGGAAACCGGCGCTGGCGGCTGGGGATTTACAATAGTTCCCTTTGGGAGCGATGACTTCGATCGGGCGAAAAATGCCATGGTTCTTCGGCAGGTCGTGAGGCCAACGTCGACAGCACGGCGCTGAAGCATACGCCGAACGTGGCATGATAGGGGAGATTGATGCCCTTGCTCGCCTGGGGGTCGCTGCCGGTAAAATCGAAGATCAACCGGTCGTCGATTTTACTCAACACCAGATTGACCTTCCAACTTTCCTCTTGCCTCGATAGCGCTGGTCTCTTTCCAGACGCCGTCGGGGATTTCCGCGATGCGTTTTCTCAGGGCGTCTTCCGCGTGCTGGATCATCTTCAGGGTGACGGCATCGATCAGCTCGAGGCCATACTGAGCGAACATCTCCTGCACGCGAGATTTCGCCACGTTGTTGGCGGCGATCTCGCACTTGAGATCGAGACCGACCATGGTCGGTTGGCGCGTCATATTGATGATCATGTCAAAAGGTCTTTCCTGAGCACGCCGCTGTCGATGAGCTTCGGATTCCGGTATTCTGATTCCTTCGTGGAAAATCTCTGTGGCTCCGGGTGAATTTCCGCCCGGCGATAGAGCGCCGATATCCATGACGTGGACAAAAGTCGCGCTCCACGCAACCAAACGGTCTTGGTAATGAATCGGCGAGATCATGAATAGATCCGATTGATGCACAGCGGCGACGTAAGGGTCGTTGAGCAAAACACGTCGTCCGGAGCGACACCTCGTTGCCGAAGCGCTCCAGGATCTTTTTACCGCGAATCCCCCGCACGCCATGTGCATGCCGATGGATTCTCCGGCCGACAGGATCTCGCCGTCGACGCGCGGTAGAGCGCGGGCCATGTAGTCTTTCTGCTGCGTCGTATTGACGGTGCCGCCGACGCGCTCGAGCTGTCGTCCCCATCTCCTTGGCGATCTGATACAGCCGGTGGACAAAATCTCGAACGTGATTGGGTCCACAGTTCTCGCGGGTAAAGAGCAAACCGGCCTCCTTACGTTCTATGTCGATTCTGACGTTTCTGAACTCGTCCATGAATGCGTGGTCTTCGGATTCACGACGATCGTCGTAACCGGGGTCTCGATGACGGCGGGTCCGGCTGAGCTCGTTCCCGGCCTTCATCTTCTCAAAATCATAGATCGTGGTGTCTATCAGATCCCGATATTCTTCGAAGTAAACCGACCTATGGGATTTCACGGCCCGCGCCGAATCTTTGCCATCAAGAGTGATTGTCTGGCGATGTTGGGTTTTTTCAGGCGCCCCCGGGCGGTCAGCCTGAACGTCATGACTCTCCATCCCGGCTTCGCGATAGCCCGATCCCTGGCCGTAAGATTTCTCGTACAGCTCGTGAAAATCATCATACAATTTCTCTAGGTCCTTTTCCTGAAAGTCGTCCGTGCCAGGGAGGCATGGAGAGCGTCAGCTCGTGCACCTGATAGCGGTAGACGCGTATCCAGGCTGCGGACAATTTCGATATCCGCTGCTTTGAATCCGCGCGATTCGAGATCGAGAACGCGCCCTGCGCGATCAGGATGAAAAATTTCGCTGGAGCCGTTTGAGATCGAACGGCGACGATCAGGTGGTCCGATCTTGCCGTATTCATAAAGGACGTCGGAGCTGATGAGACCCGTGGCGCCATGAACCGAAGCCGTCAGAGGAATCACGACCTGCTTGATCCCGAGATCTGCGGTGTATCGGCTGGCATGCACGGGTCCGGCCCCGCCAAAAGCGAACAGCACAAAACTTTCTCGGATCATGCCCGCGCTCGACCGTTGCTCTGCGGATGAGATCGCTCATATGGGCATTGGCGATCCGGTAAATGCCGCCCGCGGCCTCGATGGTGCTCATTCCTAGGGGCGCCGCAATCTTTCGGCAATGCCGCGCTCCGCGGTTTCTTTGTTGAGGCGGATCTTACCGCCGAGAAAATAATTTTCGTTCAAATAGCCCAGCACGAGATCGGCGTCCGAAACCGTAGGCTCACTGCCGCCTACCTGATAGCACACCGGTCCTGGGCTGGCGCCCGCGCCCTGCGGCCCGACTTTGAGAATCCCGGTCTCCGGGTCGATCCAAGCGATGCTGCCCTCCTCCCGCTCCGATCGACTCGACCCAGATCTTCGTCGACAAAATCCTGTGCCGCTGGATGACCGGATTGTAATCCTTTTCGATTTGGCCGTCATGGATGACACTGACCTTGAACGTGGTTCCGCCCATATCCGTCGCCAGGACGTTTTCTTCCCCGATCAGTCCGCCGAGGTATTGGCTGCCCACCACGCCGGCCGCGGCCCGACTCGATCGTGCCTACGGCGTTGGCGCAGGTAGCGCCAACGTTCAGAACCCCGCCGTATGCCTGCATGATCAGCAGCTTCCGTCTCGAAGATTTTCTCACGTAGCACCCGCTCCAGGTTATTGAGATAAGCCGAAATGCGCGGACCGATGTACGCGTTGAATACGGTCGTGGCGGTGCGCTCGTATTCGCCCACGAAAGGGGCGACCTCGCTGCGACAAGCTCAGATACAGGTTCGGGCAGCTTTCTGTTTACAGCAGTTCGGCGACCATTTTTTTCGTGGCTCCTGCTTGGCGATCGACCAGAGACAGGCACACGGCCGCGGATTCCACGCCTTTGCCTCAGTAGTACTTTCAACACCGCCTTCTCGATCCTCCTAGCTTGAGCGGGATCAGTTTGGTCACCCTTGTAATCGACGCGTTCGGTCAGCTCTTCGATGAGAGTTCTCGGCACGATAGGTGTCGGGCTTAGCCAGAGCCGACGTGTGAGCCGCTTCCTTTCGGTGAGGCCTTCGGCCGTCCATACCGCGCATCATCAGGATGACGTCGCCGAAGCCTCGGGTGGTGATGAGCCCGGTCTTGCGCCCGCGCGCGTGACGAGGGTATTGTCGCCGATCGTGCAGGCATGAAAGAAAAATCTTGGCGGACCTGATCAGTTCCGTCCTCGCTCGCGAAGCCTTAAGTTTTGGGCGGCGTCCCGAACTGCGGCCAGGGCTCCGATGGAAAAATCCCGCGGCGTCGACTAGAGCCTTGCCGACGACGAGAAAGCCCTCTTCGTCAAGAACAACGCAATCTGTAAATGTCCCTCCGATATCGACGCCGTCGTAAATCCATCTTGAAATTACGGCGCTTCCTGCCGCGCGCCAGACATTTTATAGCACACTGTAGATGGCTTTGAAAACGACAGCTGTGACGATTGTTGTTCTGGAGCGAAGTGAAGGGTCTCTGCCACCTCGAGTTTTGCGCTCTGACAAGCTACGATCAGCTGCGATAGCGCTCGCACATGAGTTCCAGACGCGCAAATTCTCGTACGGTACTTCGCTTTCGTTGGTTGTTGCTGATCGTCTGGCTCTTCTTGCAGTTCGAACCCCGCTGCACGGCAATTCGGAAACTCTCCTGAACGAACTAAACCGGTTGAGCCCCGTTGAAAGGGAAAGCAGCTTATCGAAGGCGCGAAGAAAGAAGGCGGCGGCGTCATCTATTCGAGCGAAGACGTCACCTTGCTCCAAAGATACGAAGGGGCATTTGCCAAGCGCTATCCTTTTCTCAAAGCGGAATATTGGCGCGCAGGCGGCGATCGGGTGGGGACGAGGCGCTGACCGAGTCCCGCACCGGAAAGTTGCAAGCCGATTTGGTCGGGTTGGCATTTGACGTCGTCAACGATCAAAGGCGCCGGCATTCTCGCGCGCTATGCGTCTCCGAAAGGAAAGCCTACGCCGATGTGTTCAAGGACGCCGAGGGATATTTTACGCCGACGAACTCTGATCCACGCCGTGATCGGATATAATTCCAAGTTAGCGAGCTCGCGCGGAGGCGCCGAAAGATTATCCCGGATCTTCTAAAGCCGTCCTGGAAAGGATCGCTGACGATCGACACGGAACCTTCGCGAGCTTTAATGGGATGGCTCAAAGCCCGGGGCGAGGAAAACGCGCAACATATCTAGAAGGGCGTTGTCACGAAACGGGGTGACGGTCACCGGGTCATACGCTCCAGACCCAGCTCTTATGCGCGGAGAATACAAGGTGGGAGTCGAGCTCTACCTGTACACAGCGGCACAGATGCAACGCACGGGCTGTCCCATCAACATCGTTTATCCCAATCCCACGACGGTTGCTTCCGCCTCCCAGTCTTGGGCCATTCCCGTGACAGCGCCGCACCCACACGCTGCCGCTTTTCCTGATTTTCTTTGAGCGCCGAGGGCGCCGAGTTGGTTGCAGACCACGGACGGATACCGGCGCGTAGTGGCGTAAAATCTAAGTTCGGAGACACTCAATCAGTTGGCGAGCGGAGCGGTGCCCATCCAGGTGATTACCCCGGAAGACGCCCAACGTCTCCGTCCGACCGCCGACAGACTACTCAAGGAGATACTGCTTCGAAGATGAGATTAGTGAACACCTTCCGTCTCTCGCCTCCCCGCAATCTTCTTGCTGGTCGAGCCATAAGCTCTGCCGGCGCCGGTAATGAAGAGCTCTTGATGAGAGCCGAATCCTGTCGGGTCGAGCCAGAGAGATTTCTCGTGGCCGGCGCCAAGAAAGAAGGCGAAGTGGCCGACTACACTTCGACCAATCACCAGATGAGCAGCCCTTTAATCAAGCTCTTTCGAAAAAAATACCCTTTCATCGTTGTAAAACTCGCGCGCATCGGCGGCAGTCAGATCATTCAAAGAGTCGAGACCGAAGCTAAGACGGGACTCCATGCCGTGGATGTCATGGGAACCGGCGAGCTGGGTATCGTAAGCCTTATCGATCGAGGAGTCATGGCAAATACATCTTCCCATGCGGGAAAACCTTCGTCCGGGGTTCGCCGACAAAGAAGGTTTGTGGACAGTTCCAACATGACGTTACCTTCTTCTCCGCCTACAACAAGAACTGGTTAAAGCGGATGAAGTCCCAAGAAGCTGGGAGTGACTTTGGACCGGAAATGGAAAGGAGTGTTATCCTAGACACGGAAGCCTTCGAGTGGATGGAATTTTTGATCAACCTTATGGGAGAGCAGAGGGCCTCAAGATACTTCGAAGGACTGAGCCAACAGGATGTCAAAATCTTCTGAGAGGCCGCGCCTCTCCAATTGCAACCCTGGCAGCTGGCGAATTCCCGATCACGATGGTTTCCAATGCAAATCTCATTCTCGATTTAAAAAAGCCGGCGCGCCCATCGAACCGATTCGAATCTCGCCTGTTCTTCTACGGCCGAGCTTGCTTTTGCTCGCCGCCAATGCTTCCCCATCCCTCATGCCGCTATGCTCTATCTCGATTTTTGCTGTCGAAGAAGATGGGCAAAGTCTGCTGCGCAAGCAGCGGACGTCTTCCGTCCCGAAGAGACGTCCAGGCGGAAGCACCGCGAAACTGCAGGAGGACGAAATTTTCATGCCGGACCCTCTGGAATCAGGCAGGAATTACAAAAGGTGTCGGTTTTATTTGAAAAGACCCTCCTGAAAGCAAAGTAGGTAGTTGAAAACCCATTTCCTATTGATGATGCTGGAATCGAAATTTCGCTTCGGGCGCTACATCGAGAAAAAGACCGGGATCAAAATCTTCCTGCCATCCAATACTCCTGAGCCCATAAAGCGCCGGCTGTCACGGTGCTGCTAAACTTAGGGACGGCCAACAGACAGGCTTCACTGATCGCTTAAAAGTTCACTGATCACGGTTCTCGACTGTTGTCGTGATCCATAGGATGACTCTCAGATGCTGAAAGAAGTGCTAGCTGGCGGCAGAGCCAGCGGCTGCTTGGCTTGGGTGGCAGCATGAAGAGCAATCGACATGTTGAAGGCCACCGACTGTAGGACAAGACAAAAACAGACAAGACAAAAAACTCTTGACGCAGTCTAAGAACGTTGTTAGTGATCGCGTTCGGTGAAACGGCATGAGCGTTTGAGGACTCAAGCCGGCCCGTGGCGGTGCTATTGACCAAAAGATGTCCTGGTGGAAAAGTGATAAGAAGTCTAGAGTTAACTAGCCGCCATCTCTCGTTTAAGAGCTGGATGGACGCAGAGATGGTGGCTCCTTAAAGACCGAAATGCCAGCTTCTTGCAACGAGAGGGAGAAAACTATGCCGCGAAGTCCAAGCGATCAGAACATTTTTGCCGTTAACGCGAACAATTTAGAGGAATCAGAAGTCTTCTACACGAAAGTATTGGCTGCAAAAGTCATCGTGGAGGATCGATCCAACGGAGGAACAGCTGCAAAAAGGGCCCGTGTGAAGAGGGTCGATGTCGAGGGCAGGAAATCTGCAGGTGCATATCTTCGATTTGCGCCTAAAAGGCCCGCGTCCAGGAGTCCCGCATCATACGCTCTTGATACCCTGGAAGAGAAAGATAAAGCCATACAGGAGCTGGAACAAACGGGGACAAAGTCGAGAATACGTGACCACGCGGACGGTAAGCTACTCTCTCTACGTTAAAGATCCCGATGGCAACCGTTAAAGAACTCTGGGCCGGAGTCTGACCTAATTTTTCGTCCTGTCGCTGCGTCCGTTCTCCGGCCTCAGTGAACTTGCGTTTGCGGGATTGTCCTTAGCATGATCTTACGCGTCTCGGCGACCTCTATTTGGGATCAGGTTGCCCTTCTATCATCAGCCGTTTTCCCAAAGGCGCCCGCCTTTGAGCAGATAAAGGTGACGTCACGAAGTGGCGGGCAGCTTAGCCATGATTTTTTATCCCCTACATTTGCGTTAGATATGAACTGATTGAATTGAACGTTGAACCGAAGAATTTACGAAAGATGGTTAACATGGAGCAACAAGTGCTTGAGCAAGTGGATCGGAATGAATTGTCGAAGTCGCATGCGATCTGGCGAACATCGATAACATCACCGGCGAGGAAGAAATCGCTAAAAGTATCCGGTGGCGAGTTCGAGAAGCTGGCATGCATGTGGAATATCAATATGTCGAAGACGGCCGACCAACGTATCGGACTTTAAAGGGACCAGTGCGGCGCCACGTCGATGTTCAATGCGCACGTGGATCACTTCGACAATCCGCAGGAACGGTGGTCGACGACGACCAGCATCTACGGCCGCGGCTTGGTCAACATGAAGGCGGCGTTTCCTTGCTACATCGAAGCGGTGGCGGCGATTCAAAAAGCCGGCGTCAAACTCAAGGGCGATCTGATTGTCTGCCGGCGTCGTCGGCGAGATCGAAAAAGCGCAGATCGGCAGATTTCAAGGCAAGAGCTACCGCGGCGCCGGCGTCGGCGCGCGCTACTTGATGGACCACGGCGTGATGGCCGACATGTGCATCATCGGCGAGCCCACCGGACTCCACTTGCAGATCGGCAACACGCGGCCTGCTCTGGGCGCGTGTCAGCGTCGACGGCAGAAAGCGACCAAGTTTGTTCTGCGCGGCCTGCAAGGTTGGCGCAAGCGATTCAAGATTGGGAAAAGGAATATCAGCGCAAGTATACGCACTAAGTTCATGCTACCGCACGGTGCGAGATCGGCGCCATCGAAGGCGGTAATCCGTTTAAGCCGGGAACTCAGCCCGACGACGGATATCTTTGTCATCGTCAAGATGCTGCCCGGCACGCCGCCGCTGGCGATCAAGCGTGAGCTCGAACAGGTGTGCGAGCGAGTGCGTAAGCGGAGTCGGATATTTTGACATTCGAGTCGATCTCTATCTGACCACGCCCGGCTATGAAATTTCCAAGGGCGAGCACCTGGTGAAAGCGATGGAGCAGGCGCACAAGACGGTGTTTAACAAACCGGTGCCTTACGCCAAAGCCGATCCGCTACGGCATCACCAGCGACGGTTCGCGCATCGCAGCCTACGGCGTGCCCGGCGATTACCTACGGTCCAGGATTCGGCACGCATCTGGTCGACCCGACCGAAACCAAGGCCGGGGAGGAATGGGACTCGCCGACCGGAGTTCGCCGCGGCGAGTCGGCATCGAGAACATGGTGAATTGCACAAAGTCTACGCTATGGCCGCCATCGATATCTGCAACAAGAAAAAGGATGAAGTTGCAAAGTCGTATAGGGCGATCATGGATTTGACCTTTGCGCATTATCGAAACCGCTTTTGCATGTTTCGCACCTACTACGCGCTGGCGGTGGGAAGCGTGAAGCCCGATGGTTTGAACATGAAGGTCGTCGAGCTACCGGACCCGCCGAGCCACGAACAGGAAGAAGCCTTGATACGCGGCGACGTGCCGGGTGGCCCAATCTATGCCTGCCGAGCTTCCTGCGCCGCAAGCTTCGTTAGTGCGCGCCGATCATCGGACTCGCGGCGGAGTGGAAGTCGATGATGAAGGGCAATGGCATTTTCGAGCTCAGGATGGACCCATCAAGGAACCCAAGAGGTAATATCTCACCGGCAAGCTCATCGTGTGATGCATCAAGGATTCACGCCGATTCATCGTTACTTTGCGCCAGACCGAATCGCTTCAAGCGGATCCCAAGGCGATGGCGATCGATCCTGCCGGCCTTGTTTTACGGCGCCACAGTCAAAGACGTGGTTCAGTCGGGTTTCACCGACCTGCCGTCTGTATGGAGGCCAAAAGTAGTAGGCCGATCGCGGCTGTGCAGATAAAGTGTCGGCAAAATCAATGAGCGCGCGAGAGCAATTCAACTGAAAAGCGCTTCAAAAATCCGTCATTACAGAGGCATGCAATGCGCAAAGAAGTTCTTACCTGGCTGGGCAAGGAATTTCTCTTCCCGTCTTCGGAAGCAAAGCCGCGAGCCAACGCAACTGAAGAAACACGCGAGATCTTTCAACGCTTCCAGAACGAGCTGCAGCATACCGGATTATCTTTAGATAACACCGTTCAGAACTCGCCTATGGGGTAAAGATCATGGAGAGCCGAGATCAGGCGAACGAAGAAGATTCAGGACACTGACCGGCAAAGCGAGATCGGTAAGCTCCAGCTATTATTCACCGAGCCATTTCGCATCAGAGGCGTGTGTAGCCCTGGATCTCTTAGCGTTGCGGCCATCTCGCTCCGGCATGGAGAGGAAATTTGTCAAGGAATACGATCCCCGCTCGTTCCGCTTCGCTACCTTATCTACGATAAGGTCGTGGTTCTCTCCGGCGTAACTGCAATTCTGCCTACGATTGAGGATCAAGCTGGCCAATATTCTACCGCGGATTTCAGGATCCCTCTCTGACGCAAACGCAGCTCATGGGAAAATGTAGCCAAGGTTTCGTTTTACCTGCACAGGAGCGAGAGCCTGGACAAATTGCGAGCGATCTTTCAAGAAGCGGTGAAAGCCGACATTCCGCAAACGGAGTGCGCTTTCGTTGACGGCTATTCCAATCCGGGAAAGCTGATCGGGGAGATCGAAGTCACCGCGACTGTTTAGAGTGATAATACCGATGACGGAAGCCAAAAGATCCAGAAGGCTTGACCTCTATAGTTATAAGGACCGATCCTTCTTCAGTCACTTCTCCGTTTCGAATTAAATAGGCCATCCGTCCTCGGATATATCCACTCGATTGCCTTCGGGGTCTTTTATCCACTTCTCCGCCCTCGCTCCAGGTACGTTATCTTGTGCGGTAGTCTGGGTGGCCTCCTCAATCTCGGGGATGCTCCCAACCTGGAACCCAAAGTGGTTAAGCCCGGGCTCTGGCTTCTCGTGTTGATTAGGCCAGGCAGATGTGGCCGTCGGAAAGATAGATGCCACCGTTAGGGACTGCGGTCCTTTTCTTCCATCCGAAAGACGGTTTTGTAGTATTCCGAAGCTTTTCCCGCTGCCCGTCAGGCACAGCGATCGCGATGTGTTTTATCCGAGGTCTTTCCATAGATTCTCTCCTCCATTCTAGAAATTTATGTGAGAAAATGCCCCCGAGGCTGTTGAAGCCGTTCGTCTTGGATTCACTGATTAGTTCTACCCGCCTAATTCTTTCAGAGCCTCTTCGACTCTGTTCCAAGCGCCTTCATGGCTACCTGCCCACTTCCGTATAGCCGCAAAGGAGTTATCGATCCGCCTTTGATCCTGTCTTCTTCTGCCTCATTATTTTGTCGAGAGCTTAGCTAGAAATCCTTCATTGACAAGTTCTTCGATAA
>ERZ1370068.8540-contig-7384_pt1 | contig 60588 bp, 95 predicted proteins | sample MGYA00561227_ERZ1370068 | MGnify/ENA primary metagenome ERZ1370068 (study PRJEB38410, sample SAMEA6850437) | metagenome | study: Metagenomic assessment of the ecological functions of the soil: analysis of the soil microbiota associated with the... | reverse complement strand
ACACTTCGTTCAGTTACGTATTGCTCATTGAGAGGAGATTATAGCCACTAAGGATGAGCGCGAGATTTTTATTGCCGAAGCCCATGCTAGGACGGCGGGTGGATCACAACGCCATGAGGGATATTACTGAACGCAGGCGAAGCGAAGCTAAGATTGCCCATATGGCCATGCACGTGGCTTGACCGGCCTGCCCAATCGGCGGCTGTTCAGCGAGCAAGTCGCTAATTATTTTGCTTTGTTGGCGCGCGGCCAAAGGTTTGGCGTTCTTTGCCTCGACCTCGATCGCTTCAAGGAAGTGAACGATACTTTTGGACATCCGTTTGGTGACCAACTTCTGGAGCGAGTCCGGAGCACGCCTCCATAGCTGCATTCGAAACTCCGACATCGTCGCGCGGCCAGGGAGATGGATTTGCAATCCTACGCGGCGGCTCGATCGAAAGCGCGGATACCGCAGCGTAGCCGCCCGAATTGAGACACACTCGGCGCACCCTTCGATCTAGATGGTCACGAGGTCGTCATCGGCGTGAGCATAGGCGTGCCGTCGCGCCGACCGACGCCGCCGACGCCGTAGAACTCCTAAGGACTGCCGATCTGGCCCTTTACCGAGCTAAGGCGGACGGACGCGGGACTTATCGGTTTTTCGAACCGGCAATGGATCAACGCATGCAGGCGCGTCGCGCGCTGGAGGTGAGACCTCCGCAAAGGCACTGGCCAGCGACGAACTCGTCCTTCACTATCAGCCGCTGGTCAATTTGGCGACCGGTCTGGTCAACGGATACGAGGCATTGATCCGCTGGAAACACCCAGAGCGCGGGCAGATCGAGCCGGCTGATTTCATTCCATTTGCAGAAAGGTCTGCGCTAATCGTTCGGATCGGCGAATGGGTTCTCCGGGCTGCGTGCCGACAGGCGGCGCAATGGCGGCGACAGAGATACGCGTTGCAGTAAATATCTCGCCGATACAGCTGAGAACACCGATGTATGAAGTTGTGCGTGGCGCATTGGCTCAAGCGGGCCTGGGTCCCGATCGCCTTGAGCTTGAGATTACCAGATCTGCGCTCTTGCTAAATCAAGCGTCGACTTCTGAGACCCTCCGTCAGCTTCGTACGCTTGGAGTGAAAATTGCGATGGACGATTTTGGTACCGGGCATTCGTCTTTGAGCTATTTGCGTTGCTTCCCCTTCGATCGCATCAAGATCGATTGCTCGTTTATCGGTCTTTCGACCAAAGGGACTCAGGGCCATCATTCGCGCGGTTGCTGGCCGCGGCTGGCAGCCTCGGGATGGAAACGACCGCGAGAGGGATCGAGACGCAGGCGGAACTCGACTACGTGAAGCGTGCGGGCTGCAGCGAGGGCAAGGATACTTTTTCGGCAAAGCTCTGCCAGCAAAGGACGTGGGAAGCTTTCTTGCCGCAGCAGGGCGAAATCGAAGCTGCCGGTCGATAACGATCAGCACCAAAGAATGGGTGCACCCTCGAGCCGCTCACTGGCTCCCCGGGACGCGTGACGCCGAAATCTCGCCCTTGGCGACGATTCTGCATCACCGATGGTAGTCCCGGCAACTGGCGTCCCTGTGCTCCCGCCGGCGGTGTTCAATCTTGCGGACGGACTGCTTCCCTCTGGCGAGTGGCCGCATCTCGAACGTGCGCCGGCTGCTCAGGCAGAGCACGCTTCAGGGCCTACTCCTACGCCCACGCGCGGCGCTTGCATCAGCGGTGTGTCCCTCCGCCATCGGCGTCAAAGAGTGTCTCGGAAAAGCCCATGGCATGAGCGAGCAGTCCTTGGCGAAAATAAACGCTGGGCCAGCGCCATGTGCAGCAACCCGTATCGAGCACGAAATGTCTCCCACAGCTTGTTTCCCGTGCATATGCGCGCGCCACGAAAGCAGTCGCGCGCCGACGCCATCACGTCGAAACTCTGCTGCACAACGAGGGTCGTCGACAAGGACGAAGCGCCCATACAAAGATTTTCCTGCAACCGATAGCCAATGACCCCGACAATTCGGTCGCCATGCCACGCTGCCGACAAACGATATCCATGTTCGCATGACGCATCACCTGTCGAACGAACGAGCCGGCATCCTTCAAGTGCGGGCGCAACTCATCATGACCAGTGACATGCGCCGATCTCTGCGAGCTGCTCGACACTTCTGGCTCAATATCCCGGCCCATGGCATTTCGAACTTTGCTTGGCGGCAGCCGGGGCACGCGGAACGAAATTGACAATCGATTAAAGGCGTTCATCAAGCCGATCGCATATGTCAGATCAGCGAGTTCCTTATCGCTGAACTCGGCAGCAGCGGCTTCATAGTCAGCATCGGGAACGCCGGTTTCGGCGACGCGTGTTACGGTTTCCGCCCAGAGCGAGCGCGATGCGTTCGCGGGTACTGAATACTTCACCCGCGTCGCGCCACACCGGCACCAGTACGAGCTTGTCTACCGTAACGCCGAGCTTGAGCAGATCGCGGGAATGCATATCGATGCAATATGCGCAGCCATTTATTTGCGAAACCCGCAGATACACGAGATAGATCAGTTCTTTTGGAAGGCCGCAGTTTTGAAGATAGACGTAGCACCCCTCCGAAAGCCTTGTAACCTGCAGGCGAAGCCTTGGCGTAGTCGATACGATTGCTCATGACGAGATCCTCTTGTTTGCTAGTTGAAGGACTCTATCGTGCTGCATCTTGGCCTACCTAAGAAGGTCCATGATCCATCTTGTGCACTAGGCCATGATCCTTCCGGTTTTCAGCTCCGGCGTCGAGAGCCGTCCGGAACCTGAACGCCAGGTCGGGTGCAGCGGTTTCCATCCGAGTTCATGCCGGGCCTGCCGATTCGAGGCGCCGCGCTCGCCGCCGCCATGCGTTCGGCCATCGGCGGGGCCGGCGCTCCGATCGCGGCGGCGAAGTGCGGCAGCCATTCGGTGCCGGCAGCGGGTTCGTCGTCGACGATGTTGACGACACCCGTCGGCCCAGTCGATCGCGAGTAGCGCCGCCCGCGCGGCATCTTCCACATGGACGAATGAACTGACCCCGTTGCCGGCGGGTCGCTCACCTTGCCGCACCGCGTCGGCAAAAGGACCGATGCTGCGAATACCAGGTGCCCGGGCCGTACAGCAGGCCATAGCGAAGGATGATCCACTCGGGGAGTTCTTCCACCGCCGCCTCGAGCGAGCGCACCCCTTTCACTGTGTCACCCAGCGTGGGCGAACCATCAGCCAGCGGATCCTGCTCGCTCGCGGGTTCCGGTCAGGCAAGTACACGATCGCGGACTTCTGCGCGATCATCCGGCGCTACCCCCGCCGCCTTCGCGGCATCAACCAGGATTGCGCGTGCCATCGATCCGCAGGCGATCCGGTCGCCGCGAAATCCGCCGCCGAGAGATCGGTGAGCTGGTGAATGATCACATCCGGTTTCTCACCTCGCCCACGGCCGCGATCAGCGCGTCGCGGTCGGGCGTCGACCACAACCGGGCGCAACGCCGATCGCCTCCATTTGAGCGGTCTTCCTGCGGATTCCGGGTGGTGCCGAAGACCTGGTACCCCTCCCGACGAGCATCGGCAGGAGTTGCCGACGCGATCGGCGCCCGTCAGCGCCGGCCACGAAAACGGATCTGTTCGACGTTCGAACGCTCGCTCATGGTGCAGCTCCCTCGAAATGGACGATCGAAAGTTTGACGATCAAGCAACTTGCCTGAGGGACTCTATGTGTCTGCGCCTTGGCCCTGCAAGAAGGGCCATGATCCGTCTTGAGTTCTGGGCGCATGATCCCTGCGGTTTCTCAGCTTCCACCGAGACAATCTGCTGAGTGGTCTCCGCGGGCTGCAGAGGAGGGCGAGACTCTCGTTCCGTCAGGGTGGCGCGCTCCCGCGGAGAAATCCTGCCGCCGTCATATCAGCCTCAAGATACGCCTTCCGAGATTCTCGGCGGTGCGCTGAGAGTCGATATTCGTGAAATTGAGAAGCAAGGCCGAGGCTCCATCACGACCCATCGTCCAATCCGATCAATGCTTCCCCGTACAGGCCCTCTTCTCGCATGCGCGCAACAAGCCGACGATCCGACCGTCGGCCTTGCAGCCGCAAGATCAAGTGCATTCCTCCTGGCTGTGAATCAATTCGCAGGTGTTTCCCAGCACGCCTTCCAGGCCTGCTGCCGTCGCTTCCCGACGCTCGGCATAGAGCTTCCGCATCCGCTGGATATGGCGCGCGAAGTGCCCTTCCGTGATGAAGGCCGTGACGATCGCTTGCGTAAGCTCGGGACTGCCCCCTGCAAGGGCTTGAGTGATCTGCTCAAACCGCTCGACCTGCGTTTCCGGCACGACAAGATATGCAAGCCGAATGCTCGGAAAAAGCACCTTGCTGAACGTGCCTGAATAGAGCACTCGCCCATCACGATCCAGGCTCTTCAACGCAGGCAGAGGACGGCTGACATAGCGGTACTCGCCGTCGTAATCGTCCTCAATGACCCATGCGTTATTTCGCGCAGCCCAGTCCAACAGCGCCAGGCGCCGGGGCAAGGATAAAGACACGCACAGCGGACTCTGATGCGCAGGCGTGACCACAGCTGCGCGTGCCCGTGGCGCCAGCCTTGATTCCATCGGAAATGACCATGCCCTCCCGATCTACCGGCACCGAGACTGCGGCAATATTCATATGTCCCAACAGTTCTCGCGTAGGCGGGTATCCGGGGCTCTCAAGCCAAACGCGATCTCCCGCCTTCAACAAGCGCATGACCAATCAACTCGATGGTGTGGCGATATCCCGATGTCACGAATATCTGCGATGGCGAGCAGTTGATCCCGCGCGAAACCTGGAGATATGCGGCGATCTCGGCACGCAGTGCCGGCAAGCCGTATACGGAGGGATGAACCATGTCGGATGGTTGCATGGCGCGCACACACCGCGCGCCCAGGCGTGCCCAGATCTTTCGAGGAAACACATCCAGGGCAGGCAAGCCCATCTGGAACGGCAAAATCAGATCTGGACGAAAACCAGCCGCAGCAATGCCGCTGTTGGACTCGGGCATCGGGATCGCAATAGGCGCTCGCGGCTTGAGGCCCGGCGTCACAATGGTCCCGGCCTGGCCGCGGGCTTGAATGTACCCCTCGGCAGCCAACAAGCGAATAAGCCGCTTCAATCGTGCCTCTTGCCAAACCCAATTCCTTGGTCAGCGCACGTGCCGAGGGAATGCGGTCACCCGGCTTCAACAATCCGCTCGCAATGGCGCCGCGAAACCGATTGTAGATCTGGCGATAAAAGGTTCGGCCGCCGTTGGATCCAACGGCGAGATCTTGCTGGCCTTTGCGACGCTCATGGACTAGCCATCTCTGCAGATGAGTTAAAAATGATTGTGCCATGACGCCGGCGCAGCTCGTGGCAATGGACGAACACTTGCCGCCATAACAATCATGGACCAGTTGTAATTTCCAATTCATGGACCTTGGAGATAGGTCATGAGGTCTGGTAGATTGCATCTCGTGGCGTTCGGATTCCGGCGCGAGTAACGGCATTTAAAGAACTGGAAATGGGCAGATGAAGAAAATCCTGCATGTCAGTTGCAGCCCTCGCGGGCAGGCCGCCGAGAGCTATCAGACTCTCTCAAAAGATCATCGGCTTCTTGCTGCAGAGAGAGCCGACGGCAATGCTGGTAAATCGGGTGATCGGCGGCGGCGCCATATCGCATGTCGATGAAAACTACGCGATTTGCCCAACAGTCGTCCGCGGACATATCTCAGGAGGGCTCCATCGCCCGGTCCGAAGAGCTCATTGCGGAACTGGAGAGTTCGGATTTTGTGGTCATTGGAACTCCCATGCATAACTTCACCGTGCCCTCTGCGCTGAAGGCGTGGATCGATCACGTCGTTCGAGTCCGCCGGACGTTCAATGTGACCAAGGAAGGCAAAGTAGGCAGGCTGCGCGATCGTCCGGTCTTTGTCGCCGTATCCTCGGGCGGAAGATTTTCCGGCGAGCGTGCGCGTCAGCCGGATTTTCTTACTCCGTATCTAAAAGCCGTCCTGGGCACCATCGGACTGCATGATCTGACACTTTCTTCTCCGTTCAAGGAACAGGCTCCGGATCCGGATTGCCGTAGCTGCAGGCCAGAGCCAAGGCAGATCGAACCCTGCAAGAGTACTTTGCGTCGTTTGGCCCCTCGATCCGTGAGCGGTGTCTTGCCCCCACCTTCCGCTGCGGCGTTGCCGCAGACATCCGCATCACCCGGGTGGTGAACGTCGAGGAAATCAGGCGCGCGATGCTTCGACTACGTCTCGCAGGGGCGGCCGGCCGACAACAATTCGAATGCCTGGGACGGATAGAAAGCAGTCCGGTGACGATACGTTCAATCAAGGCCATTGCCGTATTTTGCGGATCGAACCACGGCGCATCGGAGGAGTTCGCTGACGGAGCGCGAGCGCTCGGTCGGGCACTGGGAAAAGCGGGAATAACCATCGTCTATGGCGGAACGACAAAGGGTCTGATGGGCGTTGTCGCTGATGCCGCTTTGGCTTCTGGTGGCAACGTACATGGCGTGATCACCGAAAGCCTGCATCAGCGCGGGCATTCGCATTCCAGGTCTGACTCAACATGAAATCGCGCTGACCCTGCGCAGCCGGAAGGAACGCATGGTCGAGCTTGCCGATGCATTCATCGCACTGCCGGGAGGAATCGGGACGATCGAAGAGCTCATGGAGGTATGGACCATGAACCAGCTTTCCGGAGATCGACAAACCCGTAGGCCTATTGAACACCGCCGGTTTTTTCACAGCGTTTCTAGGGTTCATCGACCATATGGTCGACACGAAGTTTCTGCCGGCAGCGCATCGGCATTCGATATCCGTGGATGCAGACGCGAGCGCGTCCTGATCGACAAGCTTCGCAGCTATGCACGGTACGTCGATGTGCCGAAATGGCTATAGCTCCCCACCCGGCTTCCCGCGATCTCGGTCGCGGCTCATCACGCTCTTACGGGAGGAAACAATCAGGCGGACAGAGCGGCCGCGTTGGCTGAGACTTCCTCGGTCATTTGGCGATGTCGCTAATGTCCGGGTTGCCGCCGCAGGCGGACCTCCGCACGTCATCACTGCAGGTCGCAAAAAGTGCCAGTAACGGACGCCCGCAGTGGCCGCCGCTCTTCACCGTCGGGATATCCCCGCTTTCTTAACGCGTCTGCAATAGGCGCAAACACTTCCGGCACCTGCCCTGCCGTCCCCAGCCCGGTTTCCCGTCGCTAAACGTGGGGTCCGAGCTCCATTACGCTGCGCGCCTCGCCTTTGCTTCGTCCTCTCTATGTGCCCCAACAAGGGCAACAGCGAGTATTGCGTGTGGGATGCTAGAAGCTGGGGTTGGATTCTGACCGCCCGGAAGTGCTGACCTCGCCACGCGCCTTTTCGTATTGATTGCCGATGATTTGCGCGACCGACAGCGCCGGAGTACGAGATCGAAGTAGACAAAGGTGACAAAGTCGGATCGCGCGGTGAGCATCGCCCGGTTGCGATCTCGACTTTGCCCATCTCACCTGCAAGCGCGAATGCGCTATTGCCTGAGTGCGGTGACGTTCGAATTGCTCAGTGCCAATGCGCGGTCGAAGAGATCAAGAGCCGTGGCAGGATCCCGCTCGTCAAACCGAGTGACAAGCGCCGCGATGGCTCAGCGTTTGTAGCATCATCACTATCACCGATAATCGCCGCGCGCGCGTGACGAATAGCGACCGCTCGGTCCTCGTCACGCGCAAGCCGCCACGGCTGAAGCGGAGTAGGAACACATCGCGCGAGCATGCGCATTGCGCGTGCGCGTAGCCGGAGGCTCGAGCTCAAGTGTGCTTTCTGCAACAGGGGTATCGCAGCTGCTGCCCCGTCCGGCATCCACTTGGTGGACGAACGGCAGTGCCCTGAGGACAAAATCATAGGCGTCGAGACTTTCAGGCCTCCTTGCGCCTAACACGCTCAATCTCGGCCTTTCTGAGATTTGGCTCGATAGCGCCGATGACGCTCATCGCGATCTGGTCCTGCACGGCGAAAATATCGTCGAGCAAACGATCATAGCGCTCCGCCCAGAGATGAACGCCGGACTGAGCCTCGATGAGCTGGGCAACAATGCGGACACGGTTGTTTGATCGTCGGATGCTGCCTTTCAGCACGTAGCGAACGCCAAGCTCCTCTCTCACCTGGTTTATGTCGGTGGCTTTTCCTTTGTATGTGAACGTCAGATTCCGGGCGATCACGCTCAACCAGTTGATGCGCGCCAATCCCGTAATGCCATATCTTCGACGACTCCATCGGCAAAATATTCCTGGCGGAAATCGGTGCTCAAATTTTTCGAACGGCAACACAGCGATGGACGCGCCTCGGTATCCCGTCCCATCGCAGAGGGGCTGGCGTTGCCTGAGCCGTGGCAGGCTCATTCAATCGATCAGCCGATAGCCGCGTCCGGGAACAGTGACCAGAAGGCTTTTGCCCATCCATCCCGTCAGCAAGTTCTCGCCGAAGCGCCGAACGTGAACCGCCGAAGATTGTTCTCTTCAGCCGCTAGCCCGGGCCAAACCCGATCTAACAGTTGGTTTTTTGAGACAAATTCGCCACGTGCTGCCAGCACACACCAGATATCGAGCGCCCGGCCGCCGAGCTTGACCGGCGCTCCATGACGAAAGAGGCCGGGCGGCCGCAATTGCAAGCTAAACTGCCCGAATTCTATGCAGTCCATGCGCTTCAGTCACAACAATTCACGTTCTGAATCAAAGAAATTAAGCGGCGCAATCGTCAGTGTTTCCGGCATTGCCATTGGGGCCGAGCCGAGTTTGGACGTCCACTGAGACACCGGAGGATGACATGCGCGCCATCGCATCGCTTCTAGTCGTATTGACTGCGGTCGCTCGACCGCCGTCGCTATCGCTTCCGACGTCCCTCCCTTGCCGAAGCCTGGCCGCAACGCAATGTTCGGATCATCACGCCATTTCCGGCCGGCACCGGTGCTGACATTTCGGCCCGCTTGTTCGCCGGGAGGCTGGCTCTCCGTTGGGAGAAGCCGGTTATCGTCGAAAATAAGCCGAGGCGGACCGGATTCTGCGGCCCGGTCACGGCCGTCGTGGGCGCGACGCGACGAACACGCTGCTTTACACCAATGGCAGTCCGGTTACCGCCAATCCATTCACCCTGACAAGCTCCCCTACGATGCAGCTCGCGGTTTGCAGCCCGATTTCATCGGCCGCCGATGTTGCGATCGCGCTATCTCAAGTACCACCTTCTTCGCTGAATTTGGGCACGATTGCAGGAATTCATCGCTTTCCAGCCCGCTCGCGGCAGGGGCGCGCTATCCAACCTGGAGCGCCACAACCGGTGATGACTCGACTTCTTCATTCCGGGCTTCTTCAAGAATGCGGGTTTTCAGATCGACCAAAGGTCTCCTACCGAGAGGTCTCACCCGCTCTTGCAGGAACCTCGCGGAAGCGCATCTGCATTTCCAGCTTTTACGCATCGCTGGCGCTGGCGCACCTTCCGATGGTTCATGCCGGCAAGATCAAGGTTCTCCGCTCACTGTCCGGGGCGTTCTTCTCTCGTCCCGGAAGTTCCGGTCGCCGGGGGCCGGCTATTTCCGACATCGCGGTGGACAGGTTCCTCGGTTTCCACGCGCAAGCGGTACAGTGCTGACCTCGTCGATCACATCGGCGCGGATATTCGTGCGGTCGGCTCCGACCCGGCGAAAATCGCCGCCGTCTATCAGGCAACGGGCTGACCGTCCGCACGAGCACCGCCTGCGGGATTCTTGACGATTGTTGAAGAGCAAAGAACGCGCAAAAATCGCGCGTTTCGCGCGCTAGACTGTTGGGCTCCCAAATCAAGCCGACGAAAGTAGCGGCGTGTCGGCAACTTTGCCGCGAAGATCGTCATGCCGACACCAATGCCACTCTCTGCAAGGGACAAACACATGTTGCGGGATCTTCCGCCGGCCGTGATCAGGCCAGCTGCGCCAAACACCGCTGGACCTATCCATCCCGCGACGCGGATCTGGCCACGTTCACCTCAAGGTCTCCAGACCTCGACCGTTCGTTGCCGGTTTTTATTGCGGGGTTCTCGGATCCACGAGGATGACCCAGCGCGCTTCGACGCCCGCACCCTTGCCTTCGTATCGGCCGGCGGATATCATCACCTGATCCGGACTCAATACCCGCGATAGCCTGGGTGGATCGGCGCCCGATCCAGCAGCACCGAAAAAGATATCGTATTGCTATCCTCGACAGCCCACACGGGCGACGCTTTGCCAGAGCGCGCTGCGACGGCTGATGAATGCAAATGTACCTGTTGATCGGGTGATCCACCGCCCGGCGTCGGCGGCGAATCTACGTTCGTGACCCTGACGGCATAGCGCTTGGATTATGTTGAGGATTTGCCGAAGGACCAATGGCCTCGGGACTGCCAACCCGGCGAGCCTCAATGCGACGACCGTAGGCGCTCAATCCCCAGCGAGCTGTTGAAAGAACACTAAGTCACATCGTAATCAGCACGTGCGCAGTTCGGATCCGCCGGCGTCAGACTTGCGCAATGCCCGATGGGGCCGCTTATCTACCGACGGCCGGCGCTCAAGCCCGGGCGCATCGAGCGCACTGCCGTGTTCGTGCCAGACTCGGACCCCCTCTTGCGCGCCCGGCCTCTGCCGTCGAGCTCGCTGCCTCGGCTGGCTGCGCCACGGCTAATTCGGCTGGCAGTGCTCGTCGATCCTCGACCTTGAACACCTCGCCGAGCTTCTCGTCGAAGGTATCGCCGAGGGTGCTGCCGGCGCGCGCGGAGCTGGGCGCTTGCGCGGCGGCGTCGCGCTGGAGTCGGTGGGCGGGGCCGGCGGCGCGGCGGCGGCGTACTGCCTCCGCCCGCGGGGCTTTCCCGGCGCACCGAGGCGTTGGCGCGGCCGCTGCTCTTGCTCGGCGGCGGCTCCTGACGAACGCTGCGGGTGCGCGAGGCCTGCGAGGAGCTGGACTCGGATTTTGCCTGCGACTTTCCGCTCTTGCCCGACGAGCTGGAGCTCGACTTCTCCCTCGTCGCGTTTCGCGCGTCCCGGTGGACGACTTGGGCTGGGCGGCCATCGTCCCTCCCCTGTCGCCCTTCCAGCGACTATTGTCGCTCGGGGTCCTGCCGGATCTGGACTCGAACGAGGGCTGCGACTGCTGCAGGATCGGGAGGAAGAAGAATGCCTCCGCGGGGCCGGGACTGCCCACCGTCGCGGCGAGGGTGGCCGCGAAGACGAAGCGCGGCACCGTGGATCGAGCGCATGGGCATGTGGAAGCTCCCTTGTCGGCATGAACAGTTGTCATCGCGTAGCACGGGCCGCTGCGCCTCTGTGACATAGAATCCACAGTCCTCGGACGCGGTCCGGTGGATCAATTGCGGTCGCGCGACCAGCGGCTTCCGCCGGCATCTCTGATCTCGGCGGCCCACATAGCCGCTGGATCGCGCCGACGACGTTGTCCGGCATGGGCACATAGAGCATCTCCGTCGCCAGCCTGTCGCCCTTGGCGAAGGCCCAGGCGAAGAACTTGAGCGCCTCCCGGGTCGCCGCCGCGTCCTCGGGCCGCTTGAGCATGACGATGAAGCTCGCGCTCGCGAATGGCCACGACTCCGCGCCCGGCATGTCGGTGAGGATCACGCCGAAGCCGGGCGTCGCTTCCCAATTGGCATTGGCGGCCGCCGCCATCAGCGACGCGGGAGTGGGCGCGACCGCACGGCCGTCCCTGTTCACCATCCGGACGAAAGACGAGCTTGCTGTGCCTGGCATACGCGTATTCGGCGTAGCCGATCGCGCCTCTGGTCTGGGCAACGGCGTTGGCGACCCGTCATTGCCCTTTGGCGCCGATACCGCCGCGCCATTCGCACCGTGGTGTCCGGCGCCGACCTTGGTCCGCCAGTCCGTGCTGACCTTGCTGAGATAATGGGTGAGCACGTAGGTGGTCGCGGACGCATCGGACCGATGCACCGCCACGATCGGCTGCGCGGGCAACCGCGCATGGGGTTCAGCCGCTGGATCGCCGGATCGTTCCACGACTTGATCTCGCCGAGGAAGATCTTGGCCAGGATGGCGCCGTCGAGGGCGAGGTCGCCCGCCTTCACGCCCTCGATGTTGACGATCGGAACCGCGCCGCCCATCACGGCCGGGAATTGCAGCAAGCCGTCGCGTTCGAGGTCGGCGCTCTGGAGCGGCAGGTCGGACGCGGCGAACGCCACCGTCCGCGCCAGGATCTGCCGGATGCCCGCGCGCGAGCCGACCGACTGATAGTTCAGCCCGACGCCGGTCTCCTTCTTGTAGGCCTCGGACCAGAGCGCGTAGATCGGATAGGGGAACATCGCCCCGGCGCCGGTGATGATCGAGGGCGTCCGCGCCGCCGTGTTCGGCGGCGTCAGCGCCGCCACCGGCGGGGCGGCGGCTCGACCGCAGCCGGCGGCGTCACCGCCGACGGCTGGGGGGCTCGGGATGAAATAGAACCGGCCGGTAAGCGCCGGAGTGTTCCCACGGCACCTTGCCGCCGTTAGTCTCCGCATCACGTCGTTGCGAACGGCGATCAGGATCGCGCTCAGGTCGTCGCTTCGAGGAGCGCAGGTGTTTGATCAGCGCGCCCGCAAACGGGGAGTTTCGGTCGGTCCCGTCGAGCGCCACGTTGCCGGGCTGGGTGGAGAAGCTGATGAGGGTGCCGACCCCGGACTCAGCCGGCGCCGAGGCCGCGCCCGATATCCACCGAGCGTGTTCCCATGGCCCGCTGCGAGGTTAGGCGCGAGCGGGTTGTCGCGGCAGGCGTCGAGGAACAGGATGTTGGTCGCCGCCTCGCGCTCCATCGTCCGCTGCACGAGATCAAGCCGCACCATTTCGAAATCGAGCGCCGACGCGTTCCGCAACTGCGCATCGATCGGGACCAGGTGAATTGGTGCCCGATATCTGAGACCGTGTCCGGCGTAGAAGAACACGCCGACATCAGCGCCGACGAGCGCAGCGGCGAAATCGCGGATTTTCGCTCGAGCGCGGCCTTGTCGAGATCTGATCCCGTCGAGGACCTCGAAGCCGTGCATCCGCAGGGCGGCGGCCATGTCACCCGCATCGTTGCGGGTGTTGGCGAGCCTCGCCCGCGTGCCGGTATGGCCGCGTTACCGATCACCAGCGCGACACGCTTGCCTGCATGGGCCGCTGAGCCGATGCATAGGCACAAGAGGACAACGGCGGCCCGCAACATCGTGCTGATCCGTCGTATTCCGTGCCGGCCTCTAATACCGGTCTCTCGAGTTCATGTGCGGGTGCGACTTCCCGCCCTTTGCCACAATGTCGCCCATTTCGGGCCCGGTCGCAATCGTGAAAGGAAGGCGCCTCGCCTTCATAGCTTGCTTCAATCGGGTCTAGTGTCCCGATTCCGAAGTTCGCATCATTGTGCGGCACCCTCGTTTGCGAACTTCGGAATCAAAGGGACGCTAGCAAACCTATTGATCTGGTGTGGCTTTTGGTTCAGAAGTCCGCATTTCGACTCGCTGCGAGTGATGTGGACTTCTGAGCCGCCACACCGGGCCTGAAATACTGCTTCTCCGGCATGCCGGGACTCCTTCGCCGACACTGGGGACCCGCGCTGCTCGTCGATCGACTTGGCGAACTCGGCCGGCCCGCCGGGGTTGGGAATCTGAGCCGTGAGGATCAGCCGGTTCTCGATGATGGCGTCGCTGTCCATCACCGCCTTGATGTCGGCGGCGATGCGCTCACGCAGCGCCATCGGCATGCCGGGCGGGCCGAGACAGTCCGACCAGCCCGTCCATGGTCAAGGCCGGAAAGCCGGCCTCGGCGACGGTCGGAATGTCGGGGATCGTCTCCGCGCGGGTGGTGTTGGTCACCGCGAGGACCCGAATCTTGCCCTGCTTCGACCTGCGGCCGGGCGATGGCATAGGCCGGACTCGTAAATCTGGACGCGGCCTGGCGGCGAGGTCGTTGGCGGCCTCGACCGGATGTGCGGTACGGCACCTTCTTGACGTCGACGCCGATGCTCATGAGCCAGCTCTCGAACATGATGTCGAGCGCGCCGGTCAAGCCGGCCCAGTTCATCTGGCCGGCTTGGCGCGCCGCCGCCATCGACCACCTCCTTGAGCGATTTGGCCGGCAGGGAAGCCGGCACCGAAATTCCGACCACCGTGTTGGACACCCGCGCGATCGGGGCGAGATCAGCAGGATTGTACGGCATGGTTGTCGTGCTGGTCAGGGGTGGCCGATGAACGACGAGAGCTCGGCCCGTACAGCAGGACGTGTGTCGTCCTGGGCGCTGACGAAGGCGTTGATGGCGACGATACCGTCGCCGCCGGGCTTGTTCTCGATCACGATCAGCTGACCCCATTTCTCGGCCAGCCTGTCCGCCAGCAGCCGCGCGCTGATGTCGAGCGCCGCTGCTGCCGGACCCGAGCGTCAGGATGGACTCGACCGGCCGTGTCGGCCGGTTTCGCGCCGTCGCGGGCGCCGTCGCCGCCAGCAAACAGAGTGAAGCGGCAGCGTCAGGGCGACAAGGCAATGAGACAGTCGCGCACGGTGCATGGGTTGGCTCCCGGGATGGCAAAGACAGGGCTCTATTACAACATCGTAAATAGCGCCCGAACGCCTTTTTCGTCGCATCCGTTCAGGGCTGCAACCACTCAGATCACCGCGTATCCAGACCGGCTCGATCGAAATGACCCAACGGCGACCTGGTTTCGTACCTGGAATGGCGACAGAGGGCCGCGCGTCGCCTGGGCTTCGGACCGATGCAGAAGGCGCCTGGCTCGATCATGCGTACCTTCCACGCCATTTCAGGGTTCATCCGGAGACCCGGGCTAACGCGCCGCATATGAAAATCGCCCGCCGCCGCGTGTTGCCACTCTCACCGCCGTCGCGGCCGCCGGCCGCGGCGGCTCTCGGCATTCGCTCCGCGGCGGCGCGCTACTACGACGGCCCGGTGTCGGATCACTTCGACGGCGTGCGGTTTTTCGATCCGCAGGGCGCGCCACCGCAACAGCATTGCTGAGCCTGTTGCGCTGGTACACCGGCCGCAGCAAGGCCGAGATAGCCGGCATGGGCGCCGAGGCCGCCTATGCCGACCGGCCGCCGCCGGATTGCGGGCGCCGAGTGGCGTATCTGCGTTCGTCGGGCACGCGACGGTTCTGCTGCAAACGGCCGGCGTGAACATTCTGACCGACCCTTTGTGGTCGGGCGCGCCTCGCCGTTTACTTTCATCGGGCCGAAACGGGTGAACGATCCGGGCGTCGCATTCGACGCGCTGCCGCCGATCGATCGCGGTGCTGGTGTCGCATTGCCACTACGACCATCTCGATGTCGCGACGTTGTCGCGACTCGCGGCCGCGCATAAGTGCCGCGTCGTCACGCCGCTCGGCAACGACACGATCATGCGCGACCACGACCCGTCGATCCGCGTCGAGGCCCACGATTGGGGCGATCGCGTCGAGCTGGACCGGGCGTTGCGGTCACGCTCGCGCCGATGCGGCACTGGGCGGCGCGCCATCTGCTGACCGCAACAAGGCGCTGTGGGCGGCCTTCGTCATTGAGACGCCGGCGGGCGCGCATCTATCACGTTGCCGATTCCGGCTACGGCGACGGCAGCCATTTCCGCTCGGCGCGCGAGCGGCACGGACCGTTCCGGCTCGCCGTCTTGCCGATCGGCGCCTATGAACCGCGCTGGTTCATGAGTGAACAGCACATGAACCCGGAGGAGTCGGTGAAGGCATTTCGTGACTGCGGCGCGGAGCTCGCGCTCGCTCATCATTACGGCACGGTGCAGCTCACCGACGAGCCGATCGATGCGCCGGTCAAGGCGCTCGCGGCCGCGCGCCTGGCCGCCGGCATCGCGCCGGAGCGCTTCCGCGTGCTGCAGCCGGGCGAGGTGTGGGCGCTGTAGTCAATCGGGGCGCAGGCATCCGAAACCTTCCACGAGGTGATCGAATTGCAGGCGCTCCCGCTGGCCACAACCGCGTGGCTGACTTGACCCTCCAGGGCGCGATCGCTACTACAGTCCCTCAAGACGTCGATGGCGACTGGGCGGAGCCGTGCATGGCGCGCTTGCGCCCTCCCCGTTGGAACGACTCAGTGCCGGGAGAATGCATGGACGCGAAATGTTTCAGCGGCGCCTCGAGTGTGCGTCGATCGTGCCGCGGAAGTGCTGAAAGATGCTTCACGACGCGCGGCGCTTCGCGCTGCTGGCGATCGTCGCGACGGCGCTCGCCGCGCACGCGCAGGGCGCCGCGACGCTTTTCCCGCGCGGCCGATCACGCTGGTGGTGCCGTTCGCGCCGAGCGGCGGCAACGACATCATGGCGCGCCTCGTCGGCGAGCGCATGGGCAGGCGCTCGGGCAGCAGATCGTGGTCGAGAACCGGCCGGGCGCCGGCGGCAATATCGGCTCCAGCGCCAGGCCGCGCGCAGCGCGCCCGACGGCTACACGATGCTGCTCGGCGTTCACCGGCACCATCGGCATCAATCCGAGCCTCTACGCCAATCTCGGCTACGACCCGGCCAAGGACCTCACGCCGATCGGCTCGATCGCCACCAGCCCCGCGGTGCTGGTGGTGCATCCGTCGCTGCCGGTGAAAACGCTCAAGGAGCTGATCGCCTACGCCAAGGCCAATCCGGGCCAGCTCAGCTACGCCTCGTCGGGCGTGGGCACCGTTGGTCCATGTCGCGACCGAGATGCTGGCGGACGCCGCCGGCATCAAGGTGGAGCAGGTTCCGTGCCAGGGCACGGGTCCGGGGATCACCGACCTGCTCGGCGGGCACGTCAAGATGATGATGCCGCCGATCCCCGCCATGATCGGCTACGTCAACGCCGGCACGCTGCGCGCCATCGGCGTCACCAGCAAGGAGCGCTCGCCGCTTGCTGCCCGAAGTGCCCACCATCGAGGAAGCGGGCCTGCCCGGCTTCGTGTCGGAGCAGCGCTACGGCCTCGCTGGCGCCGGCGGGCACGCCGCGGCCGATCATCGAGCGGCTGAATGCGGAACTGCGCAACGCGCTCGCCGACGAGACGATCCGCAAGCGCATCGTCGACGACGGCGCGACGCCGCGTCCGGATTCGCCGGAGGACTATGCCGCCGCCATCGATCAGGATCGCACGCTGTGGGGCGGCATCGTGCGGAAGCTGGGGTTGCGGGTGGAGTGAAAGCGGAGACGATGCGCCGCTGGGCGCACCGTGGTGTGATCGTTTCACCGAAACATCGGATGCGCCACCTTCAAACAAGGAATTCCAGGAACCAAAACAGCGGGATGAAAGTTTGCCGCGTGAGGCCCCCAAGCGACGGATGCCCGATGTTGTCGTCATCACCAGACGGACCTCGCGAAGCGCGTAATGCCGCGCGCCTTTCTTCGTTTCGTCGGGAGGAACTGGGCGCTCCGTCATGTGCACAGTGTCACGCGCGTCCATGGCTGTGATCGGGGCGAACCGGATTTTGAAAATCCCAGTTCAATCGTGGTCGCTTATCGGTGCGCGGAGTGTGGCTTGCTGGAACGCGCGCGAATTCAAGATCGATTGCTGACGGGTCGTACCGGTCGTACTAGCCGCTGTCGCGCAGGCGCTAATGCCCGTTCGGCGGCAATCAGCACGTTGAGCGGCTGCCACGGCTTGGGCATGTAAGCGACACCAAGGGCGGCAGTTCGCCGGATGCGCTCGCGCGGATGCCCCGAGGTGAGGATCATCGGAAGAAGGGGCCAGCGCAGCTTCACCTCCCATGCCAGATCCACTCCGTCCATGGCGCCGGGAAGCCGGATGTCCGCGAAGATCATGGCGACGTCTCGCCCACCGATCAGCATGATTGCAAGCGCAGCTTCCGCGCTTTCGCACTCGATGGTGTCGACCTGTTCGTCTTCGAACAGCGCCGCCGTGAGGCTGCGGAGTTCAGCGTCGTCCTCGACGATCAATACGGCTCGATGTTTCTGTTGCGCTTGCCCCATTGCCGGGTTCCCCTTCTGGCGTTCGTCGTGATCGACATTCAATCGGCGCATGAGCGCCGACAGCCGTCGCGGGAGCGGGGACGAAACAGTGTCGGCGAATGTGGCCCGCAACTCGTCCCTGAGCGTCAGCGGGAAATTCATTCGGTCGAGAGGTAACTGGGTCGGACGGCGCATTCGCGGCCTGTTCTCCGAACAGGACCCTCCCCTCGCTCTCGCGTCCTATGTCGGCAATGCCGACAGAGCCGGTTTTGTTCAGGGCCGATGCGGGAGAATTTGCTTCTGACGCGCCGCAGGCACTTCCTACAGCTTTGTCGCGCAGCTTTGGAACCGCCGGGGACGCGCTCCGCCTAGTATGCGCCTCAAATCCCGTTGCGATAAACCACCTTGCCGCCAACCACCGTCATCAGCGCCTTCGTCTCGCGGATCGCATCCGCGGGCACCGACAGAATGTCCTGCGACAGCACCGCGAGGTCCGCGAGCTTGCCCGGCTCGACCGAGCCGCGCTCCTTCTCCACGCCCATGATGCGCGCGTTGTTGATGGTGTAGAGCGTCAGCGCCTCCTTCGCGGTGATCGCGTGCTCCGTGCCGAGCGCGTAGCCCTTGAGCACCTGCCGCGTCGTCATCCACCACATCGACAGGAACGGATCGACCGGCACCACCGGTCCGTCGGTGCCGCCGCCGACCAGCACGCCGGCGTCGATCGTCTTGCGGATCGGAATCGCATAGGCCGCATGATCGTCGCCCCACCAGCGGCGCTGGTTGTGGCCCAGCAGGACGGGATGATCCTGCATCGTCGCCATGATGCCGATCGCCGCCATCTTCTTCAGCGCCGCGTCCGGAAGGATGGAACAGGTGCATGATGGTCCAGCGCAGGTCGCGGATCGGCTGCTCGTCGTTGACGCGCTCGTAGGCGCGCACGATCACGTCGATCGTTTCATCGCCCACCGCGTGGGTCTGCGCCTGCAACCCGGCCTCGGCGATCAGCTTCAGCCCCGCGACATATTCGTCCTCGCCGCCCGGCGGCAGCAGCAGGACGCCGCGATAGGACGCATCCGTCTGCTCGCCCGGCACGATGCGATAAGGCCAGCTCATGCGCCCGCCCTCGACGCCGCCGTCGAGCGGGAACTTGATGCCGACGAAGCGCAGCATGTCGTCGTTCTTCTGCGCCTTGATCGCCGCGATGCCCTTCTCGACGTCGGCCTTGCGCAATGCGCGATAGAGCACGTCGGTGCGCACCGTCATCTCGCCGGCGTCGTGCACCGCGCGGTAGAGCGCCATCTGCCGCTCGTCGATGCCCGGCTCGACGACGCCGACGATGCCGTAGGAATTGAGATCGCGCATCGCAATCTTGAGGAGCTCCGCCATGTTGGACGGAGGCGGCGGGAGAATCTTGCGCACCAGATAGGCGGCGGTCTCGAGCAGCACGCCGGTCGCCTCGCCGTTGGCGTCGCGCACGATGACGCCGCCGTCCGGGTTCGGCGTGTCCTTCGTGATGCCGGCAAGCTCCAGCGCCTTCGAGTTCACCGTGATGACGTGGCCGCCGCGCGGGATGAACACCGGGTTGTCGGGCGAGACCCGATCGAGCTCGTGGCGCGTCGGCATCCGCCCCTCGTCCAGGATGCTCTCGTGCCAGCCGGACGAGGCCATCACCCACTTGCCCGGCTCGGTGCGCGCGACGCGTTCGGCGATGGCGTTCTGCACGTCGGCGACGGTGCGCGAGCCGAGAAGCTGCACCGCCGGGCCGTTCAGACGCCGCGAACAGCTGATGCAGGTGGGAATCGATCAGGCCGGGCACGACGGTCTTGCCCGCAAGCTCGATCACCTGCGTGTTCGGCCCGATGTGGCCGGCGATCGCGGCATCGTCGCCGACCGCGAGAAAGCGCCCGTCCCTGATGGCGACGGCTTGCGCGACGCGCCAGTCCTTGTCGACCGTGATGACCTTGCCGCCGCGCAGCACGAGATCGGCGGGCTGTGCGAGGGCTGAGGTTGCGAGAGCGAATGCGACAAAGAACGCGGAGAGAACGCGCAACATCAAGACGGTGACGCATTCGTCAGTCCCCTTGCAGGTCAGCCTGAAGCCGGCGAAAGCACTTTAATCTTAAACTCTTTTAAGCCTCAAGCGCCTCGAACATGCGCGGAACGAGGGCATGGTGCGTCGACGAACCGCGCGCTCGCTGTTCCCTGAAGGCCGAGCGAGGATCCCGGCAGGTGGACGCCGCGTTAAGTCGCACCAACTTTCTTCGGCGACCAGCCATAGGCCTTGGCGCAGGCGCCGCCCATCAGCATCGCCCGCTCACTGTCGCTCAGGCGGTCGGTCTTGAGGAAGGGCTCGACGGCCTGCTCGTAGTTGACGACTGCGAACGCGCGGGTCCAGTCCGTGCCCCACAGGCAGCGGTCGAAACCCCAGGCATCGAACACGCGGGCGAGCGGGTCCCAGATGTCCGGGAAGGGATACGGTTCCCGGGACAGCGTGCAGGCGCCGCTGACCTTGATCACCGCGTTCGGGCGCCTGGCGAGCTCCAGCACCTTCGGCAGGTCGGCCCAGGGCTGCGGCGGGGCGGGCGGCACGCGCGGCTGCAGGATGCCCAGATGGTCGATGATGAATCGCGTGTCGGGATGGCGATCGATCAGCGCCGTGCCCGCGTCCAGGTTGCCCCAGCACAGCATGTTGACCGGAAAGTCGTGGCGAACGGCTGCGCGCAGGATCCGGTCGAGGCCCGGATCGTCTCGGCTCGCGCTCCGCCTCCTTCGTCAGCATGATGCGGATGCCGACCGTGCCCGGCGTCTTCTTCCAGTCGGCGACGACATCGGCCACCGCCGGATCGTCCGGGTCGACCGGCTTGACGATGGCGAACCGGCCGGGATGGGCCCGTTGCACTTCCACCGCATAGCTGGCGTCGTAGCGGTACATGGAAAAGGCGGAGATGAAGATCGCGCCGTCGACGCCGACCTTGTCCATCGCCGCCACCATCTCGTCACCCGTGACGTGATCGGGCCAGTTCGGCACGGTGTGCCAGGGTCGCTTCGGGGTGTTCGCCTCATAGGCATGGACCTGGGAATCGATGATCGTCACTCGGGGAAGCTCCTCTGTGCCAAGCGAGTTGGTATCGCAGCAGGTCCGTATCCAGAAGAGCCAGGCGTCGTGCCTAGCCGGATCTATGTCGAAGAATTTCGCCGAAGCGGCGGACTACGCCGAGGGTCTCGCCACAAATTTTGGCATCTGGTCGGCTGCCCGAACGCGATGGGTAAGGAACACGCTATGGCCGGAGGCGAGGCGCCACGCCTCAAGCCTCGAACCAAGGTTGTCGACGCCGGCGCTTGCGTGCAAGAACCGCAGGCGACCCAGCACCAAGCTATCGAGAGATGAATTGCATGCTGACGCTCTACGATTATGGAAACTCGGTCTGCTGCCAGAAGGTCCGGATCACGCTGTGCGAGAAAGGGCTCGACTGGGACGCGATCCGGGTCGACCTGTTTGCCAGTGAGCAGTACGACCCGAAATATCTCAAGCTCAATCCGAAGGGGGTGGTGCCGACCCTGGTGCACGATGGCGTCCCCGTCATCGAATCGACCCTGATCTGCGAATACCTCGACGAGACGTTTCCCGATCCTCCGCTGGCTCCAAAAGATCGCAGCCCAGCGCGCGCAAATGCGCCTGTGGAGCAAGTTCGTCGACGAAGGCTTTGTTCGAGGGCGTCACGGAGATCAGCTTTCCGGCGATGTTTCGCGAGCGCATGAAGAACATGACGCCTGACATGCGCGAACGGCGATTCCAGAATATCGGCGATCCGCGGCGGCGCGATCGGTTCCGCTCGACCTACGAGCATCGGCGTCCAGTCGCCATTCGTGTTTCACGCGGTCTACGCCTATGAGAGAGCCTTCACGTTCATGGAGGCGACGCTGGCCGAACGCGGTCCGTGGCTGCTCGGCGAGAAGGTGACGCTCGCCGACATCAACATGATGCCGTTCGTCGCGCGGCTGGCCTATCTGGGTCTGCTGGAGGCCTGGACCTCGACCCGCCCGCGCATCAATGCGTGGTGGGCGCGGACGCAGGAATGGCCGAGCTTCAGGCGGGGCTCGCCGACCTGGTCACGGCGACCGAGTTCGGCGACATGCGCACGCACGGCCTGAGCGTTCGCAACGATATCCAGGCGCTGATTGCCAGGCTGCGCAGCAAGTAGGCTGGAGTTCTGCGCGCGGGCGTCCGCGATGACGGCGCAGGCAGCGGCTGCCGTATCAATCAGCCGAACATCATCCCGCATCGTTGCGGGCTTGGCAAGTCGGGCTTACCGACTACGCGCGCTTGCTTTCGCCGAACGCGGGCGGGACGCGTTCTTGTGCAATCCATCTTCTTCGCAAGAACTTGTTCCGAAGAAGCGATGCTGGCCGCCAGACCTCGAGCTTGCCCGAGTTCGATTCAGGCGCAAGTCTCGGATGAATCCGACTTGCGTGGTCAAGCCCGCAGGTGACACATGTGGTGATCGAACTTACGCGCGATGTCGCGCGAACTTCGGATCGGAGCGCCAGCTCACACCGAGTCGGTCCAGGTCAGATCCTCGCTGCGGAACGGCGTCGCGCGGATGCGCTTGCCGGTCGCGTAGTAGATCGCATTGGCGACGGCCGGAGGCGCTGGCGGGCCGGCAGGCTCGCCGAGACCACCCCATTTCGTGCCGCCGGACGATGCGAAGATCGTCTCGACCTGCGGCATCTGATCGATGCGGAGCAGGTTGTAGGTGTCGAAGTTGGTGTTGACGAAGCGGCCGTCTTCCAGCTCGAGGCCGCCGGTCCAGGCATGCGAGAGCTTCCCAGACGACCGATCCTTCCGCACTGCTCGGTGGCGGCATGCGGATTGATGACACGACCCGCGTCCAGCACCACCAGGACCTTCTCGATGTTGAGCCGGCCACGGCGGCTGACCGTCACCGTGGCGCAGGCCGCCGCGATGGTGCCGTGCGACTCGACGACCGCCACGCCCATGCCTTCGCCCTTCGGAAGGTCGGTCCGGAAACCGGACTTCTCCTTGAGCGTCCTGAGCACGAGCTGCCAATCGGGCAATCCCTTCCGTCATCTTGAGGCGCCATTCGAGCGGATCCCATCCGCCCGCGATCGCCATCTCGTCGACGAAGACCTCGGCCATGAAACCGAGCTGGTTGGCGCCGGGAGCGCGATGCGTCGAGCTCGGGATGTGACGTCTTGACGTTGTGCCGCTCGTGCTGACGATGCGGAATCTTGTAGGGCATGTTGTAGATGCCGTAGTCGGCGGTGGCGCTGCCGACCTGATTGATGCCGTCCATGGTGAACCACGCCGCGCGGGTGAACAGCGCGGTCGGCAGACCGTCATCGCCGATCGCCGCGCTGAGCTTGGCGACGGCGAGCGGGCGCTGCTTGTCCTGCGCCAGATCCTCCTCGCGCGACCAGATGACCTTCACGGGCTTGCCGACCTGCCTGGAGATCTCGGCCGCCTGGCGCGTGACCCCGGTGCCGCCGCCGCCGTTGCCGCCGAAGCCGCCGCCCAGGAACATGGTGTGGGCATAGACGGTCTTCGGATCGACGCCCGAGCTGGTCGGCGACCAGGGTGATCGCCGCCGACTGATCCTGCGTCGGCGACCATACGTCGACGCGATCGGCCTGCACGTGCACGGTCGCGTTGATCGGCTCCATGCGGGCATGGGTCTCGAACGGGCGCTCGATATGACGCGGTCACGACGCTTCTTGGCGGCCGCGATGATCTCGGCCGCCATCGGGTCTTCCTTTGCCGCTGACGAGACCCTTCTGCTCCATCAACCTGTGGCCTTCCGCGAAATAGCCGGCCGAGCTGGCCTTGGCGCTGTCGCCGAAGTCCCATTCGATCGGGAAGCAGCTCGAGCGCCGTCTTGGCGCGGTACCAGCTGTCCGCGACGACCGCGACGGCATCCTGCAAGTCCGGCTGGCCGCGCTTGCCGGGAACCGCCTTGAGCGGCACCGCCGCGATGACGCCGGGGCGACCCTTGATCGCGTCGAAGTTGTAGCTCTTCAGCGTTCCCCACGGCACCGGGCTCGCCTTCACGGCGGCATAGACCATGCCGGGCACGCCGCGTATCGATGGCGTATTGCGCGCTGCCGTTGACCTTGTGGGGAATGTCGAGGCGCTGCCTCGGCTTGCCGAGCAGCCACCACGTCGCCGGATCCTTCTTGATCTCCGGTTCCTTGTCGAGCTTGACCTTGGCCGCGGCCTCGGCGAACTCGCCATAGGTGGCCGGTGCGGTCGCCCGCCGTGAGCACCCCGAGCTTGGCCTCGACCTGGGAGCGGTCGACGCCCCCATGCCTCCGCGGCCGCCTGCTTGAGGCCGTTCGCGCGCGGACGCGCCGGCGCCCATGAGGTGAGGATGCTGCAGGCGCACGAGCTGTGAGCCGTGCGTGCTCATCACCTTGTATTCCTTGTTGTTGCGCAGGTGCCGGTTGGCGTCGGCGAACTCGGTCTTGATCTTCGACCAGTCGACGTTGAGCTCCTCGGCGATCAGCATCGCGACCGAGGTGATGCCGCCCTGCCCCATCTCGGTATGCGGGATGCGCAGCGTGACGGTGCCGTCCTTGTCGATCACGATCCACGCATTGATCTCGATGCCGACGGCGGTCGTCGTCGACTGCGTCCGCGGACCGATGCTCGCGGCCAATGCAACGGGCATGTGGAAGCCGAGCATCAGCCCGCCGCCGGCGGCAACCGAGGCCCGGATGAAGGAACGGCGGGAAAGAATCTGTTTTGTCATGTCGGCCTCCCTATGCCTGCGCAAGCTCGGAGGCGCGCCGGATCGCCTGAACGATCCGCTGATAGGTACCGCAACGGCAAAGATTGTCGGCCATCGCGGCCTCGATCTCGGCCAGGGTCGGATTCTTGCGCTTGGCGACCAACGCGGCGGCCGCCATGATCTGACCGCTCTGGCAATAGCCGCATTGCGGAACGCCGATTTCCACCCAGGCCTGCTGAACCGGATGCGAGCTGTTGTTCGACAGCCCTTCAATGGTCGTGATCCGCTTGCCGACCGCCGCGGACGCCGGCAGCTGGCAGGCTTTCATCGCCTGCCCGTCGACATGGATCGTGCAGGCGCCGCAGCGCGCGATCCCGCAACCGTATTTGGTGCCGGTGAGCCCGATATTGTCGCGCAGCACCCAAAGCAGCGGTGTCTCCGGCTCGACATCCACCGTCTCGGCCTTGCCGTTGACGTTCAAGGTAAATTGCATGAATGCGTTTCCTCTCATCAGGCAGCGCGGTCTTTGCGCCTCGCGCGGCGCCCGCAAAGGCGCCGATGTGCCGGATCGGTGACTCTGTTCCCTGATGGAAGTGATGGTAATGTTGCGCGAGGTAACAATCAACACGGGCACGAGCCACGGTGTCAGGCCGGCCCGGATGGGGAGATCGATTGCGAATCACCCGAATTGTCTTGTGGGCGGCGCTCGGCCTGGTCGGTGGCCGGCTGCCGCCGGATTTGCGGTCCTCGCGTACCAGCCCGAAATGGCCGCGGTCGCGCGGCCGGAACCCCGCTTCCTTCGACAAGGCTCTGGTCGAGCGCGGCCGGGTCCTGGCCAACTATGGCGACTGCACCGCCTGCCATACCCGCCCGGACGGGCCCGCCGTTCGCCGGCAATTTTCCGCTCAAGACGCCGTTCGGAACCATCTACACCTCCAACATCACGCCGGATACCGAGACCGGCATCGGCACGTGGTCCAAGGAGGCCTTCCGCCGGTCCATGAAGGACGGGGTCAACCGCATGGGCCATCATCTCTATCCCGCGTTCCCCTACGACCAGTTCACCAAGGTCAAGGACGCCGACATCGATGCGATCTATGCCTACCTGATGGCCGCCGGTCGCGCCGGTGCGGGAGACGACGCGCGAGCAACGACTTCGGCTTTCCTTCAACATCCGCGCCACGCTCGCCGTCTGGAAGGCGCTGTTCCTCGACAAGACGCCCTTCCGGCCGGATCCATCGAAGGATGCCGCGTGGAACGAGGGCGGCTATCTCGTCGAAGGTCTCGGCCATTGCGCTGCCTGCCATAGCCCGCGCAACGTCCTGGGTGCGCGCACGACGCCGGCCTATGGCGGCGGCAGCGCGAAGGCTGGTACGCGCCCCCGCTCAACAAGGACAACCTCTCGCAGCAGCCGTGGACCAAGCTCGAGCTCGTCACCTACCTGATGGACGGCTGGCACGCGAAGCACGGCATGGCGGCCGGGCCGATGACACCGGTCGTCGATGCCCTGCACAAGCAGAATGAGATCGACGTGTTCGCGATCGCCGCCTATGTCGGAACGTTGCGCGCCGGAGAGAAACCGATCGACCAGGCCGCCGTCAGGACCGCGGCGCTCCGGCTCGAATGGGGCAACCCGCACGCGCCGCCGGTGCCGAAGGAATTCAGCGAGGGCGCCAAGGTGTTCGAGGCGCGCTGCGCGCAATGCCATCGCAGCAATGGCGCCACCGTGCCGCTGGCGCTGCAAACCTCGATTCACGCGCCGGTCTCCGACAGTGTCGTGCAGGTCATCCGAGACGGCATCAGGCCGCCGACCGGCGCGCTCGGCCGCTCCATGCCGGCGTTCGGCTCGCAGCTGTCGGACGCGGAGATCAACCGCGCTGGTGAAATTCTGCGCGCGCGCTTCAGCACGCAGCCGCCGTGGAAAACGTAGGCGCACGGGTCTTGCATCCTGGAGCTGATGTCGCTCTCACGAGCTTCGCAGCCAACGCGGCGGAGCGGCTCCTACCGCCCTGCCCCGCGCATCACGTGATAGCTCAGCTCGCCGGGATCGGTGAGGTCGGGCACCTTCCAGCCGTCGAGGTCGTATTCGGCCATGCACTCCTCGGCGAAGCCCTTGAAGCTGGTCGGCGTTGCCCGAGGCCTGCGCGCCGAACAGGCAGTAGCGCCGGATCTCCTCGGTCGAGCCGCCGTAGTTGATCTCGTAGAGCTCGTGGCGGCCGCCGAACTCGGTCGCCATGCAGTCCCACAGCAGCTTGAGCAGCTTGACGCGCTCCTCGGCCTTGTAGCCGTTGGAGCCGCGCAGATAGCGATCGAGATAGGGACGGATCTCCGGGTTCTTGAAGTCGCTGCGCGTGGCAGTTGAGATAGATCAGGCCCGACGCCACGGTCTGCTCGATGATGTACTTTGATCTTGGTGTAGGCCATGGTGGCGATGATCGGCGTAGGCGTTGCCGGGGTCCATGTTGGGCAGCAGGTAGTCGCCGATCCAGGGCCTGCGGATCGCGCACCATGGCGTCGGACAGCGCCCAGAACAGATTGCGCCAGGCGATCACCTCGCCGACGTTGGCCTGCACGCCGCGATAGTCCTTGGTGCCGGCGGCCTCCGCCGCCTTGAGCAGCAGGCCGGCGATGAAGTCGAGCTTCACCGCGAGCCGCGTGCAGCCGTGCACGACGAAGCGCGGCAGGAAGCCGGTGCGCGGGAAGAAGTTGTTGGCCTTCTCCACGTCGCCGTAGACGAACACGTTCTCCCAGGGCACCAGCACCTTGTCGAGGATGAACACCGCGTCGTTCTCGTCGAGCCGGCTCGACAGCGGATAGTCGAACGGACTGCCCATCGCGGTCGCCGCCATCTCGTAGGAGGTGCGGCAGATGAACTTGACGCCCGGCGTGTTGGTCGGGACCATGAACACCACGGCGAACTTCTTGTCCTGCACCGGGATGAGCCCGTGATGGGCGACGAAGGTGTAGTTGGTCAGCACCGATCCGGTCGCGACCACCTTGGCGCCCGACACCACGATGCCGGCGTCGGTCTCCTTCTCCACGTGGCAGCAGACGTCGCCCACCTCGTTCGGCGGCCGGTCGCGGTCGACCGGCGGATGGATGATGGCGTGGTTGATGAAGGGCACGCGCTCCTGGCTGTACTTGTACCAGCGCCGCGCGTTGTCCTGGTACGGCTCGTAGAAGTCGGCGTTGGCGCCGAGCGTGCGCCAGGAACGCCGCCTTGTAGTCGGGCGCGCGGCCCATCCAGCCGTAGGTGAGCTTCGCCCACTCGGCGATGGCGTTGCGCCCGGCGATCAGCTCGTCGAGCGTCTTCGGCGCCTTGAAGAAGGCGTGCGTCATGCCGCCGTTGCCGGTGTCGGTCGGCAGCAGGATCTTGTCCTTGCGCTTGGGGTCGTGCAGCGCGTCGTACAGCCGCGCCACCATCCGCGCGGTGTTGCGGAAGGCCTGGTGCTTGGTGACGTCCTTGACCCGCTCGCCGTAGATGAAGACCTCGCGGCCGTCGCGACAGCGAGGCGAGGTAGTCGGCGCCGGTCTGCGGCGCGGCGACCTTCACCTTGCCGGTGGTTTCGGGCCTGCCGGCGAATGCTTCGCGGTCGTCCGCGCGTGCAGAGGCTTTGGCGGATTTGGCAGGTCTGGCGTTTCAGAAGCTCTGGCAGTTTTGGAATTGGCGCCTTTGCCATCGGTCCCCTCCCGGACGTTTGTTCGATTATCGAACGTGTTGTACGATGTGCGAACGAGACGATAGAGCCGCGGCGCGTAGCGTCGCAAGCGCGCAGCCGGAGCGTTGTCCGGCCGTGCATCGGTCCGGAGGTGCAGGTGACGCAGATACGGCGCGGCGATCTGCGCGGCGGCGGCGCGCAGCTCCGGCAGAAACCTGTCGCGCATCTCGTTGCGCGTCGTGCGCGTCGCGTGGGTGCTGAGATTGAGCGCCGCCACGGCCTGCCTGCTGACGATCGACGATCGGCACGGCGATCGCGCGCAGCCCGCGCTCGAGCTCCTCGTCGACGATCGAGAACCCTGCACGTGATCGTCGCGGATGCGGTCGAACAGCGCCTGCAGGTCGGTGATGGTGCTACGGCGTGCATCGGCTCGATGCGGACGGACTTGAGCCGGCGCCAGATCTCGGCTGTCGTCGAGGAAGCCGAGCTGGACGCGGCCCATGGCGGTATGGAACGCCGGCAGGCGGCTCCCCGACCGACGCCGCCACCGACATGATCCGCCTGGCCGGGACGCGCGCCACATAGACGATCTCGGTCCCCTGCAGGATCGCGGCCGAGCAGGATTCATGCGACGCGCTCGCTCAGCTCCTTCATCAGCGGAGCGGCGCGGTCGATCCAGCTCTGCGTGGCGAGATAGGCGAAGCCGAGTTGCAGGATGCTGGGCGCGAGCGAGAACTGGCGGCCATGCTGCTCGACGTAGCCGAGCTCGGCGAGGCGTGCGCAGGATGCGCCGCGCGGTCGCGCGCGACAACGTTGGCGGCCACCGCCGCCTCCGACAGCGTCATGGTCGGCCGCTCGCCGGCCGAAGCAAGCCGAGCACGGCGAGCCCCTTGGCGAGCGTCGCCATGAACTCCTTGTCGTCGGATCGCCGATGACATGCGTTCGCGCGCGTGAGGCATGCGGGCCTGCCGGTTGAGCGTGCGCATTGACCTCGGCTCCGGTTGACGCCATCTAAGATGTGCGCATAACGAACTGACTGTTCGATAATCGAACTCGGCCCGGCTGGTCAATTCAAATCGGAATACCGGCCGATCGAGGCCAGGACGCCGGGCATGAAACAGGGAGGCTTGCCATGAGCTCGACGCCTCGGCGTGCAGCACCGAGCATGTCCGTCACAGGATTCGAGGCACTGCCGAGCTACGGCGCATCGATCCGCGCGCGCGCTGCGTCAGAAGACACGCTGCCGCAGCGGCGCTGCGCTTGCCGCCAGCGCCGTGTTCGCGCCGGCGGTCGCACGCCGCCAAGACCCTGAAGCTCGGCTATGTCAGCCCGCAGACCGGGCCGCTTCGCGGCCTTCGCCGAGGCCGACAATTTCATCATCTGCGCAATTTCACGCAACACGGTGCAAGGCGGCATCAAGATCGGCAACGACAGCTATCCGGTCGAGGTCGTCGTCAAGGACAGCCAGTCCAATCCCAATCGCGCCGCCGACGTGGCGCAAGAGAGCTGATCGTCCACGACAAGATCGACCTGATGCTGGTCGCCTCGACGCCGGAGACCACCAATCCGGTGTCGACGCAATGCGAGATCGAGGAGGTGCCCTGCATCTCCACCGTGGCGCCGTGGCAGCCCTGGTTCATCGGGCGCCAGGCACAATCCCGCCGGCGGTCCGCCGGCGTGGAAGCCGTTCAACTACACCTACCACTTCTTCTGGGGGCTCGAGGACGTCATCGCCGTCTTCACCAACATGTGGGGCCAGGCTCGCGACCAACAAATCGGTCGGCGGCCTGTTTCCCAATGACGGCGATGGCAATGCCTGGGGCGACAAGCAGGTCGGCTTTCCGCCGGTGCTCGAGAAGCGCGGCTACAAGCTCACCGATCCCGGCCGCTACCAGAACCTCACCGACAATTTCTCCGCGCAGATCACCGCGTTCAAGAACGCGACAACTGCGAGATCGTGACCGGCGTGGTGCTGCCGCCCGGACTTCACCACCGTTCTGGAAACAGGCGCTAGCAGCAGGGTTTCAAGCCGAAGGTGGCATCGCGTCGGCAAGGCGCTGCTGTTCCCGGTCGCGGTCGAGGCGCTCGGCAAGCAACGGCAACAACCTGTCGTCCGAGGTCTGGTGGTCGCCGAGCCATCCGTTCAAGTCGTCGCTCAACGGCATGACGGCGCAGGCGACTCGCCGACCGCCTACACGGCAGGCGACCAGCAAGCAGTGGACGCAGCCGATCGGCTTCGTGCACGCGCTGTTCGAGGTCGCCGTCGACGTGCTCGAAGCGCATCGCGCCGAGGTGAGCGACAGCAAGGCGATCGTTGCCGCCATCGCGGCGACCAATCTCGACACCGTGGTCGGCAAGGTCGCAGTGGAACGGTGCCGAACCTGCCACCGTTCGCGACCGAAGAACGTCGCCAAGACGCCGCTGGTCGGCGGGCAGTGGCGGCTGCAGGACGGCAACAAGTACGATATCGTCATCACCGACAACAAGACCGCGCCGGCGATACCGGTTGGCGGCAAGATGGAAGCCATTACGTGAGGTAACCGACAAACCAAGGCCTGACCTCGGGCCTGCAATGCTCGCGAACGATGCTGCTTCAAATCCGCCGCCTTTCCAAATCCTTCGGCTCGCTCAAGGCGGCGGACCGGATTGATCTCGTGGTGGCTCGCGGAGATGCGGTGGGCATCATCGGGCCAAACGGTGCCGGCAAATCGACCCTCTTCAACCTGATCGCGGGTATGATCGATGCGGACAACGGCGAGAGTCCTGCTCGAGGGCAAGGACATCTCCCGCGCTAGCCCGCATCAGCGCTGCCGGGCCGGTATCGGGCGCTCCTTTCAAATCCGCGACCGTTTGAAAGCCTTTCACCGTGTTCGAGAACCTTCTCGTCGCCGCGGTGCATGGACGCGCGAAGGAGCAACGGACGACACCGATTTCTGCGCAGACATTCTTGAGGCGACGGGGCCTGATGCGCCACGCCAACGTACTCGCAGGATCGCTCACTCCTGCTCGAGCGCAAGCGCCTTGAGATGGCCCGGGCGCTCGCCGGCAGTCCTCGAATACTTTTGCTCGACGAGATCGCCGGCGGCCTGACGGAGAGCGAGTGTCAGGGAGCTGGTAGCCACGATCAAGGCCATCCGGGCGAACGGCGTGACGATCGTTTGGATCGAGCACATCGTGCACGCTCTGCTTGCCGTGGTCGACCGCCTGATCGTGACTCAACTTCGGCCGCAAAGATCGCTGAAGGCGACCCTGCAGCCGTGATGGCTTCGCGGGAAGTGCGCGAGATCTACACGGGGATTGCAGCATGAGGCTTCGCTGATCCCATGGCTTTGCTTGAGACGCGCCGGCTCATCGCGTTCTATGGGGATTTCAGGCGCTGTACGGCATCGATCTCGACCTGCACGAGGGAGAGACCCTGGCCATCATCGGGGCCAACGGCGCCGGCAAGTCGACCTTTCTCAAAAGCATCACCGGGCTCCTGCCTGCGCAACCGGGAAGCATTGTGTTCATCGGTCGTCCGATTGGCGGATTGCCGCCGGCGGAGATTGTGCGGCTCGGCATTTCGCTGGTGCCAGAGGGGCGGCGGCTGTTTCCCTCGCTCAGCGTGGAGGGAAAACCTCAAAGATCGGCAGCGTACGGAGCTCCGCGCGCGCCGGTTATTGGTCGCTTGATCGCATATATGAGCTTTTTCCAGCGTTGGTGGAACGGCGCGCTCAGCCGTCACAGACCCTGTCGGGCGGTGAGCAGCAGATGGCGGCCATCGGCCGCGCGCTGATGTCGAACCCGCGCATCCTGTTATGTGACGAGATCAGCCTCGGGCTCGCGCCGATTATCATCCGGCGTATCTACGCGTCGTTGCCGATGATCAAGGCGCAAGGCACGAGCATAATTCCTGGTGGAACAGGACATCGTGCAGGCTCTGCAGGTGGCCGATCGTGTCCACTGCTTTCAGGAAGGCGCGCATGTCGCTCTACGGGCCGGCCCACTGATCTCGACCGCGAGAAGATCCACACGGCATACTTCGGCGCATGAGCGGCTTCATCAACACCTTGCTTCAGGGCGTGATGCTGGGCGGGCTGTCACGCACTCTTCGCAAGCCGGCTTGTCCCTGATCTTCGGCATCATGCGTCTGGTCAATCTCGCTCACGGCGACCTCATCGTGCTGGCAGCTTTCGTGGTGCTGGTGACGACGCAAAGCCTCGGCGTCGATCCCTTCCTCGCCACGCTGCTCGCCATGCCGCTTCTGTTCGCGTTCGGCTATGCCTTGCAGCACTTGCTGCTCAGCCGCACGCTAGGTCGTGACATCATGCCTCCCACTGCTCGTCACGTTCGGATTGTCCATCATCATCCAGAACGGCCTTCTCGAGGTGTTCTCGGCCGACAGCCAACGTCTCAGTGCAGGTGTGATTGAAACGGACTCCATTCGCCTTGGCGCAGGCATAGCCGTCGGGACCGTGCAACTCTTCACGCTTGCCTCGGCGGTCGGCGTGATCTTCGGCCTGAAGCTGCTGTTTTATCGAACGGAGGTTGGTCGCGCGTTCCGCGCGACTTCGGCGACGATCCGGAGATCGCGCAACTCATGGGCATCAACAACCGGCACGTCTTTTCGCTGGCGATGGCTGTGGCGATGGTGGTGATCGGCGTGTCCGCCCCTCTACCTGGGCATGCGCGCCAACTTCGACCCGACCATCGGGCCTGCGCGCCTGCTTTATGCGTTCGAGGCTGTGATTATCGGCGGCCTCGGCAGTTTTGGGGCACGCTCGCCGGTGGCATCATCATCGGCGTGGCTCAAACGGTTGGAGGCAGCATCAACCCCGAGTGGCAAATCCTGACCGGGCATCTCGCTTTTCTTGCCGTACTCGTCCTGCGCCCCCGCGGGGTCTCTTTCCCGCGCGGACGATTGGAGAGCTCATGATGGATTGGCACAGACAGGCGACTGAACTGTTTGCGAGCGCAGGTGCGTGGATTGAAGGCGCTGCGGGAAGGGGACCGCAGAAGGGTTGGCCCTGGCGAAGGCGCGGGGCCGGCTCTCTCGCCGCCCGCCAGGTAGTAATGGCGCGCCTCGCGTGGAAAGATCACAGCGCGTGGTTGGTGCGGCCGCAGCGGCGCTCGGCATGCGGTTACGCGTGACGCACTGGTCACGGTGGCCAAGTCCGGCGCTCAACGTATCGAGAAAGGCTTGCCGCCGCTGTCCAGCGCGCGCGTCGGATGTGCGCGCCGGCGATGTCGTGCTCTCTCGCCCGCCTTTCATCTAATCCAACAAACATGGAGTGCATTAGGCGAACGCCTGAAGGCTTTTGCGCGCGTCGCCCTGTTCCAAGCGGAATGGCGCTTCGCCGCACGCCCCTCAAGCCTGCACCTTATGCCGGTTCAGGCACTGGCGGCATTCGCCAGCGTTTGACCACGGCCGATACCGGGTCGAGGTGGCCACTATGGGATCGCGTCGAGTCGCGCTCGGCGCGGCAATGCTTTTGTGTTCCTGCTGGTTCTTCCGGGCTTCGCAGGACGCGACCTCGTCAACGATCTCATCTTCCTGTTCACGATGCTGGTGCTGGCCCAGTACTGGAACCTTCTCGCGCAGGTTACGCGGGCCTGGTGTCCATTGGGCAGCAGGCCTTCCGTAGGTCTCGGCGGCTACCTGCTCTTCGCCTTCACCATCCATGCCGGGCTTGATCCACTATTTGCGATCGTGTTGGCCGGCCTGGTTGCAGGCCTGCTGGCATTCCCACGGCCTTGGTCGTGTTTCGCCTGCGCGGCGCCTATTTCGCGATCGGCACCTGGGTCATGGCCGAGGTCTACCGCCTCATATTCGCGCAGTTCAGGCAGCTTGGCGGCGGTACAGGCACATCCCCTTCCCCCTTTTGTGACGAACGAAGTCGCCGGGATCGAGTGGGTAGAGAGGCACTGTTTGACGTCCCGCACCTCTGCGGCGCGCGACATCATCACCTATTGGGCAGCGCTGCTGCTGGCAGCCTCCACCATCCTCGCCGTGTATCTCGTCCTGCGCTTTCGCTACGGGTTAGCGCTCGCGGCAATTCGCGACTCCGGAGCCCGCTGCCGAAAGCGTGGGAGTGGACAGTTTCCGCACAGCTCATGGTCATATGTGACAACGGCGGTCGGCACCGGAATGGGTCGGCGCGCTCATTTACCTACAGAAGGCCCGCATCTCACCCGACGCAGCGTTCTCGGTGGTCGATTGGACCGCCTATGTGATCTTCATTGTTGTGATAAGAGGAATCGGAACTATCGAAGGGCCAATCATCGGGGTGCTGGTCTTCTATCTGCTGCAAACCAATCTAGCCCATTTCCGGTTCGTGGTATCTGATCCTGCTTGGGCTTCTGGCGATCGTCGTCATGCTGTTCGCGCCAAAAGGAATTTGGGGCTCTCTATCGGAACGCTATCAGACGGCAGCTTTCCCGCTGACGCGGCGATTGCACGAGAACAGCGCGGAGCGAAGTGAGGCCCACCGCGGCCGGGCCTGCTGATTAAGCTTGTGGCACATTTTAAATCGGGACTAAGGATTAGCTATGGTCACGAATCGACGGGCGCTAACCACCGGACGGAAGAAGTCCGGAACCGGCCGTCGGATCAGTGACTCGGGCCTGCATCGCAAGAAAATTAATATCTCCACCGCCCCTCGCCAGATAGCGGCTCGGCATCAAGGAGGTCGACGGGGGATTTGGCTCGTCAGCTTCATCGACTATGATCTTGGCTATATCGATCTGGAGCAGAAGAACCTTGCAACCCGTCAGACAACCCGTTTGGGCCCAGGTTGTCACCTATGTCTTAGGTAGTTTTGTTACCTATGTCTCCGGGTCGGACACAATTGAAAAGATTGGTTGCGGGGGCTCGCAGCCGCCTTTAGCCGAACTATTACGTTTCTCTCCAGATGCCAGATCGTCGGACGACGAACCGGGAAGCTCAAGACGAGCCGCCAGAAGCATGGTGAGGCTGCGCTGGACGGCGCTTCGGCCAACGGCACGTGACGGGCCGCAGGCAAGAACTTTCTTTGCTGCAACAAGATCAAATGGCGGGGTAATCCGATCCCTGGTGCGGTTGCCGGCCGGTCGGCTATCGGCTCGCCTCGGCCATTGCCATTCAGCGGCGAGTCGGAGGGTGACCGTGTTACCCTCCAATCCCGGAGGACTTGGTGCCAAGCTCTGATTAGTTGTCCTGCCAGGCGCACTGCTCCTCTTCGCGGTAGGGTTGGCCCCGGATGGTGGCGTAAGATAGCGCTGACGGATCAATGTCGATAGCTGCAGTTGCCCGTTGCGGGCGTGCAAAGCATCGGACGACCTCGTCAGCGCCATCGCCATTGTGGAGGACTGATGGTTCACGGCGGAGCCAGGATTGCAGCCAAAGCAGCGCGCAACGTTGCCACTGGCTCCCTCCTCAGGGACCGACTGCAGCCAGGCCACGTAGCCGTCGGGCCGGAGGAGGACGGCGCCATCCTCTCATCCACGCCATAGGCCGCATGCCACTGCCCATCGGCGTTCTCGATCTCGCCGTCACCGATGTTGTGCGCGCGGAGCGTGGGCCCCATGTCGGGTGCCAGCTGCCGCGCGGCCCGCACCCAGGCTGCGCCTCTGCGGCCCGCCAGGATCACGAAACCAACAAGGTCGATGGTGGAGATGCGCACCCGTTGCGCTCGAGCCAGGCACGCGAGCGCGCGGGCACCGGGCCGAGCCGAGGGAACATAGTCGGTGACCGGGTTGGCGAGCGCTGGTGCGGGGTGCCGTCGGGGCACTACGCGCGCTCGACGCGTAGGCAGCACCAAAGATCATGCCCTGCTCGTTCGAGATATTCCGGCCGGGCGATGGCGGTCCCGACTGCGTCCGCCCAGTCGTCCCATCGAAAGGCGTTGGCGAGGCTCTGGTCGGTGATGGCGCGGCCGACGGGCTGGCGCTCGTCGTTGATAGGTGCCGAGCAGGCCGGGTCCGCCGCCGCACCACGCAAGCACGCCTGCCGAGCTTCCAGGCGAGATTGTGGACGTCCTGGACGCCGGTGTTGAGGCCGAAGCCGCCGGTCGGCGGCATCTCGTGGGCGGCGTCGCCGGCGAGGAAGATGCGGCCGTGGCGATAGCGCTCGGCCACGTGGGCCGAGGCCGTCCAGGGCGACGATGCCCAAGATCTTGACCGCCAGATCGGGCACGCCTGCCGCCAGGCGGATGAGCTCGAGCCGAGCGCTCTGGCGTGAAATCCGAGGCCGTGTAGCCGTAGCGCGGAGAGGCTGTTGACCAGGAAGCCCCAGCGGTCGCGGGCATTGATTGTGAGGAAGGTGGCCTTGATCTGCCGGCGTGCTCGACGAAGTAGAGGGCCGCCGGGCGGTGTGCGGTCCACGGCCGCAGGTCGGCATTGAACAGGATGTTGACGCTGTCGTAGACATCCGCTCGCGCCCGATCCATGTCAATGCCGAGCGCGCGGCGGATCGCGCTCTGCGCGCCATCGGCGGCGATCACGTACCGGGCATGCACGCGTGTCTCGCTGCCGCGAGCGTGATCCGTCAGGGTCGCGGTGACGCCGACGCTCGTCCTCGACGCAGGTGCCAGCCTCGGTGTTGAAGCGCAGCTCGCCCGGTCGCCTGGCGCTCGGCGAACGGCGCGCAGCACGGGCTCGAGGTCGTCCTGGGCGCACAGGCAATTGCGCACCGGGCTGAGCGGCCACGCTCTCCGGCCGCGGCGCGCCACGGCACGCGGCGCTCGATCTCCTCGCCGGCGAGCGTCCGCGTCCAGACGACTGAGAGCCGGTGTGCTCCGGCCCGCAGGCCGGCCTTGCGGATGGCAGCCTCGACGCCCGCACTGGCGGTAACATCTCCATGCTCCGCGCATTGATGGCGCGGGCCTTGGGATGGACGGCGGTGCCAGGGTGGCGTTCGGCGAGCAGCGAGCGCACGCCGTGCCGTGACAGGAGGATCGAGGCGGTCAGACCGACGGGGCCGCCGCCGACAATGAGCACGGGAATGCTCTGTGGGGTTCTCACCTCGCTCGCGCGGCATGACGATCCGACCCTTCCCGACGCTCGCCGCAGGAGATAGCACCGGGAGCGCCAGGATGACCAGCCCATCAGGATGAACTCGGATCGTTAGTTGGTTGACGCTGACACAGCTCCAATCCATAGTCGGCCGACCCCCAGTTGCGATGCCCATTCCGCTCGGAGGGTCCGATGACCTTGATACAGGTCTTCCTCGCACCTTTGCGCGCAAGCTTCTCGTCGCCGCCGTCGCCCCCTCAACGCCACAGCTGTCGTGGCCGCCGCCGCGGCGTCCTCGAGGCCGTGCGGTCATGGCGTTTCACGTGACGATCTCGCCGAGCTGGTTCGATCCCTCCGCTGCGCCGCCGCAGATCACCCCGTTCGGTGATGCTCTATGCCATCCACGATGCACTGGTCCGGCCCTATCCCGGCCACAAGATGGGCCCGAGCCTGGCCAGAATCGTGGACGGAGAGCCCCGACGGCAAGACCTACGAGTTCAAGCTGCGCCCAGGCCTCAAGTTCCACAATGGCGACCCGGTGACGACGGAGGACGTGAAGTTCAGCTTCGAGCGCTACAAGGGCGCGGTCCGCGAAGGTGATGCAGGAGCACGTCGCTGCGGTCGAGATCGTCGACAGCCAAATCGGTGCGCTTCCATCTCAAGGCACCGTGGCCCGACTTCATGACGATCCTACGGTACCACCGCCAGTGCCGCCGGGCATCATCGTGCCGAAGAAATACCTTACCCGGGTCGGCGAGGACGAATTTCAGGAAGGCGCCGATCGGCGCCGGGCCCTACAAGCTTCGTCAGCCAGAAGCCAGGCCTGGTGGTGGAGCTCGAAGCCGTCGCCGACTACTGGCGCCGCGTACCGAGCGTGAAGACGCTGGTGCTGAAAAGCGTGCCCGAGTCGACCACGCGCGCGGTGACGCTCAAGACCGGTGAGGCCGACATCGCTTATGTCCTCGACGGTCCCGATGCCGAGGCGATCCAGAAGGACCCGCGTCTGCAGATCGTCGCCTCCAGGCACGCCTCCATCTTCTGGATCGAGTTCACCGAGCAGTGGGACGCCAAGTCGCCTTGGCACGATCAACGCGTGCGCCTTGCAGTGAACCTGGCGCTCGACCGCAAGCGCATCAACGAGGCGGCGTGCCTGGGCTTTTGCCCGCCAGCGGGCGTGATCGTCCCTCGCGTCATGGATTATGCGCTGCAGGTCGAGCCGCCACTTTACGACAAGCAGAAGGCGAAGCAGCTTCTGGCCGAAGCAGGCTATCCCAACGGCATCGATGCTGGCGAGTTCGCGGCAATCCCGGGTTTTCCAACCGTGGCTGAGGCAGTGGTGAACGACCTCAAGGCAGTCGGCATTCAGCCTCAGGATGCGGCCGATGGAACGCGCCGCGTTCTATGCGGAGTGGAGGGAGAAGAAGCTGCGCGGGCTGTTCATGACGGCGGTCGGCAACTCCGGGTAACGCAGCCAGCCGGGTGGAAAGCTTCATCCAGTCGCAGGGCGCCTATGCTTACGGCGGCTATCCGGACATCGACGAGCTCTTCCAGCAGCAGGCGGACGAGCGGGACCCCAAGAAGCGCGAGGAGCTGCTCTACAAGATCCAGCAGCTGACCATCGATCGGGTGATGTACGCGCCGGTGATGGACTTGCGCGCGCTGATGGGCATCGGCCCGCGCGTCGCCAAGCACACTATCACCGACATCTGGATGAGCCCGTTCCCCTCCTACGAGGACATAGAGCTCAAGAATTAAGCTACGGGGCCACGCGGCCTGGCCTTGGGCCGGCACGTTCCTCATCCCTTCGGCGATGATGCTGACGACCATCGGCTCGAGCAGGGCGCAGCCACCATTGCGCGCGGCTACGTACATCCAGAATGCGACGATCCAGGTCCGCAGCACATAAGGTTCAAAGCGGGCCGTTGCCCAGGATGAAGGCCACGACCGGCGGTTGCAGAAACCTGGCTTGAAGTCGAGAAGCCTCGCGAGGACGGAGCCGGTTCGGACTGCTGGACACCGCTCACTGGTACAGCCATCGCTAGCCGCGTATCTTAGGGCGACGCTAGGCTCTCCAGGAGGCTCACGGCGATGAAGCTCAGCACCGACCGCATCCTGACGACACACACTGGCAGCCTTCCGCGGGCCCAGGACCTGACGACCACCCTGGAGGCGCTCGACTCGGGGCGCATGCCGGATCCCGGGGCGTTCGACGCGCGCGTACGCCGCGCCGTCGCCGACATCGTCCGCCAGCAGATCGAGGCCGGCCTGGACATCGTCAACGACGGCGAGCAGGGCAAGGTCGGGTACTCGACCTACGTGCGCCATCGCCTCACCGGCTTCGACGGGGAGGCCGCCGTGCCGATGCGGGCGGACTGGGCCGACTTCCCCGAGGCGGCCGCGCGCAGTGAACGGCGCTCGACGATCATGCGGCCGGCGTGCAACGGGCCGATCGAGTGGAAGGACCGCACGGCGGTCCAGAAGGACATAGCGAACTTCAAGACAGCGCTGGAGTCGGCCAAGCCGGCCGACGCTTTCATGACGGCGGCGTCACCCGGCGTCATCGCGCACTTCCTGAAGAACAAGCACTACCCGAGCCGTGGCGCGTATCTGGCGCGCCTCGCCGACATCATGAAAGAGGAGTACGATTCGATCCACCGGGCCGGATTCGTGCTCCAGATCGACTGCCCGGACCTCGCGATGGGGCGGCATCTCGCGTTCCCCGAGGTCAGCAACGCGGAGTTCCTGAAGATCGCCGCGGCGAACGTCGAGGCCTTGAATCACGCCCTGCGCGACATCCCGGCCGACCGCATGCGGCTGCACCTCTGCTGGGGCAACTACGAAGGGCCGCACCACCGCGACATTCCGCTGCGCGAACTCCTGCCGGTCGCGCTGAAAGCGAAGCCTCAGGCGCTGTCCTTCGAGGGCGCGAACCCGCGCCATGAGCACGAGTGGGTCGTGTTCCGCGAGATTCGCCTGCCGGACGACCGAGTGATCATCCCGGGAGTGCTCGACTCGACGACCAACTTCATCGAGCATCCCGAGCTGGTCGCCCAGCGTCTCGTGCGCTATGCCGAGATCGTCGGGCGCGAGCGCGTGATAGCAGGCACCGACTGCGGCTTCGCGACCTTCGCGCGATCGGTCCACCAGGTCGAGCCAGAGATCGCCTGGGCCAAGTTCAAGGCGATGACCGAGGGTGCGCGGCTGGCGTCGAAACAACTCTGGAAATAGTCATGATCCCCTCGGACTATCGCGCGCTACAGCCCTTTGGGCAGGTGCCGATCCTTGAGGAAGACGGCCTCGTGCTCTTCAGAATCCGGGGCCATTGTGCTGCATATCGGCGCGCGGAGCAGATGCTCCTGCCGAAGGACGCGGCCCCGTGCACGTGCTGCGGCAGTAAGGCTGCCGACCTCCAGCATCCGAGCGCGAGATCCACCGACATCGCGCTGGCCTTCAACACGCGGGCGGAGGATTGGGGTTAGCGGCTACTTCGCCAGCAAACATGGAGGTGTGGCCGGTAGCTATGACGCTTGCCGGCGGAAATTCCTCCGGCAGACGTCGCATCAGTCAACGGCGTGACCATTGCCACTCCACTGGATCCGGCAAAGTGGCAAGCGCACGAAGCGATGTGGGTCGGCGTTTTTCGGCGAGGAATTGATCAGTGCGGGGAAGACCTCGTCATACAGCTACCATTGGTCCAACCCGAAGCCGCTCTGCCGCTGGGACAACTCGCCGCCGTTCTGCGGCTTCACGCACACGATGATGCCGCTGTTCGAGCTCGAGTGCTGATCGTGACAGCCGAGTCGGTCGCGGACGACGTCCGGGATTGGCCAAAGCTGATCTAGATCCTGGACGGTCGCGGGGAGGCGAACCCATGTCGATTGCGACCTGCCCGGTCGCGGACTTGGAGGACCGTGCGCGACGCGGCGGCCGCTTTGGCGCCCCGCAACATCCATGAAAACGTGGCGCGCCGCCCCCGTGCCACTCGGGTCGGATCGTCATCGGTACGTTTGTCAACGGGGGCCTGCGCGCCTACGGCATCTCCGACCAGTATCGGCCCGATGAAGTCGTGTTCCTCCCGGAGGGCGCCGTGCGGTGCGCCTACCGGAGCCATCCAACTCACCGTCGACGAACTCAGGCCGTGTATGCGTCGATCGGCATATCTGCGGCCTATACATACTGGAGATGCGGTTCTGACAGGAGCGCGTGCGGATCGATTGCTGCGTCTGCTCAACGAAGCCGCTGCGGCGCGTCCGGCCGGAATAGCCCTGACGTGGGGCCTCGACCTGGGCTAAGCTCTGCCTACCGTCACAAGCAGGGGAACTAGGCCAAAGGAAACAGGGCAGTGGATGCTCGATTTTGGCTGATACAGGCATTCAACGGCATCTCGTATGGCGCGCTGCTCTTTCTCGTCGGCAGCGGCCTGTCGCTGATCTTCGGCGTCATGCGGATGGTGAACCTGTCGCACGGCTCCTACTTCCTGCTCGGCGGCTATGTGGCGCTCCCCAGCGGCCGCAGAAGATGCGCTCCATCGCCAACCCGATGAGCGCGATCGCCATGGCTGCCACCGGGATGGCAAGCAGCCAAGATCCGGTGCTCCACTGAAAGATTGGTTGCGGGGTAGGATTTGAACCTACGACCTTCAGGTTATGAGCCTGACGAGCTACCGGGCTGCTCCACCCCGCGTCACCTTTGCTCCCCAATAAACCGGCACCAAAGAGGCGAACGGACCGGCCAAGGTCCTGCCTATCGGACAATGCGTCGGGTGATGCGGCCTACCGGGATAGACACGGGGCGCCTTATAGCAGGTTTAGCCCGCCTGTGAAGGGTCTCGCTGATCTAATGTTGATGACGCAGGAGTGGACGGGGCACGCCGCACAGAGGTGGCCCGCCTTTTGGCTGGCTCGGTCGGTGCCGAGATACCGTTTCGGCCGCCGTCACCCGGCCGACTTCTCCCGAGGCAGCAGCCAAGCCCCCACGCCAGGGCGAGGGAGGCCAAGGTTGTCGCGCAGGGTTTGGCCCGTGTAGTCCTTGTGATAAAGGCCCCGCCGCTGCAGCTCAGGTACCACATGCCGCACGAAGTCGGCATAGGCGCCAGGCACGTGCGTTGCCGCCACCACAAAGCCGTCGCAGCCCCGGTCGAAAACATCTCTTCCATGTTGTCGGCAATCTCTTTCGGTCCGCCGACCACCGCACTTTCGGTGTGACCACGACCGCTGATCTGGATGAAGTCACGAGCGGTCGGATTGGCCTTACCGCTCTTTCGGATTACGCCGTCACGGATGCCGAGCATGCCCTGCATGCCCTGCAGCTCCTCGGTCGTGAACGGCACGTCGATGCCCTTGGAGGCGAAGTCAAAATTTAGCGCCTCGGCCAGCAGCGACAGCTGATCGATCTCTAGCGGCAGCTTGGAGATGATCGCCATCTTGTCCTCGGCTTCCGCCTTGCTCGCGCCGCTCACCGGCATCAGGATGTTGCACATGGAGATCTGGTCGGGATCGCGGCCGAGGCGGCCAGCCTCTTCCTTGACTGCCTTGTAGCCCTCATGCGCTAGGCCAGGCGTACGCGCTGCGGTAAAGACAATTTCGCCCCAGCGTGCTGCGAAACGTTGCCCGCGACCGCTGGCGCCAGCCTGGATAATGACGGGATGGCCTTGCGGTGAGCGCGGCACGGTGAACGGACCGCGTGACTTGAAGTACTTTCCTGCGTGATCGAGCCGCTTCACCTTGCTAGGATCGGCATAGCGGCCGCTTCTCTTGTCGATGACGATGGCACCCTCGTCCCAACTGTCCCAATGGCCGAGCACCACCTCCATGAATTCATCGGCGCGGTCGTAGCGCAGATCGTGCTCGAGGTGCTGCTCGGCACCCATGTTTAGTGCTTCGCCGTCGTTGACCGAAGTCACCACATTCCAAGCCGCGCGGCCGTTGGTCATCAGATCGAGCGTGGCGAACCGGCGGGCGACGTCGAAGGGCTCGAAGTAGGTGGTCGAGCAAGTGGAAGCAAGGCCCAGTTTCTGGGTGACCATGCCCATGGTGGTCAAGACGATCACGGGATCCATTTTCACGCAGCGGATGCCGTATTCGACCGTGTGTGCATGGTCGTTGCCGTAGCGGTCAGGCATGGCAAGGCGATCGTCGAAAAAAGCCATGTGGAACTTGCCGGCCTCAAGGACGCGGGCGATTTCCTGATAGTAGTCGGCCGACATTGAGTCATCGCGCGAATCCGGATGGCGCCAGGAACTGGGCAGGTTCGTGCAGTTTTGCGCCTGCAGGAAGCCCACCATCACCATCTGCCGCGTCATGTTCTTTCTCCATCATCGGCCGCTGCGCGAGGACAAGCCGCATGCCCTCATCTGGCCGCATCCGGGCGAGGAGTTCAGCCTATGTGAGGTCGAGGTCGGCAGCCAGGCCGTATTGGGTGGCAAGCGCGCGCAATTTCTCCCAGGTCGATTCTTCCACGTCGATCCCTGACTTGCGTCGCGCCTGCTCGTTGCGGTGTTCGATCTCACCGGGGTAGTAGACGCCCGGGCTGCCTTCGGAGGGCGGCGTTGCCTTCAGATAGCGGGCAAACTCCGCCACCTCGCGTTTGAACTCTGCGAGCGGTCGGAACGCCTCGACCTTGAAGACAGCCATGAAGCAGCCGTCATTGTGCCGCCCGCTTGGCTCAACGCCAAAGCCAAGCCCGGTCAGGAGCCCGCACAGGATCTCCACCATGGCAGCAAGGCCACTGCCCTTGTAGCCCTCGGTACCGCCGAGCGGGAGCAGGGCGCCACCTTTGCGCAGACGCGTTGGGTCGGTGGTCTGCCTGCCGTCACCGTCCACCACCCAACCGGTTGGGATTTGTTCGCCGCGGGCCGCCGCGAGCGCCACCTTGCCGGCCGCCACAGCCGATGTTGCCATGTCGAGATAGAAGGGCGCCTCCAGATCGGACGGCACTGCGATCGAGATGGGGTTGGTGCCCAAACGGGCCTCGCGTCCGCCAAAGGGTGCCACGACCTTGGCCGACCGGCCCGGATCCGCCGTGGCAAGGCCGATCATGCCCTCCTGGATTGCCATCAAGGGATAGGCGGCCAGCCGGCCGACATGGCTTTGGCGAAACACCGTGCAGGCCGCAAGGTTCGTCTTTTGGCCTTGTCGATCGTCAACTGCATCGCTTTTGCATTAACGTGAAAGCCGAACCCCCAATGGCCATCGATGACCGTTGTCGCCGGCGACTCTTGCACAATCTTGTATGGCGCGCCCGGAACGATGTGACCGGCCTTGATGCGGTCGATATAGGTCGGAACGGCAATGATGCCGTGCGAGATCATGACCGGCTAGGTTGGCGTTGACACAACCAACCGCTACCGCGTCCGCCTCCTCCTGCGATGCGCCGGCGGCGCGCAGCAGCGCGGCACCAATTCTTGTCAGGCGGTCGGCTCCTACGGTCGGCATCTCACGCCCCCTTGTAAACAATGCGGCTCCAATGAGCTTAGCCCACAGGCAACCCCGGGTGACAGCGCAACCTTCAGGCTCCTGCCTCCCAAATGTGGCGATGCTTTTGCGCCGCCGGCGGGGCAGGGCCGGAAGGGTCGAACGAGGTGCCGATGCTCCTCGGCCACAAGGGGCGTGCGCCGCGAGCCCGCCATCTCGTCAGCCTTAGCGATTTCTTGTAGAACAGAATCGCTACCTTATGGGCTTCGCCCAGCGGCAGGAGAGCGACGATGCGCGTCACCACCCTCTTGAGTCTCGGGGCAGGCGCCTTGCTGCTTGCCGCGCAACCGACATCGGTCTCGGCGGATGGCCGCAATCCCGACGGCTTTGGCATTTATTCGCCCGAGCCGCCGGTACGGGGCCAGCCGCGCATCTACCGCTACGATCCTCGCTCCTGGTACTACACCCAGCGCGGCTACTATCCTGACTATGGCTCAGGATACTGGGTGCCGCGCGCGGAAATGCGCTATCGCTACCGTTATGTCTATTACGGTCCACGCTATCAGTATGTGCCGGCCTGGGGCTATGATTGGTGGGCGTGTGGTCGGCCTCGCTGCCGTTGAGCCGACGCCCTTTACAGTTTCACGGTCCGCGCGCTTGCACCCCATCACCAGCCCCGCGATTTTAAGACCTTCTTAAGCGATCCGGGATTTGATTCGCATCCTGCGCGCTCGCCCCAGAAAGAGGCTACCGCGGGCGACGGAAAATCGCGGCCCAGTCCGTGAAAGCAGCAGACGAGCCGGGCTCGATCCGTGTTCACGCCACATTCATATGCTCTGGGGCTTGCTCAGGTTAACAGAGTGCGTCCAGGGCCGCGCTACGGCGGCCGCGAGGATGAGGAGACTTCCGTCATGCTAAAGAAGATTGTGCAAGCAGCGGCCGTCGCCGCGCTGGTGTTGGGTCTCGGAGCGGCGAGCTTTAGTGAACCCGCCGCCGCCGACCGCGGCGGGGCCGTTGCCGCCGGCGTGGCCGTGGGGACAGTCCTAGGGCTTGGGATCGCCGGTGCCTATGCGGGACCGCGTTACTATGCTGTTGGCCCCGGGTGCTATCGCGGACCGCGCCAGTGCGATTATGTCGGTCGCAGCTGCTGGTATAACCGCTTTGGCGAGTACATCTGCCGCGGCGGTGACTATCGCTGCTGGCGCCCCACGATCTGCGACTAGAGTCGGTCGTTTTCGGCCTTGGTCATGGCGCTGCGCGTGTCGCGTGGCGCCATGTGCTGTTGCGGGCGCCATCGCACCGCGGCGATGCAAGGCCGTCCAATAGAGGGCGACCGCCGCCGCGTTGGAAACGTTGAGGCTGTTGAGCGGACCCTCGGTCGCGATGCGATAGAGCTGGTCACAACTGGTGCGCGTGAGCTCGCGCAGGCCTCTGCCCTCCGCACCGAGGATGAGGGCGATCGGCCCCGACCACCCGGCATTGTCGAGGGTTCGCTCGCCGTCCCGTCGAGACCCACCACCATCACCCCCAACTGCTTCAGTTCGTCCAAGGCGCGAGCCAGGTTTTGCACCAGCGCGACGGGCACGTGTTCGAGGGCGCCCGATGCCGCCTTGGCGAGAGCGCCATCGAGCGGGGACTATGTCGCCGGGTCATGATCAGGCCGGCGGCCCCAAACACGGCCGCCGAGCGCAAAATGGCGCCCACATTGTGCGGGTCGGTAACCTGATCGAGAACCAAGAGCGGTCGGTCCGCCATCTGCGCAGTCAGGCCGGCCAGGGTCGGCTCCGGCAAAGGTTCCGCTTCAATCAGAGCGCCTTGATGGACCGTATCGTGACCCAGACGGCGATCGAGATCCTTTGGCAAGACCCGCTCATGCACGAGCTGGCGGGCGGCGAGGCTGTGCTGGAGCCGGCGCTCGGCGTTGCCGCTGAGGGCGACCTTGCGAATGATCCGTCGGGGATTGGCGAGCGCTGCCTCTACGGCGTGAATACCAAAGATGAGGAGGAGATCATCCCGCTCGGGGTGGGCGCCAGCCTGAGCCCCTGCCGGTTTTATGGCGATGCCTGTGGTTCATGGCAGCAGGGGTTAGGGGTTGACAGGCCGCAACGCAATCCCCATAACGTGTTGACATTGCCCCTGCCGGCGACGGCGGGGCGCTTTCGTTTGGGTTCTTGCCATGCGTGTTCGAGGGGTGCCCGAGTGGCTAAAGGGGACGGACTGTAAATCCGTTGGCTACGCCTACGTTGGTTCGAATCCAACCCCCTCCACCAATAAGGGATCGCAAAATCGGCAGAAATGAGCGTCGGAAAGCCAGCAAGCCGTACCCAACCGTTGAGTTCTGAACTGTGCTCTCCGACACGCGGGTGTAGCTCAATGGTAGAGCAACAGCCTTCCAAGCTGATGACGAGGGTTCGATTCCCTTCACCCGCTCCAGGCAATCTCGGCAAGAGCATTGTAGAGCCATAACCGGCGCAGCCGCGCGGCAGACTAGCAACACGCGAACAAGGATCGTACCATGGCCAAGGCGAAATTCGACCGGACGAAGCCGCACTGCAACGTCGGGCACGATTGGCCACGTTGACCACGGCAAGACGACGCTGACGGCGGCGCTGACGAAGGTGTCTGCGGACAAGGGCTGGACGACGTACGGCGGTCTCCTACGACCAGGTGGCGAAGGCATCTGAGAGCCAGGGTCGTCGGGATCCGACGAAGATCTTGACGATTGCGACGTCGCACGTTGAGTATTCGACGGAGAAGCGGCACTACGCGCACGTGGACTGCCCTGGTCATGCGGACTACGTGAAGAACATGATCACGGGTGCGGCGCAGATGGACGGTGCGATCCTGGTTGTTTCGGCGGTTGACGGTCCGATGCCGCAGACGCGCGAGCACATCCTGCTGGCACGTCAGGTGGGCGTTCCCTACATCGTTGTTGTTCATGAACAAGTGCGATGCTGGTAGACGACCACGAGCTGATCGAGCTGGTGGAGATGGAGGTTCGCGAGCTTCTGTCGAAGTATCAGTTCCCGGGCGACGATGATGCCGGTGATCCGGGGCGCTGCGATCGATGGCGCTGAACGGGGAGAAGGGCCCAAGCTTGGCGGACGAGGCGATCTTGGAAGCTGTTCGAAGGCGTTGGACGACGTATATCCCGCTGCCTGAGCGTCCGAAGGACCAGCCGTTCCTGATGCCGATCGAGGACGTGTTCTCGATCTCTGGGCCGTGGCACGGTGGTGACGGGTCGCATCGAGCGCGGCACGATCAAGGTCGGCGAGGAGGTTGAGATCGTCGGCATCCGCGACACGCAGCAAGTCGGTGGTGACGGGCGTTGAGATGTTCCGCAAGCTTCTGGACGCTGGGCGAGGCCGGCGACAACGTCGGCTGCCTGCTGCGCGGCATTGACAAGGATGCGGTCGAGCGCGGTCAGGTGCTGTGCAAGCCGGGCTCGATCAAGCCGCACAAGAAGTTCAAGGCGGAGGCCTACATCTTGACGAAGGAGGAGGGTGGTCGGCATACGCCGTTCTTCACCAACTATCGTCCTCAGTTTTACTTCCGCACGACGGACGTGACGGGAGTCGTGTCGCTGCCGGAGGGGACGGAGATGGTGATGCCGGGCGACAACGTTGCGGTAACCATCGAGCTGATCACGCCGATCGCCATGGAGGAGAAGCTTCGCTTCGCCATCCGCGAGGGCGGTCGCACCGTCGGTGCCGGCGTCGTAACTTCCATCATCGAGTAGGCAAGCGAGGTCGCTGGAGCAACTCGAATCGATGGCGGTCTGGCTCGGGCCTACCGCCTTCTCAGACCGTTAAGAATTGGTCAAGCTCGATGCCGTCGAGGGGCGCCAACTACCAGTTGCTGGATTTGTCAAGGAAAAATGTGACAAGGCGAGCGAACTGGGCTATGTGAGCGCTCCCGCGTGGGTCGGCCAGGCTCAAGGGGTGTAGCTCAATTGGCAGAGCGTCGGTCTCCAAAACCGAAGGCTGGGGGTTCGAGACCCTCCGCCCCTGCCAACTATTGGGTGAGCTCGTTCTGAGGCTGGAGGCGCGCGGCGCGGCATTTGCGGGCAGTAAACCAAATTAGACAAGCAACGGGCCGTGTTGGGTAGCGCGGCTTTTGGATCGTGAGCCAGAGTGTGAAGAACCCGCTACACTTCATTCAAGAGGTGCGCCAAGAGGTATCGAAGGTCACGTGGCCGACCTGGAAGGAGGTCTGGATCACGACGGCCATGGTGCTGATGATGGTCGCCCTGACTTCGGTGTTCTTTCTGCTGACCGACATGATCATCGGCGCGCTGGTGCGCTTCATGTCTTCGGTTAGGACAGTAGGTGGCAGTTTCCGACGTGCGCGTAACGGATCTGAGGGTAAGAGACGGCAATTATGGCCAAGCGCTGGTACATCGTGCACGCCTACTCGAACTTCGAGAGGAAGGTGGCCGAGGACGATCAAGAAGCGAGCCAAAGCGGCGGGCCTGGCGCGACCTGTTCGACGAGGTGCTCGTGCCGATCGGAGGAGGTTGTCGAGGTCCGGCGCGGACGCAAGGTGCAGGCGGAGCGCAAGTTCTTTCCCGGCTATGTGCTGGTGAAGATGGACATGACGGACGCCGCCTATCACCTGATCAAGAACACGCCGAAGGTGACCGGCTTCCTGGCGCCGACAACAAGGCGATGCCGATCACCGAGGACGAGGCGATGCGCATCCTGCATCAGGTGAAGGAGGGCGTGGAGCGGCCGAAGCCGATGGTCACCTTCGAGATCGGTGAGCAGGTCCGCGTCGCCGATCGGCCCGTTCGCCTCCTTCAGCGGTCATGTCGAGGAGGTCGGACGAGCAGCGCGCCAGGCTCAAGGTGGCGGTGTCTGATCTTCGGCCGCCCGACGCCGGTCGAGCTGGAGTTCGGGTCAGGTCGAGAAGGTCGCCTGAGCGGTGGCGAGACGCGCGGGCAGCGTGCCACAGCAGGACGTGAGTAGGCAGAGGGCTGACAGTATATGGCGAAGAAGATCGACGGCTACATCAACTTGCAGGTGCCCGGCGGGCCAGGCCAACCCCTCGCCGCCGATCGGCCCCGCGCTCGGCCAGCGCGGCTCGTCGATCATGGAGTTCTGCAAGCAGTTCAACGCCAAAACCAAGGACTTAGAGCAGGGCGCACCGATCCCGGTGAAGATCACGGTCTATCTCGGATCGGTCGTTCGCCTTCGAGATGCGCACGCCGCCCGCTTCGCATCTCATCAAGAAGGCGGCGAAGATCAACGGCGGCTCAAGGAGCCGGGCCGCACCAGCGCCGGCACCATAACGCATGGCGCAGGTGCGCGAAGTCGCAAAGCAGAAGATGAAGGATTTGAACACGGACGACCTCGAGGCGGCGGCACAGGACCATCGCTGGCTCGGCGCGGTCGATGGGCCTGCAGGTCGTGGAGTAGGAGCAATGAGCAAAACCCGGCAAACGCTTCAAAGCCGCCCGCGAGGGTGTCGATCGCGAGAAGCTCTATGCCGTCGGACGAGGCGGTGAAGGTCGTCAAGTCGCGAGCCAAGGCCAAGTTCGACGAGACGGTCGAGGTCGCCATGAACCTTGGCGTCGACCCCAAGCACGCCGACCAGATGGTCGCGGCGGTGTGCACGCTGCCCAACGGCACCGGCCGCACGCAGCGCGTGGCGGTGTTCGCCAAGGGCGCCAAGGCCGAGGAGGCCAAGGCTGCCGGCGCCGACGTGGTCGGCGCCGAAGACCTGGTCGAGCAGGTATCGCAAGGGCACCATCAACTTCGACCGCTGCATCGCCACGCCCGACATGATGGGCCTGGTCGGGCCGCCTCGGCAAGGTGCTGGGCCCGCGCGGCCTGATGCCGAACCCGCGCGTCGGCACCGTCACCATGGACGTCACGGCGGCGATTGCAGGCGCCAAAGGCGGTGCCGTCGAGTTCCGCGTCGAGAAGGCTGGCATCGTGCAGGCCGGTGTGGGCAAAGCGAGCTTTGCCGACCGGGCGCTGGTGGAAAACATCCGTGCCTTCGTGGACGCCGTGATCAAGGCGAAGCCGCCGGGTGCCAAGGGCAATTACTTGAACAAAATTTCGCTCACTCGCCGCAGGGCGTGGGCGTCAAGATCGATGCGGCGATCGGTCTGCTGGCGCCGCCGAGCAACTGGCTGAGTGGAGGAGCTGCGAAACCAACAACGGTTTCCGGGCGTCGCGCCTGGAAGCGGGCGGCCAGCATGCTGCCGGCCGGCCAAGCCTCGTCCGAGATTGCCGGTGCCGGAGCTGGTCCGGCTTAAGCCTCGCGTGCGAGGGCCTGCATGTAGACGGGAGACGAACGGGCGAAAAAAGCGCGCCGGTTCGCAACTCTTGGGTCTGCGCCTTGCGTCACAAAGCGCAAGGAAGGACGGGTTCCTGAAGCGCCGTCCTTGCCGACGGCAGGTGCAACCCCGCGGTTAGGGGCCTCAACGGACCAACCGCTAGATGGAGTGAGCAGAGGTGGATAGAGCGCGAAAAAGCGCGAACTCGTAAGCAACTCTCAACGAGACCTGAAGGGTATCGGTGCTCCGTCGTCGCCCACTATACGGGCATGACCGTCGCCGAGATGACCGAGTATCGCCAAGCGGATGAAGGCCGCAGGTGGCGCTGTCAAGGTTGCCAAGAACCGGCTGGCCAAACTGTCGCCTCAAGGCGCACGAGCGCGGAAAAGATCGCCGATTTGCTCAAGGGCCAGACCTGCATCGCCTATCTCGGGTGATCCGCTCAGCGCGGCAAAGGTTTTCGGTCAAATACGCCAAGGAGAACAACAAGCTTGTGATCCTTGGCGGCGCCATGGGCGAGTCGGTGCTGGACACCAACGCCGTGCGGGCCTTGGCCGAACTACCATCGCTGGATGAGCTGCGGGCAAACCTTGATTGGCCTGCTGCAGGCGCCCGCAACCAAGATTGCCCGCGTCGCTCAAGGAGCCCGGCGCGCAGCTTGCGCGCGTGCTCCAGGCCCAGGGCGCGAAAGCGACGTGAGGCGCCGAAAACGTCTCAGACCCAAACCCTTGCGCCCCGTGGCGCACCGCGAAACGACACATTTGAAGATTGAAGGAAGGACGTTGAGTCATGGCAGATCTGGCAAAATCGTGGAAGACCTCTCCAAGCTGACCGTTCTGGAGGCGGCGGAGCTCTTAAGCTCCTGGAAGATAAATGGGGCGTCTCGGCCGCGGCACCGGTTGCGATTGCCGCTGCTGCCGCCGCGGCGGCGCCCGCCGCAGCGAGGAGCAGACGGAGTTCGCTGTCATTTTGAAGGCCGGTGGCGAGAAGAAGATCAACGTCATCATGAGGAGGTGCGGCCATCACTGGCCTCGGCCTGCAAGGAGGCGAAAGATCTGGTCGAGGCCGGCGGTGAAGACCGTCAAGCGACGGCGTCAACAAGGAAGAGGCCGCCAAGCTCAAGAAGCAGCTCGAGGACCAAGGCGCGACGGTCGAGGTCGAAATAGCGTGGCTGGCGCAGCCCGGGACGGACGCGCCGCCATCCGGGAGCTGGATCTTCATGCCATGCCGGCGCGGGCATGAGTGACGTTTTGCCACGAGCCGCGCGGGGCAGCACTTGCCCGGCACCAACCGATGAACCATCTGTTCGCAGCGCGAAGGACGAGGAGCTGAAATGGCTGACAACCTTCAACGGTCGCAAGCGCATCCGCAAACAGTTTGGTCCGCATCCGGCGAAGTCGCCGAGATGCCGAACCTCATCGAGGTGCAGAAGCAGCTCCTACGATCAGACTTCTTGATGGTCAAGGAGCCCGCCGGCGGTAGCCCGACCAGGGTCTGCAGGCGGTGTTCCGGTCGGTGTTCCCGATTCTCGACTTCTCCGGTCGAGCGCACCCTGCGAGTTCGTGCGCTACGCGTTCGAGCAGCCGAAATACGACGTCGACGAGTGCCAGCAGCGCGGCATGACCTTCGCCGCGCCGCTGAAGGTGACGCTGCAGGCTCGATCGTGTTCGATGTGAACGAGGAGACCGGCGCCCGCTCGGTCAAGGACATCAAGGAGCAGGACGTCTATATGGGCGACATGCCGTTCATGACGCTCGAACGGCACCTTCGTCATCAACGGCACCGAGCGCGTCATCGTCCGCAGATGCACCGCTCGCCCCGGCGTGTTCTTCGACCACGACCGCGGCAAGACGCATTCCTCCGGCAAGCTGCTGTTCGCCGCCCGCATCATTCCCTATCGCGGCTCCTGGCTCGACTTTGAGTTCGACGCCAAGGACATCGTCTATGTGCGCATCGACCGGCGCCGGAAGCTGCCGGTGACGACGCTGCTTTATGCCCTCGGTCATCGACGACGAGGAGATCCTGTCGACCTTCTACGACCGCATTCCGCTCAAGGAGACCAAGCGAGGCTGGCGCATGCCGTTCCGGCCCGACCGGATGCGCGGCATCAAGTCGGCGAGCAGATCTCGATCGACGCCAAGACCGGGAAAGGTCGTCGATCGAGGCCGGCGAGCAAGGTGACGGCACGGCGTGCCGCGAAGCTCGCCGACGAAGGCCTGAAGGAGCTGCTGGTGCAGCGACGACGACCTGGCCGGCCGCTACCTCGCCGAGGACATCGTCAACTATGCAGACCGGCGAGATCTACGCCGAGGCCGGCGACGAGATCGATGCCAAGCTCGTGGCGACGCTGCAGAGAGCTCGAGGCTCAAGGAAATCCCGATCCTCGACATCGACCATGTCAATGTCGGCGCCTTCATCCGCAACACGCTCGCCATCGACAAGAACTCCAACCACCGAGGAGGCGCTGCTCGATATCTACCGCGTCATGCGTCCCGGCGAGCCGCCGACGCTCGAAGCCGCCGCAGACCCTGTTCAACGGCATGCTTCTTCGACGCCGAGCGCTACGATTTGTCGGCCGTCGGCCGCGTCAAGATGAACATGCGGCTCGACCTCAAATGTCGCCGACACCGTGCGCACGTTGCGCAAGGAGGACATTCTTGCCGTCATCAAGACGCTGGTCGGCTTGCGCGACGGCAAGGGCGAGATCGACGACATCGACCATCTCGGCAACCGCCGGGTGCGGTCGGTCGGCGAGCTGATGGAGAATCAGTATCGCGCTCGGCCTCCTGCGCATGGAGCGGGCGATCAAGGAGCGCATGAGCTCCGTCGATATCGACACCGTGATGCCGCAGGACCTGATCAATGCCAAGCCGGCCGCCGCCGCGGTGCGCGAGTTCTTCGGCTCCTCGCAGCTCGTCGCAGTTCATGGATCAGACCAACCCGTTGTCGGAGATCACCCACAAGCGGCGCCTCTCGGCGCTTGGGCCCGGCGGTCTCACCCGCGAGCGGGCCGGCTTCGAGGTGCGCGACGTGCACCCGACCCATTACGGCCGCATCTGCCCGATCGAGACGCCGGAAGGGCCGAATATCGGCCTCATCAACTCGCTCGCGACCTTACGCGCGGGTGAATAAGTACGGCTTCATCGAGAGCCCCTATCGCACGCGTGGTCAAGGCCAAGGTGACCGACGAGGTGGTGTACCTCTCGGCCATGGAGGAGGCGCGCTACATCATCGCGCAAGCCAATGCCAAGCTCGACGCCGAACGGCACGCTTGACCGAGGAGCTGATCGTCTGCCGGCACGCCGGCGACGTCGAGCTGATGCCGCCGGAGAAGGTCGACCTCATCGACGTGTCGCCGAAGCAGCTCGTGTCGGTGGCCGCCGCGCTCATTCCGTTCCTCGAGAACGACGACGCCAACCGCGCTCTGATGGGCTCCAACATGCAGCGCCAGGCCGTGCCGCTGATCACGGCGGAGGCGCCGCTCGTCGGCACCGGCATGGAAGAGGTGGTGGCGCGCGATCCGGGCGCCGCCATCGGCGCGCGCCGCACCGGCGTGGTCGATCAGGTCGACGCCACCCGTATCGTGGTGCGCGCGACCGAGGAGACCGATCCGTCGAAGTCGGGCGTCGACATTTACAATCTGCGCAAGTTCCAGCGCTCGAACCAGAACACCTGCATCAATCAGCGCCCGCTGGTGCGGGTGGGCGATCAGGTGCAGGCCGGCGAGATCATCGCCGACGGTCCGTCGACCGATCTCGGCGAGCTCGCGCTCGGGCGGAACGTGCTCGTCGCCTTCATGCCGTGGATGGGCTACAACTTCGAGGATTCCATCCTGATCTCCGAGCGCGTCGTGCGCGACGACGTCTTCACCTCGATCCATATCGAGGAGTTCGAGGTGATGGCCCGCGACACCAAGCTCGGGCCTGAGGAGATCACGCGCGATATTCCGAACGTCTCGGAAGAGGCGCTGAAGAACCTCGATGAGGCGGGTATCGTCTATATCGGCGCCGAGGTGAACCCCGGCGACATCCTGGTCGGCAAGATCACGCCAAAGGGCGAGAGCCCGATGACGCCGGAGGAGAAGCTGCTTCGCGCCATCTTCGGCGAGAAGGCTTCCGACGTGCGCGATACCTCGCTCAAGCTGCCGCCGGGCGTGACCGGCACCGTCGTCGAGGTGCGGGTGTTCAACCGCCACGGCGTGGAGAAGGACGAGCGCGCCATGGCCATCGAGCGGGAGGAGATCGAGCGTCTCGCCAAGGACCGCGACGACGAGCTCGCCATCCTCGACCGCAACGTCTACGGCCGCCTCAAGGACACCTCTGATGCACAAGGTGGTGGCCAAGGGGCCGAAGGGCATCAAGAAGGACGCCAAGATCACCGAGGCCCTGCTCGACGAGGTGGCCCGCTCCTATTGGTGGGAGATCGCGCTCAAGAACGAGAAGGCCATGGCCGAGGTCGAGGCCATTCGCCACCAATATGAAGACGCCAAGAAGGGGCTCGAGCAGCGCTTCGTCGACAAGGTCGATAAGCTGCAGCGCGGCGACGAGCTGCCGCCCGGCGTGATGAAGATGGTCAAGGTCTTCGTGGCGGTGAAGCGCAAGATCCAGCCCGGCGACAAGATGGCCGGGCGCCACGGCAACAAGGGCGTGATCAGCATGATCGTGCCGATCGAGGACATGCCGTATCTCGACGACGGCACCCCGATCGACATCGTGCTGAACCCGCTCGGCGTGCCGAGCCGCATGAACGTCGGCCAGATTCTGGAGACGCACCTTGGCTGGGCGTGCCGTGGCTTGGGCCGCAAGATCGGCGAGGCGCTCGACGCCTACAACGCGTCCCACAAGGTGAAGCCGCTGAAAGACCTGCTCAAGTCGGTCTATGGCGACGACAAGGCGGTCGCCGCGCTGAAGGACGACCACCTCATCGAGGTGAGCGAGGATCTGCGCGATGGCGTTCCCGTGGCCACCCCGGTGTTCGACGGGGCGCATGAGGGCGACGTCACGGCGCTGCTTGAGGCCGCGGGGCTCGACAGCTCGGGGCAGGTGACCCTGCATGACGGGCGCACCGGCGAGGCCGTTCGAGCGCAAGGTGACCGTGGGCTACATCTATATGCTGAAGCTCCACCACCTTGTGGACGACAAGATCCATGCCCGCTCGATCGGACCTTGCAGCCTGGTCACCCAGCAGCCGCTGGGCGGCAAGGCCCAGTTCGGCGGCCAGCGCTTCGGCGAAATGGAGGTGTGGGCGCTCGAAGCGTACGGCGCGGCCTACACGCTGCAGGAGATGCTGACCGTCAAGTCAGACGACGTTGCCGGCCGCACCAAGGTCTACGAGGCCATCGTGCGCGGCGACGACACCTTCGAGGCCGGCATCCCGGAAAGCTTCAACGTCCTCGTCAAGGAGATGCGGGCGCTTGGGTTGAACGTCGAGCTGGTGCAGCCGAAGCCGGAGGAGCAGCCGGTGCGAGCGAGGCTGCCACGGCCGGCGGCCGAATGAGCGGAGCGAGTTAGAAACGCGGGATTTATGACGAACCGATGGGCGTAACGGGCGCCCTGGGAGATAGAGATAATGAATCAGGAAATCGTCAACCTCTTCAGTCCTCAGGTCCAGCAGCAGAATTTCGACCAGATTCGCATCGGCATTGCGAGCCCGGAGAAAATTCTGTCCTGGTCCTATCGGGAGATCAAGAAGCCTGAGACGATCAACTACCGCACCTTCAAGCCGGAGCGCGACGGGCTGTTCTGCGCGCGCATCTTCGGCCCGGTGAAGGACTATGAGTGCTTGTGCGGCAAGTACAAGCGCATGAAGTACAAGGGCGTCATTTGCGAGAAGTGCGGCGTCGAGGTGACGCTCGCCAAGGTCCGGCGCGAGCGCATGGGCCATATCGAGCTTGCCGCGCCGGTCGCTCATATCTGGTTCCTGAAGTCGCTGCCCTCGCGCATCGGCCTCCTGCTCGACATGACGCTCAAGGACCTCGAGCGGGTTCTCTATTTCGAGAACTACATCGTGCTCGAGCCTGGACTGACCACGCTGAAGCCGCTCCAGCTCTTGGCCGAGGAAGACTACATCAGGGCGCAGGACGATTTCGGCGAGGATTCGCTTCACGGCATCGATCGGCGCCGAGGCGATCCGCGAGCTTCTGAAGGGCCTCGACCTCGAGAAGACGGCCGCCGAGCTCCGCCAGGAGATCGCCGAGTCGACCTCCGAGCTCAAGCCGAAGAAGCTCGCCAAGCGGCTGAAAGTGGTGGAGGCCTTCATCGAGTCCGGCAACAAGCCCGAGTGGATGATCTTGACGGTGGTCCCGGTGATTCCGCCTGAGCTGCGGCCGCTTGTGCCGCTGGACGGCGGCCGCTTCGCCACCTCGGACCTGAACGATCTCTATCGCCGCGTCATCAACCGCAACAATCGTCTGAAGCGGCTGATGGAGCTGCGCGCGCCGGACATCATCATCCGCAACGAGAAGCGGATGCTGCAGGAGGCGGTCGATGCGCTGTTCGACAACGGACGGCGCGGACGCGTCATTACCGGCGCCAACAAGCGGCCGCTCAAGTCGCTGGCCGACATGCTCAAGGGCAAGCAGGGGCGGTTCCGCCAGAACCTGCTCGGCAAGCGCGTCGACTATTCAGGCCGCTCGGTCATCGTGGTTGGACCCGAGCTCAAGCTGCATCAGTGCGGGCTGCCGAAGAAGATGGCGCTCGAGCTGTTCAAGCCCTTCATCTATGCGCGGCTCGACGCCAAGGGCCATGCCGCCACGGTGAAGCAGGCGAAAAAGCTCGTGGAGAAAGAGAAGCCGGAGGTTTGGGATATCCTCGATGAGGTGATCCGCGAGCATCCGGTGCTGCTCAACCGCGCGCCGACGCTGCATCGCCTCGGCATTCAGGCCTTCGAGCCGGTGCTGATCGAGGGCAAGGCCATTCAGCTCCATCCGCTCGTCTGCGCGGCGTTCAACGCCGATTTCGACGGCGATCAGATGGCTGTGCACGTGCCCCTGTCGCTTGAGGCCCAGCTTGAGGCCCGCGTGCTGATGATGTCGACCAACAACATCCTGCACCCGGCCAACGGCTCGCCGATCATCGTGCCGTCGCAGGATATCGTGCTCGGCATCTACTATCTGTCGATCGCCATGGACAACGAGCCTGGCGAGGGCATGGCCTTCGGCAGCATTGCCGAGATCCAGCATGCGCTCGACGCCAAGGTCCTGAGCCTTCACGCCAAGATCAAGGGCCGCTTCCGCACGGTCGACGAGAAGAACAAGCCGGTGTCGCACATCTATGAAACGACGCCGGGACGCATGCTCTTGGGCGATCTCTTGCCGAGGAAGCCCAATGTCGGCTTCGACCTGGTGAACCGGCTGCTCACCAAGAAGGACATCTCCCATATGATCGACGAGGTCTATCGCCACTGCGGTCAGAAGGAGACGGTCATCTTCTGCGACCGGATCATGGGGCTGGGCTTCTCCTATGCCTGCCGCGCCGGCATCTCGTTTGGCAAGGACGACATGGTGATCCCCGAGACCAAGGACGCCATCGTGCATAAGACGAGCGACCTCGTCCGCGAGTATGAGCAGCAGTACAATGACGGCCTCATCACCCGCGGCGAGAAGTACAACAAGGTCGTCGACACCTGGACGGAGTGCACCGAGCAGGTCGCCAAGGAGATGATGAAGCGCATCTCGGCGGTCGAGCGCGATCCGAAGACCGGCCGCGAGAAGCCGATCAACTCCATCTATATGATGTCGCATTCCGGCGCCCGCGGCTCGCCTGCCCAGATGAAGCAGCTTGCCGGCATGCGCGGCCTGATGACCAAGCCGTCCGGCGAGATCATCGAGACGCCGATCATCTCCAACTTCAAGGAGGGGCTGTCGGTGCTCGAGTACTTCAACTCGACCCACGGCGCCCGCAAGGGCCTGGCCGATACCGCGTTGAAGACGGCGAATTCGGGCTACCTGACCCGCCGCCTGGTCGACGTGGCGCAGGATTGCATCGTCACCGAGGAGGACTGCGGCACGACCGCCGGCATCACCGCCCGGGCGCTGATCGAGTCCGGCGAGGTCACGGTGTCGCTCGGCGCGCGCGTGCTCGGACGCACCGCGGCCGAGAACGTGAAGAACCCCGCCACCGGCAAGGTCGTTGTCAAGGCCGGCGAGCTGATGGAGGAGGAGCAGGTCGAGGCTATCGAGGAGGCGCGCGTCCAGGAGATCCGCATCCGCTCGGCGCTCACCTGCGAGACGCGCAACGGCATTTGCGCCAAGTGCTACGGGCGCGATCTTGCCCGCGGCACGCCGGTCAATCTCGGCGAGGCGGTGGGCGTCATCGCCGCGCAGTCGATCGGCGAGCCAGGCACCCAGCTCACCATGCGCACCTTCCATTTGGGCGGTGTGGCGAGCGCCAAGGTCGTCGATCAGTCGTCCTTAGAGTCGAATTTCGACGGCACGGTGAAGATCAAGCAGCGCAACGTGGTCAAGGACTCGCAAGGCCGCCTCATGGTCATGGGCCGCAACACCATCCTGGTCGTGGCGGATCAGGACGGCACCGAGCGTGCCGTGCACCGGTTGCCTTACGGCACGCATTTGCGCGTTGACGACGGCTCCAAGGTCAAGCGCGGCGATCGTCTCGCCGAGTGGGACCCCTATACCCGCCCGGTGCTCACCGAGATCGAAGGCATCGTCGACTTCGAGGATCTGGTCGAGGGCGTGTCGGTCAGCGAGCGGAAGGACGAGTCGACGGGTATCACCAACTCGGTGATCATCGATTGGCGTGCTTCCCCGCGTGGCGTGGATCTGCGGCCGGCTGTCGCCATCAAGGACAAGAAGGGCAAGATCGGCAAGCTGTCGAGGGGTGGCGAGGCACGCTACCTCTTGCCGGTTGACGCGATCATGTCGGTCGAGTCCGGCCATGAGGTGAGCGCCGGCGACGTGCTGGCCCGTATCCCCATGGAGAGCGCCAAGACCCGCGATATCACCGGCGGTCTGCCGCGGGTGGCCGAGCTGTTCGAGGCGCGGCGTCCCAAGGATCACGCCATCATCGCCGAAATCTCAGGCACGGTGCAGCTTGGCCGCGACTATAAGAACAAGCGGCGCATCACCATCAGTGCCCGACGACGGCGAGGAGCCGGTCGAGTATCTCATCCCGAAGGGCCGCCACCTTGCCGTGCAGGAGGGCGACCGCATCGAGAAGGGCGAGTTCCTGCTCGACGGCCATCCGGCGCCGCACGACATCCTGGCCATCAAGGGCGTCGAGGAGCTGGCCAACTACCTCGTCAACGAGATCCAGGAGGTCTACCGGCTGCAGGGCGTCACCATCAACGACAAGCATATCGAGGTGATCGTCCGCCAGATGCTGCAGAAGACCGAGGTGGAGGATCCAGGCTCGACCGACTTCCTCAAGGGTGAGCAGGTCGACCGCATCGACTTGGAGGACGCCAACGAGCTGGTGGTGGCGGGAGGTGGCAAGCCGGCGACCGGCCAGCCGGTGCTGCTCGGCATCACCAAGGCGAGCCTGCAGACCCGCTCCTTCATCTCGGCGGCCTCCTTCCAGGAGACCACCCGCGTGCTCACCGACGCCGCCGTCAACGGCAAGACCGATGCGCTCGAGGGGTTGAAGGAGAACGTCATCGTCGG